>OJMG01001043.1_pt1 | contig 26763 bp, 20 predicted proteins | sample 1597141 | NCBI WGS metagenome assembly OJMG01 (sample SAMEA2452119, study PRJEB22498) | human gut metagenome | biome: human feces; feature: human gut; material: feces | place: Australia | collected 2012 | reverse complement strand
AAATAATATTATTTCAAAAATATATGATTATAAAAATTATTCATTATTAATGGATTTATGGACTAAATATAAGAATTATTTAACTGATTCTACTGAGATGATTGTAAAAACAATTTCAGAAAGTTCTAGTTCATATTATATGTATAAATTATTATGTGACAATATTGAAGGTGATGATAAATCATTATTAATTAAATCAATGTGTAATTTGGATGATACAAGTTATATATGTGATACTATTAAACTTATGAGCAGTAATTTATCTAGTGATGATATTAATAATATAGTATCATCATATAGTAGAACATTACATTTCTTAATAGTAAAATCGCTTATTCAAAATAATGTTTGTTTATCAGAAAAGAATATTGATTTAATAATAGATGGTATTTTTAATGAATTAAATAAAGAAAATATTGTATTCTTTGCAGGTAAGATGCATGATAATTTAACAAAAAAACAAGTAGAAAAAATTATTGATTTAGCAGTAAAAACTAATGATTCAGAATTAATATATAATGTATCAAAGATTTTAAAAGATAGATTAGATAAAGAAAATGTTTCAAAGGTTTCAAGAAAAATGTCAAAACAAGAAAATATTTATTATGTATATGAATTTTTATATGAATTTAAAGATAAATTAAGTAAAGAAGATAAAAATAAATTAGTATCAAAAATAGTAAATAGTAAAGAAATGAAACTTATTGTTTTAGTAGCTGTATTTATCGATGTAAAACTTATTGAAAAGTTATTCAAAAGTAAAAAAGAACTATTTATATTTGCCGTAGGACTTAATGCATTTACATTAGAAGAGTTAAAAAAATTAACAGAAAAATTAGATATAAAAGAAGAAAAACCAAATATTAAAAATATACCAAAAAAGTATAAATTAAAGAAAAAAGATAAATAATAATTTTATGTAAGTTCTATTTACATAAATAGCGTTTTTGGTGTATAATACTAGTGCGAAAGGGAGAGTTGTAAAGAATGAAAAAGACAAAAATAATATGTAGTATTGGTCCATCTACACAAAAATGGGAAAACTTTAAAGGACTAGTAGATGCAGGAATGAATGTTGCAAGAATTAATTTCTCACATGCTACTATGGAAGAAAGAAGAATAGATGAAGAATTAGTTGCAAGAGCAAATAAAGAACTTGGTACTAATATTGCTATCTTATTTGATACAAAAGGACCAGATCTTAGAACTTGTACATTTGATGGAGATTATATCGATTTAGTTGAAGGAGAAACTATTGATATAGTTGAAGAAGATGTTCTTGGAACACAAGAAAGAATTTCATTTAATTATAAAGGAATTTTAAAAGACCTAAAACCAGGTATGAGTATTTTAGTTGATGATGGATTCTATAAATTAGTTGTAGAAGAAGCATCAAAAGACAAAGTAACATGCCGTATAATGAATGGTGGAAAAATTAAGAGTAGACGTGGAGTATGTATTCCAGGTATAAAATTAGATGTACCATTTGTTAGTGAACAAGACAAGGAAGATATTAAATATGCATGTGAACATAACGGAGATTATTTAGCACTTTCATTTGTTAACTGTGCTAAAGATATTGAAGATGTTAGAGCATTATGTAAAGAATATGATAGAGAAGATATGTTAATAATTTCTAAAGTTGAAACTCAATATGCAATGGATAACTTGGATGAAATTATTGATGCTACTGACCTTGTTATGATTGCAAGAGGAGATCTTGGAATTGAAACTGGTGTAGAAAATTTACCATTATATCAACAAATGATGATTAGTAAATGTAGAGCTAAAGGTAAGAGAGTTATTATGGCAACTCAAATGATGAGTAGCATGAAACATAGTATTAGACCAACTAATGCTGAAGTAACAGATGTTGCTAATGCTGTACTTTCTGGTTGTGATGCTATCATGACTAGTGATGAAACTACTATGGGTGAATATCCAGTAGAAACTATTCAAAATATGAAACAAATTTGTGAAAATGTTGAAAGTTATTATAGATATGACAATAAATATGCATATGTTGCAGAAAATAAAACTGAAATTATTGCAAGCAGTGTTGTTAATGCAGCAAATGAATTAGGATCAAAAGTTATAGTAGCAGCTACTATGTCAGGTCATAGTGCAAGAGCAATTAGTAATTTAAGACCAAATGCACCAATACTAGCAACTGTACCAACTAGAAAAGTTGCAAGAACACTTGCTTTAAGTTATGGTGTATATCCAGTTGTTGTTAATGAATACGATTCAACTGATGAAGTAATTAATGATGGTGTTGCTCAAGCTAAAAAGTTTGTTGAATTAAATAGTGGAGATCAAATCGTTATCGCTGGTGGTTTCCCTAATACAGGTAAAAAGACTACAAACTTTATGAAAATCGAAGAAATCTAATTTATAAATTGATTACCTAAAAAAGGTAGTCTTTTTTTATTTTTTTGTTATAATAATTGTAATGCAACCAAAACTTTACAAAAATACCAAGTAAAGTTGCTAGAATGCAACTATAAAATGATATAAAATTAAAAGTGAAAAGGAGGAAAAAATATGAAATTTGGTGATAAATTAATTGCCTTAAGAAAGAAGAAAGGATTATCTCAAGAAGAACTTGCAGAGAAATTAGGTGTATCAAGACAAAGCGTTTCAAAATGGGAAAGTAATAATACATATCCAGAAACAGATAAGATAGTACAAATATGTAATATATTTGAATGTACTATGGATGATCTTATTAATGATAATATAACTGATGTAGAAAGTATAGAAAGAAAAAATAAAAATAATATAAATGTAATGGTAGATTCATTTTTGGATTTTATTACTAAAACAATTAATATGTTTTCTAGAATGAAATTTACAAGTGGATTTAAGTGTGTAATTGAAATGATTATAATCGCACTTATTATGCTAGTTTTAGGATATTTATTTGTTGGCTTTTCAGGGGGAGTTTTAAGTGGATTTTATCCATTTGGAAAAGGAATGGAAATATTTAATGGAATAATTAAAAGTGTTCTTATGCTTATTTGGACAATAATTTCATTTATAGTTTTAGTTCATGTATTTAAAATAAGGTATTTAAATTACTATGATGAACTTATTAATGAAGAAAAAATAGATACAAAAGATGATAAAAAGAAAGAAGAAAAAAGTAAAATAAAAGAAGATAAAAAAGATAGAATTATTATTAGAGATGAAAATACTAGACCATTTGCTTTTTTATCAGTGCTTTCTAAAATAATAATTATATTTGTTAAAGTATTTGTATTCTTCTTTGGATTATTCTTTATGTTTACATTATTAATGCTTGCAATTTTCTTTATAATTTCGCTTTACTTTAGTTTTTCAAATGCTATATTTATTGGAAGTACAATTGCAACGCTTGCATTACTTATAATAAATGTAATAATACTAATGTTAATAATAGGGTTTATATTTGATAAAAAATATAATTATAAAATATTATTAATAACATTTTTAACAAGTATAATTGTATCAGGTATTGGTATTGGTATATTTGCTCTTGGAATTAAAGATTTTAAAATTGTTGATAATATGGATGGTATTTTAAATTTAAAGAATCATTCAGAAGAAATTAATTATAAAGATAATATGCTTATTACTAATAGTGATAATTATTATTTAAATACAAGTTATAAGTATGAAATAGATAATAATATGAAAGATGATAAAATTAAAATATCAGGTATATATGATGATAAATATTTAAAAATGGATAAAGATAGTAGAATTGAATATAAAATGAATGTTTTAACTATTTATGTACATCAAGAAAGTTCTGTTAATTTAATATCACAAGTTATAAAAGATTTAAAAAATAATATAATTAGAAGTTATGATTTTGGTTATTTTGATTTAAAAATAACTGCTAATGAAAATACTATTAATAAATTAATGGATAATCTTAGAAAATTATATAATTTTGATTATAAAAAAGATAATAATATATATGAAGTATATAACTTAGAATATAAGATATCTGATGATACTGGAAGTATGTGTAAATATAACGCTAGTAATGATAAATTAGATTGTGGTTCTTATAATAATAGATGTTATACTAAAAAAACAAATTATGGTGTTGCAGAATATATAAATATTAGTTGTGATGATGATTACACTACTGAATAAGTGACTTTTTGTCACTTTTTGTGTTATTATAGGTATGGTGGTTTTATGGAGAATATTGATAAAATATTATATTCATTATCTAAATCAAAATTTAGAAGTAGTTTTCATTTAAAAGAAAAAGATAAAGAATATATAAAAGATAAGGGAATGGATAAAATAAGAGAGCATGCTAAAGATTTCATTACAAAAAGACTTGCTCCTAAAGTAATAAATAATGATGGAAAGCAAACACCATATAAAGGACATCCTGTATTTATATCACAGCATGCAACTGCAACCTGTTGTAGATCTTGTCTTTATAAATGGCACAAAATAGATATGAATAAAACTCTTTCAGAAGAAGAAATAGATTATATAGTAAATGTAATAATGAAATGGATAGAAAATGAAAATAAAAAAATTTGATGAATTTTGTTAATTATGATATACTATCAAACTAATCGAGGGGGGTTATATGAGAATTATATCAATGTCGCAAAAAAGATTTAAATCGTTAAAACCATTAGATTTACCAGATAATATAATGCATACAGAATCTGAATTGTTTGAATTTAGGGAAAAAGGTAAAGATAAAGTTCTTAAAAAACTAGTTTATAAAAGTGGTCAGCGTTTTGGTAATAAGTTATATACTTTAGAAATGCTTGATAGTAATAAAGAATATATGCCAAATAATTTTTGGATTCCAGATTCAATATTATCAGTAGGTGGAAGTATTGAAGGTTTTACAATACCAAAAGTAAATGAAATTAATTTATATTCCTTTTTAGAAAATAAGAATATAAAACCAAAAGATAAGTTATTTTATTTAAAGAAAATAGGAGAGATGTTAAATCAATTAAGTTATATTAGAAAAATAACACCTCTTAAAGATTTTTATATCAATGATTTAAATTATAGTTAATCCTTCAAATTGTGAACTTTCAATTATTGATTTAGATAGTGCAAAAATTTGAACGAATGCAGCATGTCCTGCGAGATTATTAACTCCAAGGGCATTATTAAATAATGTAAAAGGGAAATATAATGTTAATGAAGATAAAGATGTATTAGGACATGTTATTGCTGATGAAAATTCAGATTTATATTGTTATATAATGGTTATTTTAAATTATTTATATGGTAGTAATTTAAATATGGTAGCGATTGAAGAATTTTATGAATATATGAATTATTTAGAATATATTGGAATAGATAAAAACCTAGTTAGTTTATTTGAAAGAATTGTGACTAATAAGAATAACAAAAATCCAGAGTATTTACTTTCATCAATAACAGATGAACAAGTTTATAGGGCAAATGAAAAGGTTTATAAAAAATTAAAAAAATAATGTAAACCAACAGTTATAAATTGTTGACAATATTTGGCACTTCTTGTATTATTAATTTGTAAGATATAGGGTTAAATAGGGTATGAAAATGAAAATAAAAGTAGATTCAAGAAAAGTTGAAAAAGGGGATACGTTTATTGCACTAAGAGGAATAGATAATGATGGACATAACTACATAAATAAAGCAATAGAAAATGGTGCAAGTAAAATAATTTGTGAAGAAGGAAGTTATAGCGTAGAAACTATAGTTGTTAAAGATACAAGAGAATATTTAATTAATTACTTAAATGAAAATTATGGTGATAAAATAAATAAACTTAAAATAATTGGAATAACAGGAACAAATGGAAAAACAACATCCGCTTATTTATTCCATGAAATATTAAATAAAATAGGCAAGAAATGTGGTTATATTGGAACTATTGGTTTTTATATTAATGAAAAAATAAGAAGTTTAAATAATACAACACCAGATATATATGATCTATATGAATTATTACTTGAGTGTTATGATAAAAATTGTGAATATGTAATTATGGAAGTAAGTAGTCAAGGTCTTGCAAATAAAAGAGTAGAAAGTTTAAAATTTGATTATGCAGTATTTACAAACCTTACACAAGATCATTTAGATTTTCATAAGACAATGGAAAATTATGCACTTGCTAAACAAGAATTATTTAAAAATTTAAAAAGTGATGGAAAAGCAATAGTTAATTATGATGATAATTATAAAGAATACTATTTATTAAAAGATAATAATAACTTTACTTATGGTTTTAATGGTGGTGACTTTAAAATATCATCTTATGAAGTAATAAATCACAATACAATTTTTGATGTTACTTATTTAAATAATACTTATAGTTTTAAAACTAATTTAATAGGTAAATATAATATTTATAATTTAATGTCTTCAATTGTTATTATGGCTTTAGAAAATATTCCTTTTGATTTAATAATAAAAAGTGTTTGTGATTTAAGTCTTCCAAAGGGAAGAACAGAAACACTAAAATATAATAGTAATTTAATAATAGTAGATTATGCACATACACCAGATGCAATGATTAAAGTATTTGAAGTTGCTCATGAAGTAACAAAGGGAAATGTTTATGTAGTATTTGGTTGTACTGGAGATAGAGATAAAGATAAAAGAATAAAAATGTCAAGAATTGCATGTGAAAATGCTAAGTATGTAATAATGACTCATGATGATCCACACTTTGAAAATCAAGAAGAAATATATTTAGATATGACAAAGGGATTAAAATATGATAATTATGAAATAGTTAGAGATAGAAAAGATGCAATTACAAAAGGGATAGATATGCTAAAAGAAAATGATACATTACTAATTTTAGGTAAAGGTCATGAAGAATTTATATCTATAAAAGGTGATAAAATACCTTTTAATGATACGAAGATTGCAAATGAATATATAAATGAAATAAAAGAAAGTGTCAATTAATGACACTTTTTTAGTATACTGTAGTTTTATTTTTATTATTTTCTTTACTTGTATATAATGCTTTATCAGCATTACCAATATATTTTTTTCTTAAAGATTTAACATCTTCGTTAACTATATCTTCAGTAATATTATATATTCCAAAGCTCATAGAAATGTTATCAATTGTTATATCCTCAAAATTTACTTTAATATTTGAAATTAATTCTCTTACTTTTTCAATCTTTTCAAAACTATTATTTGTGTTTGGCATAAGAATTATAAATTCTTCACCGCCATATCTACCAACTAAGGAATTAGGTAATTCACCTCTTAAAATATTACAGATTTTATTTAATACGATATCTCCAATTACATGACCATAAGTATCGTTAATTTTCTTAAAATCATCAATATCACCCATAACAATAGAAAAATTTAACTTGTTTTCAGATATATATTTATCAATTTTATCTAAAATTACTTTCCTATTTAAAGCAGTTGTTAATGGATCTATTTCATATTTTGATTTTAAACTTACTAAATCAGTAATATCTTTTATATATAATACTGTATAATTTTTGTAAAAACCTTCAATTGTTCCTTTTTTAATACTAAAGTTTCTATTGTCAAAAGTACTATATTTGTTTTCTTTAGAATAATTTATATATAGTTTTCTTTTATCTTTTGGATAAATTACTTTATTATTTTTATCTTTTATTAAAAAATAGGTATGGTGCGTTATCTAATACTTTTTTATAATTCATATTTGTTTCCCCTTTAAAGCAATATAATATATAATATGCCATTAAAAAAATAAATTAAATTTTATTTTAACTATAAAACTTAATTTATTTAGTGCATAACAATTATTGCACTTCCTTTAATTTTTGTCAACTTAAAAACTATGGTATAATTAAATAAAATAGAAAAATAGTTATTTTAGAGGTTTAGTTTATAAAAAGATTATTAAGAATTAGTTTTGATTTATCACTATTATCATTTATACCAATTATATTATGGTTTTTACTTGGAATAATAGTAGATAAAAATTTAATAAATATATTTACACTTACATATCCACTTCAGTTTATTTATTATATAATTAGGTCAGTATTTTCAACAGGAGCAAATATAAGTAAAGAAAAAGATAAAAATAAAGATGCGGTTATGTCAGGACTTGTTATTGGAAGTATTATATCTTTAATAACATTTTTATTGATATTATTAAATATAGATGGATATATTAATTTTATGAATATGGACGTTAATACGTATAAAACATTTGCGATATATTCTGTAATAGAGATATTTGTTAGTTTGGAATTTTCATTTATTTTAAATAAATTATATTACGAGAATGAAAATAAAATTGCGAATAAATATTCAATTATATTTAACTTGTTAAATTTTGTATTATTAGTAGGAACATCTTTAATTACAAAAAATCAAAGTATTATAGTAACAACAACATTAATTCCACTTTTCTCATTTACTTTGTATATAATTATTAAAAATAGTGATAAATTTAAGTTTAGATTAAATATACCTAAATGTATAAAATATGATTCTGTAGAACTTTTTAATAATATAGGATTCTTATTAATATTCTTATTTGGATTATGTAATGCGATAAATTTTGGAGAAAAATATACATTAGCGCTTACATTTGTGGCTCTTATAACAGATACATAGTGGGACACAGCAGATGCAATATCTACGGCCGCAATAATTGATATAAGTAAAAATAATTTTAATTATAAAGAACATACGCGTAATGCATATAAATTATTAGGTATATTATTTTTATCAAGTTTAATAATGTTTATTTTATTATATAGATTTTATGATTTAGATTTTAAAATAATGATGATATATTTTGCTTTTGAAATAGTTAATTTTCTTATATATCCTATATATAGAATAAAAACATGTTATTTACAACTAGAATGGTCTGCATTTAAAATAACGGAAAACAAAATATTTTCACTGTTTCTTAGAATGCTTTTATCACTAACAAAAACTCCTTTTTGTACCGGCATAGGACAAGCATGTTCATCAGTATATCAATTTATTACTGTAAGTATATTTTTTAAATTCAATTTTAAAGTAGATAAAAAAGGAAATGTTATAAGAAAGAAGATGGAATAGTAGTCAATTATTCCTTTTTTTTATACCTAAAAAATGTTATAATTATATTGAAAATAGTAGGAGTGATATTTTGAAAATAGGAGTAGATATAGATAATGTTCTTTCTAATTTTAATGATGAATTATTAAGAGAGTATATTATTCATGACAAAAAGATAAAAGGTAATGGAATAATAAATAAAAATGAATGCATAAGAAAAATGTTTGATTGGAAAGATGCAGAAGAAAAAAAGTTTTATGAAGAGAATATAGAAAGAATTGCAGTTAATTTAAAGCCCATTAAAAATTGCGCTAAATATATAAGAAAGTTAAAAGAAATAGGCTGTGAAATTTATATAATAACAGGAAGAGATAATGGTGATTATTCTGATCCATATAACATGACAGTTAATTGGTTAAAAAAATATAATATTTATTATGATGAAATATTTTTAGTGGATGTTAAAAATAGTCATTCAAAAACAGAAGTTTGTTTAGAAAATAATATATCTATAATGATAGATGATTCAAAAAGAATGTGTCTAGATGCAAGTAATCATGGTATAACAACTTTTATTATGGATACGCCATATAATAAGGATGTAGATGGAATTATAAGAGTACATACTTGGAAAGAAATATATGAAAAAGTAAAAAAATATAATAGTAGAATAAATGTTATTTTAGATACAGATACATATAACGAAGCAGATGATCAGTTTGCACTCTCATATCTATTAAAATCACAAGATATGTTTAATATTGAGGCAATTACAACTGCACCATATTCACATAAAAATTTTGATGTAACGGTTAAAGAAGGACAAGACTTAAGTTATAATGAAGTACTTAAAATCTGTAATTTGCTAAATTTTAATTCTGAAAATAAAGTGTTTAAAGGTTCATTAGATTATATACAAAATGGATATGATGATGAAAATGAGGCGGTTAATGAAATTATTGAAATAGCACTTAAAAACGATATGACATATGTTTTTAGCATAGGAGCAATTACTAATATTGCACTCGCAATAAAAAAAGAACCCAAGATAATTAATAAAATAGAAATTATTTGGCTTGGAGGAAATGATATTTCTTATAAAGATAATATGGAATATAACTTTAGACAAGATGTAGAAGCAGTAAAAATTGTTTTTAATTCTAATGTTAAATTAACTGTATTACCTTGTAAAAATGTAGTATCAACTTTAAAAATAGATATAAACACGCTAAAGGATAATTTAATACAAAATGAACTTAATAATTATTTAATAGAAAGATTTTGTAATGATGGATATCATCCATATAAAGAAGAGAGAGTTATTTGGGATATATCTGTTATTGCTTATATGATAAATAAAAAATGGTTTAAAACAAAAGAGGTAAGCACTCCAGTTATAAATGATGATACATCTTATAAAATGACAAATGTAAAAAATAAAATAATATTTGTAACAAAGTTAAATAGAAATAAAATTTATAGTGATTTATTTAAAAAGTTAGGAAAAAGGTGATAAAATGCCAAGCTGGAAAATACATTCATATATTGGTAATCAGGTAAATAAGACAATTAAAGTAAATAAAAAATATTTTATGATAGGAAATTTACTTCCAGATCAAGATAGATATAATATAGGAAATTTAAAGAGAAATATTCCAAGAACAACAACACATTTTATTAAAAGAGAAGATTATTTAATAGGTATTAATCTTCCTGATTATGATAAAATGTATAATAAATATAAAGATAAATTTAAAAATCCAGTATTAATGGGATATTTAGTTCATTTGTTAACTGACTATTATTTTAATAATTATATTTATAATAATTATTTTATAAAAGATGAAAATGGTATATATATTGGTGTGAAAAAATCAGCTGGAACAATATTTAATTGCGATTTTAAAAAATCTAATTCTATGAAACAAAATGATTTTAGAAAGTTTAATAATAGTATCTCAGTAAGAAAAAATAATTTTAGATTTTGTTTAAATAGTAATTATTTAAAAGAAATTGAAGAACTTAAATTAGATAAAAAGCAAATATATGCAGTAGGTAAGTATTTAGATACATCTCATAAGAAGACAAAAGATAATGAAAATTATCAAATATTATCAGAATATAAAATGAATAAACTGGTAGAGGGTTGTATTAAATTTATATTAAAATATCTTAAAGAGAAGAAATTATTAAATTTGAATTAATAATTGTTATTAGTTGTGCATTTACATGGATGGTTATATATTGCTGTAGCATCAATGACAAGAGCTTATTGATTATGCAAAGATGATATAAAATTAATTAGAATATCAGGAGTTATAGTAGGCATTTTATATGGTACATATTATATTTATTATAGAAGTACATTTATGATAATAGGTTATGTGTTGATATTATTAACAAGTATATATGCACTTTTAAAAGAAAGGAAAAAATAATAATGAAAATAGGAATAGATATAGATGGAGTATTAAATTCTCAGTATAATTTTTGTATAGATTATGGTACAAAATTCTGTAATGAAATTGGAAAATACAAATTAGAAAATGTTAATGCAATAGATACAATAGATATGTTTTTATGGGATGATGAAGTTGCTCATAAGTTTTGGAATAAATATAGAAAAGACCTTGTTATAACATTACCTGCTAAAAAATATGCATCTGAAGTAATAGAAAAATTAAGTAATGATGGTAATAAAATATATATAATAACTGCCAGAAGAAATGGTGATGAATGGTTTCCTGATGACTTAAAAAATAATGTAGAAAAAATTACTAAAAATTGGTTAAAAGAAAATAAAATATACTATGATGAAATTGCATTTGATGTAAAAGATAAAGGAAAGTATTGTAAAGATCATAATATTAATATTATGATTGAGGATGATCCAATTAATTTAAGAAAATTATTATATAATACTAATATTTTTGTGTTTGATTATCCATATAATAGAAATAAAGAATTTTCTAACTTAACTAGGGTATATAGTTGGTATGATATATATTATAAAATTAAATGTATTAAGGAGCAACAGAAATGATTTTGGCAGTAATTGAAAGAGTAGAAAATATAAAAGAAGAATCACCATTTAATAATAGATATTATTTGACAGAATACTATAAAAATATTTTTGATGAATTAGATATATTATTATTTCCAATTGTTTCTATCAAAAATTTAAAAAAGGTATGTGATTTATGTGATGGACTCATTATAACTGGATCTTGTATAAATATTCCACCACATTATTATAATGAGAAACCAATAATAGGAGAAAAGTATAACATTGATGAGTTCAAACTAGATAAAGAAGCGATTAAACTCTTTTCTAATTCAAATAAACCAATTTTAGGTATTTGTGGTGGTGCTCAGTCAATAAATGTTTATTTTGGTGGGACTTTAAATCAGCATATTGATAACCATAATTTAGGTAACAATTTACATAAAATAAATATTAAAAAAAACACATTTCTAAGTTCAATATATAGTGAAAATATCAATGTTAATTCATATCACAAACAATCTATAAAAAAGGTTGCTAATGACTTTATTATATCTGCAGTATCTGAAGATGGAACTGTAGAGGCAATTGAAAAAAATAATATTATAGGAGTTCAGTGGCATCCAGAAGTAATGAATGACATTTTATTTTTTAAGATGTTTATTAAAACATTTTTTAGAGAGGAAAAAGAAAGATGAGAATAGGAATAGATATAGATGGAGTATTAACAGATTTTGAAAAATGGCAACTTGATTATGGGAGTAAATATTTCTTAAAATATAATAAGAATATTGTAAATCCAGATGGATATGATAGTGATACTGTTTTTAATGTAACAAATGAAATGGATTCAGAATTTTGGAAAGAATATTTGTATGATTATGCAGTAAATGAACCAGCTAGAAAATTTTCAGGTGAAGTAATTGATAAATTAAAAGAAAATGGTTTTGAAATATATATAATAACTGCTAGATTTTTAACAGATAAAAATACTATTGAAGGAGAAAAAATGAGAAATATTGTTAAAAACTGGCTAAAGCAAAATAATATACATTATGATAAGATAATATTTTCACCAGAGGATAAATTAGAAATATGTAAAGAAAATAAAATAGATATTATGATTGAAGATAAAGTAGAAAATATAAATAATATATCAAAAGAAATACCAGTAATATGTTTTAATGCATCTTATAATAAATCATGCACTAGTGATAATATATACCGTGTTTATTCTTGGTATGATATATACTATAATATAATTTATAGGATAAAGGTGAATTAATGAAACAGAATAGTAGTTATATAAATTTAGTAAGATGGAGCCGTATAATAGATTCATTTATTAATTATTACTTTATAAGAATTATTATTTTATATTTACTTTCAAATAATGTCACTCCTTGGGTTGCAGTATCAGTTCCAATAGTTTTTGAATTTGCAAAACTTATATCTCGTTGTTTTAAATTTATTATAAATTTTGCAATAAAGGTTAATTATAAAAAATATCATATATTTCATATGATTATGTTTTTAATCTTGGGATTAGTTATATCAAGATGTAGGACAGTTTATACAATATATTTTTTCACTATTATTATGGGTATTTTATCTGGTATAAAAGATTCCTCTGTAACTAAGTTAAATACTTCTAATAAAGAATTAGAATCATATTGTTTTATTGAAGAAGAAAGATCACAGGTTATAGGAGGTTTTTTAGGACTAGTAACTAGTCAATACATATATGATTTAAGCAAGGCAGCATATTTTATAGGATATTTTGTATTAATTGTATTTGGAACTATAATAAGTTTAAATTTAAAGAATGTAGAAAATGAAGATGTTATGGAATCAATAGATTCTTCAGAAACTTTGGATGAAAAAGAAAAAAATAATGCAATATTGGTTACTACATTATTTGGAATATTAGCGGGATTATGGTGTATATCATGGGGTGCATTTGAGGAATTATTACCTCTTACAACAAATAAAGTTGGGTATTTAAATGCAATATATACTCTTCTTGAAGCAATTTTATTATTTATAATATCAGGCAAAATATTAAATAACTAGTAAAAGCTACCCTACTTTCTGCTGCAAGATAAAATTCACTTTAAAGTCTTGTAGAATTATATTTTTACTCATACTTTTGTAAGGTCTGTTAAGTCTTGATAAATGGGAATGAGGAAAGATACACTTATCACAATTATTATGGGAGTAATTAGTATATTTACTTCTTGCAATCCGCATCCCAATCTATCAAAGGCTGACCAACTAATAAATTCTTATCCTGATAGTTCCCTGACATATTTGAAAGCTATCCAGCATCCTGAAAATATGTCCCCAAAGGATTATGCAAAATGGTGCCTATTAGTAGCTCAAGCAAAATATAACAATGCTCAAAGCTTAGTTCCGGACTCATTTGTTTTTAAAGCTTTTGATTATTTTTCCAAAGACACATCTGACCCGATACTAACAGCAAGAACATATTTTTATACTGCACTTATCAGTAAAGAAATAAGAAACATAGAAGAAGCTGCTCAATACTTATTAAAAGCAAGAGATTTTGCGGAAAAAGCAAATGACTACAATCTAGCATTCAAAATTTCCCATGACTTGTGCGACATCTACTCTAAACAAGGATTATTTGATTATAAGTTAACAGAGGCATGGAGAGGATATAATTATGCACAGATTTCTAAAGATAGTCTGTCTATTTATTATGCATTGGCAGATCTGGGACATGCTTATTCTACCAAAGAGCAAATCGATAGCGCACTTTATTTTTTCGAAAAGGCATTCCCTATTGCTCAAAAAGTACATCCCAAAGCCACCTCTTCTGCTTTAAACGATATATGTTATGCATATATAAATAAAAAAGATTATATTTCCGCACTAAAAATCTGCAATGAGGCCATTGCATGTGAAAAGGATTCAATTGACCGATATAACAATTACATTATCAAAGGAGTAATCTTTCAAGATATACAACAATATGATTCTGCTATCCATTATTTTACCCTAAGTAGTAAAAACCAATATATATATGCAAAAGCACTCAGTTATAGCTATCTGGGAGAAATTTATGAAAAAAAAGGGAACATTCTTAAAGCGTTAGAATTTATCAAAACCTATGAACTATTAAGAGATTCGATAGAAGATCAAAACCAAAGCGTGGCAATTATTAAAATGCAGAATCTATTTCAAAACGAAAAACTGCAGAAAAACAACAAAGAACTATCTAAAAAGATGGAAGAAATTAGTTCTCTTGTATATAAAATAAGTGCAATTGCAGCTTTCGCGTTACTAATTACAGGATTATGCTACTTCATAACCTACAAAAAGAAGAGTGAACGTATACGAAAACAAGAAAGAGAAATATCTCAAGCCAAAGATAAACTACAACAGCAAGCTATAGAAAATCTTCAAAAAGAAGAAAAACTATCTTCACTACAAGCAGACTTTTTACGCAGATTAGTGGCTATCAACATTCCATCTCTAAATAATAAAGCAAACGATCTCGTTATCAAACTTTCTAATGAGGATTTTGCTAATCTGGAAAAAGATATTAATGCTACTTTTGATCAATTTACAGTAAGACTAAAGAAAGAATATCCACTACTCGACAAAAATGAAATTCAGTTCTGCTGTTTAATAAAAATACAATTAGATTTAAATACCCTTGCCAATATCTACTGCAGAAGTAAAGCTGCAATTAGCAAAAGAAAACTTAGAATCAAACAAGAAAAACTAAACATTACAGATAAAAACATCTCTTTAGATGATTTTATTCAAAGATTCTGAAATATCCCTTCTTACATTAACATCTATTCATAATAAAAGGATTTAATTGCCATTTGTCCAATGGTAATCTATACCTATTTATATTAACACATTAATTATTAGCGATTTATATAATATCTATTGTCCAATGCTTTTTTTGTATTCATAAATCATATTCCATAACTTTGCAATATCAAACGTAAGCAAAATCAGATTCTATAATAACATCTTGATTAAACTATTAATATATAATATAAAATGTGATATAGCAAAAAAAATCAATATTAATTATTTAAAACTAGAATTATGAAGAACCTAATTTGGCTTAGCGCATATCTTATCATAAGCGCAATTTTCAGTTCTTGTTCAAAAGACGACGAAAACACCTCTATTATTCCGGAAGGAGAAAAAACAAATGTAAATGTATCATTAAATATTGCTCCTATCAACGCAATGGAAACCAATATAAATGATAACAGAACTTCTATTGAAAACTTTTGGTTATTAGAATTCGATCAACAAGGTAAGAATGTTGCAGTTATAAAAGAACTACGATTCAGTATCAACTCTGCAGAAACAGTAGAATTAGTAGCAGGGGCTAATATGAAACTGGTAGTAATTGCTAATGTAGATAAAAGCATTGTTTTCCAATTAGGAAAACAAACCTATGAAGCACTAAAGAATACTATTTATACATTACCAGTCAATTCATCTAACGCAATTCCGCTAGTAGGAGAGCAAGTAGTTTCTATTACCAAAGAAAATCAAACATTAGATGCTATCACATTAGAACGAATTGCAGCTGAAGTAAAATTCACTATCAATAATACCTCTTCTGACTTCCAGCTAACTTCCATAGCATTAAAGAATATATATAAAATGTATTACTTTAGTAAGGGAACATTATCCCAAGGTAATATTGCAGACTATAGTGAAATCCCATGTACTATCGGTGAAGAAAATTATACCCATTACATAGCGGAGAACCTGATGGGAACAAATTCTAATATCACAACAGACAAAGACAAGGTAACAGATAAACTAGCGACTTTCATTGAAATTGTTGGTGAAAGAATGAGTGAAGGCAATAAAGAAATAGCAACTTTCAAAATGTTCATTGGAGAAAATGAAAAAGATTTCAATGTAACAAGAAATAATGCATATAATTACAATATTAATCTTAATCTGGCAGATGCCAGTGATAAACGCATCACTATTGAAAAGATTCCATTAGAAGGCATTGCAGCTGAAGCTAACTGCTATATACTGAATCCAAATTCAGAACATGAGCTACTGGTTCCTGTGAAACGAGTAAATGCATTTTGGGGAACAGAAGAAGGCGGCTTCAAAACAGATCATATGTTGAATGACGGAAACAACCAAGGAAAAGTAACTAAATGGATTGCCCGTATCATAACAAAAGATAGTTCCAAGGAATTACTGAAATTCACCACCCAACAAGGAAGCTCCGCCAATGATTATATAGGAATCAAACCTACAGGAAACGAAGGTAATGTATTAATAGGTATTTACGACGCAACAGCAGGAGAACCTGCTCAAGACGCTAAACCATTATGGAGCTGGCACATTTGGATTACAGATTATAATCCGGGAGGAGATATTAATGGAATAATTCCTGCAATTTCTCAAAACCCTGGAAAAGCAGATGTTACAGGAGGAGCTATCTACCGTTTTGGGGGAATTGATAACAATCAAACGAAAGATGGGTCCACGCAGGCAATGATGGATCGCAACTTAGGCGCACTAAGTGCAACACCAACTGACGGTGCGAAAACGATCGGTATGTATTATCAATGCGGTCGAAAGGATCCGATAATGACTGATTGGAGCCAAATCACTAAGTTAGGAACCAGTTCTTTAGGGGGAGACGTTTACTCCATTCATATCAAAACAGCAAAAGGTCCCGTATCTAAAGAAACAGCTGTGAAAAACCCGGATACCTATTTCTTGGGAGATGCAGACCATTTTACTTATAAAGACTGGTTAATTGAAGGCAGTGGTAGTACAGAATTATGGTACAAAAAGAGTGATGAAAAAACCAAAACACTATACGATCCATGTCCGGCAGGCTGGAGAGTGCCTTATAAAATGAACACTTATGATGAAATAAACGGAGAAGACGTTGACAATGGTATATATCTTTGCCCTAATAATAGTTCCATAAAAATATTTTACCCGTTTGGAGGACATTTAAATGCCATTACCGGTCAATATCCGGGAGGAAGTTTGTTTGAATACAAAACTGCACAAAATGGTTGGCTAGGCAGTTATCCGGACAATCCTAATAATGCCTATAGTTATCATATATTCTCTGCAACATTAGTGGACGAATATGACGGACCATTCTTTCCCATCATGCCTAACAATGCAGACGGCAGATACTTAGGTTATAGCGTACGTTGTGTAAAAGAATAAATCACCAAAGAAAACAGGTACATGAATAAACACATTATTCTATTATTTATCATATTGTGCATTGGCCTTACAAAGGCCAGTGCACAACATAGTATTACCGGTAAGGTGCTAGATGCTACTAACCAGGAGCCTATCCCATTTGCCAGTGTTACTATAAAGAACGTCAAGAGCGGAACAACTACGGACAATAATGGTAATTTTACCTTAAAGGTCAATAATAACGATATTCTTATCGTCAGTTTTATGGGATACGAAACTAAAGAGGTTAACATTGGAACACAAAAGAAAGTAACGATATTATTATCAGAATCTTCTGTTTTATTGGATGCGGTAGTAGTCACCGGGTTTCAGAATCTTAAAAAAACAACCTTTACCGGCTCTTCCGTTAAAATCAAAGCTGATGATATTAATTTGCCCGGTGAAACAGACATAAGCCGTATGCTGGAAGGCAAAGCAGCCGGAGTATCTATTCAGAATGTATCGAGTACCTTTGGTAGTGCCCCCAAAATACGTGTACGTGGTGCCACGTCTATCAATGGAGAAAACAAACCTTTGTGGGTAGTAGATGGAATCGTATTAGAAGATGTGGTAAATGTATCTAACGACCAACTAGCAAGCGGTGACCCTACCACCCTGTTAGGCTCCTCCGTAGCAGGTATCAATACTAACGATATCGAAACAATTGACGTACTAAAAGATGCTGCCGCAACAGCATTATATGGAGCCAGAGCCATGAATGGAGTAGTTGTAATTACGACTAAAAGAGGAAAAGAAGGAAAACCACGTATTCATTATAGCGGAAACTACACAGTACGGACCAAACCACGTTATTCTGAATTCAATATTATGAATTCAGCCGATCAAATGTCTGTGTATGCAGAAATGGAACGAAAAGGCTTATTAACTTCGGACATTGTAAATAACCAGTCTTCCGGTATTTATGGAATCATGTATAATAGAATCAACACATGGGATGAATCAAAGCAACAATACCTTTTAGAGAATACATATGCAGCCCGTCACAACTTTTTAATGGAACACGCAGCAGCTAATACAGACTGGTTTGATCTGCTATTTACTAATTCCATAATGAATGAACATACATTAAGTGTATCAAGTGGTTCACAAAAGTCGAAATCCTACATTTCATTAGGCTTTTTGAACGATCCGGGATGGACTGTTGCCGACAAAGTGAATCGAATCACAATGAACTTCCGAAATGACTACCAGCTAAATGACAAAATCGGATTTAGTTTTCAAACGGTAGGTTCTGTCAGAATGCAGAACGCTCCCGGTTCATTAAGTCGTTCCAGTGACGTTGTAAGCGGTATTTCTTCACGTAATTTTGATATAAATCCGTTCAATTATGCATTAAACACAAGCCGTGCATTACGAGCATACGACTCAAATGGAGAACGGGAATATTATACACTCAACTTTGCCCCATTCAATATTTTAGAAGAACTCGATAATAACTATATTAAATTGAATGTGATAGATTTAAAAGCCCAAGCCGAATTTAACTGGCAAATTTTTAAAGGATTAAAATACAATTTTACCGGAGCTATCCGCTATGTACGTTCAAAGCAAGAGCATGAAATACACGAAAATTCTAATATGGCAAATGCTTATCGTGCAGCTGGCAATTCTACCATTCGAGAAAACAATCCCTACCTCTACAAGGACCCTAGTGATCCGTCAGCCGAACCGATTGTTGTTCTCCCCAAAGGGGGATTCTATAATACTGCCGAAAACTTATTATTAAATTATGATATAAGAAACTCTGTTAGTTTCAGCAAAATATGGAATGAGAAACATGAGTTCAACGCATTATTAGGACAACAAATCAAATATTCCGATAGACAAACGAACAGCAACACCGGCTACGGATTCCAATATGACATGGGAGGCACTGTTAGTATGAACTATCTTATAATGAAACAAATGATCGAGCAAAATTTTGATTATTATTCAAGAGCTTTGACATACGATCGTTTTGCCGCTTTTTATGCAAATGTTGATTACACCTATGACAGACGATATTCCATTTCCGGAACAGTACGGTATGACGGCTCCAACACAATGGCAAATTCCAGTTCAGCCCGCTGGCTGCCTACCTGGAATATCAGTGGGAAATGGAATATAGGTAATGAAGCGTTTATGAAAGATTTTGTCTGGCTGGATGCATTAGCGCTACGTGCCGGCGTTGGATTAACAGCCAGTATGCCTCCATTATCAAATGCAACACCCATTTTTATAAATTCCAATACTACGCGACCAAGTACGGACATCGAATCAGGCATTGAAATTTACACATTAGGTAATTCTGATTTGACATGGGAAAAGAGTTATCAATCTAATTTTGGTTTTGATGCCACTTTCCTTAAAGGAAGACTCGACTTTTCTTTTGACTATTTTATCCGAAACAGTTTCGACTTGTTAAGTGTAATAAAAGTCTCCGGAATTGGAGGAGAAAGATATAAATGGGCCAACAGTGCCGACTTAAGCGCCTCCGGTTTCGATATAACATTGTCAGGAAAACCTATTGTAACAAAAGATTTCATGTGGTCAAGTTCTTTCACTATGGGATATTCCAAAAATGAAATCAAGAATTCAATGCAACAACCACAAATCAACACGTTGGTAGGAATCACAGGAGGAAATAAAAACGGGTATCCGGTGAACGGGCTTTTCTCTATACCATTTGCCGGTCTGAATCCGGAAAATGGTGTACCGATGTTCTATGATGAGAATAGTACTATCACCAGTGATATCAATTTCCAAAGTACTTCAACAGATTACTTAAAATACGAAGGACCGACAGATCCCAAATATACAGGAGGGTTTAACAATTCCTTTACTTGGAAAGGTATCTCATTAGATATTTTCTTCACTTTCCAAGCCGGAAATGTAATCCGATTGAATCCTGTATTTAACAGCAGTTATAATGACTCTCAAGCAACCCCCAAAGAGTTCTTTAACAGATGGGAATTCAGAGGAGATGAGAAGCATACTAATATCCCTGCAATAGCTGATAAAGATCTGATATCAGATTTGAGCAGTACTTATCCTTATTCAGCATACAATTATTCAGATATACGGGTAGCAAAAGGAGATTTCATCCGTCTTAAATCATTATCTGTAGGATATACCATTCCGCAGAAGCTTTTTAAATCGTGGAAGTTGTTCTCTGATATTCGTTTACGAGTAACCGGCAAAAACTTATGGTTACTATACTCTGATAAAAAATTGAATGGACAAGACCCTGAATTTGTCAATACCGGTGGTGTAGCCCAACCGATACAAAAACAAGTTATTTTTTCATTAGATGTCAGTTTCTAAATCATCCTTATACAATGAAGAGAATTAAAATATACTTATATATTGGAATCATGTCCTTTTGTACCAGTTGCTCTGACTTTCTGGACAAAGTACCCGACGAACGTACTCAAATAGATTCTCCGGATAAAGTATCCGCATTACTAGTAAATGCGTATCCTAAAGTTTCTTATGCGGCTATTGTCAATACCCGTTGTGATTACATAACCGACTTCGGAAGTGTTTACTCTGGTGCGCAACCAGGAGCATTATTCAGCTTTATGGGTGAAAATTTCTTATGGAAAGACGTGATAGAAGATGGAAATGATTCCTTCGAAAACTTCTGGACAGGATGCTATGCAGCTATTGCAGTATCTAACCAGGCGCTTATTTCTATCGACGAGTTAGGAACACCTTCAAGCACAATCAATCAAAAGGGAGAAGCACTCATGACCAGAGCCTTCTCACATTTTTGTCTTGCTTCACTCTTTGCCCAACAATATGACGAATCGACTGCATCGTTATATCCGGGTATTCCTTATGTAGAGAAACCAGAAACACAGCCAGTAGAACAATATGACCGGGAGACAGTGGCAGACACTTATAGAAAAATCACACAAGATTTTGAGGACAGTTATCCTCTTATGACGGATGGAAGCATTTATACAGCTCCCAAATATCATTTCAATAAGAAATCAGCTGCCGCCTTTGGTACCCGTCTTTATCTATTAATGAAACAATATGATAAGGTACTTGAATATGCCAATCAACTCATTTCCATACCGTCACAATTTGAAACATTGACGGATAGTAAAGGAGAACCTCTTAAAAATCAAGATGGTACACCGCAACAATATATCTCAAAAGATGATCCTGCATTTTCGTTTGTAAGCAACAACTTTCATCCTTTTGCAACAACTTACATGGATGCAAGCGGATATATTGAAATGCGTTCGTATTTCTGCAGTTCTTCCACCAATGCCAATTTATTGATTACAGAAGCATTGTCTTCAATCGCCTGGGGAGAATTACCCTTCTATTCAAGATATGGTTTATCTTCTACTGACATTGGCAAGACAATCAATGCAGATAATGTTACAAATGGCATGTGGGCTATTCCCTATTACGGTACATCCAATTTCTACTTCATACCTAAATTTACCCAATTTACTAAACAAGAATCTTTAGACGCATCCAACTTTTTGCCGTATGCCAATATTCCTGTTTTGAGAATGGAAGAAGTGTTATTAAACCGTGCAGAAGCCTACCTAATGCTTAACCAATATGACAAAGCTATCGCTGATCTAAATTTATATGCCAGCCAACGTTTTGTTATAGCAAGAAGCCCGGCATCAAGCAGATATTATGATTCTAAAGAATTATGTATTACACGCGATAAGATACTCAATTTCTATAAAACCAAACTTAATAATACTGATCACTTCATCAATAAGTACAATCAGACAGACTCTTGGAGTGATTTGAAAAAAGGTATCCTACTTGCAATACTTGATTTCAGAAGTATAGAGTTTTATAATGAAGGACTTAGATGGTATGATATTGTACGCTGGAATATCCCCGTCACCCATACCCAAGCTAACGGCAGCAAGTCCAGCTTAATGCCGGACGACGACCGAAGGGTACTACAAATTCCGGAAATGGCAACTATTTCGGGAATAAAACTTAATCCAAGAAATAACGTAAATAATACATGGGAATAAAATGAAAACAACAAATCACATTGCCAAATGGATACAAGCATATTTCATGCTACTATTCTGCATTAGTACTGTTATTTTCACTGCCTGTAATGAGGACAAACTCAATCTTGACCAAGAGATTTATGGATTGGGTGGAAATGACGAGCAAAAAAATGAACTGGATAAATGGTTATATGAAAACTATACCCAAGCTTACAATATCGAAGTGAAATATAAATGGAACAGTTATGAACTGAACACTACCGCCCAACTAGTCCCCATTATGGAACGCTTCGTAAAACCTTCTATGGATATGATTCAACGAGTGTGGTTTGAGCCTTATAAACAATTGGCAGGAGATAAATTTCTTAGAGAAATGACACCTAAGAAAATCATTTTGGTAGGTAGCCCGGAATATAATGCAGATGGCAGTCAAGTATTAGGACAGGCTGAAGGCGCTCGTAAAATTACACTATTTGATGGTAATAGCTACAATCCGAGTGATGCAGACTGGATACGTTCTATCATGCATACCATTGAACACGAATTCGCTCATATTCTCCATCAAACCAAAATGTATGATTCCAGTTTCAAAGATATATCCGCCGGAGATTATAATCCGACAGGATGGACTTCTGAAACGGAAGTAAGCGCATTACTTGCCGGATTCTATTCCGCATACGCAATGTCGGGAGTTGATGAAGATTTCGTTGAAGTGGCATCATTAATTATGGTGTATGGAAAAGAATGGCGTGACTATCGAATTAATTTGCTCAAAAGTTTAACAACGTCTCCTCCTTCAGAGGGAGAAACAGCAGAAGAAACAGCACAGCGTATAGCCCTTGCCAATCAGGCACAAACGGCTTTAACCAGATTACTGGCTAAAGAAGAAATTGTGATCAATTACTTTAAAAATGTATGGAACGTACAGTTTTATGACGACGCAATGGGAAATAAAGGATTAGTATCTTTAGTACAAGATGCTATTAATCAAATTGTAAATGAAAACACTCCAGAATAAATAATTATGAAAATAGTTTATACATATTATCTTCTAACCTGTGTAGCATTGTGCAGTATATTTTCATCTTGCAATAATGAAACCGACATTTATATGGAAAACCCGGATAAACGGATTCAAACTAAAATGCAGGAATATACTGATATACTCACAGGAGCTCCCGATGGATGGATTGCAGAAATAAATACCCAATTAGGAGGTATTCACACCTTATGGATGCAATTCACTGCAGACAATCGAGTATCTATGATGTTCGATTATGTAGAATATTACCGCGACTTGAAAGCAAGTCCGTTTGAAAGTAGCTATATACTCAAGCCACTACAAGGACCAACTATATCATTTGATACGTACTCTTTCTTATCTATCTTTGCAGATCCCAACCAGCTGATGAATGGTGCAGGACAAGCAGGAACCGGATTAGGAGCAGACTACGAATACGAGATTATATCCTACAAAAACGATCAGTTTCTCCTAAAAGGAAGAAAAAACAAAATGGAAGCTACACTGACTAAAGCTACCAATGAGGAAAGAGAGGCCATCAAAAATGGCGCCTTAATGGAAAATCAGGATCAGGCTCCTATCTATCAAAAAAAATACTTCACTTTCAGTTATAAAGGACAAGCGTATGATTTTGTATCTAATGGTAGAAAAACTGGTTTCTTATCCGCTAACAATGGAAATCCGACCCTACAAATAGAAGGTTCTAAAATAGACCTGAACGGAAATATCGTAATGATGAACCCGTTAATCCTTGATGGTTACGAAATTTATCAGTTCAACAAGACATCCACCGGATACACTACACAAGTAGGCAATGATATACTTGAAATTAAAGGAGGTACTACACCAATTGTTCCTCTATTCAATGCACCTCCAGGAGCAATTCATCAGACAATGGTAGTGTACAACGATATGCAAAATCAATGGTCATCCGAATATTTTGATAAACATAAAGCTGCTGTTTCGAATTTATTTGCATTCACTCAAACTCAATTCTATATTGTGTATGTTGCCATACACATGTACACAGACGGAAGTATAGTGGAGATTGGTTATAAAATATATCAAAACGGTTCATTAGGAGCCGATACTTACGGATTCTATTATACATTCAATTATCAGAAGAATTCAGATGGTTCTATCACTTTTGGAGATTATACACCGTTCGATACAAGCAATCCTAATCACGAAGAGTTCGACAAATGCCTGTCACCTATTTTAGATGGTTACTTTAAAAAACACAAATTCTTCATTAAAAGCTGGCCGGCTTTGTACAACAATTCCAGCCAATATGTGATGTCCTCGCTAATTCCTGCAGAAGATAAGACACTTGGTGTCATGGTAGGCGTACCTATGACGTTCTAAAGTTTACTTTACATTTATAGGGATGCCTGAAAACGGCATCCCTTACTCATTAAATAGATATAAGAAAGAAGTATTTGTTTTCCAACCAATGTATATAATCTAAAAATGCCTATCTTTGCAGTCAGATTATCGATAACTAAATAAAAACGAAATAGATAAATGGCATTGCAATGTGGTATTGTAGGACTACCGAACGTGGGTAAGTCGACACTTTTCAACTGTTTGTCGAATGCGAAAGCACAGGCGGCAAATTTCCCTTTCTGTACAATTGAACCCAATGTAGGTGTAATCACTGTTCCTGACGAACGTCTGAACGCACTCGCTGAATTGGTGCACCCCCAACGAATTGTTCCTACAACTGTAGAAATCGTAGATATCGCCGGACTGGTGAAAGGCGCAAGCAAAGGTGAAGGACTGGGAAACAAGTTCCTTGCCAATATCCGTGAGACAGATGCAATTATCCACGTACTCCGTTGCTTCGATGACGACAATGTGACACACGTAGACGGAAGCGTAAATCCCGTCCGCGACAAAGAAATCATTGACTACGAACTTCAATTGAAAGACCTGGAAACCATCGAAAGCCGTATCCAGAAAGTACAGAAACAAGCACAGACGGGCGGAGACAAAGCTGCAAAGTTAGCTTACGATGTACTCGTTCAATATAAAGACGCATTGGAACAGGGAAAATCTGCACGTACAGTGACTTTTGAAACAAAAGACGAACAAAAGATTGCTCACGAACTGTTTCTACTGACCAGTAAACCGGTAATGTATGTTTGCAATGTTGATGAAGCAAGCGCAGTAAACGGAAATAAATACGTAAATATGGTACGCGAAGCCGTAAAAGACGAGAATGCTCAAATCCTGATTGTCGCAGCCAAAACAGAAGCGGACATCGCCGAACTGGAAACGTACGAAGACCGTCAAATGTTCCTTGCCGAAGTAGGCTTGGAAGAATCGGGCGTAGCACGTCTTATCAAATCTGCTTACAAACTCCTGAATCTCGAAACATATTTCACTGCCGGTGTACAAGAAGTACGTGCCTGGACATACGAAAAAGGATGGAAAGCTCCTCAATGTGC
>OJMG01001030.1_pt1 | contig 26907 bp, 25 predicted proteins | sample 1597141 | NCBI WGS metagenome assembly OJMG01 (sample SAMEA2452119, study PRJEB22498) | human gut metagenome | biome: human feces; feature: human gut; material: feces | place: Australia | collected 2012 | reverse complement strand
GAAGCATCCCTCGCTCTAAAGAGCTCGGTCAATTCTTATTTTTCTGCTGTCTGCACTGGCCTTTGAAAAATCTGTCACATTTCCGAGAGTTCACAGTAATGTGCATAAATCCCGCCTTTTTTCAGCAGTTCTTCATGTGTTCCGCTCTCTGCGATCCCATTATCGGCAACAACAAGAATCTGATCTGCCCCGCGGATCGTAGAAAGGCGGTGTGCGATCGTGATTGTGGTGCGGTTCTTTGCCAGTTCTTCGAGACTTTTCTGAATCCATCGTTCACTCTCATTATCCAGTGCACTCGTTGCCTCATCTAAAATAAGGATCGGCGGATTTTTCAGGAAAACTCTGGCGATGGAAATTCTCTGTTTCTGCCCTCCTGAGAGACGTGTTCCGCGTTCACCGACGTAGCTGTCGTATCCATCCGGCAGTGACATGATAAAATCGTGAATATTTGCTTTTTTCGCTGCATCGACGATCTCTTCCATGGAGGCCTCTGGTTTTCCGTAAGCGATATTATCCCGGATCGTTCCGCAGAACAGATAGACATCCTGCTGCACCAGTCCGATCTGATTTCGCAGACTTTCAAGTGTCAGTCCTCTGACATCTTTTCCGTCAATCGTGATTTTTCCTTCCGTCACATCGTAAAAACGTGGAAGCAACGAACAGATCGTGGTCTTACCACTTCCGGACGGTCCGACCAGTGCGATCGATCTGCCTGCCGGAATCCGAAAGCTGACATGAGACAGTACCGGTGTCTCATCATCCTGATAATGAAAGGAAACATTTTCATAAGATACATCACCACATACATTGGTCAGTGGTTTTGCATCTTCGGCATCCTGAATATCCGGTTCTGTCTCGATCACATCGAGAAATCTGCGAAATCCGGACAGGCCTTTCTGCATCATTTCTGTCAGCTCAACCAGGATCTGGATCGGGCTGATGAAGATTCCGATGTACAGAGCATACATAGCAAGATCTGCTGCTTCCATTTTTCCGTGTGCGATCAGCCATCCGCCAAAGACCAGGGTCACCAGATACATCAGTCCCTGGAAAAACAGGTTGCTGCTCATAAAACTTCCCATACAACGATAGTTCGCATCTTTGGATACCAGAAATCCTTCGTTGCTCTTCTGAAATTTCTTCCGCTCAATCTCCTCATTTGCAAAAGACTGTACGACACGAATCCCGGAAAGGGTATCCTGAAGCCTCGCATTGATATCTCCGATCTTGCGTCGGTTATCCATGAACGTTGCCTGCATACGGCGATTCTGACACAGAGAAAAGATCAGCATCAGCACAACCAGAAACAGAAGCGGCACCGCCAGTCTCCAGTTGATAAAAAATAAGAAGATAAAGGCTCCGACAATCTTAATCAGTGAAATGAACAGATTTTCCGGTCCGTGATGTGCCAGCTCAGAAATGTCAAACAAATCTGATACGAGTTTGCTCATCATCTGACCGGAATTATGCTGATTATAATAAGAGAACGACAGTTTTTCATAATGCTCAAACAATTCCTGGCGCATATCCCGCTCCATCCTTGCTCCCATCATATGCCCCTGACAGGTCACATAATACTTGCACAACGCCTGTATTGCATACATAAGCAGCAATCCTGCCCCGATAGGAAGCAGTGCCTGTAAGATCACAGCTGCATCTTTTAAAAACAGTGTTTTTGTCAGACTGCGAAGGATCTGTGGAAATGCCAGATCCACAAAACTGATAATCGCTGCACACAGCAAATCCAGAAAAAACACACCTTTGTAAGGTGCATAATATTTCACAAACTTTTTCAGTGTCTCCACTTTTCTTACCTTCTTTCGTTATTATGATTGAACCAAATCAAGGAAGTCCCCTGCTTCAATTGCGAATATCCGCTTGACACGTAAGACTTGGCATGCGATTCTGTTCGGCTTTGCTGACATTTACCCAACAAAATCGCCGCATGCCTATTGTAGCATGCGACGATTCTCGTTACAACTTGAACTTCTGTTATTCAAGAGATTCTTTTATTTACTTTACTTTCGCTACTTTATTATAAGTTGCCTTTTTGCTGATTTTTGCTTTCTGAAGGTTCTTTTTCAGTGCTCTCAGCGTTTTAGATTTCATCTTCTTAGGAACTGTAACTTTCATCTTAGAAGAAGTACCCTTGAATGCATTCCTGCCAACTTTCACGATTTTTGTTCCCTTGAAAGTTACGCTTGACAGCTTGCTCGCTTTACTGAATGCATTGGAGCCAATGCTCTTGACGTTGCTTCCGATCACGATGCTCTTCAGTTTTTTGTTGTTCTTGAAAGCATTCTTACCGATCGTGGTTACTTTGAAGCTGTAATTTCCAACTTTTACTGTATCCTGGATCGTAACTTTTGTTTTCTTCGTTGCTTTCAGTTTCACTGCAGAAACCGTTCCGTTTACTGCATCAGCTTTCGTTACTTTGTAAGTAACGCCTTTTACTGTAGTGGTTGTTCCAACTGCCGGAACCTGTGGTGCCGGATTATTGTTTCCGTTGTTGTTATTGTTATCATCTTTCTTGACAAGAGCTGCTTTTGCATCGCTGACTGCTTTCAGTGCTGCATTTACTTCTGCCTCAGTAGCATCCTTATTCTCCAGAACTTTCTTAGCTTCTGCCAGTGCTGCTTTCAGTTTGCCTGCACTCTCAGCTGTGTAATCTGCTTCTTTGAATGATTCTGCTTCTTTGACTGCCTTGTTCAGCTCTTCGACTTTTTCTGCCGGTGCAGGGGTCGGAGTCGGTATCGGATCAATATCTTTTGATTTTACCGTGATGGTAACTTTGCCTGTTACACCGCTTCCGTCTTTTGCAGTTGCAATGATATCTGCACTTCCAACACCAATTGCTTTGATCAGACCACTTTCGTTTACTGTTACTGCACTTTCATTTGAGCTTGTCCATGTAACTTCTTTGTTGTCTGCATTTTCCGGTAATACAGCTGCAGCTGCCTGCATCGTATCACCGACGGTCAGCTCTGTCTTATCAGCTGTTACGCTGATGCTTGCTACTTTGATCGGCTTCGGATCTGGAGTTTCACTCTGGAATGTGAATTTTGCATCTGCCCACAGTGCGTGGTCGTTGTAATCTGCATCACCTTGTTCTACGATCAGACGCAGATCTTTTACTTTGGATACATCGATATCTACAAGGTAGGACTCTCCGTTGGAGATCACATGATCTTTGCGGTACAACTCTTTGCCATCACCTTTGATCACATAATTTACATCTGCTTTGTTTCCAAGTTCCTGGTCTGCACTGATACCGATGCGTGCGGTAAATCTGCTTACGCCCTTGCCTTCCAGGTTAACGCCCAGTTCTGCCGGTGCATGCATAGCCACACCTTTATCAAAGCTCTGTTTTGTGCCTTCTACATAGACTGCCATCGGATTTCCGCATCCGCAGGCATCTCTTGTGTTTTCGAAGTATCCGCCCTGGTCAACGGTCCAGTCCATATCGGATACATACAGTTCATCCTGAACCTTGAAATTGATCGTATAAGTCTTTTCTACACCAAACGGAGAAACGGCTTTGATGGTTGCTGTGCCAGGAACTGCTGCTGCCTGTGTAATAGTTACATTAACATCATTTGATTTTTTGATCACTTCTACCTGAGGAACCTTTCCTTCTTCGTAGCTTCCTCTTAAAAGTGTATAAGTGTACTCATTCTGTCCGTCACTGAAGTTGTCCAGTTCTTTGCCGTTTACTTTGATTCCGGTCAGCGGCATTCCGGATTTCACGTCTTCGTTGCTCTTTGCCATCTTTTCTTCATCTGATGTCTGTTTTGTCAGAGGAAGGATGCTGAATGTCTGTGTATAAATCTTTCCTGCGGAAATGATGTATTTGCTCAGAGGAGCCGGACCGCAGCTTGCATTTCCAAGTCCGCGCTGCATCAGGTCAACAGTCAGAATGGTATTTTCCTGTACCGGAACCTGATATGGATGACGGTAGGATGCCAGATCTTCTGCTTTATAATGCAGGGCTCCGGATTCCATTTCGCTGTCAGAAGATACCAGGATACCTGTTCCGTCTTCTGCTGTCAGTGCTGTCCATCTTACACCTGTGTGGTTTCCGTTTTCCTGAGGTTTTACATATTTTTTTTCAAACTGTTCGGTTACGGTGCTGTTGTATATACCAAGTTTTGCACCGGTGTTACGGTCAACATAGTTTGCCTGCGGACCATTTCCGTAGTATGTCAGCTTCTCGTAATCTTTTGCAACTGTCATCTTCATACCGATTCTTGCAATATTTCCTGCAGAAGCACTCGGTGTAACCGTATTGGTTACTACGATCTCACCATTGCCATAGATCATGTAATCAATGCTGTTCGGTGTATTTACTTCAGGAATGCTTCCTGATACATGAATGTTGACTACTTTGTCTTTCTTATCTACAGTGATGCCGTTCTCATCCAGCGTGAAGTTCTGTGCTGCATTCTTCATCGCTGTGGAGAAGGATGGGTCGTTGCTGACCGGTGCACGGTAGTAGTTCGGAACCGGTCCGTTCTCCAGCAGGGTCTTGCCGTCTACTTTGTAGCTGGTGATGTAACCCTGTGCTTTGTCAATCACAACTTCAAATGCTTTGCCGTTTGTTTTGGATGTCTTTCCGGTAACAGTAATCGCATCATCGCTCTCTGCTACGTTTACTTTATCCATGTCAGATGCACTGATCGTTGGCTGTGCTTTTTCCGGAGTATAAGCAAGATCAAATTCTTCAAATGCAACCTCATCACCTTCATGTCCGTAATAATCGCCTGCCCACGCAGCATCTTCTTTCAGTGTTACGGAGAGTGTCAGTGTATAGTCAGAACCTGCTGTCGCACTTACTTTCGGGAAGTTTGCCAGTGTTACGGTAGCTTCTGCCTGCGGTGCGATGTTCTTCTGCTCCTCGCTAAGCTGACCGCTTCCGATCACTTTGTTATCTTCTTTTAATGTCCAGGAGACATTGTATTTGTTCAGGTTGGTGTTCAGGAACTCGTTTACAACACGGACTTTACCGTTTGCTGCTTCACCGTCATCATAGAAGGAAACTTCCTGATGTACTTTCTTGACTTCATACAGTTCTGCGGAAGGTGTGCGGTCTGCATTTAAGATACCGTTTGCACAGAAATCATTATCATTTACCGTCTCGCCCCAGTCTCCGCCGTATGCGAAGTATGTGCTGTCTTTGTAGTTTGTTCCTTCTGATTTAATGGAAGCAGATCCAAAGTCAATAGAATAAGCTACGTTATCTTTTACTGCGTCCAGATTATCGTTTGTATTCTGGATCTGTTCCTCTGTCATAACACCTTTGATCACGGCTGCACGGTCGATTGCACCGTTGAAGGTTCTTCCGGACTGGTCTGCGGATGCTCCGATGGTGATGTCGATCGGATTGCTGGATGCATCACAGGTTGTCTTGTTGGTTCTTTGTCCTGTTGCAAGCTGTTTTCCATCGTAATACAGCTTGTACTCGGTACCGATATAAGTTGCCGTCAGACGATGCCAGTTTCCGTCTGTGAAATCAGATGGAATATCTGCGGATAAAGCACCACCGCTCCATCCGTCTACAAAGAACTCAAATTTACCATAGCGGTCAATCTGAAGGTTGTAGCCGTCGCTGTCTCCTCTGGAGATAAACGCCTGTGCGGATTTTGTAAAGTTCTCCGATGGTTTTACCCATACATCCAGTGTGATACCGGTTGTGCTGTTGGTTGCCAGTTTTGCACTGTCCGTCGCTGCATAAGTTCCCTGGATCGCTTTTGTATTGTTGCGTCCTTCGGTAACTTTTCCGTCAAATTTCGTTGCAACACCGGTGTTCGAATCTGTGATCGTGTAAGTTGTTGTATTTTCTACTTTTGTAGAAACAGACTGATCGATCCAGTCCCAGATAAATCCACCCTGTGCATTCGGGTAGTTACGGAAAATATCCCAGTACTCTTTGAAGTTACCAAGGGCATTACCCATTGCATGGGCATACTCAGACTGGATATACGGCAGCTTATTGCCAGTATTTGTTACCTGACTCTTGACAGAATCTACACCCCAGTACTGGGAGGAATAGATATCTACCATGGATTTTTTGCGGTCACCCTTTGTATAGCGGTTGTCACGCTCGTATTTACGGATACGGGACGGATCACGCTGCAGGATCCACTGTGTGGAATTATAGAAGCAGTAGTTTTCATCCATATTGTAAGCCTGATAAGTAGCTTCATTACCAAGGGACCAGATCACTACGGATGGATGGTTTTTATCGCGCTCTACCATATTCTGAGTGCGGTCCATAACGGAAGTATTCCAAATCGGATATCCGGACGGGATGTTGCTGCTTGTCGCACCGATGTGGGACTCTGCGTTTGTCTCATCGCAGATATAAATACCCAGCTCATCTGCCAGTCCGTACATATATGGATTGTTCGGATAGTGGCTGGTACGGATCGCATTGACATTGAACTGCTTCATCATCTTCAGGTCGGTTGTGATATCTTCTTTGGAGATTGCACGTCCGTCCTGGTCATCTGTTTCATGACGGTTTGTACCACGGAACATGATCTTTTCACCGTTGATCTGTACCTGTTCCTGACCTGCTTCGTTGATATCTGCTTTGCTGATCTCGCGGAATCCGACTCTCTGAACAGTCGTCTCAATGACATTGCCATTTTCGTCTTTTAACTGAACAAGAAGCATATACAGATTCGGAGTATCTGCAAACCACTTGTCCGGATTGGTTACTTGTTTGCTTCCGCTAAAGGTTGCTCCCTTATCGTCTGCTTTCTCTGCCACACTTTCCTTTGCTGCCGGAACAGTTGCTTCGATCACCATCGGCTCAGACCACACTTTTGTCTTGCCGTCGATCTTATAAAGATCAGCAGATACGGTATATTTCTTGCCTGCTGCTGTATCATCACCGAGGTTACGGATATTTGCATCCAGCGTCAGCGTTGCATCTTTATAGTTATCATCCAGATCTGTCTTTACAAACAGGTCACGCATCTCTACTTTTGCTTTCGAGTAAAGATTTACATCACGGAAAATACCGCTCATACGGATAAAGTCCTGGTTCTCCAGATAACTTCCGGTAGACCAGCGATAAACTTCCACTGCAATGGTATTTTCGCCTTTTTTCAAATAACTTGTGATATTGAACTCGTCGGTCGTGTAGCTGTCTTCGCCGTATCCGACTCTCTGCCCGTTTACATATAAATAGAATGCGGACTCTACACCTTCAAAGGATACGAAAACATCTCTTCCATCCCAGTCTGAAGGAACGGTAAAGGTTCTCTTGTACTGGCCGACGCTGTTGTTTACGGTCGGTGCTGTAACGTTTGCTCCAAGGCTGACATTTTCATAGTTCTGCCACGGATATCTCTGGTTTACATAGATCGGCTTTTCGTATTTGAAATTGCCGTCTGCATCCTTGATCGTCTGGATGGAGCTTGGAACTTTGATATCATCCCAGCCTGATGTATCCCAGTTCTCCACATAATTTTTTGCATCTGCACCTTTTGCCTGTTTTTCGCGTTCTGCCGGTTTCTGGGCAAACTTGAATTTCCAGGTACCATTCAGAGACTGTTTGTAAGCGGACTCGGATGCATCCTTATCCAGAACGGATTTCTCATTGGTCAAAGCTTTCTCTGCTGACTCATACGGTGTAAAATACGCATGTGCCGGCTCCCGGTTCTCCTCTACTTTGTCAATCTGGTCGTACCATTCTTCGCCTGCAAAACTGCTGTCAGCAGCATTTACCGGAAGTGTAAAACTTCCAATGCCGGTCACAAGCTCTCCGCCGATCATAGCACCGGCTAACACAACAGACAGAATTTTCTTTCTCAAATGCATGTACATTCCTCCTTTTATGCATTTTTTCTTTTGCAGCCGTTCCGTTTCCTTCTCAGCTGCAATTCTTTCTTTTTCTTTCTCTCTTTTCGCAGACTTTTTGTCATTTTGAAAATCTCTGCGAAAAATGAAGTCCCGCTGTGCGGGACTTCCAGCACCCTCTCGGGATACATGTTAAGTTTATTATAGTACATTTTTATGTTTTTGTCTATATTGTTACTATTTATTTTTATCAAGCGTTCGTTTTTTAGTAATTTTCTACATATTCTCTGTCCGTTTATTGTCTATTTCGCCAGTTTCGTTGATTCCATCGGAAACATCCACGCTTCCAGGAACCTGTTTTATCACCTCTGGAAACTTACGACACTATGCAAAATGAACGAATTCCCAAGAAGGCACTTTTACGTGCCCTTCTGGGAATTCGTTCATTTGCACATACACTTTTTTCTGTATACAGTTTGTCTATTCCTTTCACAGGAAAGCCGCCTTCATTTTCTCTGCCACTTCCTGCAGTTTCTGTGCTCTTTGTCCGAATATCCGGACAGCGAGATCATTCTGCACCAGTTTTGTCACGCCGCCATCGCACTCCGGTTCCTGTTCCAGGATCTCCCAGATATTCTGCTGCAGTTCTTCGCTGCCGCCGGTCAGAAAGATATTTGCCATATGCGTGTAACCTTCGTACATACCGATGCCTTCCATATCCATCTTTTCCGGCTCATAGCGGGTGTTGTCCCGGTAGATCAGGCTGCCGCTTCGCCAGACGGAAACTTTCGATGCATACTTCCGGTAGCGAAAGCGTTCCCCGGATGCTTTTCGACCGCAGGAAATGATTTCCATCAGAAAGAATCTTGAACTTTCGTCTTCAAGATGGATTTTCATATCACTTTCAAATGCAGACTGTGCATATGGGATCACCGGCTGCGGATAATAACAGAAGACTGCATTTTTTTTCACTTCTGCCGTCACACTCCGGCGTGCCAGTCCTTCTTTCATCTTATGCACTTTATCAAAAGACTGAGAAAGAAATTCCAGATTGCTTCCTTCGGAAATCTGAAAGATGAACTCCTGAACATCACCTTCCATGATTCCGGCCGAAGCACACAGCGGCATAATGGAAATTCCGCCATCTTCTTTTGGAAATGGTGTCATAACTTTATAAGGTGCAGTAAAGGAAAGATCTTCCAGTATGGTTTTTCCATCCCGGCTTCCGGTGCGGATCGACAGTCTGGATATTTTTCCGAATTTGTTTTCTGTCAAATGTTCGTCCGCCTTTCTTTTTTATTTTTCAAGAATGCTTCTTATATTCTTGCTGTGAAGTAAAGCGGACATTTACAATCCGCTTCTCTGCGTTCAAGTCGAACATTATGCTTACAGATCTTCCAGCAATACACTTTTTTTGATCCATTCTACTACTTTATCCACATTTTCATCCCCGCGGATGTTGGTAAACTGGAATGGACGGTCACCACGCATTTTCTTTGAATCACGTTCCATGACTTCCAGACTTGCTCCGACATATGGTGCGAGGTCGATTTTGTTGATGACAAGCAGATCTGATCTTGTGATACCAGGACCGCCTTTTCTCGGAATTTTATCTCCTTCTGCAACATCGATCACGAAAATCGTGGCATCTACCAGTTCTGGGCTGAAGGTTGCGGAAAGGTTATCTCCGCCGCTCTCGATAAAGAGCAGTTCAATATCCGGGAAACGCTCCATCATTTCATCAACTGCTTCAAGGTTCATCGAGGCATCTTCACGGATTGCCGTATGCGGGCATCCGCCGGTTTCCACACCGATGATCCGCTCGACCGGAAGAACACTGTTTTTTGCCAGAAACTGTGCGTCTTCCTTTGTATAAATATCATTGGTGATGACACCAATGCTGTAGTCTTTTGCCATTTTTCTTGATAATGCTTCGATAAGTGCTGTTTTTCCGGAACCTACCGGGCCGGCAACTCCAATTTTCACGTATGACATACTTTTTCCTCCTGCTATGACATATACAATCTGGAATACAGTTTTTCGTGCTGAATTCCACGAATATCAAATCCCGGTGCTGACAGGCACAGGTCATCTTCGCTGTAAGTTCGGATCTCTTCCAGAATTTCTGCAAATTCCGGATAACATCCGCTCAAAAGCTGCTGTCCTGCACTCTGACTGAGCGGGATAGTTTTGACACAGTTTGTTACCATTGCGGAAGTCTGTGCATATAAATAATGATACAACGTCTCTTCTTCCTCGATTCCAAGAGCCGCACAGAAAACTCCGTACACAATGCAGTGACTGACCGCTTTTCCCTTTCTTGCGTCCAGATACGCTTCAAAAATTTCTCTGTTTTTCATCGGCATCGTTTCTGCATGCAATTTTTCGATTGTTTTTGCAAAACGGGAACCCATTTTTCTGGACGCTTCCCGCTGTTCAAAAGGAATCCTGGATGCTCCGAGGATTTCTTCCAGCTCATCCAGTCCGTCTGCATCATTTTGATCTGCCAGTTCCCACGCAAGGCGAACTGCCAGCAGATCGGTATAAGCAAGTGCGAAACGCAGTTTTTTATGAATATATTCTGCCGCTGTTTTCTCATCGCAGACGCTTCCCTGCTGGATGTAAGTTTCCAGTCCCTGCGAGTGAGAATAGCCTCCGATCGGGAAAAGTGCGTCATTTACCTGCAATAAGAAGAAACGGCGAATCTCCTGTTCTCTGTCCATATCCGTTCCTCTCTTTTTGTGATGCCGGAGCACATTCTGCCCCGGCACTGTAATATCTTTTATATTCTCAGTGATGATGGTTGTGGATCGCTGCGGAAATCCGTCGGTCAAAATCAAGTTTCCGCACGGTTTTTTCTGCTTTTACACCGTGCAGTTTTTCCAGCATCGCCATCATCGGCTCATTGTAAATGGTGATAAAGGTATTTTCTTTATCGCCCCAGAAAAGCGGTGCATGGCGGTTGCCGATCTCGTAGCAGACCTTTGCAACATATTTTTCGTGTCCCGGTGCAAGCGATACTTCGATCACTTCGCACGGCGGTGTGTTGACCACGATCACCACACCGTCTGCATCATAGATCACATCATCTTGAAACAGTCCTCTTGTCAGAATGGAATCATCCATACGGATGCCCACTTCACGACCCTGACCGGTCACTTTTCGATGGATCTTTTTAAATGCTTCATGCCATTCAATATCCACATATTCTACTGTTTTTCCTGCGATATCCACATCTTTTAATTTTCCGATTACTTTTTCACAAACCATTCTACCATACTCCTAAGATCAGCATGATTCCCGGAATCCATGCGGTGACCACGCCTTCAAACACCTGAAGCAGCGGTACAAATTTTCCGAGCTTTTTGCCCATGATATCTTCTACAAATGCAGTTCCCCAGAGGATTGCCCACAGATACCAGATACCTGCCCAGCGGATATCTGCGGTAATTCCAAGTGCTGCACTTCCGGTAATTCCCTCGATGGTTCCAAAGATCAGTGCATTGACTGCAACAAAGGTGGAAAACCATGCAAACGGAATCGGGCTGAGCTTGTAAATCTTGCTGAATGCGACAAACAGATAGGTAAATCCAAACAGAAGTCCGGTTCCTGCCGCATAATAGTTGCCCTGTACCAGGCTCACGAAATTGATAAAGACCGACAGGCCTCCGGTCAGCAAATTCATCACTGCCGCCGATTTGCCATCGACTTTGTACAGCGTACACATGCCGTTGTTGATCAGTACAATTCCCACAAATAAAAGGCAAACTCCTAACATTTTGTTCCTCCTAACTCTTTATTTAAATTGATGTCCTCAAAATTGCTCCGTTATAATATAACTCTCGCAATTTTGCAATCATTCAAAATCCGCTCATTTTTCTGCGAAAAATGGCTGCTTTTTCATGATTTGGCGGGATTCATAGACATAAAAATGTATGCAAGCATCCATTTTATGTCCATTTCTCCCTTGGACATCAAAATAAGTTATACAGCTGTGTAAGCGGCAGTTTTTGTGCCGGTTTGGATGTGATGGATTCTCCGTCGACCGTCACTTCATAGGTTTCCGGATCTACGGTGATCTTCGGTGTGCGATTATTAAATACCATGTCTTTCTTGGCGATCGTGCGGCATCCTTTTACCGGAACAACGGTTTTTTTCAGTCCGTATGCATCTTTGATATCTGCATCGTAAGCTGCTTTGGAGACAAAGGTCAGGCATGCTTCATTTTTTGCCTTTCCATGTGCTGCGAACATCGGCTGATAGAGAACTGGCTGTGTGGTCGGGATGGATGCATTTGCATCACCCATCTTAGATGCAATGATCATGCCGCCTTTGATGATCATATCCGGTTTTGCACCGAAGAATGCCGGTTTCCACAGTACCAGGTCTGCGAACTTGCCTTTTTCCACAGAACCTACATAATCTGCAATACCATGTGTCAGTGCCGGATTGATCGTATATTTTGCGATATAACGTTTTACACGGAAGTTGTCGTTTCCTTTGCCTTCGTCTTCCGGAAGTGCTCCGCGTTCGTCTTTCATTTTGCTTGCTGTCTGCCAGGTACGTGTGATAACTTCGCCGACACGTCCCATTGCCTGAGAGTCCGAACTCATCATACTGAAGATACCCATGTCATGCAGAACATCTTCTGCTGCGATGGTTTCCGGACGGATTCTGGAATCTGCAAATGCGACATCTTCCGGGATTTTTTTGTCCAGATGATGGCATACCATCAGCATATCCAGATGCTCATCCAGTGTATTGACCGTGTATGGCATGGTCGGGTTTGTGGATGACGGAAGTACATTTCCTGCTGCCGCTGCACGGATGATGTCCGGTGCGTGTCCTCCGCCTGCACCCTCGGTGTGGTAAGTATGGATCGTTCGACCTCCGATCGCTGCCAGGGTATCTTCGACACATCCGCCCTCATTCAGCGTATCGGTATGGATTGCTACCTGCACATCGTACTCATCTGCTACATTCAGGCAGTGGTTGATAACAGCCGGTGTCGCACCCCAGTCTTCGTGGATTTTCAGTCCCATTGCACCTGCTTTGACCTGCTCGATCAGCGGTGCCTCATCCGAACAGTTTCCTTTTCCGAGGAATCCCAAGTTCATCGGATATTCTTCTGCTGCTTTGAGCATCATTTTCAGGTTCCACGGTCCAGGTGTACAGGTCGTTGCATTGGTTCCGTCTGCCGGACCGGTACCGCCTCCAATCATCGTTGTCACACCGCTGTACAGTGCACAGTCGATCTGCTGCGGGCTGATAAAATGAATGTGAGTATCGATTCCGCCGGCAGTCACGATCATGCCTTCTCCTGCCAGTGCCTCTGTGGAAGCTCCAACCGTCATGCCCGGAGTTACGCCGTCCATAATATCCGGGTTTCCTGCTTTTCCGATTCCGACGATTTTGCCGTCTTTGATACCGATATCTGCTTTTATGATTCCGGTCACATCCACGATCAGTGCATTTGTGATGACCAGATCCAGATCTCCGTCTTTGCTGCAGGTCTTAACAGACTGTCCCATACCGTCACGGATGGTTTTTCCGCCTCCGAATTTAATTTCATCTCCATAGGTGGTAAAATCTTTTTCCACTTCAACGACAAGGCTTGTATCTGCCAGTCTTACTTTATCGCCCACGGTCGGGCCATACATCATTGCATATTTTTCACCGGAAATTTTTACACTCATCTGCCATCCTCCTATACTAAACCTTTTAATGCTGCTTTTTCCATAGAAGCTTTTTTCGTATCTTCTTCTGCTCTGGCTCTTGTCAGGTCATTTAATCCAAATACACGCTTTCTGCCGCCCATCTGTGTGAGCTGAACCTCTTTTTCTTCGCCCGGTTCAAAACGAACTGATGTTCCAGACGGAATATCCAGATGATATCCATAAGCTGTCTCACGGTCAAACGAAAGGCATTTATTTACTTCGAAAAAATGATAATGAGATCCCACCTGCACCGGGCGGTCTCCTTTATTCGCAACAAGAATTTTCACTGTGTTTTTTCCTTCGTTGAGTGTGATCTCTCTGTCTGCCGGAATAATTTCACCGATTTTCATGGTTTGTTGTCCTCCTTCTTCAAGATTCGCCCGCAAATCATCTGCGGGGATGCCTCCTGTCTACTGGATCGGATTATGTACCGTTACCAGCTTGGTTCCATCCGGAAAAGTTGCCTCTACCTGTACTTCTTCCAGCATATCTGCAACACCATCCATAACATCTTTTTTGGTAAGGATCTTCGTTCCAAGCTGCATCAGTTCCACAACCGTTTTTCCGTCACGTGCCAGTTCCAGAAGTTCCGAACTGATATAAGCAAGCGACTCTACATAATTCAGCTTCACGCCGCGTTCTTTTCTCTCTTTGGCAAGATTTCCCGCCATATGAAGCATCAGTTTTTCCTGTTCCTTCGGGGTAAGTCTCATAGTAATCCTCCTGTTCGTTTATTTAGTAAGAATAAAATCAACATCAACAGTTCAGCCATGCAAGCTCGATTTGGCGATTCCATCGCCTTTTTCGCTGCTATCGCAGCTAAAATCTCGCTTTTGGCAGAGTACCATATCAAAATACATAAAAATATTCATTTGCAAACTTGTTTGCATTCATATTTTTTTGCATTTTGTCACGGCTGAACTGTTACAAAAAAAGACGCAGACAATGGCTCCCTTTTACAGGCTCCATTGTCTGCGTCTTTATCCCTATGGATTTGCTATGCATTATAGTCGATTTTATTTTTTCCGTCAAGCAGTTTTTTGAAAGATTTTTGCATTATTCGAATGTTTTTGCTGTTATTTTTCCTGGTTTCCTTCGTTTTCTGCATTATTTTGAACGTTTTGATAAACTTTTGCTTTATCAACACGATGGTCATCCATCTTCAGGACAACTACTTTCACGCCGTCACTTACAAAACTGTCCCCCTCTTTCGGGATCTGCCCCAGCTCTTCCATGATCCAGCCGCTCAAGGTATTGACATCCACCGCTTTCTCGATATCCAGCAGTTCAAATACTTTATCAATATTTGCCGATCCGCTCATCAGATATTCCCGGTCTGAAATTTTTTCGATTTCTTTGATGACACGGTCATGCTCATCCCAGATATCACCGACCAGCTCTTCGATGATATCTTCAATCGTAACCAGACCTTCCGTTCCGCCAAATTCATCCAGAATGATCGCAATGTGAGTTTTACTGTCCTGAAGCTTTTTCAACAGGATACCGATCTTCATCGTCGGTGTGATAAACAGCACCGGGCGGATGATATCTTTCAGAGGTCGGTCGGTATGATAAATAAAATTGTGGAAATCCTTCTGGTTGATAATGCCTATGATGTGGTCGATATCTTCTTCGTAGACCGGAAGCCTTGAAAATCCGGTATCCAGAAACATCTTTGCGATTTCTTCTTTTGTCGCATCCAGCGGAATACTCTCAATGTCCACACGCGGCGTATAAATATCACTTGTCTCAAGATCCATAAAACCAATCGCACTGCGGATCAGTGTACTTTCATCGGCATCGATCCCGCCTTCCTGCTCTGCTTCTTCCACAATCGTCATCAGCTCCTCGTCCGTGATCCCACGGTCATCCGAAGGCTTGTTGAACAGTTTGACAAGCAGCTTTTTCCATTGAGCGAACATCCAGATAAATGGTTTTAAAAGCACCATCAAGGCACGGATAAACGGTGCGGAAAACATGGCAAATTTCTCCGGTGATTCTTTGGCAATGCTTTTCGGCGAGATTTCACCAAAGATCAGCACGACAACCGTGACGGAAGCTGTTGCAACGCTCGCCCCTGTCTGCTCACCCAGAAATTTGACAGGACAACGACGGTAAGGATCGCGGTCACGATACCGACACTTCCATTGCCGAAAAATTTGATCGCAAAAGCGGTGGCAAGAGAAGCGGTCATGTTGTTGACCAGGTTGTTGCCGATCAGGATCGCCGAAAGCAGCGTGTCGTAATTGTCTGCCAGCTGAAGTGCAAGTGCTGCGGATTTGTCACCCTTGTCTGCCATTGTTTTCATACGTGCATGGCTCATCGTGGAAAAGGCTGTCTCGGTCGCTGAAAAATATGCGGACAAAACAAGACAGACCAGAATAATAACCAATGAAGTCGAGTCACTGGACATGATAAATAAAAAACCTCCCTTTCAAAAAAGCACAGCCTGTTGTACCCTGACAACAGACCATGCCCTGTTTTTCTTTGTAATCTGTTTTCTGTTGTTATTATATGAGATAGCAGCCACAGTGTCAATGGGATGTTTGCTGCAGTTTACATAACCTGTGAACCACAGCATTTACAGCCCTGACTTATTTTTTATAAATTGCTTTTGCACCCATTCCTTTTGATTTGAAGAACTTTTTATATGTTTTGAACTGTTTTGCCGGTACTTTTACTTTAATCTTTTTGTATGTCCCTTTGAAAGCTTTCGCACCGACATTTTTCTTCGTCAGCATACTTGTTCTGATGGTGATCGTTCTGAGATTCTTACAATTATAAAATGCCTGTTTTCCGATCTTTCTAACATTGCTGCCGACCACCGCTGTTCTCAACAACTGATTGTTTTTGAGAGCACTTGCCGAAATGCCAGTCACCGTATAAAATGTACCATTTATCGAAACAGTATCCGGAATTTTTACAACTTTTTTCTGAACAATCTGCTTTACAAACTCAACACTACATCCATCTGCAAGCACGCGATAAACACCATTTGTCACTTTATCATCTATCATTTCTCCCGGCATGGCTTTTCGATCTGGCTGTTCCAACTTCGCTAAAACTCTGCCTTCCTCCAGTAATTCACCACAGTCCTGACAATAAATATCGCCGCTATAACCTTCCTGTGTATAAGTCGCTTCCTTTGCAAACTTCGTGATTTTTGTTCCGTGACCAGCAAATGGAATTTCCTCAATCTTTGTAGATTCACATACGCTGCAAGTGTAAGTTCTGATTCCCTTTTCCGTACAGGTTGCTGCTTTTGTTACGGTTCCCTCATCCCAGATATGACCTGTCTTCGGGATCACTGTTCCGGAAGAAAGTTTTATACCACAATCTTTACAGTAAGTATCTCCGGTGTAACCTTCCTCCAAACAGGTTGCAGATTTTGCACCGCGAATTTCTGTATTTGGATGTTCACCTGTCGCCGGGATTTCTTCGGTTCTTGTTGTATTGCAGTTTATACAGGTGTAAGTTTTTATTCCAGATTCTGTATCCGTTGCTGGTTTTGTTATTCTTCCAGAGTCCCAGATGTGGTCTGTTTTGGCGATTGTTTCGCCTGAAGAAAGTTTTTCTCCGCAGTCTTTACAATAGGTGTCTCCAGTGTAACCTTCCTGGGCACACGTTGCTTCTTTTACATTTCGAAATTCTGTGTTCTGGTGATTTCCTGTTGCTGGGATTTCTTCTGTTTTCGTTGTGTTACAGCTTGTACAAGTGTAGGTTTTGGTTCCTGATTCTTTGCACGTTGCAGTTTTCGTTATCTTTCCAGAATCCCAAATATGATCTGTTTTGGCAATTGTCTTTCCAGATGAAAGTTTCGTACCACAATCTTTGCAGTAAGTGTCTCCGGTGTAGCCTTCCTGTATACAAGTCGCAGTTTTCGCATCTCGAAGTTCCGTGTTCTGGTGATTTCCCGTCGCTGAGATTTTCTCTGTTCTTGTCGTGTTACAATTTGTACAAGTGTAGGTTTTGGTTCCTAATTCTGTACACGTTGCGGCTTTTGTTATCTCTCCAGAATCCCACTGATGATCCATTTTAGGAATTGTCTTCCCTTTTTCAACGATCTTCTTACATACTTCACAATATTTGTCTCCACTATATCCCTCTTCTATACACGTGGCATCTTTCTGGTTTATTGGTATAGATGCTAAAGTATGCTCTTTAGAAGATACCGTTGAAATTCCTAATAATGTATTTGCTCCACTTCCCTTATTAATTAAATAAATATAAATATCTTCGGTTCCTGGTATATCTAAGATAGCACTATATCCATGTTTACCTCCTGCAATCACAAATTTATCTTCCAAATCTTGTCTAAAAATATCCGCTTTTATTTGATATACATTTTTAGCTTGTCCTGAATCTGCTGCTCCCCCCACATATATATGTATGTCCACGCTTTCTGTTAACGCATCTCCATCTATTGCCCAACCTGATATTTTGACTCCTTCACATGTCGAAGATATGTTATCTATAGATCCAACCGGATTATGACTTTTTCCCATTACAGTAGGCGTTCCTATTAATATATTTTCTCCCAATCCTACATTATATAAATAAACATATAAAGTTTCTGTTTCTGTTATATCCAGTAACCCTTCAAATCCATGATTTTCTCCTACACCTAGATATTTCTTAGGCACATCAGCCCTTGATCCATCCGCTGTTAATTTAAATACATTTTTTGCCTGTCCCGAGTCTGCTGCTCCTCCTACATATATATGTACTTCTATAGGATCATTTGGAATATCTATATCAAAAGCCCAACCTGATATTTTGACTCCTTCATATGTTGATTCTATTCCATCAATATGTCCCAACGGACTATGATTCTTTCCCTGTACCGTAGGAGTTCCTATTAATGTATTTTCTCCAGAACCAATATTGTAGAAATAAACATACAAAACCTCCGGACCTTCTATATCTAATACTCCATAATAACCATGATTTTCTCCTGCACCTGGATACTGTTGTGAAACATCACCTCGAGGCAAATTTGCTGTTAATTTAAATACATTTTTTGCCTGCCCTGAATCCGCTGCTCCTCCTACATATATATGTACCTCTACCGGATCATTTGGAGCATCCATATCAACCGCCCAGCCTGATATTTTAACTCCTTCATATGTTGATTCTATTCCCTCAATCTGTCCAAAAGGGTTATTTCCTGAGGGAGCCAAATTATTTTTATATTTAGGCTTAACGACACATGTAAAACCTGCATAAGAATATGCTCTGTTAGAATAATGAACACACGCATTATTTCCATTTCCATATGTTGTATTGTTCCCATCAATATAATAAATTTTTCCATTTTCGGCTTTATCAACAATTCCTACATGGCTGTCTCCGTTACTTTTAAATATAATAATATCGCCTCGTACAGGTGTATAATTTCCTTTTTGTATCTGAGCTTTTGAATATTCTGTTCCTCCTGCTTTCACTATATTTGCTCTTAAATTAGTAACTGCTGCTGCACCCGGTACTGCATCTGATACATTAGCCGCTGCTGCACATGCACTGACAAAGTCCGCACATCAAGCTCGATAATTAAATCCAGAAAACTCTGGATATTTTTTATTCAGCTGTGCTTTCGCAACTGCATAAATATCCTCTGCCCCATTTCCAGACAAGGTATAATTTGTATTTAATTTATTGGATGCAGCAGAATATGCATATGCATCTAATGAATACCCTAATGACAAAAATATAAATACAAATACCAGTATCATTCCTATCAAACTCTTTTTTAATTTTGTCATTTTCCTTCTCCTCCGTTTCATAATCCAGACGTTAAGAAACATATATGATATACTTCAAACAGAAGCAAAAAACACAATAGAAGCATGAAAAACAGTGTATTTACTGCTGTTTCATGCTTCTATTCAGATGTATCAAAACGTCTACCTTTCGACACAGTTTTATCTGTTATTTTTCTATATCTCCTGTAAAATGTCGTATGACTGACTCCTAACAATTCTGCTGCCTACCGTGTAGATAATTCTCCCTGTTCACATCTCCTGCAAATTTCTTCAAATTCTTCCGGCATTTCTTTTTCCGGTCTGCCAAATTTTTTACCCCTACGTTTCGCTGCTTCGATTCCTTCCATTTGCCTTTGAGAAATAAATTCTCTTTCTGTCTGGGCTACATAGGCAAAGATTTGCAGTACCAAATCTGAAATCAGTGTTCCGGTCAAATTACCCGACTTTTTTCTTGTATCAAGCAATTCCATATCCGGTACCAAAATATCTGCTTTGATTTCTTTTGTTATGTACTGCCACTGGATCAGAATATCATTATAATTTCGCCCCAGGCGATCAATGCTTTTGACAATCATCAAATCTCCGGCTTTTAGCTTTTTCAGTAATTTCTGATACGCCGGACGCTCAAAATCTTTTCCCGACTGATAATCACAATAAATATTTTTCTTTGGAATATGATACGGCTCCAATGCAAAGATTTGTCGCTCTACATTCTGCTCCTTTGTAGATACTCGAATATACGCATATTGTTCCATTGCTTTCCTCCTGTATTATCTTTTTCCATAATACAGTACACGTAAAACAACAATAAATAAACTTGCCACGCTGGCAGGATTAAAACAATCTACCGTTGACAATTTTCTTACTTTATTTTCAAATAATTAGGTGCAATTTTTTCTAAAAATGCTATATCTTTTTCTTCTTCAACACTTAGCACAGTTAAATCAATTGGCAAATCCGTCACTTTTTGTAGTTCATTCGAAATCTTTTTTAATGCATTTTCTATTTCTTGTGAGTATTTTTCATAAATAACTAAAAGATCTATATCATTATGAACTAAATCAGGGTTCGTTGCTGATCCAAACAAATATACACATTTGAAAGGTTCAAAAAATGATATATGCTTTTTTATAAGTTCTAAAATATTATTTTCTAATTTCATTAATATACCCGTAAAAATCATCCATTGTTAATAATATTACTTTCATTTTTTTTGCCAAACAGTACGCTTGAGGTGAAATACAACTTTTTCCATTCCAATTATGCAAATTTACAATAACACTATTCTCTTCTGGAGTTAGCTGTCTTAAAAATGCTTCACTTAAACAATATTCATAAACAAAGAGCATTCTCCGCCCCTTTATAACAATCTCTCTTATATTACCATTCGTCAAAAACTCAAATTTAATATTTCTTGATCGAATATATTTTAATGCAAAGTTTAGACTGTCCAACCGTACTTTTGCACATCTAAAACATTTATAGTCATGGTACATTTGTCTTAATCTTGGCGTATCATCCAAAAAAATACAATCATCAATCCCGCCCTCATTAACACGGATAAATGGATGTTCCACACCTAAAGTTATCTCCACAAACTTATCTTCAGCAATTAATTTTTCTATTAAGAGTTCTAAAGATTCTGTTGACGGAATGATAGAATCTTTGACAGGGGCTACGCCAAACATTGAATCAATTTCAACTGGAAAAAGAATCTTTCTAATCTTCTCATCATCCGTACGATTTATTTCAAATTCTTCTGCATGAGCAATGAATTGTCGAATGTATTCTAGATTCGAATAATTTTCATTTTCATTTTGTTGAAACAAATTAATATTTGCAGAAAATATCAGTTTTAGTTTCTTATTATTTCGCAAAATTTTAACTTCAAATTTATCCCAAAGGGATTTGTTTTCCTGCAAGTAATAGTTTTCATATATGGATTTGTTTTCTTCAAGTAATGGCGAAACCATTTCTTTTAGTTCATTAAAATCTGAGACTCTTTTACTAAATAATCTCTCAACTTCTTCCTTTCTTGTTTTCTTCCAACTTAAAACTTCTTCAGGCGTAAATGCATGATTTTTATCAAAGTCTGTATGACAAGTTGGACATAATAGAACTAAATTTTCAAATGTATTATTTGCTGTTTCACAATAAGGATCAATGTGAGCCTTTTCAAGGATGTCTCCATTTTCACTAAATAAATTGTGCTGACATTCTGGATTCATACACCTCCCCATCGATTCTGCATATAACCTTTTTTTAACATTCTCGGCTATATATCTACCACTCATAAAAGACACTCCTTTTCCCATCTCACCTTTACATATTCTTCTACACGTGACACCAGCTCTTTCGCTGTCTGAATTTGTTCCTCTGCTTCTTCTCTTGTCGCTATATAAAAATCATCATAGTCACTAGCATGACGTATTTCTTCCGATTCCACAATTTTCTTTCCTAGTTTTCTCGGAAAAATCTCTGTTTTTACATAATTTTTATTGAAATTCGCCAAAGCATCTTTATGCCTTTTATATGCATTTCCATCCAATGCATGCACAGCTGATATTGCATGATAAATCCCATAATATGCACGATTATTCGCTCCACGAAATTCTTTTGCCACTAAAAGGATTTCAGCCGCCTTAATATCACTTTTAGAAGTTTCAATCCGATACAATACCAAATCTTTGCGTGTTCCCTTTTCATTAGGCTGCATCAAATAATTTCACCCCTTCTTTCTTTACGTTTGCATAAAACGGATATACATCAACCCACTTTTGGAAATGCTGCTGACTTTTTGCTATCGGCTTGATATCAAGGTCATAGTCCATATTAAAATCATACGTTTCTCCTGATAACTCATGACGATATTGTTTAATATCCATATCCGATAAATCCAGGAGAATCATGATATCTATATCTGAATCTGCTTTATAATCTCCTCTCGCATAAGAGCCGTACAAAATTACTGTCTTTAAGTGATTTCCATATATCTTCCGTAATATTTCTGTATATTGCTCTAACAGCATTTTTATTGTTACCGGCATAATAATTCTCCTCTCCTGTTTCGATACTTTTTCTTTATTATAACCGAGTCAAGCTATCTTTTCTACCAGTTTCTCACACAGAAAAATGCCCTGAACACCTGAAAAGTACTTTCGTAAAATAAAATGTACTACCATTACCTTCCCTTAGTTCAAGACATCTTTGATACAATTTATTTTGTGATTACCATAACAGTAGGCGGTTAATTTTTCTGCAGAGGCATACAAGGTACTAATGACACTCGTTTTGCAACAACCGAAGTAAAATGAAGAATTGTATCCCTCTGATTATATAAAAATCTATCGAAAAATATTAAACCATGAGTATTATGGACTTCATCGCAGCCGTGAGCTTCGGCTTAATCTGCTTTCGTATCGGATATACATTCGGCAAAGATAATAGTAAATCACAAAATAACCGCTCTACTGTTAGGTTCTCATTGAGTGGAAAACACACTCTCTTTTCACTTTCTCAGTTAGAGGTCGAGATATACCTGTTGTTAAGTCTTAATGACTTATATATAGTATATACTAATTTGCCATAATTTGCAACTACATTTTATATAATTTAAGTTTTTTAATATTCAAATTGTGATATTTATTCGTCAATTAAAATCTAAAACAAAAAGTGTGACACTGTTGATCTTTTTCATATCAGTCAATCAAATTTGCTATTTTATTTCTTTCATCAACTTCGACTCTTTTTCTGATTGAAACATGACAACATTCTCAAAACCACAAATGCCACAATACTGATCCCAATGAAAAACATCAATGCCAGATGGACCATCTGTTTTTCTGTTGCTCCCATTCTTCTCAGACAAATACTGTAAATCATTGCGAAGATTCCTGCACAGATCATACTGGTAAGGCAGTCTCTCCAGATTGTCTCCCGCTTGGATAATCCTTTCTCCCAGATCCCATTATGTACCATGATAACGGCATACACAATGCCGCCCGCCAAGGCACTGACCGTCTCACCCAATACCAATCGAATATCAACGGCTGCCAAAAGCTGTACGATGATCGCTGCCACACAGATCATAAACATAGAAGCAAATGCAGCATTTCCTGCTTTTAATGCTTTTTGTTTTACCCATTCTTCATATTTTCCAATGAGCAATCAGCAAACCAATATAAAGAATTGAAATAACAATTAATGAAATGGTTGTCAACACATGCATACGTTTTATCCTCCTGTTTTTTCTTTCATTCTAACACATCTAAAGCAGAGGATATTTCCTATTTTCTTATTTTTTTGTGAAGCGTCAATTTCTGTAAAATTCAAGTCGAACGCACGTGAGACTTGGCACGCGATTCTGGTCAGCTTTGCTGACATTTACCCAACAGAATCGCTGTGCATTCTACACTTCGTTCCAGTCGGCACAAAACCGGAAGTTGTAACTCTGATTATTTTAGCACTTCAATTTCCGATAATAAGAATAAAACATAGGTGCCGTGGTACACACTGCGATGGTGTCGGCAATCGGTTCAGCCAAATATACACCCATTACCGCATTTGGCACAAAATGCGGTAAAATAAAAATTAACGGTATAAGTATAATAATTTTACGCCAGACAGTAAGAAAGATTGCTTTTGGTGCCTGGTCTAATGCTACAAAACTATACTGACATGCGACCTGTATTCCATAGATGAAAAGCATTGCCAGGTATACCCTCATGCTTTTATTTGTATAAGTAATCAACGCAGCATCGCTGGTAAAAATAGAAGCAACCGTGTTCGGCAATGTCATACAGATAAGCCAAATGAGAAATGAACCGCTGATACAGCATACAAGCAATAACCGAAATGTTTTCTTTACTCTGGATATATTTTTTGCTCCAAGATTATAACTTAACAATGGCTGTGCCCCTTGTACCAGGCCTGGCAAGAGCAGCATAACGAATTGCATAACGCTATTAAGAATACTCATAGATGCTACAGCTATATCACCACTATATTTTTGTAAAGATGTATTAAAACTGATTGCTACCATATTTTCTGTCAACTGCATCAATGCCGGCGAAGTACCAAGCAAAATGCAAGACCAGATGATCGGTCCATCAAAGTGGATATTCCTGAAATGTAAATGTAATTTGCTTTTATTCGTTGTGAGATAATGGATAACAAAACATGCGGATACTCCCTGTGAAATAACTGTTGCCAGAGCAGCACCTTTTACTCCCATGCCGATACTGTTAATAAATACTGCATCAAGGATAATATTAGTTACAGCTCCCACAGCTACATTACACATACTGACCAGAGTTTTTCCCTGGGCTGTTATAAAAGCATTTAATCCCAGCGTCAGTTGTGTAAATAAAGTACCAAGACAATAAATCTCCATATAATCAGCGGCATAAGTAATGGTATCACAGCTTGCACCGAATAACAGCAAAATGAATTTACCAAAAATCAGCATAATTCCTGTCAATATCACAGACAATACAACCAGCAGCCATGTACAGCTTCCCATAACTTTTTCTGCCCGTTCATTATCACCTTTTCCCATAAAAATAGATGCTTTCGGTGCACCACCCATACTCACAAGAGCCGCAAAAGCTGAAATGGCCAGAATTACAGGTGCTGTCACACCAACACCTGCCAGTGCCTGTTTTCCAACACCTGAAATGCGTCCGATAAACATTTTATCCACTAAATTGTATAATATATTGATTAGCTGTGCTGCTACAGCTGGAATTGCGAGCCTGAAAAAAGCATTCCATACCGGCATATCAGCCAGCAGATCATTATCCTTTTTCATCTTCTGACCTCACGACTGCATATTCCCATAATTGCAAATTTGAATGGCTGCTCCATTCTCCATGACTGAGAAACCATGTTTCGTGTAAAATGACACATTATTTTTATCTTCCGGCATTGCCTCAATATACAAAAAGTTCTTATATTTTTCTTTTATATATTCGATCATTTTGCCGGCAATCCCCTTTCCCTGATAATCAGGATGCACCAGCACATAATGGATCTGGGCTAACATCTCAGTATCATCCAGAACTCTTGTCAGTCCTACAAGTTTTTCATTATCCCAGACAGTGAGCACAGTTTAGGAGTTCATAAGAGCCTTATATAAACGCTCCGGATAATTTCCGGAAGTCCAATGAACGGATAAAAATAACTGTTGAACCTGTTCTTTTGTAAAATTTTTTTCTTCTGTATATGTAAACATAATCATTTCCCTTTATCTGTGATGGTCACATTTCTGACATTGCATCATTTCATTTTTAACATCTTCTTTATAGAAAACGCCTGACCATTGGCAGATATTCTGCAAAATAGGAACAACGGATTTTCCTTTTTGCGTTAGCATATATTCTACCCTTGGTGGAATCTCATCATAAGATTTTCTGTCAATAATTCCATCTTCTATCAGGTCTTTTAACGTTGCAGCCAGTACGGCATCCGTAATATTGCACATTTCTCTGCGTAGTTCGCTGTACCGCAATTTTTCATTGGCAGCTAACACACATATAATGCGGGATTTCCATTTGCCACCAAATATCGTTAATCCATATTCGAGAGGACATCGTATATCATCCTCTAATTTTTTCTTATATCTCGCCATATAAAATCACCTTCAAGCTATCATTTTGTTTCATTATAGCCTGGAGGTGATTGATTTTAAAGTTACTATCAAATTTATTAGTAGATCTTTTGTTAAATTTCTTTTTTATTTTCAGCACCAGGTGTTGTCACAATTACTTTAGAAGGGGTAATGATAAGTGCTCCTTTTGTAGTTGCTGCTCCATGGAACATCTTCTCCACCATAGCTTTAAATGTATCTACAATTGTTCCTTCCGTTACATATTCAGCGGTTCCTTTCATCTGATATCCCTCAAGGCTCTGTGCATCATATACGGAAATAGCAATTTTTCCGTCATTTGCTTTCAGGTTGTTTAATGTTGTCTCAAGAAAAACATCGCCAACAACAAGTTTTCCATCATCGGTAACATCTTTAAAAGCAACAGGCACTACGTTCGGTTCTCCATTTGCACATGTTGCAAGATCCCACATACCATTTTTTAACAATTTAATTACTGATTCATTCAACATTGAATATACCTCCTGTTTTATATCTATATAAGTTACTTGGTGTATTCATGTTAACAAATCAACTTCTGATTTAAAAGACATTATCAAATTTATAAGTCGCTATTAATTTTAATAGTGTTTATGATGGTTACCTAAATTGTCCAGAAATAGCTCAGTCTTGTGTCCGCAATAACTCTTTTTGATATCGCCGGAACTTAATGATGAAGCCAGACATGCAAATTCCGTTTAAGCATAATTTGCAAACCTCAACCTCCTTGTGCTTAGAGTATATGAAGTTTGGGCTTTATCCTGTAGTTTTCGAATATCTGTATAAATAGAAAAAGCCCTTTGAGAAAAGGATTTTTCCTCTCTCAAAGGGCAAGTTGTTAAACTGGAAATTATCTATTTCTCCTCTTCGTTAAGACCTAGTTCATTACATATTACTTGCTATCCCTGATACCTTATTCTTTCTACCAGCGTTTCCTTTTTCAGATTACTGCTTAAAACGCAGGAAAGTACAATCTGCA
>OJMG01001027.1_pt1 | contig 26916 bp, 18 predicted proteins | sample 1597141 | NCBI WGS metagenome assembly OJMG01 (sample SAMEA2452119, study PRJEB22498) | human gut metagenome | biome: human feces; feature: human gut; material: feces | place: Australia | collected 2012 | reverse complement strand
GTCACTTCATTCATCCTTGACCTACTCCTTGGTCCAACAAGAGGGGTTCAGTTCAAATAAAGCCAGTTTTTTTATATATATTCTTTTCTACTTATTCTTTTAATGGGTCATTCTTTTTTTGATGCTTTAAATACAGTGTTATACCCAAGTAAATAAGTCCGCCGATAAATAAGAGAATCGCCCAAAATTGAGAAGGGCTAACGCCAGGAATCAATTGTCCTCTATCATCACCTCTTAGATATTCAATTAAGAAGCGAAACACACCATAAGAAATCATATAAACTTGAAGAGTCATTTCAAATTGATGACGAAAGACAAGATAAATAAGAAGTCCAGCCAACACGAATAAAAAAATGCATTCAAAGAGATTCGTAGGGTAAACTTTTGTCTCTGTTGTATTGAACTTGATTCCAAAGATAGAATCCGTCTCCTTACCATAACAACAACCATCTAAAACACAACCGATTCTTCCAATAGCATGTGCCAAAGGTATAGCCATACCAGCAACAATAGCAACATGCTTTAAATACGGGCCGTATTTTTTTCGTAAATGAACAAAATATTCAAGGACAAAAGTCAAAACACCACCGATAATACCACCGAAGAAAGTCATTCCCCAAGTCCATTTATAATTTTGTGGATTCTCAATAAAATCATAAAGATTTTGAAATAGGATAGCCGTAACTATTGCTACAATGGCTGCCATGATAACCGCAAGTTCTGTGGACGTTGTAATTTTCTTATCTATTTTCTTCTTCCGAAAATAAAGTTCCAATAAAACAAAAGAGGAAAAGACACCTAACACGATAAAAATGGGATAAACATCAAATCCAATATCTGGTAACATTACATTTCTCTCTTTCTACGATAAAAAATATTATAACCGATAAGTGAATAGACAACACAAAAAATACCGATTCCGACACTGAACAAAATATAAACCCATGTCAATGGTATCTGATAAAAGGCAGCGAATAAAAGATCGTTAAAGAAGTTGAAACAAATATGACCAAGAACAGTAAAGACAAGCGGATATGAAAAAGAAAATGATATTGTTGAAAGAACAATGCCTAAGATGAAGGTATATCCAAGCTGAGCAGATACCGCAAGCGGATCGTTCCCGTAAAAATTAATCACGTGCATCAATGAAAAACAAAGCGATGTCAAAACAATGACAATCGTATTCTTATACGTCGCTCTGCTTACTTTTTGTATGAGATACATCTGAAGAAATCCACGGAAGATATATTCTTCAACAACAGCAGAAACAATTAATCCAATTGTTTTTAATGTAAAAGAAGTTGGTTCTAAAATAAAAATTGGAGATAAGTGGAATATTCCTGCATAAATAAAATTAGAAAAACAGCCAATTAAAAGTAAAATTGGCCAAAGTGAAACGGAAACTCTTTGTGCTTTTTGGCGTTTTGTTCTCATTTCAAAAACACAAAGAAACAGCACAAAAAGAAGACAGATATCTTTTACAAGCAAATGAACCCAAATTCTTTCCCCCATCATTTCATAAGGGATGAGTTGTACACCCAAATAAGCAAGCAGGAGATAGGTAAACGTCAACAAAAGTTTATTGGAATCGGCGTTTGCTTCTGTACGCATCTTATTTATTCGCCTTCTTTGTTCTTGTTGATGATACGAAGAACATCTTCTTCTTTTTCACGATAAATAATAACATCTTGATAGCGCGGCTTTTGATGCATTAAAACTGCATTGCCGATAGTGAAAGTAATCGCACCTAACACATCGCAAACGATGTCCCACATTGTATCCATAATCGCATAATGATATCCGTCTCTCTTAGAGTAAAACTCATAAATTTGATCTTTCATAGATTCTGGAAACACAAGATTCTCATCCAAGAAAGGCAACATCTCTGGAGGAACAAATTTTTGCATATTGGTTCCAAAGAGACAGTCCGCTGCCCACTCGTACAATTCCCACATGGATTCAACAGCAACAGCGAAGAAAAAGCCAAAGACTAAGGAGAGTGCCAATTGACCAGTTCCTTTGTTTGTGCTTCTTAATGCAATTTTAAAAAGTGCGTATCCTAAGACAGCAAATTGACCAGTTCCAATAAAGTGCAAAACGCGATCATAATAAGGAATGCGATAGTAACCTTCACAGCATTCACCGATGATAATAGATAAAAACAAGTCAGCAGCAATACAACTGTCAACTAAAATTGAGAAGCGAAAATCGGTGATTTTTTCTAAAATAACTGTCAGCCAAATCGCAATTAAACCTGTCGTACTGGCAACAAGAATTGTCTTAGTTTGAGTTTCATCCCAATAGGAGACAAATCCATTGATGCAAAGAATGGAAATGATAAAAACCAAGCCATAAACAAATGTCTGCGAGATAATTAAAACTTTTCGAGAGTGGTTCATGAAGTATTACCTTTCGTAGCTATTTAATCTATATATAAATTATTTCATAATTTAAAGAAAAACTCAATCTTTGCCGAGCGGGATATAAAAAACGATGCGCATGTAGCACATCGTTTTCATCATTTACTTTTGTTCGTCTAAAACATCGACATATGCGCCGTAAATTTCAGACACAGAACAGTTGTTATTGATTGCAAGAATCGCATCTGCAATCACCTTTGCTAAAGAAACAACAGTCACAGGAATATCTTTGTTATTTATGAAACGAGAATCCAAAGGTATAGAGTCTGTGACATAAAGTTTTTCAAAGACGTGAGCACTGCTCAGTCTTTCAAATGCAGGATCAGATAAAACTGGGTGTGTCACAGCCATAAATATTCTTTGTGCACCGAAGTTCTTCAAGGCTTTTGCGGCAGCAACTGCACTTCCTGCGGTATCAATCATATCGTCGATAATAATACAATCTTTTCCTTCGACAGAGCCGATGATGTTCATGACTTCCGGCTGATATTTAGAGTTGCGTCTCTTGTCGATAATAGCGATTGGTGTATTTAATTTTTCCGCAATTTTACGAGCGCGGTTAACACCGCCGTGATCTGGAGAAACGGTGACAAGATTCTTTCTGTCAATGTCCGGATCATTGAAGATGACATGACCTAATAATGGTATAGCAGAGATATCATCTTCCAGACAGTTGAAGAACCCTTGAATTTGAGCAGCGTGCAAATCGAACGTGATGACACGATGAACACCGGCAGTAACTAATAAATCAGCAACAAGACGAGAAGAAATTGGTTCTCTCGGTTTTGATTTACGATCCTGTCTCGCATAGCCAAAATAAGGAATGATCACATTGATTTCGCCAGCAGATGCTCTGCGCAGAGCGTCAACGAAAACAAGAACTTCCATCAAATTATCATTGACCGGCGGACAAGTAGACTGAATGATAAAGACTTGTTTACCACGGACAGTATCAATCGGACAGGCTAAGATTTCTTGAGATGGAAACTTTGCTAAATGAACGGAACTGAGTTGAATATTTAACTCCTCGGCAACTTTTTCGGCAAGTACTTTATTTGCGCTTAAGGCAAACAACACGGCATTCTTATCGATCTGCATATTTACCTCCAAACAACAATTTATTATACAAAATCTAGTAGCTTACTTTCTATTCTGTTTTAAGAAAATTCGATTTATAAATGATTTTTTTAAATAAAAAGTGCCTCTTAAGAGGCACTAATCTATAAATTCACTCATGTAGCAAGAATAACCGTATCTTTCAAAGATATTGTAGACATGCTCTAGCAATTTCTTATCTTTGCTCAAAGCAAAACAAGCGGAACCTGTTCCAGACATACCGCAAAGTTTCAATCCCATGAACTTCATTTTATCTAATAATTCTTGAATGACCGGAAGCGCATCGATTGCCGGATAAGAAAGAACATTGATCAAATTCTTTTCAATCAACGCTTCATCATCTTCTTTCAAGCCCTGAATCAGCTCTTCAATATTTGGTCTTTGAATACGGCTTGGATCAATTAAGTCATAAGCTTCAAAAACCGATTTCGTAGAAAGTCCTACATCCGGTTTTACAATCAAAACATGATAGTGACGCTGAATTTCAATTTCAGTAAGCTTTTCACCGATCCCTTGTACGCGACAGGGTTTGTTTTTTAAGCAGAACGGAACATCACTTCCGATAGACAACGCAATTTTGTTTTCGAAATCTTCTACATTCTTTTCTTTAGAAAAAGCATCTAAAGCGCGAATGACTGCAGCTGCATCTGCGCTTCCTCCGCCAAGTCCTGCTTCCACCGGGATTCTCTTGTGTATCATCATTTGGAAAGAGCCTTCAATTTTTTTGTTCTCTTTCATGACATTTAACGCTTTATAAGCGAGGTTAGATTCATCACAAATAATGGAAGGATCATCGCAATAAAGATAAGTCTCCATACCTGCTTTTTCAGGATAGGGTGTGATTTCTACAGAATCATGAAGTTTTAATGGAATTGTAACCATATCAATTTCATGATACCCATCTTCTCTTCTCTCTTTGATATCAATCGCTAGATTAATCTTAGCTAAGGCGCGGACAATAATCGTGTTCATAGTATCTCTTTCTTCATTTCTTTTTGAAGTACAAACTTCAAGTTTATTACCAATATTATATGCAATTTGAAAGTCATATAGAAAGAGAAAGTGCTTTTAGGATTATAATAAGAGCATGGAAAAGAAAATCAACAAAGAGGAACTCTTAAAAAGATTGTTAATCATCGCCAAAGATCCTTTTACAACCTGCGAACAAAAATTCGATATCCGTAAAATTTTTGAAAACAGCACCAACTTCTTCGGACGAAATCACCTTTTTTTGGTGCAGTGTTATTTCGCAGAAGAGAATCCTATCTTTGTAGTCAGCAAAGAAGAAGCAATTCAACAAGCGCGTTTGGCTGTCAAAGAAGGTTGCCTCTATGGATGCTACTATCTTTTTCATCTTGTCAAAGACACAAGACCTGTCGACGCAAGAAATTTTCTTCGTATTGCAGCGGATGAGGGGATTGCAGAAGCGTGCTTAGAAATGGCGAAATGTCAACACTATGGAAATGTTTTTGAAAAGAACCGAAAACAAGCTTTTGAAAACTATAAAAAAGCAGCCCAAAGCGGAATGATGGAAGGCTATTACGGAATGCTGATAATGGCGAGCGAAGACAGAGACAAAGACTTGCAAGAAAGAATTTACAATCAAGCGAAAGAAAGAGGCATCGAATTGCCCGGTATCACCTTATGAAAAAAGCAATCATTGTCGGGGCTCTCCCCTTAGAAGACGTTTCCTTTTTAAATAAAGCACGCGAAGAAGGATTTTTTCTTGTCGCCTGTGACGGCGGACAAGAATCTTTTATAAAAGCGAAAATCGAACCGGATTTGCTTGTAGGGGATTTTGATACTTTCGACCGTTCCAGAGTCCAAAACCCCAAAGAACTCATCGAATTAAACACGCATAAAGATGATACCGATACATTAGTAGCTCTAAAGTATCTTTTGGCGCAAAACTACGATGAATTTCACCTTTTTGGGTGCCTAGGAGGAAAGGTAGAACATACCATTGCCAACTTCCAACTTATCTATTTCTTAACAAGTCAGCACAAGAAAGCATATCTTTATTCTCAGAACAATCAAACCATTGTTCATATGATATTTAATTCATGTATACGCTTAAAAGCAAAGAACGGTGGAAAGTTCTCTCTCTTCAGCTATAATAGTAAAGCAAGAGGCGTGACAATCACTGGCGCCATGTATGAATTACACGATGCCACTTTGTCAAATGATACACCCCTTGGTATATCCAACGAACTGATTGGAAAAGAAGTCAATATCTCAGTAAAAGACGGAACACTCCTTTTAGTTTTGGAGAAAGACAGCATTGCATATGAACCATAATCGAATTGAAACTTTAGAAGAAAAAGAAAAAGACCCTGTAAGAATCGCAACAATTGTCGGTATCGTTTCCATCATCTTAAACCTCTGTTTAGGATTGACCAAAATCGTTGTCGGAAAAGTCGCGAATTCCAACGCAGTCTTCTCAGATGGCGTTCACGGAACAGGAGATGTTTTAACAACAATCATCGCCGTTGTTTCTATCTGGATTGCAGCGAGAAAGAAAAACAAGCAATACAATTACGGATATGAACGCTGGGCCAGTATCGGAAGCATGATTTTAGCCATCATCCTTTTTATTCTCGCTGGCGAAATCATCATCGATTCTACCCATGGTTTAATCGACATCACACAAGGACAGGGCGAGGCAGGCGCAGAAGCCTTTTCTGGCATGTGGTGGTTATCTTTATCTCTCGCTTTAGGTAGCATTGCCGTTAAACTTGTGATGTTTTTCATCACAATGTACGCAGCTAAAAAAGCCCACTCGAAAGCGATGGTCGCCGACGCATGGCATCAGATTGTAGACGCTCTTTCTAGCGCTGCTGCTATCATTGCCTTATTAGGCTCTATCTGGTTACCGAATAATATCTTAGATCCCATTTTCACTTATCCGATTGCTATTATGGTTATTTGGGTTGGTGTCAGCACATTTATCCCAGCAACAAAAGAATTGACAGATCACGCTATCAGTGAAGAAAAATTAAACGAAGTAAAAGAAACTCTTTATACCATCATCAGCAAAGAGCAAGTCAAAATGATTTCCTCTCGTATGTTCTCCGAAAAATTCTATTTGGAAATTTATATTCTTGAAAATGAAAATATGACTTTAAAAGAAAGTGATGATATCTCAGATAAGATTAAAGAAACATTATTAAATCATTTCGACGATTTAAAAAATGTCTTTGTCATTGTCCAACCGGACGATGATTTCCATCGAAATCAACGAGAATATTTGCGTTAAAGATAACCTTATCGCTGTACAGATAAAGTATATACACTTTATGTTTTGAACAACGATAAGGTTTTTTTTATGACTAAAATCACTGGTTCTCTTTGCAGTGTAAAGTAACTCCTTTATGATTTACCTCAAGAATTTTATTAAAATTGAGTTGATCAGATAAACGATGTGAGATAGAAATAATAGTTTTATCCATTGTTGGATCACTTAAAATAGCGATGATTTCACCTTCTGTCTTTGCATCTAAATTTGCACTGATTTCATCTAAAAGCAAGATTTCAGGATCAAAGACAAGCGCTCTGGCAAGTGAGAGTAATTGCAATTGCCCACGCGAGAATAAATCCATGCGAAATTCCGCTTGATATCCGCCTTTTACTTCCGTAAGTACATAATCGTTTAAAAACACTCTATCCATCACTTTTTCCACTTGCTCTATAGAAATGCTTTTATCGTGTAAAGTAATCTGATCTAACACTGTTCCGGGAATGGCTGAAAATCCTTGTTCTACGTATCCAAAGAGATATTTTTTTTGCTGCTCTGGAATGCGATTTGCTTTGTAATCTCCGATAAATATATCTCCTGTGGTAGGTTCTAAAATTCCCGTAAGCAAACGAAATAGAGTAGTCTTTCCTGCTCCTGTTCTACCAATGAGTGTCACTTTATCTTTTTTCTTCAAAGAAAAACTGACATCTTTTATGACATCTTCCTCGCTGTCATCATAATGGAAGGATAAGTTTTCCACTCGAATTAATTCTTCTTTTTTCAAAACCTCTTTTGCAAGAATGGAATTATCTTTTGATGTGATCTCTTTTTCGGACATAAAAACTTCAACTCTCTTCAGTCCAGAAATACCCTCTTGCATCGTTTCCATCTCCTGTCCTAAATTGATGATGGGAACAAAAATATTGCTGATTAAATCTAATGCGGCTGCAAAAGTTCCAACGGTGATTCCAAGACTAATAACACTCGTTGTTTCGCTGGCATAAGATACAAGCAATGTAACACTTCCGATAAAGATTGCTTTTATAGAATCAACGATAGGAGAATATATGGAATCAAACAAGGCTGTCTTTTGTTTTGTTTGATTTAAAGCTTTTAATATCTGTTGATATTTTTCCTCTTGATATTGTTCTTTACCAAGCAATTGAATCACTTGCATGTTTTGACTTGTCTCTGAGATATCATTGGTAAGCGCGTTGAGTTGCTTGCGGTTTTTCATCTGATAATTGAGCATGCGTTTACGGAAAAACTTAGTCAAGAAGTAAATGACTGGTATCACTGCCATAAGGATGAGACCAAGAGGCCAAGAAAAAACAAACACCGAAATTAAGATACCAATTATCTTAAAAAAAGAGACAACAAAAGAAATCAATCCGCTAGCAAATAATGTCTCTACCGCTTGCACATCATCAATGATACGAGAGGTCATCTCGCCTGTACCATGATGGGTGAAGTAAGCGTAAGTCATGCGGTGTGATTTTTCAATCATTTGATAACGAAGCTCATGAATCAATTTTTGACCATAGATATCGATCATATAATTTTGCAGCATGGTAAAAAGAGCCACAAGAAAATAAGAGCCGAAAAATAAACATGAATTCAAAATGATATTGTCGGATGTCCCTTGACTGTTTACGATGCTATCAATCAAAAATTTCAACGCATAAGAAGGAAGAAGCGTAGAGATGACAGAACAAATGACAATCATGATTAAAAGAACAACAATCACGATATGTTTTTTTAGAAAAGGAAGGAGAAAAGAAGAAATTTTATATGGTTGATTCATTCTCTTTATTCTCCTTTTGTTGTAAGTCAAATAAGCGCCTATAATCAGAGTCGCTACAAAGAAGATCATCGTGTTTTCCCACGCTCACTTCTCCAGATGTATGAAGCACCATAACTTTATCTAACTCTGGAAATATTTTCAAACGATGAGAAATCAATAACACAATACAATCTTTTTTTAACTCTTGAATCGCCGACAAAATATTTGTTTCTGTCTTGGAGTCAATAGAAGAAAAAGGATCGTCGAGAATGATGAGTTTATGTTGATGATATAAAGTTCGTGCCAAAGCGATTCTCTGCTGTTGGCCACCGGAAAGTCTCACACCTTCATTTCCAATGATTGTCTTTTCTTTTTCGGGCATTGAATTTAAATCTTCTTCAAAGGAAACCATTTGTAAATAAGGGATGACATCCTTTTCATCACCATACGTGATGTTTTCTTTTAAGGTCATCGTCAATAAATTGGGATTATGTCCCATGTAAGACACTGTTCCCTTGATTTCATTTGTTTGATAATCCCGCAATTCTTTTCCAAATAAAATCAGGCTTCCTTCATAATCCAACTCTCTGATGAACACCTTTCCAAACGCTGTTTTTCCTGAACTGATTTCTCCGGTAATGCCGATGATTTGTCCTGTTTGAAAACAAGAGGTAACATCATTCATCAAAATGCGATCATGTGTTTTCAAAGTGAAATGCTCTAGCTGTAATGTATTTCCTTCCACCGTTACAGGAACATCATAGGAAGAGGATTTTTCGATATATGGTTTGATTTTTTTCCAAGAAGCCAATCCCTTTTCAACCGAAGAAAACAGGCGAGAAGTATTACTTGCTTTTGTCGCCATAAGTACAAAAGTCATGATATATCCTGATAAAATACCTGCATTCCAAACTTGATCTTCGATCAAAGGGAGAGAAACAAGTAATGAATCTTGCTGTAAAACATGAATTGTTCCAAAATACACAATGGGAATAAGTCCAAACAAAGAGATGATTTTACTCAATGGTGTAATACTATCTTGCAACAACAAAAAGCGCTTGTTTTTCTTTTCATATTCGCTCAATGTTTGATTGTAGTGTCTATCCATATCTTCTTCTCTAGAGTACAAACGATATAACATTGCGTTATGAAAATTATCATATGTCTGATCGGTCATCTTGGCAAAAATCTTTCTGCTTTGTGTCGATAATTCTGCGGAAGGTTTTCTTAATAAAAAAGCTAAAAAAATAGCGAAACATATCGGTATTAAAGAATACAATGTCGCAATCGGATCAAAGATCATCATATATGCGACATAGAAGAAAAACAGCAGTACCGTATCATAAATTTCTGTTGTCAATTTTCTCATACCTTCCACTGTTTTGTTGACATCAGAGATATTTCTAGAAAGCAAATCTCCCATATTTACTTGTTCTATTTCTTTCTTGTCCATATGCAAAAGATTGTTGTACAAATTCTTTCGCATCATAAAAAGAGTGCGATTAGCAAAGATGCGAACAAAATAACGTTTCAATGCGCGACACAATTCAACAGAGACAATCACCGCGATATAAATCAAGACGATATTAACTACGGACAAGAACGCTCTTTTTTCTTCGATGACATTGATCAAAACCGTGTTGAAATAAGGGGTAGCCAACGCGCCAAAATTATAAAGTATACCAACTAAAAAACTGGCCGTGACAAGAGGCCATTGACACAGCCAATAATTTCTTAATTTTTTAGGGTTGTCCAAAGTTTTTGTTTTCATACAAATATTATAATTGAAATAAAATTGTGTGGAAAAAGAAAATAGCCCGTGTGGGCTATTTTTCTATGCTTTCTGTTTTCTTCATTTCGTAACGGACAAGCCAATAAGCTAAGCCGATACCAAGAATCATCAGTGGCGCTGCTAAGCTGACATCCACAATACCGATTGTTCCGACAATTCCTTTATAATACCAACCCAAGTAAATTGTCATCACTTCCGGATTTGCAAACATTGAGAAAATAGAGCCTAAAGAAAGGCCGACAATAAATTGATAAGACAAAACGCGATTTTTCTTCGTACAATAAGCAATCAATTTAGAAGTGAGGAAGAAACCGACAAGGAAACTGACAATGAGAATAGCGATGACAATAAAGATCTTCGGATTTTGGAAAAGATAATCACGGTGTAAGGAATCCATCAACGGATTGAACCAACCGACCATCATTAAGAAAGCGGAAGCGGATAAACCAGGGACAACTTGTGTAAGGCCGACAATCATACCGATTGGAATGGCAAGAAAATAAAGATAGATAGGGAAATCTTTAAAGAAGTTTTCAGCGATGCCAGTGTCGTTGAAATCACCTTGTGCCTGTGTCGCTAAATCTTTGAAGTTCAAACCGACTGTTACGGCTAAAAAGATAAGAGGTAACAAGGTGCCAAGAAGGAAGAACGAACTGTTTTTCACATCTTTTTTATTGCCTTTAATCTCGCGTCTTACTGCGGGGAATGATCCGATCATCAAGCCGGCAAAAAGGAAGACAATCGAGAAGGGAAGAAGCTCAAGCAGTTTCTGTACTGCCAATAAGCCAAGTAATAAACCAACCAGTAGGCCTAAGACAATTGGAAGCAAAAATAAAAAACATTTTTTAAAACGTTTAAATAAGTTAGAAACGGCATAAATCAATTCATCATAGAGCTTAAATATGATGGAAACTGCTGCGCCGGAAATACCTGGAATAATAATTGCTAAACCATAGAGAAAGCCGAAGAGCATACGCTTAAAAAAGCCATCTTTAAATTGGGAATTCAACACGATTTCCTCAGGCGTATTCAAACGTATTTCCTCAGTCTGATTCATTTCATTCTGAGCCATGGGAATTCATCTCCTTTTATCTGTCTACTATTATAACAATATAATTTCTATTTTATATCATTGAGATTCATTTTAAACGCCGGCATTCAATTGGGCATTTTTGCTGTTTTGACAAAGTTTTCCACAAATAATTTTAAACTGATAAAGTTTGTAAATAAAATGGAAGTAATGTTTAAAATTAAAAGTGAATAATCAGGTGGAGAATTATTTTTAACAATTCATTTCATTTTATGTTATCCACATACTTATACACAGACTTATCCACCGAAAACAACGTAATTCACCGCTGGTGGATAAGCCTAAATAAATGTGGTGGATAAGTCAAAATTTTTCCTAAATCATCGATAAATTAACCTGTGGATAAAATACTTATCCACCAAAAGTTATCCACTTATCCACATTTTGAGTTATCCACATCATACCTATCCACATTTTTTACCCGTAAAATCTTGGTGGATAACTTTTTTCAAGGGGATATGATAATGTCTATTTCTTTCTCTCTTTTTTTGTGGATAACTTTTATATGTCGTTTTTTATCTTTGAAATTCAGGTGAAATAATCTATAATCTATACGCTTATTAAGGAGCTTTCTTATGTACGAAACAAACAAAGAACGTCAACTCAATGAAATATCTGAAAATTTAGCAGAAGAACTTCGTAAAAGTATCGATAGCAAACTCTTTGATGTCATCTTTTCTGATGGCTCTTTTGAATTGAAATCTTTGCAGGATAACAAAGCTACTTTCATCACTGATAATGAAACAAATGCCACCATCATTAAAAGCTCCTTGTTGACCAATATTCAAGATTATCTCAGCCGCGTTTTAGAAACTCCTATACAAGTAGAAATCTTAGATCGTAAGACCTTCATGAAACGCAAAGAAGCCTTGCAACAGGCCACAGATACATTCTTTAAAAACTCCTCGTTGCAACCGCAATACACCTTTGATTCCTTTGTTGTCGGTCCCTACAATAAAACAGCCTACACCGCCGGTTTATATGCTGTTGCTACACCTGCGAAAAGCAATCCTATCTTCTTATATTCTAAATCTGGTTTAGGTAAAACCCACTTGATTCAAGCGATTGGTAACGAATATCAAACCAAACATCCTGATGCGAAAGTTCTTTATATTACATCCGATGATTTTTTAAACGAATATGTGAAATATATCAAAGGTAGAAAAGCCGAAGAATTACGTGACTTCTTCACTACTGTCGACATGCTTTTAGTCGACGATATTCAATTTCTTGCCGGTAAAACCGATACGCAGACAATGTTCTTCAATGTCTTCAATTTCTTAGTTTCTCACAATAGACAAATCATTCTTACTTCTGACCGTTCTCCTAGCGAACTTAAAGATCTTCCTGATCGTCTCATCTCTCGTTTCAGCGGTGGTCTAACCATCAATATCTCTAATCCAAACAAAGATACTTTGGTCAATATTCTCAAGATGAAAATAAAAATTCAAGGCTTGGAAGAAAGTATGTTCGATCCTAAAGTCTTAGATTATCTCGCTGAAAATTATTGTAAAAACGTCCGTGAATTAGAAGGCGCATTTACCAACCTTCTCTTCGCTATTACAACAACGTCCCACGGTCCTGTCATCGATATGAACTTTTGTAAGAATGTATTCCATGTCGATGAACAAAAGAAAATCAACGATGGTACGCTTTCTATCGATAAAATTATTTCTGTTGTCGCATCTTACTATTCTTTGACAGAAAATCAACTCAAAAGCAAATCGCGCATCGGTCAAATCGCATTGGCTAGACAGATCGCTATGTACCTTGCTCGTGACTTGCTTCAGATGACCTATCAAGGTATTGGAAAATACTTTGGAAAAGACCATACGACCGTTATGGCTAACGTTCAAAAAATCCAGAATTCGTTAACGACCAATGACAGCTTGAAATCAGTTATTCAACACTTAGAAGAGATGATAAAAGACAATAATTAAAGGAACTTCGGTTCCTTTTTTTATTTCTCAATTTTAAATGTTTGAAAACAATTGAAAAAGTTATCCACAAAAGAAAAAAGTTATCCCAGTAACACCACTATTAACCCACCTTAAATCATCAAAATATAATAAAAATAATAACTGGATTTATTTTCTCATATTTGCCGATAATATAGGTGTTTTAAGCAAAAAAATATTTTTAAAAAAATATAAAAAACAGCAACTTATCCACATCTCCACCGGCCTATAATAATAAGAATAATATATTAAATTATTATTAATAAAAAATTAATAAAAAATTTTTATAAAAAAAACATTATTTTTTTGCTATAACAATCTAGGAAACACTGCGGATATCGCTTTATTATTCTGTATAAAAGTGGTATAATAATATATATATAAATATATATTAATTTAGCAAAATATATTTTTTTCAAATCGATATATTTGCAAGAGAAAAGGAGTATTCCCTTATGAAACTTACCATCAAAAGAGTAGACTTTTTAAAACTTCTCACTTTCGCATCTCAAGCGATTCCCGCTAAGACTGCAGAAAGTCAATACATGAACTATCTTATTGAAGTAGGAGTAGATTTCGTCAGCGTTATCGCTTCGGATGGTTCTATCTCGACTAAAGTCACCCAAAACATGAAAGATGAAAAGGGAAATGATATCATTTTCTCTATCGAACCTGGCTTTATTCAGACACCGGCACGTTTACTTTTAGATATGATCAGTAAGTTGGGCGGTGAAATTGTCACTCTTGAAATGGTGGATACCGGTCTTTTAAATATTTCGGATGAAATTTCTGATTTCAATCTTGTTACAAAGGCAGGCGAAGAATATCCGGATGTCAATCTTAACATCCCGGAAGATACACAGGGTTTCAAAGTTCCTTTAAAAGATATCAAAATTCTCTTTGACACCACTTCTTATGCTGTTGCTATCAAAGGACCGAAGGAACTTTATCAAGGCATCAATGTACGCGCAATCGGCGGTAAATTAGTCTTCTTAGCAACTGATTCCTTCCGCATGGCTTCATTAGCACTTCCGGAACCGAGTCAGGATGTAAACTTTGTTTTCACTTGTCCTGTTAAGTCTCTTGATATGGTCACTCGTATTTCAGAAACGGGAGAATGCACCATCTATTTAGATGAACAAAGAGCGCTCTTTGTCTCTGACTCTGTCATGATTTCCACTCGTCTTTTACATGGTGACTTCCCTTCTATCGACCGTTTGATTCCGCCTGCATTCCCCTACAGCGTATCGATGACAACCGAAGAGTTTTTGAAAGCGGCAGAGCGCGTTAAAATTATTTCTTCTGCGGAAGATAAGAATTCGCAAGTAAAACTTTCTTTGACCAGCGATGGTACTGTCACACTCTCTGCTAGAAGTACAAACTATGGTAATTCTCAAGAAAAGTTGAAAGAAGCAGTAGCTACTCTTCCGGAAGGAGCAAGCATTTTTGAAATCGCCTTTAATATCGATTTTGTCACAGCTGCTGTCAAAGCTTTAAAGTCTGATAAATTCACACTTGTTTTCACTTCGCCGACAAAGATGTTCATGGCGAAAAATGATGATCCTGAAAACCATCAAATCATCACTCCAATCAGAATGTCGAGCTATTAAAATAATCGATTTAAAACAGTCCGTGTCGGTAGTTTTCCCTGATTAAGAGGTTGAACTCTTAGGGAAACTTCCACCGGACTGTTTTTTTATTTATAAATGATTGCTATCAGTAGAATTGCGATTTAAAATGAAAGAAGCTTTTGTTTAAAATGAGTTTGTAAAGGAGTGGATATGGCTTGGTATTATATTTTGCTTTTGGTCATTTTATCTTTGAGCCTTTTTATTTTGCTTCTTTACTTTATTCTTCCTTATATTTTGGTTCATTATTTGTCTTATCCACGCCGCTATGACAATGAGACAGCACTGTCCGTAGATAAAAAGAAAGGACTGCTTCCTGATGTGGATCAGATGGAGAGAATTAAGGTCGAATTCCAAATGCCGGACGGATATATTATTCACGGAGATATCACTAGAAATAACTTAAAAAAATTTGTCATTTTCGCTCACGGCTATACATGGACAAGAGAAGGACAACTCAAGTATGCGCAGATTTATCAAAGACTTGGTTATAGCATTGTTCTTTACGATGAGAGAAGCCATGGAGAAAACATTCACAATGATGTGACAATGGGATATAAAGAAGCAGAAGACCTTCATTGTATTATCCGCTTTATCTACGAGAAATACGGCGCAGATATTCAACTTGGAATCATGGGGGAAAGCATGGGAGGAGCTACTGTCTTACAAGTTCTTAAATATCATGATCCGCTAGAGTTTGTCCATGCGGATTGTCCCTACTCTTCTTTAAGAGAATTGTTCTCATATAAGTTAAAAACAATGTACATGCCTCAGTTTTTACTCAAACCTATCGATCATATCATCAAACGAAAACACGGCTATCACATCGATGATGTCAATCCTGAAAAATATGTGAAAGAGAGTGATATTCCACTTTTATTAACGACAGGTCATGAAGATGATTTTGTTCCGTTTATTCAATGTCAGCATCTCTATGATGCCAAAGAAAAAGGTTATAAAGAATTGCATTTCTTTGAGGGAGCACGACATGCAAAATCTTTAGAAAAACACCCGCAGAAATACGAAGAAGTTGTGAAGAGTTTTTTAAGAAAAATCGCGCAGATATAATGCAAGAAAAGGAGAATTTTTATGGAGTATGATAAACCGCAATATGTGGAGAAGGTAAAGACATCATCGGCTGCATGGCTCGGAGCTGCGAATGCCTTTACCGGACTACTTGTCGCTTTTGCTGAAGGAAGTGCAGTTACTTATTTCTTTGTCAATCACTTGGGATTAGATCCGAAATTCAACGCAGTATCTTGGATTCTCTTTGGTATTTGGAATGCCATCAACGACCCAATCTACGGCTTCTTAGCGGATAGAACACACTCGAAGTTAGGAAGAAGAAGACCGTGGATTCGTTATGGTGCACCGCTGATTGCACTCTTCTTTGCTCTCACATGGATCAGTTTTCCTAGCATGCAAGGAAACAATTGGTTTCTTTTCTTCCAAGAGCTGTTAGCACTGTTTTTATTCGATATTGTCTACACAGCTATAGCATCAGCAATTTATGTCATGCCTTACGAAATGGCGGTAACGAATAAAGCTAGAAATAAAATATTTTTATGGAACATTGGATTCTCATTAATCTCTTTTGGTGCTCCTATGGTTCTCAATTCTTATCTCGATAAACTCATCGAAGAACAATCTGCGGTTTTCCCTTGGATTATGGCGGCAGCCGGCATCATTTGTGGTATTGTCATCTTTGTTTCTACATTCTTTTATAAAGAAAACGATTATGTCGTAGAGGAAAAACAGCCCCGCTTCTGGGAAGGTTTAAAGATGTGTATTAAAAATAAATCATTCCTCTATTTTGAAGTGCTCTCTTGGACTGTCATCTTTGCTCAAAACGCTTTGATGATCGGTCTTACTTATGTGCAAGGTATGTGGGCAAACGACGCCATGGCTGGAATCAACGGATGGATGGGATCCACTTCTATATTGATCTTATATGGCGCTTTAATCGTCGGCGCTGTCGCTGGAATTCTCTTCTTTGTATTCATGCGTGATAAATTAGGAACAAGAGTAAATACCCTCATCTGTGTCGGTTGTATGGGAGCTGGTTGTCTTCTCTCTTCCTTCTTAGGAATGTATTTCTATGTTCTTCTCCTTAGCTTTTTCTTAATCGGTATCGGTTTCTCCGGCGGTCTATATTTGGTTCCGATGGTCAATGGCGATGTCATGGACAAGGATGAGTTAGATAACGGAGCGCGCAGAGAAGGTGTTTATGCCGGTATTAACTCCTTGATCACGAAACCTGCTGGTGCAATTGCACAAGCGATCTTCCCCTGGATGATGACAAGCTTTTTCAACTTCCAACCGGATAAGAAAATCGATGGTGTCACTGATTGGGTCGGTCAACCGGATAGTGCAAAAAATGGTCTCTTTATTTGTTGGATGTTGATCACAGGTATCCTCTTAGTATTATCTTTTGTCGCGATGTGGTTTTATCCTCTTCATGGTAAAGAATGGAATCACAATAAAGAGATGTTGGCGATAGAACATCAAAAGAAGCAAGAAGCTTACGAACAAGAAATCCTTGCGAAGATGCAAGAAAAAGAAATTCAAAAGGTAGATTTAGAACAAAAAGAAGAATGACAAATAAATGAATGGCTATCGTTTGATAGCCATTTTTATCATGCTAAGGATGACACATTTGACGGATAAACTGCTAGAATAAAAAAGCATAGCAACAAAGCCTAGAAAGGAAAAGTTATGAGAGCAATTAAACAAAATGGAATCAATCAGGGATATCTTTTTTCAGGAAAGATGAACGTCTATGAGGAATTACCTCTTTCGGAGTATCCTCGTCCGCAGATGGTTCGCGATTCTTTTGTATCTTTACATGGATTGTGGGATTTATCCATCAGTAAGAGTAAAGAACTTCCTCGCAGTTATGATAAAAAAGTTCAAGTACCATTTCCTTTAGAAGCGTTAGACAGCGGAGTTAAAGTGTTGCCAGAACCGGGAGATTATATTTTTTATCATCGTATTGTCATGCTTCCAGATAACTTTAAAAAGAAGGAAATCATCATTCATTTTGAAGGCGTTGATCAAGAAGCAACTGTCTTTATCGACCGCAAAGAAGTCCTTACTCATGTTGGTATGTATGAAGGATTTGACGTTGTTTTAAGCGATAAAACACCGAAGATGTTTGATCTTGTAATCAGGGTTAGAGACCTGAGTGATCAAAATGATTTAAGCCGCGGAAAACAATCTTTACAGCCAAAGTTTTTCACTTACACTACTACGACAGGTATTTTCCGTCCTGTTTGGATGGAATCTGTAGAGGAAAATTATATAAAGTCAGTTCGATATGATGTAGATCATAAATTAAAAAAGCTTTGCGTATATGTGGAGACAAAAAATAAAACGACATTGAAATTTTATGTGCGAGAAAACAGTTATGAAATTGTATCAAATCAATGGTCAGAACTAACGTTAGATGAAATTCATTATTGGTCGATAGAAGATCCCTATTTATATGATTGCAAGATCGAAATTCCGGGATTGGATGAAGTGAGTTCCTACTTTGCTTTTCGCCAGATTGAAACAAGAGAAAAAGACGGTCGTTCTTACATGTATCTGAACGGAAAACCACTCTTTCTCTCGGGACTTTTAGATCAAGGATATTACGGGTATAACAATTTGACACCGGTGCGCGCCAAAGAGTATGAACGCGATATTGTAATAGCCAAAGAAATGGGTTTTAATTGTTTGAGAGTTCATGTCACCATCTTACCGGAAATATTTTATTATTATGCGGATAAGTTAGGAATGCTATTGATACAAGATTTTCCAAACGGTGGGGATAAAGTTCCTTTGATCAATGTTGCAAAACCTGTTGTCTTTCCGTGTTTGAATGATGAAAAGAAGACAAATGAAAAACAATTAGGAAGAACAAACGAGAGAGGAAAAGAAGAGTTTATCCAAATGATGAAAGGGTGTTCTCAGCGCTTGTCATCTCACCCATCTATTATCATTTATACAATCTTCAACGAAGGATGGGGACAGTTTGACGCTTCTCATATGTATGAGCAACTTAAAAAAGAAATTAAAGATTGTCAATTGATCGATACAACGTCAGGATGGTATGAAGCGGAAAAATCAGATTTCTTCTCTATTCATACGTATTATTGTCCGAAGATGAAGAGAAAAAATAGATATCATCACTGCTATATCATTTCGGAGTGCGGTGGAGTAAGCAAAAAGCCTGAAAATGCTCCTTATGATAAAATCTCAGGACATGGTAAAGTAAAAAGCAAACAAAAGTTGATGAAGAAAATTGAAAAGCTCTATTTAAAAGACTTGCTACCACAAATAAAGGACAGAGGATTATCTGGTTTCATCTATACACAAATTGCTGATGTTGAGACGGAATATTGTGGTTTATATGATCTTACGAGAAGTGAGTGCAAAGTTGATGTGAAAAAGATGCAAGAGCTTAATGCGACTTTATATCAAGCGTTTGCAGATATGTTTTGATCGAAAGAAATTAAAAAGTCATAATTGAATAGAAAACAACGATATGTTTTTGTCAAAGAAGACATATCGTTTTTTTTGAAAGCATAAAAAATCAATTTCAAGAAAATGATTAAAAGGTAGAATTTAGAAAGAAAAAGAGAAATTTAGTGCCAAATATATATATAAATTGCTATAATTTTAGTAAGCGATTATAAGGAGTGTTTCTTATGGAGCAAACGAAATCTATTGAAATTTGGAAACGATATTTTGGTGAAGCGCAAGTAGCATACGATTATGCAGCACAACCGATGAAATTAGAAGACTTTGAAAACGAAAATTCAAATTATGGTTGGACCATCGATTTGATTAAACCTTTGTCAAACGGAGGCATGATCACGGATGATAATTTAATCCCTTGTTCCATGCTTACAAAGAATATTCGCGGAGACAAGATGTCCTTTAAAATTGGCAATGGCATTTTTGAAGTTCGCAAAGGCAAAAAATTCCGTACCTTTGCAATTTATGATGTCACTGATTTCAATCACCCTCTGGATCGTACACCGAGTAAAGACGATTTAGATACTGAGAAAGTTTTAGCATATCACAAAAAACTTTATGGAACGAATGGACAGACAAAGCACTTTATTCTTCCAAATTTAAAAAATATCCGCGATAAAGTTTTTTCGGAAAATACGGTAGGTTTTGAATTTGAAGAAGAGACAAACGCCGATAATCAAAATTTGGATCAAGCACCTGTTTTTAATGCTTCACAAGTAGAAACTTCTCTTTCGGATGAAAAAATCTTAAAAGAGGTCAACCCGGAAACAATTACGAAAAATATTGAACAAAAAGAAGTCGTCGAAGAAGTTGATTTAGGTGACAAAGAAGAAATTTTGGATGATAAGGAAATCAGCGATATTGTTTTTGAAGGGGAACCTGTCGAAATCACGGAAGAAGAGGAAGAAGACACTTTATCTCACGAGACTATTTTGACAGATGGATTAGAAAAAGAAGTGACATCGGTTGATATCGATGTTGTAGATCCTTTTGAAACAGAGACAGAAATTGTCCACGAAGAGAAAAAGGAAGAAATATCTTCTGAAGAGGAAGAAACAGAACTTCTACTTACAAAAGTTGCTGATTTGACGGATGAAAAGAATATTCTCATCCAGGAAAAAGAAGAATTAAAAACGAATTATGAATCGTTGCTATCTTCTTTTGAAGAAATTAAAACAGAGTTGGGAATCACAAGAAATTCTTTGGTTTCAGCCAAAGAATTGATTGCTACTTTAGCACAAGCAAAAGACAATCTTTCGGGTGCGAAAGAACAGCTTTTGGTTGATTTAGAAAATGTGACGAAAGAAAAATGTCACATGAAACAACAGATTCAAGAATTGAATCAACAAATGAAAGAACTTGGCGAAGCCAATCGTTTTGAATTGGATGGTCTATTGGATTCCTATAAAGCAAAAGCGGAAACGTTGATGGCGAAATCAATCAACGATGAGACAGAGATCAATCGTTTAAATAAACAGGTAGAAGAATTGTCTTCTCAGTTAGCAGAATGTAAGAGTTCTTATCAAAATGTTGTGAACGAGAAGGAAAACTTATCGCAAGAAATCACGGATTGGAAGATGAAGGTGGAGACTTTAACCGATGAAAAAGATGCACTTTCTCTTCAAAAAGAAGATTACATGCACAAAGTTTTACTTTTAGAAAAGAATCAAGAAGAAGTGTTAACTTTGAAAGAGGCTTCTTTAAATGAGAAAGAAGAAGAAACTGAAAAACTGAAACAACAACTTCAAAAACAAACATTGCAATTAGAAAAAATGGCTCAAGAATTGAAAGAGCAAAAAGAAAAATTGGAAAAATGTGAAAACGACGAAAATACACTTCGCGACACAATTTCTTCTTTGAATGTTTTAATTTCAGAGAGAGAACAACAAGTTTTGTTAAAAGAGAAAGCACAAGAAACACAAAGAGAAGAATTGCTGAAGGAATTGGAAACACTCAAGCAAACAAAAGAAGCGTTAGAAGCGGAAAAGACTGCTCTCTTAGAAGAAAAAGCAAGAGAGGAAGAAGAAGATAAATTAGCGAGTGAACGCTTTGATAGCATCGCTTTTGAACGCGATGAATTTTCTCATGAAAATGCCCAATTGAAAGAAAATTTAGAAGTTTTAACTTCACAAGTAAGTGAACTTTCTTCTTTAAAAGAAGAACAACAACAAGAATTAGAACAATTGAAAGAAGAAAAGCAGGCGTTGGAAAGCAAATCTGCGCAAGAAGGATTGAAGTTAGAAGAATATGAAAAAGAATTCGCTGCTCTCCGCTTAGCGAATGAAAGTTCCTTATTGGAAAACAAGTCCTTAGGAGAAGAACTTGTCACCTTAAAAGAAAAAGTGACAAGAACAGAAGAAGAATTAGAGACAACTCAAAAGAAAAACAAGGCTTTAGAAATGAAAATGATTTATGTCTCTTTGGGCGGAGATTTGAATTTCTATGATGAGATGACTTCTTATCTTTCGGAAAACGCTCTTGCATTAGAGACAAATAATATCGAAGAAGCACTTTTAAGTCATACCACTTGGGTTAGAAAAGACAATGAAAAAGTATATGATTTAAATCTTGCGGATAACGAGGTAGAAGAACTCGGACAAAGCGATGTTTCTTATGTTGATGAAGAGATCAAAAACGAAGCGAAAGCATATGATTATTGGGATGAAATCATCGGAGAAGAGAAAGACTTTGTCACTGATTTTGCAGGCCGCTTGATCAGAAAGAAAGAATTCAATATTAAAAATAGTGATTATGGATGGAATTATCGTGTTATCAATCCACGTTATGAAGAAAACAAAAATAATGTTGTTATCGGAAATCTTTTATCTTTACAAGATATGAAAGAAGAGTCCTTCTCTACTAATGGAAAAGAATTTAATATCGTAGAAGATGCTAAGGGATTCCAAATTGTTTCTGATGACTTTATCACCGATCCTTATAACACTGCAGAAGCTTTAGAAGTGGCAAAGAGAAACGAAAAGAAGACTACGAAATTGATTTATATCTTTGTCAAATGCACAAGCTCAAAAGAAGACGGTTCTGACAATACGAAAGAAAAGCTTTTCTATGATTTGATCGATCGCACAGCGCAAAGAACTTGCCCTCGCTCCTTCTTAGAAATGAAGACAACATATGGTAAAAACGGCTATGTCTTCCTCACTTTCGATGGTCAGGCAGAAGGCGCATATAAAGAGGCGTTAAACTATGCTGTATTGTTGAACACTTATCGCTTTGCGATGAAGAAAAAATTCGCTGATGAGTTTAATGCTTACATCGTTTTGAACCAGTTAGAAGTTCCGCTTTCCTTGCGACATATGAACTTTGAACAGTTGATTCTTGCCAGTAAGAACATTGAAATGAAGGCGTTACAGTATGATTTCATTCTCACACCAATCATCAATTCTACAATTAAAAAGAGTTTGCATATCGGTCCCTCCATCATTGATAAATTACCGTTGGATAGTTCTGCTTTGAAAGATTCCGCCATCGGTCATAGCTATAGTTTCTCGGAAATTTATCATTTCAACGGAAAGTACTCTGTTTATAACTTCATTTTCCGTACGAACGATAACAAGTAGAAGAACAAGCGTGAAATTTCACGTGAAATAATATAAAGAAAGGCAATAAATATGAGTGTTTTAGACAAATTTCTAACCTATGTTTCCTATGAAACGACCGCAAAAGAAGAAAGGGATGATGGTCCCTCTAATGATTTGATGTTTCATCTTGCTCAGCATGTTCTTTTAGAATTACAACAGCTTCATCCCGATGAAATTAGCATTAACCAATTTGGTATTGTCGATGCCAAATTCTATGGAAAAAGCGACAAAGATATGGTTGCTTTTATCGCACATATGGACACAGCGCCCGCTTGTTCTGGCAAGGATGTAAAGCCTAGGGTAGTAGATTACGATGGTAAGGATGTAGAGTTGCAAGAGGGCATGTATCTTTCTGAAAAAGAATTCCCGATGTTAGCCTGGTCAAGAGGACATAAAATTATCGTCACGGATGGCAATACGCTCTTAGGCGGTGATGATAAAGCCGGTATGGCTATTATCATGGAAGCCTTAGAAAAGATCTTAAAAGGTGATGAAAATCATCGTTCCTTAGAAATTATTTTCACTACGGATGAGGAAATCGGCGCAGATGCAAAACATGTCTCTTTAGAAACTGTGAAAGCAAAATATGGTTATACCGTAGATGGAGGCGATTATCGTGCACCATCGATTGAAACATTTAGCGCATATGCAATGACAGTCAAAGTGAAAGGAAAGTCGATTCATCCGGGAAGTGCAAAAGATCAGATGGTCAACGCAATCAATGTCTTGATGAACTTCCATTCTGCTCTTCCGGAATTCTTGCGTCCGGAACACACGGATGAGAAAGAACCTTTCTATCACATCTTGGATATTTCAGGTTGTGAAGAAGAGGCAAAGGGAGAATATATCATCCGTTCCTTTGATGACCATCAGGTACAAGAGATGATCTCTCTTGCTAAGCTTACTGCAAGACGCATCAATCAGCGCATCGGATATGAAGCGATTTCACTTTCTTTCCAAGAGCAGTATCACAATATGAAAGTCATCATGGATCAGCATCCAGAAATTCAAAAAGAGATGGAAGAAGCGATGAAGAGCTGTGATATTCCGGTGATTTATTTACCTATTCGCGGTGGCACGACAGGAAGTCAACTTTCTTTCATGGGGTTACCTACTCCGAATCTTGGTACAGGCGATTACAACATGCATGGTCGTTATGAATATGTCGATCTTTATCAGATGGAAGCTCTTGTCGGTGTCGTTTATCAATTGATGAAAGCCTAAAAGAGATATCAATAAAGGCAATCTCTATAAAAAAATAACATTGTAAGCGTTTTCAAATAAATTGATTTTGTTGTTTAACGTTTGATTTTATAAAAAAACGCTTTAATTTTTAAATTTTTATTGCAAAATATGTAATTTTTTTCAATTTTGCAAAAAATGCATTTATATATATGTATATATAAAATTTGAAAGTCGATTATTTCATTTAATAAAATATATTCCGCTTTATTTTAAGCGCTTATTGGAGGATACGATTTATGAAAAAACAATTTATCGTTATGGCTTCTTTAGCAACCATCCTCGGACTTAGTTTCTATTCTGCAAGTCACACAAAAATCAGTGATAAACTTGCTAAGAATGATGAAGACAAGTCATACATTGTCCTTTGTGATGGCGATGTATTCAAAGACGATGCTGCTTCCTTGAAGTATAACCGTAACAAAGTTCTTAACCAAATTACTTACAACCTTCCACAAGGTTCTTTTGAAGTGGTTAATATCTATGACACTCTTCTCAACGGCTTTGAAATCAAAGTCAACGCCCGTTATGAAGATTATCTCAAATCTGTCAATGGTGTCAGCGAAGTTTTGGCTTCTCACACCTACGCTAGACCGGAGGCTGTCAGCACTGGTTTAGACTCTATGCTTCCTACAGACGCTGGTTATGAAACCCGTGAACTCAGATTAGCAAACTATTCTGCTGAAACCATGGATGCCACCAACAAAGCGGTTGCCGATGCTTTGAAAAAGAGAGGCGCCAGCGAAGGCGTTTCTTCTCAGCAAGGTAAAAACATCACAGTAGGTATCATCGATACCGGTCTTTATCTCAACCAGGTTGAAGGTTCTGAAACCAGAGAAAAACTTCTCAGTCAGGGAAAGAAACTCAACCCCGCTGCTTTTAAAGATCTTTCTGCCGGTGATTATTCTGTCACCAAGGATGATGTCATCAGCAAAGGCTTTAAGGAAAATTATTTCACTCACGTCAACAACAAAGTCTTCTTCGCTCGCGATTATGACGGCGGCGACAACAATGTCGATCCGACAAGCAACGGAAGTGAACATGGTACACACGTCGCTTCTTTAGCAGGTGCTAACGGCGATGTTTTCCAGGGTATTGCCCCGAAAGCTCAAATCGCTGTTATGAAGGTCTTCCCGGACTATGATGGCGGCGCTTCTGAAGGCGCGGTTATCAAAGCGTTGGAAGATGCTGCAAAACTTAAACTCGATGTTGTCAACCTCTCTTTAGGTACGGACCTTAACACCAGCGGTGACAATACAGAATCTGCCGGTTACAGAGCAATCAACGCTGCTTCCAAAGCCGGTGTCATTGTCAACTATGCTGCCGGTAACTCTGGTAAGTCTAGTTTCTCCAGCTCTGCTTCTTATGGCGACTGGACTCGTGACATGGTGGAAACCAGTATCTTAGGTGGTGAATCTCACTTTGATGAATCTGCCAATATCGTTGCGGCTTCTAATCCGGAAAAAGCTTTCTTCTCTTCGATTCTTACTGTCCAAAACAAGGATGCTTCTGCTCCGAGCGCTGTCGCTTATAACGACCAGGCTAAATCCTCTGCCACACAACCGAACGTCACCGATCGTCCTTTGGCTTCTTTATTGCCGCAAGGTCAGTCTTCTGCCGATTTCGAATATGTTGTCATTCCTGGCTGGGGTAAAGATTCCGACTATGAAAAGGTCGATAGAGCTCATGGTATCGACACTAGCTCTTACAACCCGAAGACAGATTCCTATGTCTCTGGTAAGATTGCGGTTGTCTCCCGTGGTACTACTTCCTTCGTCAACAAATATCTCTCTGCTGCATCTCACGGTGCAAAAGCATTGATCGTCATCAATAACGATCCTTCTGTCACCTTCAACTTCTCTATGGACTTTGCGGATAATGATCCTTCTATTCCGATTGTCTTTGTTTTCCAAAACTCCAAAGGAATCTTCGGTTTACCGGATGAAAATAGCGGTAACGAAGGTAAGCTTACTATCGCTACTAACACTACCCAGACTGCTAGCGATGGCAACATGTTAGCTTCTTTCTCTAGTGACGGCGGCGAAGCAAACCTCGATATGGGTGTCACTGTTGCAGCTCCTGGTAAAGAAATCATGGGTGCTGTCAGCGCTGAATATTACAACGATGGTTCCAACCCGATGAATCCTGGTTATTCCTTCTTAACTGGTTATGAAAATATGTCCGGTACTTCTATGGCAGCTCCTAACTTCACCGGTGCATTAGCTTTATATCTCTCTGAAAGAAAACCGGATAATAAGGGAACACTTGCGCTTCAAGATGCACAGGCTTTCGAAAACGAAAAGAAAGTCGCTCTCGTGGGCGGCGGCGTGGGGATTTTTCCCATGATTTCCGTCCTCCGCGAATATGCGGGGGAAAAGGAGCTTTCCGCCTATATCGGCTTCCGCAATCGAGGCGCGGTCTGCGGCATGGAGGATTTGAAGCGGGCGGACAGGCTTTTGGCGGTGACGGACGACGGCAGCTTCGGAGAAAAGATGAACGCCGTACAGGCGTTTGTGCGTGACCTTGGCGCGG
>OJMG01001025.1_pt1 | contig 26933 bp, 25 predicted proteins | sample 1597141 | NCBI WGS metagenome assembly OJMG01 (sample SAMEA2452119, study PRJEB22498) | human gut metagenome | biome: human feces; feature: human gut; material: feces | place: Australia | collected 2012 | reverse complement strand
TGAAGGAAAGCTCTATTACAGGGAAAATTCCGAGATGGTAAGAAAAGAAGTATCACAGACTGCAGAGGAGAGAATCAGAAGTCTTGACGAAATCAGACAGATAACAAGAGAGTTGATTGATATCCAGATGGAGGGCTGTAGTGATGAGGAGCTTGCAGATAAACAGCAGCTTTTGAATGTAAAATATGATAAATTCGTTGGAAAGTATGGAGCAATCACTTCCAAAGCAAACCGTACAGCGTTTAGGGATGACAGCGATTATCCGCTTCTTTGCAGTCTTGAAGAAGTAAATGAGGACGGGGAGGTGAAGAAGGCGGATATGTTTTATAAGCAGACGATTAAGGCAAAGTCCGTGGTGGACAGGGTAGAAACTGCAGTAGAGGCTCTTAATGTATCGGTCAATGAGTTTGGATATGTAAATATCCCTTATATGCTCTCCATTTATGAAGCAGACAGGGATACTCTCATAAAGGAACTTGATGGAATTATATTTCTTAATCCTGACCGTTACAATGAAAATAACCCGGACGCAGGCTGGGAGACAGCAGACGAATATCTGTCAGGAAATGTAAGGGATAAGCTGCGTGTTGCAAAGGCGATGGCGGCTGATACCGACAATCCGCAGGCAGAAAGATTTGCCGCCAATGCCGCAGCCTTAGAGGAAGTTCAGCCGGAATGGATTGAAGCCTCGGATATTGATGTAAAGATTGGAACAACTTGGATTGAGCCGCTTGATTATGAGCAGTTTATCTATGAGCTGCTTAATACACCGAAGAGGGCAAGGGCAATCAGAACAGAGTATTATAATTCCGGTATTCAGGTACACTTGAATAAAATGAGTATGGAATGGTTCATTGAAAATAAAAGTATGGATAAACATTCCGTGGCTGCAACGAAAACCTATGGTACAAGCAGAATGGACGCTTATTCTATTTTTGAGGAAACCCTGAACTTAAAAACGGTCACTGTCAGGGACAGGATTGATGACGGTGATGGCAAGTACCATTATGAAGTCAATAAGAATGAGACGATGCTTGCAAGGGAAAAGCAGAATATGATTAAGGAGAAGTTCAAGGAATGGCTGTTTGCAGAGCCGGAACGCAGACAGAAGTATGTGGAATATTATAATGAAACCTTCAATAATATCCGCCTGCGTGAGTATGACGGAAGCCACTTGCAGTTTCCGGGAATGAACCCTGAAATTGAATTAAAGCCGCACCAGAAGAATGCAGTAGCAAGAATCCTTATGGGAGGAAATACCCTGCTTGCCCACTGCGTCGGTGCCGGAAAGTCCTTTGAAATGATGGCTGCGTGTATGGAACAGAAAAGGCTCGGACTTGCAAATAAGACAATTATGGTAGTGCCAAAGCCACTTATTGGGCAGACGGCAAGTGAGTTTTTAAGGCTTTATCCGTCAGCAAATATCTTGGTTGCAACGGAGCGTGATTTTGAAAAGAGCCGCAGAAAGCAGTTTGTATCAAGGATTGCGACAGGCGATTATGACTGTATCATTATGTCACACTCGCAATTTGAGAAAATCCCAATCTCGCCGGAGAGAAAGGAGCGAATGCTTAATGAGCAGATAGAGGAAATCACTTATGCGATTGATGAAATGAAGGAGAGAAACGGGGAACGCTGGACAGTAAAGCAGATGGAAAGCCAGAAGAAAAAGCTGGAGGAACAGCTTAAATCACTGACCGATGAAAGCAGAAAAGATGACCTCATTACCTTTGAGGAGCTGGGTGTTGACTCTATTATGGTAGACGAAGCACACAATTTTAAGAACCTTGCCATTTTTTCTAAGATGAATAATGTGTCAGGAATCAGCAGTTCAGAGGCTAAAAAGTCAACGGATATGCAGCTTAAATGCCAGTATTTATCAGAGATAAATGATGGCAGGGGCATTGTATTTGCTACCGGAACACCTATAAGCAACACGATGTGTGAGATGTATGTTATGCAGCTTTATTTGCAGAAGTCGGCACTTGAGGAAATGGGAATTCATCATTTCGACTCGTGGGCGGCTAACTTTGGGGAAGTAACAACGGCACTGGAGCTTACGGTTGAGGGAAGTGGTTTCCGTTTCAAGAGCAGGTTCAATAAGTTTACCAACCTGCCGGAGCTTATGAACATCTTCCGTGAGGTTGCCGATGTGCAGACAGCGGATATGCTTGACCTTGATGTGCCAGCTCTGCGTGGTGGCAAGCCTATCATCGTGGAGTCGGAGCCGGACTGGTATGTGAAGCAGGTAATGGAAGATTTTGTGGTAAGGGCAGAAAGGATAAGAGGTGGAGGTGTTAATCCAAGCGTTGATAACTTCTTAAAGATTACACACGAAGCAAGGCTTCTTGGAACAGACGCAAGACTGATTGATAAGGACGCACCGGACAATCCGGACGGAAAGCTCAATAAGGTGGCAGAAAATGTCTGGAAAGAATATGTAAAAGGAAATGCTGATGGTCATATAGGCTGTCAGCTTATTTTTTCGGATATTGGAACACCAGGAGCTGACAAGGATTTTACGATTTATGATTATCTGAAGGAGTCACTTATCAAGTATGGTATCCCAGCGGAGGAGATAGCATTTATCCACGATGCAAAAACGGACGCACAGAGGGACGCACTCTTTAAGGAAATGAGGACAGGTAAGAAAAAAGTCCTTATCGGCTCAACAGATAAGTGTGGTACGGGTGTTAATGTGCAGACACACCTTGTAGCAATGCACCATGTCGATTGTCCGTGGAAGCCTTCTTCCATTGAACAGAGAGAGGGCAGAGGTATCCGACAGGGAAATGAAAACGATGAGGTGGCAATCTACAGATATGTTACAAAAGGAACCTTTGATGCGTACAACTGGTCACTTGTGGAGAATAAGCAGCGTTTCATCAGTCAGGTTATGACAAGCAAGGCAGTAAGCCGAAGCTGTGAGGACATTGATGAGGCAACGCTTTCCTACGCCGAAATTAAGGCGGTTGCTACAGGCAACCCTTTAATCAAGGAAAAGATGGAGGTTGACAATGATGTCCAGAGATTAAAGCTCTTAAAGGCGTCTTATGATAATCAGAGGTACGGATTGCAGGATAACTTTATGATCAAGTATCCAAAACTTATCAAAACTGCGACAGAGAAACTTGCCAATGTCAGGGAAGATATAAAGGCAAGGGATAAGGAGCTGATTGATAACTTGGACTTCGCCATTACCATAGGTAATGCAACTTATACAGAAAGAGTGGACGGTGGAACCACGATGCTTGAAGCAATCAGCAAATGCAAGACAGGCGAAACCACTTCAATCGGTAAGTTTCACGGCTTTGAGCTTCTGGTAGAAAAGAATTTCCTCAGTATCAACTATATGGTGCTTCGTGGAAAGACGGAATACAAGGCAGAGCTTTCCACAAGTCCGGTGGGAAGTATGGTAAAGCTGGAGAATCTGTTCAACGGACTTCACGAAAATGTAGATTTTCTGGAAAAGAAGATTGAACAGTACCAGAATGACCTTGAGGCTTCAAAGGCAGAGTATGATAAGCCGTTTGCACACAGTGCGGAACTGGAAGAAAAACTTGCAAGGCAGTGTGAATTAAATGCCCAGCTTGACCTTGAGAACGCAAAGGCTATGGACGCAGATCTAGGCGGACCGGACGAAGAAAAGTTTGAGGACAGAATAGAAAATGCGGGCATTGTTGCAGAGGATAAGGGAATTTATATGACAGACAGAGACAGGAAAAGATAGGAGTGGGACTCTATGAACATAAGGAAAGTGGTCGCAGGACTACTGATTGCAGCAGGGATTGCCATTATGGCAGTCCCTTTTTTCTGGCGTACAACCGGAGAGAGAAACACGAATCAGCTCATAAATGAATTTGAGCAGACATTGGAGGAGAAGCAGGATGAAAGGTCAGATGTTGAGAAAGAGCAAACCACCATTAGTAAAGAGGAGGAAGCCATTCTTAAAGAAGGCAGTGTCATCGGTATCATTGAGATACCGAGCATAGATATCAGATACCCGGTAATGGAAGGAACCGGAAGTGACATTCTTAATGCAGGGATTGGTCATATATCGGAAACAGCAGGAATCGGAGAGGTTGGAAACTGTGTGCTGTGCGGTCATAACGGGAGCAGGTACGGCACATTTTTCACACCATAAAGCCGGATAGCCATAGGTGATGAAGTAAGCATTATGGATAAGAACGGGCAGACGCATATCTATGAAGTGACAGGCACAGATGTGGTAAATCCTTATGACAACAGCATAAAGACACAGGGTATGGAAAAAGAACTCACTCTTTTTACCTGTTATGAACAGGGAACAATGCGTTTTGTTGTCAGGTGCAGATATAAGGAGGCGGCAGATGAATAAGAGATACCGACTTGGGGAGATAGAAGAAGCAGTATCGGAAATGGAGGAGTTAATCGACACACCGGACGATATTGCAGAGATTGATGATGACTTTCAGATAGTCGTAAGCGGCTGGTCTGTATATGTCGAAAGTCTGAACCTGACACTCAGACAGGGAGTTGCCTGTATCTGGGATATAGAGGCAGGTTTATTTATGCCTGATTTTGATGTGACTATCGTGTATGAGGGGAACATCGAAACACAGGAGTGGCTCTACTATGAGCAGGACGGAATGGCTGTCACACTCGGCAACTGGTTAAATGGCAGATTGTCTTGTGAACAGATAGAACAGCTTTGGTGTGAGCTTATCATACCGGAAAACAACAATTCAGAAGTGTAAGAAAGAGAGGAACAGCGTATGAAGTATTCAATTAAAGTAAACGAAGTAAGAGCAAAAGATGGCAGCAACATTAAGGGTTTTGCAACCATGGTATTTGGTGATTCGTTCAAGATTACCAATATCGCAATCCTTGAGAATAAGGAAAAGGGAGAGCTTTTTGTATCAATGCCAAGATACCGTTCCAATGAGCGTGATGAGAGCAACAGCGTGATTTATAAGGATGTGTGCAATCCTATCACGGCAGAGTTTCGTGAGGAACTCTATACCAATATCCTTGAGGCTTATGCCAAAATCAGGGAGCCGGAGAAAGCAGAAACACAGACACAGGAAAAAACAAAGGAAATGCCGGAGTTTTCCGTGACAGTAACACCTTATGAAAGGGAAGGCAGTAATATCAAGGGACTTGCCCGCATTTACTTTGAAAACAGTTTCATTGTAAATAATGTAAATATTCTTCAGGGCAAAGAGAAAATCTTTGTGTCAATGCCTTCTTATAAGACAAAGCAGGTGGACGAACAGGGCAAGCCGATTTATCAGGATGTCTGCTATCCGGTTACAAAGGACTTCAGGGAGAAGCTCTATAATGAGATTATCGCAGAATATGAGAAAGCAAAGGATAAGAGCAACGAAAAGGCAAGGGAGAATGCTGAACAGAACCACGGAAATCCCGACAGGGAGAAAAAGGATACACCCTTTCGATAATTAAGATTAAGGGGCGGCAGGGGCTGCCCCGTTTATAAGGAGGAAAAGCAGATGGAAGCAGAAAAGACACTTACCAATGAGGAGATCATAAGGGAGCTTCTCGATTTATTAAAAAAGAATGCTATGAAAGAGCCGGCAAATGATGTATTTGAGTTATGCAGCTATGTGGACGGGCTGGAGAAAAAGATTGAGACTATGACAGAAGAACTTACCAGTATGCAGAACCAGATTAGAGAAATGCAGGAAGATACCCTTATCAATAATGCGAAAAAGGCATTGGCGGAAGCACAGGAGAGATTAAATGTCAGATGTGAGCAGATAAAGTCACAGGTATCTGAGGTAAAGATACAGGTAAAATCTACTGCCAAGAGCATTGTTGATGAAACAAAGGCAAAGGGCAGGGCGGCACTTTACAGGGTGACAGAGTTTACAGGAATTAAGAAAATACTTCTTAATGTCAGAACAGCAGTAAAAGATGCGATTGTATCTACAGACAGGGATATTGCAAGGACAGCACTTCTTGCAAAGGGACTCCGTGAAGCCAGACAGACCGTAAACAATGCGTTCCGTACCTTTGCAGATAAGCCGGAGGTGGATTATTCTAAGAAGGAACAGAAACACCCTATCACAAAGGTGGTACTTGCCCCTATGAAAGCAGTGAGAAAGCTGTTTGTATCAATGGAGCTACATCTGGACGCTTCAATTGATAAGCTGGATAATCTGACTATGAATGTGCAGTTTGATAAGGTAAAGTATATGGAGAATGCGAAAGAGCCGGAGAGGGCAGAAGCTGAGCGAGTGGAAGCAGAGGTGGTATACTCTCCAATAGTTGCTGAACCCACAGAGTACCAGTATGGAGCGGAAGCGTTTGAGGCGGTTTATCCTAAGATGGATGCTGAAATCAAACCAGATATGAAAGCTCCGTCTGTTCCAAAGACCGGAAAGGCAAGGTAGATGCCTATGACGGATAAGGAGAAAATGTACTGGGCATATTTCTTAAATGTGAATGGTAGGATGGAATACTATGAGCAGTGTAAGAAATGTGTTCATAGCTGTAAGCAGAACTTCTGGATAACGGGACTACTTTGCAAAAAGTTTCTGAAAGCCAGATAGCAGAGGGCGTATCATCAGAAATGGTGGTGCGCCTTTTTGAATGTTGTACAAAATTAAATTGCATACCATAAGAGATACAGTTATTTGCCTTCGATAAGATAGTCGCAAGTAACACCAAAAATGTGAGCGAGTGCTTTTATTTCTATAGCTGTAACATATCGTTGATTTGTTTCAATACAAGTGATTACATTTTATCCATATCATATTCTGCATGCGATTTATACTGCGTAGGTCTGGTGGACTATGGTATAGTTCACAGTGACCTATGCAGGGAACTTATTATTTTATTTTAAAAAACAGAAGAATAATTAGGAACAATATGTATTTTAAAGAAGAACCTGTGGTAATGGAATAAATCAGATAAAAAAAGTATAGTAAAAAAGAAGGTGAAAAATGATACCAACACATTTACTCAATTACATTAAAAAAAATAGCAAATATAAATATATTTCTGAAATGAATTGTTTGTTAATAATTTTAGATATTAATTCAATTTGTGAAAGAAATACCTTTTTTGAATTAGATTGTAAGATTTTAAAATTGAATCAGATTATGGATAAAAAAAGGCATATAGGTACGAATGTTTTAATTCGATACAGTGCATATTTGTTATTTGGACAGACAAAAATTAACAAACTATATTCCAAATTAGGAAAACCCTATTTAAAAAATAGCAGACTATATTTCAATGTAAGTCATTCTGGAGAAAACTCAATAATTGGAATAAGTTTTAATAAAAAAAATATAGGAGTAGATATTGAAGAAATTACCAATATTAATACCAACATAGCATCAAAATGTCTGAGTAATAAAGAATATAAATGGTTTTCAGAAACAAAATACAATCAAAAAGAATTACTTTGCAAAATATGGACAATAAAGGAGAGTTATATAAAAGCTGCTGGATTAGGTTTACAACTTCTCTTAAAAACAGTTTTGATTAGAAAAATATATGATCCCTTTTTTGTTGTTGAAAATGATAAATATGGCACCAAAATTGTTTACTGTTTTAAATACAATAATTATTACATTAGTTTATGTACACAAATGAAGGAGGCAAACGATGGAAAATTATATTAAAGAAAATGTAAATAGAATATTCAAAGAAAATTGTCCTTTTTTAAAGCCAGATTTTGATGAGGAAAATTTAATTGACTTAGGAATTAATTCGCTTATTTTTGTAAAGATTGTAGTGAATTTAGAATCTTTTTTTGGCTTTGAGTTTGATGATAATGATTTAAATTATGAGAGATTTCAGAATGTAGAAGCAATTTGTATATATATAAAAGAAAGAGCAAAAAAATGAATAATATAAAACATGATATTAATTTATTTACAGAAATATGGTTTAAAGATTGTTTTCATATGTCTCTAATACCGATAGTTAAAAAAGTTTTAGGTAATGCTGATTGTTTAATGTTTAACCAATATTTTATTTATGATATTGATAATACAGGAGTTATTGGATTAAATAATGAATTTAAAAATATTTATGAATTACTAAGAGAGAAAAACGTAGATATACTTTACGACTATGGAAACAACATAATCGAAACTATCAACAGCTTAATATCTAGTGGTTTCTTTGTTATTGTGGGTATTGATAATTATTATGAAACTGTTAGAACTGATAGCTATATGAGACAACATAACGGACATTCTATAGTAATATGTGGTTTAGATTATGAAAAACAAATTTATTATGCAATTGAACAACCATACATGTTTAGTTTTGAATATCAATTTATTCAAATACCTTTTTTGGACATTAAAAAAGGATTCGACAGCTTTCTTGATAATAGAAAACATGGAAAAGATTTTTTTTATAATGAACTTTCGGAGGCAACAAAAATTCAGGGAAAATACATCCCTTGCTTCTGTGCAATAAAAGATAAAATAATCAATATTCAGGATGTTGATAAATTTTCCAGAGAAAATTTTAAGCAACAATTATGTATAAATGAACAAGCAATATTTAAAAAATTGTCATGTATAAAAAAATATTCAAAGAAAATAGAGCTTTACTATGATTTATATTATAAAAATTCCAAAACAGGAAGTGAACAAATTAAAAGGATATGTGACATAATCAATAACAAAAAAGTTGAATACTATCTTTTTCAAAAATTAGATATTGTGCATGAAGATATAGAAGAAAAAAATAGTTTCGTAATAGCTGCATGGAGTCAAATCAGAAATTATATTGCCAAACTACAATATAGCCGAAAATATAGTATTACTCATATCAAGGATATACAGATTATTCTACAGCAGATTTATGTGAATGAATATGAGTATTATAAAATAATTTACAAAGGAATGAAGGGGAAATAGAGTGAAACTTAAATTACACCATATTGGTTGTGCTGTCAATAATATAGAATATGCAAAGAAATATTATTGTGAAATTTTTGGATTTAAATATGAAAAGGGATATATAAGTGAAGAAATGAATTTACGTGCAGCTTTTCTATATAAAGAAGAAAATGATGTCTATATAGAATTGCTTCAGAAATTAGACTACAATAATAAATCTTCAATCGATAAGATTCTTGAAGATCGAATGGGGGGAGTATATCATGCATGTTTTTTAGTAAATGATATGAAACAGGCATTAGAGGAATTGAGTAAAAAGGAATTTATTGTATTAAACAGAAAGAATATTGAAACGCAAGACTTTATTGCTAGATTTCTAATTACTCCTGATAACTATATTATAGAAATTCTGCAAAAAAAGATACATTATAACTAAATTTTTAAATGAAAGGGAAAAAATGAATAACATAGAAGAAAGAATAATTAGTGTAATAAGAGAAAATATGCCGGATCGCACTCTTAATATTGAAAAAGAAAGTGAACTAATTTGTAATTTGGGATTTGATTCTGTGAGACTTATGGGAATGTTATATTCTTTAGAGGAAGAGTTTCAAATAGAAATTATTAATGGCGAAAATAACTTTCTGTTTTTTTCCATTACAAATGTACAGGATTTGATTGATGTTATGAATACAATTTTAGATTAGGAGAAATCGCATGAATAAAGAATATTTATTAGAAGCAGATAATATGTTAAATAAATTTTTAAATAAATATCAATTAAGACATCTACATAAATATGAAACACCTATGACTATTTCATTTTTAGTTACAAATAGATGTAATTTGAAATGTAAACATTGCTTTAATACTATAAATGCGAATAAAACGGATGAGAGCGAACTGTCTTTAGAAGAATATAAAGTAATAGCTGAGAAAATGGGTTTTTTTACGTCAGGATTGTTTTGCGGAGGAGAACCATTTGTACGTAATGATTTGGCAGATATTGTTTATTTGTTCCAAACAAAATGTAATATGCAGTGGGCAAGCACTACAACAAATGGTCAATTGACGGAAAGTATCCTGAAACAAACAGAAAAAATATGCAAGAATAGTAAAAATAAAAATTTTGTTCTAAATTTTTCTTTAGATGGATTTGAAAAAGAGCATGAATGGACTAGAGGAATAGGAACATATGATAGATGTATTTCTACAATAAAATTAGCAAATGAGTTAAAGAAAAAATATGCAAATTTACAAATAGGTATTGTCTCAACATTAACAGTTCATAACGAAGATTCTTTAGCATCTTTCTTTGAATATATTTCAGCAGAACTAAAACCGGATGTTATCTCTCTTTTACTTGTAAGACAGCACCCTAGAGGAGGGGAAGATCTTAAGAATGTTAAATATGAAAATTATTTTAAATGCAAAGAAATTTTATCAAAATTATTTATTGAAGGTAAAAATGGAAATGTAAATTCTCCAAAGGGATACTACCCTTTTGGTTTTTATGAAATAATCTCTAAAACATTAAATAAAGGATGCAGACAATTTTATTGTTATGCAGGTCAACATGGTGCTTTTATAGATTTTAATGGAAATGTGAATCCATGCGAAGTATTAGGTGATAAATCTTGTTCGAATAACGCTATGTTAATGGGGAATTTAAGAGAGCATGACATGGATTTTTTGAAATTATGGAATAGTGAATCAGCTATGAAAGTTAGACAAATGGTAAACAGACATGAATGTTGTAAAGAATGTACACATGAAACAGAAGGAATTTTACCATCAATATATTTTGAACCTAATTCCATTTTTTACAAAGAAAGGATAGATTATTTTGGAAGAGAAACAAACAGATAAATATATTAAAATAATAAATAAAAAAGAATATGAAAAATTAGAAAATATGGATTATATTTTATGTTTAGCTTTTTTGCTTACTAGATATAAATTTGATGATCCAATTCGTATAAAATTTATAAAAGATAGTCTTCCTTGTTCTTTAATTTATGATGTTAGTGGATATAAATATGAAGAAGAGAAAAAAATCTTAGAGAATATTCTGAATCAAAATAATGATAGTAGATTAGATACAATAGAATTAATTATTTGCAATAAAATAAGCGAGGTAGAAAAATTTTTTTCTGATACTGATCTATGTATTGCGATAGATGATGAAGAAGTAATATATATATATTGCAATAAGCATAAGAAAGATAAAGAAGAATTTGAAATGCTTATTTGTAATTATTTATATTTATTAGAGCAGGTTTTGTCTGATAATACAAAGAAAATAATGGAATATGGAATTGTTAATCCGTTTGAAATAGAGAAAATAAATTCGTTCAACACTCGAAATATAACTTGCATGTATACAGAAAGTTTCATGAATTATTTTAATGAAAATGCAATAAAACATGCAGACAAGTTCGCAGTTATTCAAGATCAAAAATGTTTAACATATAGAGAACTAAATGAAATAGCAAATTATTATGCATCAAAAATAATTAATTATTCAAGTAAATATATTGGTATATATTCTAAAAATGATTTATGTACAATAATAGCGATACTATCAATTTTGAAAGCTGGAAAATGTGTTGTCACCATTAATCCAACGTATCCAAAGAAAAGAGTTCTTAAAATAGTAGAGCAATTAAATATTGACTATGTTTTTACTTGTAATGAACTAATTAAAGTTTTACAGGAATGTCATGATTTTAAAAGTATTATTGTTGATGCAGAAAATTATGAGAAACAAAAATATATTCCTTTTGTTGAGCCACAACCGGAAGATCCTTGTTATGTAATTTTTACTTCTGGATCTACTGGAGAACCTAAGGGAGTATCCATTTCACACGAGAATATTATGATAGAAATCATATGGTTAACAAAATATTTTCAGTATGACGAAAATATAAAATCTCTTCATGTATTAAACTACAGTTTTGATTTTGGATTGTATGATATATTAGTATCTCTATATTGTGGTGGAACTCTTTATTGTCCGTCTCAAATTCGAAATTTGAAACAATATGTCGATGAAATAAATAAAAATCAAATTAATAATATAAATACCACACCTTCCTTTTTTAATATTATAACTAGTTTTAAAATCGCTATTCCATCTATGAGATATGTTCATTTGGGAGGTGAAAAAGTACTTTACGAATATCTTGTGAAGTATAATAAAGTACTTGATAAAAAATGTAGGATTTTTAATGGTTATGGTCCATGTGAATGTACGGTAGGTTGTATTATTCATGAGGTTACTTCAAATGAGAAAATGGGGATTTCTGATAACAAAGAAAGTGTTCCTATAGGAAAGCCTACCGATGATAGTTATATTCATCTTTTTAATCAAAATAGAGAAATTGTTCCTATTAATGGTATAGGAGAAATATGCGTGTCTGGAAAAAGTTTAGGCATAGGCTACATTAATCAGGAACAAAACACATCTTTTTTTTGCATAGATGACGAAAGATATTATGCAACTGGTGATTTGGCTAAATGGTTGCATAATGGAGAGATTGAATTCATTGGACGAAAAGATGAACAGATAAAATTAAATGGATTTAGAATTGAATTATCGGAAATAGATATGCTTATTATGAAAGATAAATCCGTAAGACAAGTAAAGACCATTTACAAAAATAAAATATATTCATTTGTAGAAGTTGCGGATAAAACAATAATTGACGAAATCAAACAAAATTTAATGGATAATTTACCATATTATATGGTGCCTAGTAAAATTATTGTTATTGACAAAATGCCGCAATTAGCCAGTGGAAAGATTAATATAAAAAAGCTGGAGGAAATGGTTTGATGAAAATTGGTATATTGGCAGCGCAGACAGGAAACGGTCATATTAGTGTAATGACTGCTTTAAAGGAAGAATTTGTAAAATATCCAAATATAGAAGTAAATTGTTTTCCATCATTTTACGAAGATATGATACCCGGAAATAAAATATTAAGCGACTTTTACAACTTTTTAATGATTAATGATATAAATGTTTGTAATAAGTATTGTGAATTTACTGCTTTAACAAGGCCAGATATATCAGAGAATTTTCTTGCGGGAACAAAAGAATTTGTGAAAGAGTTTTTATTGAAATACAAATTTGACATTTTAATTTCTGTATCGCATACAATAAATGCAGTTATTATTAATTCTTTAACGGAAAATCAAGAGTTGATAAATACTAAATTTTATATTGTAGTTACAGATCCGTTTGAACCTATTGCAGTTGGATATAATGTGCCAGGAGCAAATTTATATTTTTGTACTAATGATTGTGTAAAAAAAATTCTTCTAAAATCTGGAATAGAAGAAGAAAAGATAAACATTAACGATTATCCACTTTCAGAAAAATATGGTTCATATGTGGATAAAAGGATAGAAATTGAAAAACTACAGTTTTCATCTAATAAAAAAATTGTTTTGTTGAATGCAGGTTCACAAGGTATTTATCATTATTATAATATACTAAAAACAATTATTAATCAAATTGAAGATATACAAATTATAGTCATTTGTGGGAAAAATGGAGGATTATATCAAAGGTGTAAATCATTAATCGAAAAAGAAAAATATGAAAAAAATATTCGATTATTTGGATTTGTTAATAATATTGAGAAATATATTAGTATTGCAGATGCAGTAATTACAAAACCCGGAGCTAATTCTATATACGAATCATTATATTATGGAAAACCGATTCTTATCGATGCGTTAAAAGGATTCTTATTTCAAGAGAAAGGGGTAGAGTTACTTAATAAAAAATATCACTTTGGTTTAACTTTAAAGAATTTAGAAGATACAGTTCCCTTATTATTTGATTTACTAAATAATAGTTCATGTAATTATATTGAAAATATTAAAGAAATGCATATTAATAATGGAACAAAAAAAATAGTACAAACGATAATAGCTAATGCAAGGAGACCTGCTATGAAAAGTCAACCATAAATTAGCAAAAAATTTCTTTTTCATATCGATGATAAAAAAGGGTAACTTTAATAGAGCTCCCTTAGGGTGCTTTTTCAAAATATATCGATATTGATATACAGACCTCTTATTCGAGGTTAAATTCAACTTCGTCAGTGAGCATCTTCAAGATGACCCTGACAAGTATGCCGGCACAGTGCCCAAGTGCATTGTAGTGAGAACGGCCTTCAGCCCTCTTGGCATCATAATAAGCCTTGAAGGTTGTGTTGTTCCTAACAATGTTCCAAGCTGCATTTACAAGAATGAATCGTAAAACACGAGAGCCTCGTTTGGATATTCTTGTTGTTTTAGCCTGAAAGTTACCAGACTGATAAACAGAAGGATCCAGACATGCAAAAGCGAGCAGCTTGTTTGGATTGGAGAAACGGTGAATATCACCTATTTCACCAAGGATTATTCCACAATTGATATACGATACTAGGAATGGTCATGATGACAGAATCATTGAATTTCATGATATCCGTCATCTCAGCTTCAATCTTTTCTAATTGGCTATCCAGTAACTCGATTTGTTGAATTGTCTGAGTTATCTGAATAGATATAGCGCTGTCGTTAGCAACGACAGACTTCTGTACGAGAACTCTTAATTCTTTGGCCTGCTCTTTGGTAAAGTGTCCGTGCGAGTTCACTTTGAGCAGATTTGCCAGATGAGTCATATGCATGGAAGCAATCTCTTTTGCAGAAGGTGCTTCTTTTAAGAGAGCATAGACAGCATTCTGATGCAGACCGGATTTAAAAAAGTATTGAATTTTCAGAAATACCTGTTCAACATAGGTTGTCAACTGGATTTTCAATCGGGTGCGTTGCTTTATGATTTTCTGCCGAAAACGCCCTAAGGCCTTAAAATCCATCATATCAAGGTCATAGAAACTGACGAATCTGAGGTCATCCTGCATCATAAGAGTTTTAGCAATTACATATGTGTCGACCTTATCTGTCTTGGTTTTGCCAATGTTGTTTTTACGCACCTGACAGATTTTGATGGGGTTCAACACACACACTTTGTAAAACTCAGCAACAAGGTATCGAACAAGGTTGTAATCGTAGTGTGCCGTCGACTCAAGACCGATGATGATGCTGTTCTTGTCGAATAATTTGAGCTTAGAGACCAGCAGTTGGAAGCCATCAGCTTTGTTTGTGAATTTGAACGACTCAATGATTATTTCACCGTCCGAAGAAATTGCAGCGGAGAAATGGTTGAGTTTGGCAATATCAATGCCTACGAAAATTTTCATGAGGTTGTACCTCCCTTTCCTAAAGTCTGATACCATAATGTCCACCATCGATTATCATCGCAGACTTGATAGAAATAAGTACTCTAAGTGAAAAACACTTCGGCAATATCCAGCTGATAAACAATTCAGATAAAGGTAGCGGCAATATACTCCATTCGAGTAGTCAAGCTACAGGGAAAAATCAAAAGTCCATAATATTTGAATTGTATTGAACCACAATATTAAAAAGAAAGGAACGTGTGATAATTAACTTCCTAATTATCATACAAGAAGAGAAAATGAATAAAATCAAATTTTATAAAGAAGAGAATATTCCTATTGAATTTCATAGAGCACGAATAGTTCAGAAAATTAATTTAATTCCTATAGATGAACGTCTGAAATGTTTAACAGAGGCTGGAAATAATACATTTCAATTGTATAATAAAGATATTTTTTTAGATATGTTGACGGATAGTGGTGTAAATGCAATGAGTGATGATATGCAAGCAGCAATGATGCATGCTGATGATAGTTACGCAGGTTCTGAAACTTATCTTAGAATGCAGAGGAAGTTAGTTGAAATTTTCAATATGGAATATTTTTTGCCTGCGCATCAAGGACGTGCCTGCGAAAACATATTAGTGCAAAGATTTGTTAAATCTGAAGATATCATTCCTATGAATGTGCGTTTTGATTCAATTAAGGAGTATATAAGACAAGCTAACGCAACGTTTATTGAAATGATAAAAGAGGATGCATTGATTACAGAAAGTGATATAGCTTTTAAAGGAAATTTTGATATAAATAAATTAGAAAAAGTAATATCATATTATGGAAAAGAAAGAATTCCATTTGTACGTATTGAGGCTGGATCTAATCTTATTGGTGGACAACCCGTTTCATTGAATAATATTAAACAAATTTCAAATATTTGTAAAAGCAATGATATTTTATTGGTATTAGACGCAAGTTTATTACAAGATAATCTGCATTTTATACATGAACGAGAAGAAAATTATATGAATACTTCTATAATTAACATTACAAAGGAAATAGCATCATTTGTAGATATAATTTACTTTTCAGCCAGAAAATTAGGGTTTGCAAGAGGTGGAGGTATCTGTTTAAGAGACAAAGAAATATATGATTCATTGATTCGTTATATTCCAACATATGAAGGATATTTAACATATGGTGGTATGTCTGTAAAGGAAATGGAAGCTATTACGGTTGGATTGGCAGAGACAATGGATGAAAATATTATTTCTCAGGGACCAGAATTTATAAGATATATGGTAGAAAAACTTTCTGAATATGGGATACCAGTTGTTACACCACCAGGTGGATTGGGAGTACATATTGATGCTAGAAAATTTTTGCCCCATATCCCAGATAATGAATACCCCGCTGGAGCACTTACTGCTGCTTTATATTTATGTAGCGGAATAAGAGCTATGGAAAGAGGTAATATTTCAGAAGATAGATTAGATGATGGAACAGAACAATTTGCCAAAATGGAATTAGTAAGAATTGCTTTGCCCAGAAGAGTTTATACATTATCTCAAATTAAATATGTTATTGATCGCTTAAAATGGTTATATGACAACAGAACTTTAATTGAGGGTTTAATGTTTTATGAAGAACCGGAAGTAATGAGATTTTATTTTGGAAAATTAGCTCCTGTATCAGATTGGCAAAATATTTTGGTAAAAAAATATAAACAAGATTTTCTCAGTGAAATATAAGAGAGGCTGAAGAATGAGTTATTGTAGAAATAATCTAGTTGTTACACCTAACATTATTAATTGCGGACAGGAAACAATATATACAAGTGTCAAAAATTGTTTTTCACATGATTTAAGTATTGACGAATTTTACTTTCTTTCAAATCCCAATTGTTTTGATTACTTACCTAATCGAAATATGATGGGATATGATACACTAAAGGGAATGATTGATGCATTACATAAAAATGTATCAGAAAATATAATCTATTGTCATGTGATTTCCAACAATATTAAAAAAGATATTTGTATGCAATTAAATCAGGGGAATCTAATAATTGCTAATTTAAAAGATTATAGCTCATATAACGAAATAGATGGTAATTTTTATCCTTACCATCTATTCATCGTACATGGATATAATGATGAAGAAGAAGTTATGCTAATTGATTTATATCCGAATAGTAACAGTAATGATAAAATTAGATATTTTAATTTGGAATGGGATTTCTTTTGTGAACATTGTGCAGAATACTATTTAATACAAAAAAGTGATTTGATAGTACAACGAAAACAAAATATGAAACGCGTAATACAAAAAGAATTGGATTTTATTGTAGATAAAGACAATGGAGCCCTTAGTAGAATAAATAGTTTCTTTTTGAATCTTGAAAAAGAAACTTCTTGCTACGAAAAGGTAGGAAGTGTATTGATAATGAAGGGACTCATATTTCTTCCCATCCTTTTTCACACGCAAAATTTATTTCATTCTGTATTAAGTGATACAGAGTATAATGCTATAGACCTGTTAATAAAAAAATGGACATTATTTTCAGCTAAATACATTAAAGAAACATACAAAGGAAGTGGCGATTTATATAATTATTTAAATATAGAAACGATTATTGATGAAAATAGAAGCGTTCTAGACGAAATTGTACATAACCATTATAATATCTTATTATAAGGGCGGGAGACATTTATGAATATAACAAGATGTAAATGGTGTTTGGGAGATGAATTACTTTTGTCATATCATGACCAAGAGTGGGGAGTTCCTTTACATAATGACAAAAAACATTTTGAATATATAACATTAGAAGTAATGCAATGTGGTTTGAATTGGCTAATGATGCTAAAAAAAAGAGATATAATTAGAGATAGTTTCGATAATTTTGATTACGAAAAAATTGCATGTTATTCAGAAAGTGATATTCAAAGAATTATGCTTGTAGAAGGAATGATACATTCGGAACGAAAAATTAAAGCTATAATAAATAATGCAATAAAATACAAAGAACTTATTGAAGAATATGGTTCTTTTGACAAATATATATGGTCGTTTACAGGAGAGAAGACATACATATATTCAAAACACTTAGAAGGACAACGAGAAGATCATAATGAACTCTCAGATGCTATTAGTAAAGACTTAAAAAAGAAAGGATTTAAATTCCTAGGTTCAATCACTATTTTTTCTCATTTACAAGCAGCCGGAATTATAAATGATCATACTGTAAACTGTTGGAGATTTAAGGAACTAAATACGCCAAATTGTATTATAAAGTAGTTTGTTTCTACAAAAAGGGAAGGAGCTAATACAAATGAATATTTTGATGAATAAAAAAGAAAAAGATAAATTCGGGATTATGCTTCCAATAGAAGCACCGCCCCTAAAATACTCACTATTTGTTGCAGATAAACTGTCAATAATAATGCAGCATCGAGACGCAACAAATTGGTTATTAAACAATTTTATACAGCTGGTTTTTTATACTGATAATTTAAATACAATTGACTTCAAAACACATTTTCTTACTATATGGCCAGCAGATACATTTAAAATAGATCAACATGGTACAAATCTTTTTTTAAGAGAAACTACTATAAATGATTCAATTTTAGATTTAGATGAAGATAATTTATTAGAACATATAATAAAATGGATTAATAAGGGATTATACATTTATGCAAATGTAGATGTATCAAAGCTAAGAAATACAAAATATTATAGTGATGTTCCGCTCTGCCATTCTTCACTTGTATATGGATATGATAAACAATATGTTTATCAATTAGACTTTAATCAAAATGAAGACTTTGGTACTTTGGCAATACCACATGAAGACTACATAAATGCTTTATTATCTAAAGATTTGGAAAAAATATTTATCGAAGAGAAAGGAATGAAAGCAAAATATAATTTGACATTAATAAAAGTAAAAGAAGAATATGGTTCTTTTTGTAAGCTCGATAAAGATGTAATAAAATATTGGGTAAAAGCATATATAGATTGTGAGAAAACAAGCTTAGGATCGAACCCTTTTTTTAATAGTTATCCTATAGAATGTGGTTTAAATATATATGAATGTGTAAAAAAAATGGTTTTGAAATTGACAAAAGATGAATTATTAGATTATAGAATATTTCATGTCTTATATGAACATAAAAAAATAATGTTAATGCGCATAGAAAAGCTAATGACAAATAATATGCTATATGATGACGATTCATTGCAAAACGCTTGTAAAGATATGATAGAATTAACTCATGAAATGAGATATTTGTGCCTAAAATATAGAATAACACATTCAGAAAATATAATAAACAAAATTTTAAATAAATTAGACGCTTTGAAACAAATTGATACAAGTTTTATGATAAATTTATATAAAGCTTTATAATTAGATATGAACTTGCATAGCTCAAATTAGAAAATTCCATCTATGCAAGTTTTTCTATATTTTGAAGGAGAACAATTAAATTTTTTCTGAAATACAGTAGCTAAATAATTAGCATTAGAAAAGCCAGTTTTATAAGCTATCTGACTAATTGATAATTGTGTATTTCCAAGTAATAACTGAGCATGTTGCAATTTGGTTGCTGTTAAATAATCAGTATAAGAACAGCCAGTTACTTCTTTGAATAATCGAGAAAAATGTGATGTTGATAAAGATATGTATTTAGCAGCATCATCTATTGTAGGATTATACTCCAGATTATTTTCAATATAAACAAGAATGTCATGTATTCGCGAATCAAATTTATTAAAAAGCAATTGTGAAGATTCTATAGGCAAATGTTCCTGATATATTGTAAAAAATAATTTATGTAACATACCAGTTAAAATTAGTTGCGAATAAGGAGTATTATTGTTATATTCCTGATACATTTCTTCAAACTGGGATTTTATCTTTATTTGCGATTCAGGTAAAAAATGCAAATAGTCTGTACATAATATGTCAAATTCTGATTGTCCAACTAAATTAATTGCTGGCTGTAATGCTTCAAGTCTAAATTTAATTATGTATCGTTCATAGGGAATATCAGACATTGCACAATTTCGATGATATACATTCGGTTTACTTATCCCAACATCTCCGGAATGTGCAATTTTAATATTTTCATAGGAAAACCATTTACGATCTCCACTGACAAGATATCCTAACATATAATGATCAGAAGCTGCTTGCATGTGTGGCATAGAATATGATGCTTCTTTTATTTTGTGGTCTACATGTATTATCTCATTTGAACTCAGAGGGATTGGCATTTGTATCTCCTTATATTCATTATATTGTACACATAATAGCATCAAATTAGAGAAAATACAACAAAATTGATAGTATATTTAATGTAATTATTAATAAAAACTTATATGATTTAATACATACTAAAAGGATTAAACATGGAGGTTATATGAAGAAACAAAATATTTATTTAAAACTATCTGTGAAGTATATTTACTATTTTTTATTATTTATTGTATTTTCTTATTTTTTATCCCATATCTTAGTTGAAGGTTCCGAAATAATATCTGTAGCAATTAATGATATGTTTGAGGGGAAGTTTGTTAATCTTAAATCAATTTTTTTTACAATATTGATTTTTGTTATCCTGTCTATGTTAATTTCTTTTTTTAAGAAACTTTGTGGAGAGCAATTTAGTTTGGTAATACAGAAGGAAAGCAGGAATTATATTGTAAAAAAAATTGAAGAGATTGAATATGCATACATTAATGAACATACAGGAACTCTAATTACAAAATTAATTTCCGATATTGAGAAAATAGGCCAACTTTATTCTGAAATAATACCAGAGATTTTTCAATCAATTATTACAATTATAGCATTGAGTTATTCAATATTTAAAATGGATTGGATACTCTTACTGAGTATCGTGATTTGCTATCCTTTAGTAATGTGTATAAGCAACAATCTAGCTAAAAATATTAATAGATTAGCAAAGTCTAGGAGAGCAAAGTATGATGAATTGACACAAGTAGCTAATGATGATATTGCAGGAATTGCAATAGCACGTAGCTATGGTTTAAATAAAATATTAAATGAACGAGTAGAAAAAATTGCAAACGATATTTTAGAAAATGAAATTTATCGTAATAAATATCAAGCAATTGGAAACGTAATTCAGAGCTTAGTCAAATGGATTCCTAGTGTTATCTGTTCTCTAATTGCATTGATGGAATTTTTTAAAGGACAGTTATCCATAGGAGATATGATGGCTTTTATTATTTTGTTTAATAAAATATCATCTCCCATGAGTGAATTACCTTTTAAAATAAATGATGGAAGAGAATTATTGATATCAATAAAAAGAATAAATGAGATAATGGCTGCTCCAAAAGAGCATTCAGGAACATATTGTGGAAATACCTCTGATTTATCAAAAACGGAAAGTGTAATATGTTTTAAGGATGTTTCGTTTTGGTATAACTCTAATCGTGAAAAGAGAGTTTTTGATAAATTGAATATAGATATAAAAAAAGGGACTACAACAGCAATTGTAGGATCATCTGGTGTAGGAAAATCTACATTATTTAAAATTATATGCGGTTTAGAAAAAGTAAGAGAAGGAGATTATTACCTATACGAACAAAATTTTAGAAATTGGAATTTAACAGCTGCAAGAAAAGAGATTGCTCTGGTATCACAGAATGTATTTTTATTTGCAGATACAATTTTTTCTAATATTACTTATGGTATGGATGATGTGTCTATAGAAGTCGTGATAGATGCATGTAAAGCTGCGTGTATTCACGATTATATTATTACCTTACCGGATGGATATCAAACTTTTATTGGAGAGAATGGAGTAAATTTGTCGGGCGGACAAAGGCAAAGATTAACTATTGCTAGAGCATTTCTAAAATCATCTTCTATCTTATTATTAGACGAACCAACATCCGCTTTAGATGTAAAAACGGAAGAAGCGATAAATAGAATAATAGAAACAAGAAAGAACAATCAAACAGTGATCATCATTGCTCATAGATTGTCAACTATACGTAATGCAGATGATATTATTGTTTTACATAAAGGTAAAGTCGCTGAAAGAGGATGTCATTTTGAATTATTAGGTAAAGAAGGTTTATATTCAAAATTGTACAATAACGAATGTGAAACAGGAATAGAATAAAATTATTAGTATATAGGAGTAGTGCTAATGACACAGAAAAATGTTTTTTGGAAGTTTTTAGGTTTATTAGAAAACAGATTAATGATATATATTGTATCTATAATAATGATGACAACCTTTTATGCTGTATTTGAAGTTACAGGTTCGCTTTTTGTAAAATCTATATTTGATATTGCAGAAAAAGGAAATTATGAAGATGTAAGTGTAACTATTGGATTCTACTTATTGATAGGAATAGTTGCAGTATGTATTGCTTCAATGTTTATGTATATTTATAATAATGAAGCAAAAAAAGGTTCTATAGAAATAAAGAAGAAGGTATTTTCTAAAACATTAAATTTTCCAATGGAATTCTATGATACACATCATAGTGGTGAATTGCTATCACGTTTAATTTATGATACAGATAAAGCAAGTGAAATATATTCATCCAGACTAAGGAGAGTGTTGGCTCCTATAATTTCCGTTTTGGTATATATAATAATAATGTTTATAATCAATCCGGCAATGACATTAGTTCTTGTTCTTTTGAATATTTTACTTTTTTTACTTAATACATTAATATCTAAACCAATGAAAAAAGTAGGAAAAGAGTCCGCAGAAAAAAGTGCAATAATGACAGAAAAATTGTCTAATATGTTGACCGGTATAGAGGTAAATAAAATGTACGATTTTATGCATCATAACCGGAAGAAATATGAACTAGCTAATAAAGAATATTGTTATGTACAGAGGAAAAGAATGTACTTAGTTAGTATTTTAGAATCCCTTAATGTTGCTTTTGATATGTTGTGTGCATTACTTTTTTTAGTTATAGGTATTTATTTTTTACAACATCAATTAGTTTCTTTGGGGGATATTGCAGCAGTATATACTATATATACTGCACTTAGTTTACAATTTTTGCAATTAGGTAAATATTATCCTGAATTGATGAATTGTATATCTTTTGCAGAGAGAATATTTTCTTTTCTGGATGAGAAAGAAGAATGTACTGAAATGGTAAATGACATACAAATTAATAGCACTTATGAATCTAGTGCAATTAATATTGATAATTTATCTTTTCAATATAATGTAGCTACACCAGTTTTAAATCAAGTAACAATAACAATACCTAAAAATAAGAATGTGGCATTAATAGGTAGATCGGGATGTGGTAAAAGTACAATAGCAAAACTTCTATTAGGTTTTTATCCAATTTCTTCTGGTGATATTAAATTTTTTGGAAAATCTATTAAAGAGCTTGGATTAGAAAATGTAAGAGCATTGATAGCATATGTTCCTCAAGAAGCATATTTGTTTGAAACAAATATTATCGAGAATATACGATATGGTAAACCGGATGCAACAGATGCAGAAATTATAAATGCAGCAAAATTAGCTAATGCTCATGATTTTATTATGAAGCAAGCCGATAAATATCAAACCATGATAATTGGCAACGGACACAATTTGTCTGGAGGAGAAAAACAAAGAATAGCAATGGCTAGAGCCATAATAAAAAATTCACCAATTATAATTTTAGATGAAGCAACTTCTGCACTGGACAATGAATCAGAATTTCTTATACAAGATACAATTACAAAATTGAAAAAAACAAAAACTATTATTACGATTGCACATAAACAAGCAACCATAGATTTTGCAGATATCGTAATTGAATTATAACAATTGGATTCCCCCTAAAAAAAATTCTGGGGTATTCTTTATGTATTTTTAAATGCAGTGTAAGTATGTAAAATGTAAACGCTCCAACCCAACTACCTTGACTTCAAAAAGACCGCTAACCACGGTCTTTTTTTTTCTGATATATTCTGACAGCTTTGGTGACCATGGAAGAAAATCTTTCAGAAATGAGCGGTCTGTATCATCCATATGTGCCGGTATATGGGTCAGCAAATATTCAAAGTACTAATTTTAAGTTATTAACTTTGGCTGTCTCTGCTATGCTGTATATTATTGCTGAAGATGTAGCTCCATTTATTGTATCTATCATTTCCCAGTTCTTCTTGTTATGTTCTTAAACACATAAAAGAAATTATGTATCAAACTTAGTTATGTGCTCATAGAGTCTAATTAAGCTTATTTTTATAATTCAGATCACTTTCTATGAGCACATAAATTTTTATCATAATGAATTCAAAAAGTTCATGATATCTGCAGATGGCTTGTATTTACAAGAACTGTTATCAGCACTTCCCACTTTTCCATAGCTTTATGTTTAAACTCTATATTGGCAATCATATATTTATGTGTTGTTTCTATACTTGAATGCCACAACCATATGGCTATTGTCGATATATCAACAAATTCATTGCAACAGAATGCCGGAATGTATGTGGTGTAACTGTATTCTCACGTAAGCTTGGAACTTGAGCTGTTGCTTGAGATACAAGTTTATTAATGCGTGTTCGTACACCAGAACGTGTTAATTCATCACCGTTTTTGTTTATAAAAAGATAATCGGTGCATTCAGCAGTATAGGTCTTTAAATACTTATTTATATATTTTACAGTAGTTTTCCATAACGGAACTTCTCGTTGTTTACGACCTTTACCATGAATGATCACACTTGCATGATTGACAGAGTCTGCTCCATGAATATCTGATACTTTAATTTCAAGAAGCTCTGACACTCTAACCCCCGTGTTGTACATAAGTAAAAGCATCAATTTATCACGTGCTCCTATGAATGTATTTGTATCGCAGACTTGGATTAAGGCATTAAATTCCTTCGTTATAAAACTCATAACTGGTAATTCGTGCTTTTGAGCAGGCAACATAAGAGCTCGTTTGCTTATTGCACTATATTCAGGAGCTGTTTCGGCTACATACTGCATAAATGATTTTATAGCTGCCATACGATTATTTATAGTTACTGGTTTATTTTTTCTCTTTTCCTCAAGATATTTACAAAAGCATTGCAGATACTCGAGATCAAAATGATTTATACTTACTTTTGTTGCAGATATTCCATGTACATCTTCCAGGTATCGTAAATATAATCGAAATGCATCCTTATAAGAACAAACCGTGTGATAAGAAACTTTTCTTTGTTGCATCAGACGTTGTAAAAAATAGTTTTGAATCAGTGTTTGTATGGAAAGTAACTCAGATTTCATCATCATTCCCTCCAAACTGTTCCTCATACTTTGAACACAATGCTTTTAATAATTCAGGGGTTGCAGATAAATACCAGAAGGTATCTGCAGGTTTTACATGTCCTAAATAAGTTGATAAGACATATAGTTTTTCATTTACGTCTTCTCCCTGCTCATTCCATCTTAAGATTGTATTGCAGGCAAATGTATGGCGAAAATCATATAATCTTACATATGGATATCCTGTAGGATTAGAATTGATGCATGGGCGAATCAGCTTAAAATGCATATGCAAGTGAGGATTCAGTCAATTTTTTGCCCCCCTGTTGTATAGAAAAATGGATCCTTCGATGATTTTAATCCCAACTTTTCTTCAATCCACTGATGATAAGAGCAAAGTTGTTCCGTTACACTTTTGTGTATTGGTATATATCGTTCTTTTGAAAACTTTGTTTTTCTTATATGTAATGTATTATTTTTAAAATCTACATCTTCGTTCAAAAGATTCACTGGTTCAGATGGTCTCATTCCTGTAGACCACAGCAATCCGATGATGATATTTGTTGTGTATGAGCGAATTCCATCAGGTGAATAAAGATTTTTACATTCATCCATAAGAGTCCTGACATCTGACTGCGAATATATATGGTGTAGGACGCTCATGTGTTTGTGATCTCTCAAAATGAAATCATATCATGGACATTTTGAGAGATCACAAACAGTAAAGTACTAGCATTTTCATTCATCTAGCAAACGATGGAAGTAAAACACTAGCATCTAGCAATCATTATGACAGGATTTGTGTGGATTGAAATTCCACCCTTAGATAAAGCGCTTACTCTGTGTTTTTTATTTGTATGCATAATATATTAATTTGTATACTACAATGATAAAAAGCCATACCCATTTTTGATATGACTTTCTAACTAATTTTACTCTATATGCTCAATCATTATTTAATTTATTTGGAATTTTTTGAATAATTTGTCCTTAATGTTGCAATTTATTTTGTATACTGATTTCTTAATGTCTCAGGTATCTTAAGTTGATTTTAATAATTTCATCACTCCCAAAGTTTTTCCGCATAAATTCCATTCTGAATCAACTCTGCGAAAGCTTTTTGAACAATTTCTTTATCTTCTTTATATGTAACTCCAAACCAACGATCCTGTGTCTCTAACACTTTTACATTGGCTCTTTTCTCTTTTAACAGTTTGTCCACAATATTCGGCAACAAATATTCACTCTTTAAATCTCCTTCTTTCACATTGGCAAGGAAATCTTTAAAATCTTCTGCTAAATAATCTATAAATTCTGGATATCCTGCCCACATGTTCATAGACACTTTATCTTCCGGACTAATCCATTCTTGTACTTTAGGATCGTCGCATTTGATTTTTCCGTCTTCTCCCATTTCTATTCCTGTTGTTTCATGTACTTGACTTAGTAAACCATTCTCGTCAACCACACTCACTCCCCTAGTCACAGTACCATTATCACTCAATGTATTCTTTAAAACAAATCCTACCATACATGCTGGTAATACATTACATTCATGTTTTG
>OJMG01001023.1_pt1 | contig 26982 bp, 23 predicted proteins | sample 1597141 | NCBI WGS metagenome assembly OJMG01 (sample SAMEA2452119, study PRJEB22498) | human gut metagenome | biome: human feces; feature: human gut; material: feces | place: Australia | collected 2012 | reverse complement strand
CTGCTTTGGCTGTCAGCTATTATTCTAATAAGAAAGGCTTGAAAGCAGAACTTGGTTCTGACCGATTGCTTGGAGTTCCGCTTGAAACATACATACCTTCAGAAAAGTTGGCTATTGAGTCAGGAAGTGCTGACGAGAATATAGAAATAATGAAAGCATATATGTGCAAGCAAAGAGGAATAAGGCTGATTAAGCTGCCGATGAAAGGCACAGAACTGGATTATGCCAATAATTTAAAGAAAGCTTTTCAGAGCGTACATATATTTATTTCTTCCGATACCGAGGAAGATGTGGAGATAATCAAAAATACATTTGAAAGATGGAGGGACAGCCAATGAGAGAGAAAACCTATCATCTATACTTAAATGAAGAAGAACGAAGCCGAGTGATACAATCGCTCATTGAACTGAAGAACAATTTAGCAGCTCAGGGACGATACACCGATGCAGTAGATGATGTCCTCTGCAAAGTGCTTGAAGCAAAGAAAAAGAAATTGAAAATTGAATACATTTAGAACGTGTTTTGCCGTCTGTTTCCTAACCGGAGCAGGCGGCTTTTTTAATTTCCAAAATTTTTTTTGAAATATTTTTGGAAAAGCGGAGATTTTGGGTGTGCATTTCATACCCCTTTGTCCAAATGAGTGAAGGGGTTCATTCCGGATAGCAAAAACGGAAGCCTTTTCGCTTGAAAATTGAATAAGTCATTCACTAAGACTTTATTTCTGATGATAGCCACTTTAGCAGGTACGCCGTGATTTCTGTATTTCAGAATAGCGAGAACTCCGGTTATGAGTATCAGGTTGCCCCTGATATGGCGATGACAGTCAGAATGATAATGATACTTCTCTACGGAGCTGGCGGAGTACCCGGCAGAGGTTAGAATCCTATGATACAGATAAGCAGTCTGTTCCTTAGTGACTTCCCGTGAGCGTTTTGCTTGGCAAGGGGTGTTGAGAACAAATATTGCTATGACCGATTAGGAAATGAGTCGGTCAGGTACATAGCCATAATGCGGTGGCTATGAATTTTCAGAAAGGAGGGCAAAAAGAAGTGTCAAACTGTAAAACGATTTCCGTATGTAACCAGAAAGGCGGAGTCGGAAAGACCACCACAACAGTTAATCTCGGAGTCGGGCTTGCAATGCAGGGCAAGAAAGTATTGCTCATAGACGCAGACCCGCAGGGCGATTTAACGACTTGTCTTGGTTGGCAGGATACAGACGGCTTGGGTATCACGCTTGCAACGAAACTCACAGATGTAATCAATGAAACGATGACAGACCCTATGGTTGGTATCCTGCACCACGAAGAAGGTGTTGACCTTGTTCCGGCAAACCTTGAGCTTTCAGCAATGGAATTTAACCTTGTGAACGCAATGAGCAGAGAAACTACACTCAAGAATTATCTGAGTCAAGTGAAGAACAGATATGATTATGTAATTATAGACTGTATGCCTTCACTTGGTATGGTTACTCTCAATGCTTTATCGGCGGCAGACAGTGTTATTATTCCGGTTCAGGCTCAGTATTTGCCTGCAAAGGGTATGACACAGCTTGTGCAGACCATTTCAAAAGTAAAGAAGTATATCAATCCGGATATTAAGATAGACGGTATGCTGCTTACTTTGGTGGATAGCCGAACAAACCTTGCAAAGAGTACGGTGGAAGCACTCAGGGCAAATTTCGGTAATCAGATAAGAATGTATCGAACACAAATCCCGATTGCCGTAAAAGCCGCTGAAACTTCTTCCAAAGGCAAGAGCATTTATGCTTATGAGCCAAACAGCACAGTGTCTAAGGCATACGCTGAATTTACAAAGGAGGTGTTAGCCGATGGCAGGAAGAAAGAGCGACTTCACTCTCACGAAGCTCGATGATTTATTTACCACGCAGGCACAGAGAGATGAAGAACAGCTTTCAAAAATCCGAGATATTCCGTTAGAGCTGATTGATGATTTCCCCGACCACCCGTTTAAGGTCAGGGACGATGAAGATATGATGCAGCTTGTGGAGAGTGTCAAGGAAAGAGGGGTTATTACTCCGGCAACGGTAAGGCAGAAAGAGGACGGCAGATACGAACTTGTTTCAGGACACAGACGAAAGCGAGCTTGTGAACTGGCAGGATTTGAAACACTGAGAAGTGAGATTGTAGACCTGAACAGAGATGAAGCGACCATTTTAATGGTTGAGAGTAATTTTCAGAGGTCAGAGATATTGCCAAGTGAAAAAGCCTTTGCCTATAAAATGCGTTTGGAAGCAATGAAAAGGCAAGCAGGCAGACCGAGCAAAGAAAATGGAGTCCCAGTGGGACACAATTCTATTGTGGGTAAATCAAGAGAGATTTTAGCTTCTGAGAGTCAGGACAGTAACACACAAATACAGCGTTATGTCCGCCTGACAAACCTTGTTCCCGAGCTGCTTGAATTTGTTGACGAGGGGCGTATTAAAATGCGTCCTGCCGTAGAACTTTCTTATCTCGATGAAGATTGCCAGCGTGATGTGGTTGATGAAATCGACCTGAATGACGCTACCCCGTCACACGACCAGACAATCCGTATGCGAAAGTTATTCAACGAGGGCAACCTTACAACAGAAGCAATCCACGCTGTTATGTCTGAGGAAAAGCCGAACCAAAAGGAAAAAATCGTGTTGAGGGGCGACAGAGTAAGACAGCTTATCCCGAAAAACATTCCCGTCAGTCAGACGGAGGATTTTGTCTGCAAGGCATTGGAGCATTACAACAAGTTTTTGCGTAACCGTGCAGAGCGTGACAGCAGATAGCCTGTTTTACAGTTCCCCTTTCTCACACTCTAACCCCTTAGTTATACTTCTACCTACCGAAAATGATATATATTATCTCACTTGAATATAACTATCTCAAAGTATATGTCTATCTCTAAGGGGCAATCGCACAGTATGAACGGACTGGAGGTGTATGGTAAAATGAAAAATTAACGAAAAATCCGCATTTGTTTTTCGGCAGGTAAATCTTGTCGTAAGAGAAAATCCACAAAGGCACATCGTAGAGATACGGTGTGTTTTCAATTTTTACAGGAGGAAACGCAATGATAAAGTCAAAATTCAAAAGAGTCACGTCGCTTTTCTTGGCGACCCTTATGTGTGTGACCACTTTTGCAGGCATTGGCTCGACAACAGCATATGCTGCTTCGGGAGAAAAAGCCGATGTTTATATGGTCGATTTCCCTCGTGATGGCGATGCTAATTACGATGGGGTATGGGGACACAGCAATTTGACCTTGAAAAATGGTTGGCATACCGGACGTTCCAATTTTACCAATCTTAAGGCTATTGGCTCATACTCAGGCAATGTTGCTTATTGTATTGAGCCGGGAATTTCGCTCAAGGTCGGTCAGACAATGAATAAGTATGACGAAAATTATTTTAATAACCTTGCAGCCAATGGGGTTATTTCCGGAGATGAAATCCGTCTTTTCGTTGGTCGTATTTTACAGTATGGCTACCGTGGGACAATCTCGACATCTTGGAGGTCACAGAATGAAGCAGCAGCAAACAGCATTGCACAGGCTTATGCCACACAGCTTCTTATCTGGGAAACTGTTATCGGAGAGCGTGATGCGAACTTCAATCATGTAGCAGCCAGTGGTTGCAGCAATGTGAAAGATGTCATCAATGCAAAGCATCCGCTTCGCAATAAGATTTTCAGTTATTACAACAGTATGGTGCAGAGTGTACAGAACCATGCGACCATACCGAGCTTTTGTAATAAATCATCCGGTTCGGCAAAGACAATAGAACTTGAGTGGAACGGAAGCAAGTACACAACTACTCTGACAGATTCCAATAATGTGCTGTCCAAATATAATTTCAAGGCAAGTATCAGTGGAGTGAGCTTTTCAGTGAATGGTAACAAACTTACTGTTTCTATGGATACTGCACCGAGTAAGGAATTTACCATTACCGCAACGAAGAAAAATGCAGTCCGCAGAGGTGTGGTTGTATGGTCAGAGGGCAAACACGGTCAGAACTCCAGTGTGCAGGATGTTGTCAGCTATGCTCAGGAAGTAAGCGACAGTATCAACGGTTATGTGAAGATGAAAGTCAGCTATGGTTCTTGTCAGATTGTAAAGACCAGTGAGGACGGCAAGGTTGACGGTATCAACTTCACGATTACCGGAAACGGTATCAATCAGACGGTTACAACAGCCAATGGCGGTAAGTTCCAGATTGATAATCTTATGCCGGGTATCTATACTGTAACCGAGCAGGCATACGATAAGTACGAGCCGCAGGAAACACATAGAGTTACTGTTGTAGCAGGACAGGTTGCAAAGGTCAATTTCAATAACAAATTGAAGCGTGGCGACCTTCAGGTAGTGAAGTCCTCAGAAGATAACCTTGTTGAAGGTGTGAAGTTCCATCTTTTCGGTACTTCTCTTTCCGGTGATGCTGTTGACCAGTATGCAGTTACAGACAAAAACGGTGTGGCAACTTTCAAAGATGTGCTTATCAGTGGTTCTGAACCATATACTCTTGAAGAAGTGGACACAGCTATCCGTTATGTTGTACCGAAAAATCAGACTGCACCAGTGAAGTGGAAAGAAGTAACCACAAGAAACTTCAATAACATTTTGAAGAAATTTACTGTAACAGTAACAAAGAGCGACGCTGAGAAAGGCGAAGCACAGGGCAATGCCAAACTTTCGGGAGCAGTTTACGGTATCTATAAGGGCGAAACGCTTGTAGATAAGTATGTTACTGATGAAAACGGTCAGTTCACTACCAAAGAATATGTTTGTGATACCGACTGGACAATCCGAGAAATTACACCGTCAGAGGGATATTTGCTTGATAAGACTATCCATGAAGTAGGTGCAGACCCGAAACTTTATGAGGTGGAACACAACCTTACTTCCAATGATGTAACCGAGCAGGTAATCAAAGGCAATGTGGCTATCATCAAACATACCGATGACGGAGAAACAAAGATTGAAACACCTGAAAAGGGTGCTTCCTTTGAGATTTATTTGAAATCTGCCGGAAGCTATGACGCAGCCAATAAAGACGAGAGAGATACCATTGTTTGCGATGAAAATGGCTTCGGTCAGACAAAAGATATGCCGTATGGTATTTATACCGTACACCAGACTTCCGGTTGGGAAGGCAGAGAGATGATGGATGATTTTGATGTGTTCATTTCACAGAACGCACAGACTTATCGTTATCTCATCAATAACCGTAACTTCGAGAGCTTTGTCAATGTAGTTAAGGTGGACGCAGAAAGCGGAAAGAGTATTCCGTATGCAGGAGCAGGATTTAAGATTTACGACCCGCAGGGTAATCAGGTCAAAATGACCTTTACTTATCCGACACCGACCACGATTGATGTGTTCTATACCGATGCAAATGGTTCTCTTGTCACACCTGAGAAACTGGATTACGGCAAGGGATATTCTATCGTAGAGGTACAAGCTCCATACGGATATGTACTTGATGATACTCCGGTATATTTTGATATTACCGAAGAAAATTCCACAGAGGAAGGCGGCGTAACTGTTGTGAAAGTCAATAAGCCGAATATGGCACAGAAAGGTACTATCACGGTTGAAAAGACCGGAGAAGTATTTAGTGGTGTCAATGTAAGTGGTTCTGAGGACAGTGATGTTATTTATCAGCCTGTTTATGAAGTGGCAGGACTTGAGGGTGCAGTTTATGAAGTCCGTGCTGCGGAAGATATTAGTACACCGGACGGTACACTCCGCTATTCAAAGGGCGAAGTGGTAGATACTATCACAACAAGCTCCGATGGATTTGTTAAGAGCAAAGAACTTTATCTCGGAAAATACGAGGTCAAGGAAATTACCGCACCTTATGGAATGGTAATCAGTGGCGAAACACATACGGTTGAGCTTACTTATGCAGGTCAGAATATCTCTGTTACCGAAACTTCCACATCATTCTATAACGAAAGACAGAAAGTGCAGGTAAGCCTTGCAAAAGCCATTGAAAAGGATAAGACATTTGGTATTGGCGACAACGGAGAAATCAAAAATATCAGCTTTGGTCTTTATGCCGCAGAAGATATTGTATCTGCAAGCGGTACCGTTATTCCGGCTGATGGACTGATTGAGATTGTCAGCGTAAATGAAAATGGAACTGCTGTTATGAAGTCAGACCTTCCGTTTGGCAAATACTATGTCAAAGAGATTGCAACCGATGAGCATTATATTCTCTCTGATACGAAGTATCCGGTTGTATTTGAATACGCAGGTCAGGATACCGCAACGGTTGAAATCAAAGTGAATGACGGAAAAGAAATCAAGAATGAACTTATCTATGGTTCTGTATCAGGTAAGAAGATTGACGAGAATGGAGAAGCACTTGAGGGTGCTGTTATCGGTATCTTCAAAGCCGAAGAAACAGAATTTACAAAGGATACTGCACTTATGACGACTACCTCTGCAAAAGACGGTAGTTTTTCTTTTGCAAAAGTTCCTTATGGCAAATGGATTGTAAGAGAAATCGAGCAGCCAAAGGGATTTGTTCTTGATGAAAAAGCGTATGAGGTCAATATCAGCAAAGCCGAGCAGGTAGTTGAAATTGAGATTGTCAATGAGTATGTTCACGGCAATATCAGACTCACGAAGGTGGACGCTGAATATCCGGATAACAAACTTACGGGTGCAACCTTTGAGGTATATAAGGACACCAATGAGAACGGAAAGATTGATGATGGCGATGAACTTATCGGAAATCTTGAAGAAACCGAAACCGGAATTTATGAGATGAAAGAGCTGCTTTACGGAAAATATATTGTCCGTGAAACAAAAGCACCGGAGGGCTTCCTGCTTGATAAGGGAGAATACTCTGTTTTCATTGAGAAAGACGAAACAACTTATTCCGTTGAGAATAAGGCTGGTGTTGGATTTATCAATGAAGCTATGCGTGGAACACTGAAAATCGTCAAGACATCTTCAGATGGTAAGGTTAAAGGTTTTGCGTTCAGAGTAACCGGAGCAAACGGTTATGATATGACATTTGAAACAGATAAGAACGGCGAAATCGTGATTGAGGGACTTCGTATTGGCGAATATACCGTATCAGAAGTGGCAAACAATGCGTCTGCCGCATATATCACACCTGCCGACCAGAATGTTACTATCAAACTTGATGAAACAGCCGTTGTAAAAATGCACAATGAGTTAAGAGATACTCCGAAAACAGGAGATGATACCAATATGAAACTTTGGTATGTCCTTGCCGGACTTTCTGCTGTCGGTATCGCTGTAACTTCTGTTGTTGCACACAAAAAGAAGAAAAAGGAGAGTAACGAGTAATGGAAGCAAAGACAATTATCGCTATCGCATTAGTCGCCGTTATTGTCGGCGGCTTTATCTTTCTTCAGGTTAAAAACCGTAAGAAGTAAGTAACAAGCGAACATTAACCAGTCGGGGCAGAGCGTAAAAACTCTGTCCCTTTAATTTTTTGGAGGAACATTATGAAACAACAGAAAACGGTGGAGAGCCGAGTGCTTGAAATCTTAAAGGAATGCCCGATGTCGAGGTATGATGATATGCTTCTCATTCTGCATTATTACAATCGGTACGGATATATACCTGCCGGAAATCTTCCGCTTGAGGATATTGTATTTAATTACCGAGCATACGGACTTCCTTGTTTTGAAACCATACGCAGGGCAAGGCAGAGAGTACAGTCCCTTTTTCCTGAGTATTCACGTAATCCGCAGAAAGAAGAACAGAGCGGCAGTATTTCTATTGTAATCAACATTAGCTAAGGAGGTATTTTCGTGAAAGACAAAGCAACTTTTCAGAATAAGGTCAAGGTGCTGAATAAACTCTTTGACTCCGGTTGTGATACGGAGAAAAAGTTGCAGCAGCTTGATATGGAAGCAATCCTGAAAATCCCGAATATCACGATTCCTGATATGGGTGTGATTATGGAGCTTCAGAAGAATACAAAGTCCGGTAAACTCTTTTCGTATTTGGGCGGCGGTTCTGATGAAGCAACAAAAATGAGAGGTAAGGAAAATGAAGCAACAGGAGAATAGAGCAGAGCCGCAGGAAAAGCAAATTCGATTTATAGACAGTCATTACAATTTGAAATTCTATATTCCCGATGGTGGAAAAATCAAGATTACTTTTCGTGATGGACACACAGCAGACAGAGTGTGCAAGTATATTGATGACTACCATTTGTATGTCGGAAATTGCTGCTATCATATATGCGAGTTTGCTGAAAAAATGGAGCTTAATGGAAGTAAAGTTGAACCTATCAATCAATCCGAACCGTCAAAAAACAAGACCAGAAACAGAGAAAAACAGCGATAAGGAGGTGCAAGAGTAATGGCACGAAAATATGACCTTATTTCTGAGCTTTACAACCGCACCTGCAAAACGGTTGTGTCAAATCCTCAGAACTGGCAGGCATTCTTAGCTTCGGCTTGCCGAAATTATAAGTTACGCTATGACGAACAGCTTCTTGTATATGCACAGCGACCCGATGCAACAGCGGTTCTTGAGATAGAGCAGTGGAACAAAATTTTTGGCAGATGGGTCAACCGAGGTGCTAGAGGTATTGCTGTTTTTGCTGATGAGAACCGTTCACGGCAAAGACTGACACATTACTTTGATATTTCAGATACTCACGAAAGCAGATATTCAAGAACAGTTCCGATTTGGGATATGCGTCAGGAATACGAAGCTGATGTGATTGAAACATTGGAAAGCACTTTCGGAGAGATTGAGAATAAGAGCAGTCTTGCCGAAGCAATTATGGGAGCAGCAAGAAATGCGGCAGAGGATAATATCCCTGATTATCTGCAAGACCTTTACTATGCAACCGAGGGCAGTTCCTTTGAGGAAGTGGAAGAGGATATTGTGGCTTTCATTTATAAAAATGTCGTGACAAATAGTGTGGCATATATGATGATGTCAAGGCTTGGCGTTGATACGGACGGTTATTTTGAACTTGATGATTTCAGAGATGTTACTAACTTCAATACGCAGGAAACACTCAATGCACTTGGATTTGCTACCAGTGATATTGCAGAAATGGGATTAACGGAAATATCTAAAACAATTACTGCACTCAACCGTCAAAATCGCATAATTGTCGGTCAGGACAGAAATGAATACAATAAGGTTGAAAATAACGACGAAAGGAGTTTGGACAATGAACGAACTGACCTACACGATGGTGGGCGATTACAGCCTTCCGAACCTGAAACTTCCACAGCAGCCGGAAGTGACGTTGGGCAGATACGCTCAGATGAGGAGAGAGTTTCTGAAGGAACATCACAGAGTCCTTTACTACAATCTCCTGACGAGGGGCGAACTGACACAGCACTTGGCGGAAGTGGAACAGAGAGCCAGCAAGATGGAGGAAACAATCCTGAGCCAGATGGCACAGAAAGAGGGAGTGACCGAACAGATGAAAGCGGAGGATATGATGAAATGGGTTCGTCTGATGAACTCCCTTCGCAGCTCGGCACAGGAAATCGTGAAAGCGGAAGTGATATTCGCTTAGAGTATTACGACAGAACGCACGAGGATAAAAGCCTTCCGTTCTTTGGACGTGATGAAGTAATCAATGAAATTCTCAGAACGACACCACATTTGTCTGCTAGTCTGGAAGAAATCAAAGATTATTATGAACGTAATCCTGATAACAAAGACCGCACAGAGTATATAAAGAGTATTTTCAATAATGATTATACCGAACTTACTTTAGAGGACGGCAGGACAGTAGGGTACAAGACCTTTGAAAACGTTCTGCATTTGTGGGAGGGCAAATACGACAGCAGAACCGCACAGAGCTATTATGATTGGGCTGTTATTGCCCGTCATTTTGAAGCTATGCGATTACTGGGAGAATTAAGTGACAGCATAAAACCATTACCGTCAATGGACGGTCAGATGACATTCATATTAGACGGTCGGGCAGAGGAAAAGAAAACCTCTGCCTTTACTTTTTCTCAGGAGATTATCGACGCTGTTCTTGCGAACGGAAGTGGATTTTCTGAGGGAAAAATGCGTATTTATGAGCAGTTTGAAAAAAGCCTTTCTGCAAAAGAAAATGCCGACTTCTTGAAAAATGAATACGGTTGGGGCGGTTCTTATCCCGTCATAATCGGGGCAGGCATTGATGAGAGCCACGATGGAAAAGGTATTACGATTACGAAAGGCATCGGTAAAGAAAATCCACATATCACACTTTCGTGGTCGCAGGTGGAGAAGCGTATCGGGGAACTTATCCGAATGGACAGATACTTAAATCCAAAGGAAAAAGAACACTATCCTCAGTGGCTTGAAAGTCAAGAGGAACGCAGAGCCAAAATCGAGGAAACGAAAAGAAATCGTGAGATACTCTCTAATGCACCACCGGAGCAGGAGGTCGAACCAACCGAAAAAGAACCTGAAGAAGCAGAACAGCCGCAAGATGTGCAGTATGAATATCATCTTGGCGATAAGGTGTATATCGGTGCTTCTGAGTATGAAATCTTATCTGTTGATGATGAGAGAGTAATGCTCTATGACTATGATATGCCACTGTTCAATAAGGAATTTTCACGCACAGAGTTTGACAGAAAAGTGCGAGAGAACCCGATGAATGAGCATTTGATTGTGAAGGAAGAACCTGCTGAAGAAAGAAATGAAGCGGAAGAAGTTCAGACCAATATGGGCAGTATGCCGATTGAGGATTATCGAGAGATAGTAGCTTCACAGTCAGGCTTTGACAGCTATGATGAGATGCATCGTCAGGGGTATCGCATAGGAAACGGTTATGATAAAGAGCCTGAGCCGGTAGTTCCGGCTTGGGAGCAGAAGAAAAAGGTCAAAGGCTTTGACCTGCACCCTGATGTGCCTATGGCAGACCGTCATACCTTTAATCTCAGAGAAAATGAGGTTGAAACGGTAGGTAAAAAGGAACGCTTCCGCAGAAATATTATGGCGATACAGCTTCTTAAAAAATGTCAGGAAGAAAACAGATTTGCCACTCCTGAAGAACAGATTATCTTATCAAAGTATGTCGGTTGGGGTGGACTTTCAGAAGCCTTTGATGAAAATAATTCAGCGTGGGCAACTGAATATCTGGAACTTTCTTCGGTATTAACACCGGAGGAATATGCTTCGGCAAGAGAAAGCACATTGACTGCGTTCTACACGCCGCCCGAAGTTATCACAGCCATTTATAAGGCAATGGAGCAAATGGGCTTTAAGGAGGGCAATTTGTTAGAGCCGTCCTGCGGTATTGGTAATTTCATCGGTATGCTGCCTGACTCAATGCAGGATAGTAAGATTTACGGTGTGGAACTTGATACGATTTCCGCAGGCATTGCACAGCAGCTTTACCAGAAAACAACCATTGCGGCACAGGGATTTGAAGAAACCAATTTACCGGACAGCTTCTTTGATGGCGTTGTCGGAAATGTGCCTTTTGGAGATTTTAAGGTATCGGATAAAAGGTATGACAAGCATAAGTTCCTGATACACGATTACTTTTTTGCAAAGTCCCTCGATAAGTTAAGACCCGGCGGTGTGATGGCTCTTGTAACGAGCAAAGGCACAATGGATAAGGAAACTTTAGCAGTACGAAAGTATATTGCACAGAGAGCAGAGCTTCTTGGAGCAATCCGATTGCCGAATAATACCTTTAAGGGTAATGCAGGAACGGAAGTCGTTTCGGATATTCTTATCCTGCAAAAGCGTGACAGACTGATAGATATTGAGCCGGATTGGGTTCATCTTGATACCGATGAGAACGGAATTAAGATGAACTCTTATTTTGTGCAGCACCCCGAAATGATACTTGGAGAAATGAAAATGGTATCGGGGCGTTTCGGTATGGAAGCAACTTGTGTGCCGTATGAAAATGCAGACCTTGCAGCACAGCTTGATGAAGCAGTAGCAAACATTCACGGAGAAATCACGGAATATGAAACTGAGGAAGAACTGGAGGAGGAAGATAATTCTATTCCGGCAGACCCGACAGTGAGAAACTTTTCTTATACGGTGGTGGGCGATAAAATCTACTATCGTGAAAATTCCCGTATGACTCCGGTGGAAGTGTCGGCAACCGCAGAGAACCGAATTAAGGGTATGATTGCTATTAGAAATTCCGTCAGAACGCTGATTGAATTGCAGACAGAAGATTACCCTGACAGCGAAATCAAAGCGGAGCAGGAGCGATTAAACAGACTTTATGATACCTTTTCAGGTAAGTACGGACTCATTAACAGCCGTGCAAATACCTCTGCTTTTTCGCAGGACAGTTCATTCTCTTTGCTTTCCGCATTGGAGATAATCGGAGAGGACGGAGAACTGGAGCGTAAGGCTGATATGTTTTCTAAGAGGACAATTAAGCCGCATACTCCGGTTACTTCTGTTGATACGGCAAGCGAAGCGTTGGCGGTATCTCTTGGAGAAAAAGCCACGATTGATATGGACTATATGATGGAGCTTTCCGGTAAATCGGAGAATGAAATCTTTGAGGACTTAAAGGGTGTTATCTTCTTAAACCCGCTTTATGAGTATGGAAATTCTTACGAACCGAAGTATCTGATGGCTGATGAATACCTTTCGGGTAATGTCAGGGAAAAGCTGAGGATTGCAAAGAACTCGGCAGAACTCTATCCGGAAGATTATAAGGTCAATGTGGAAGCACTTCAAAAGGTGCAGCCGAAAGACCTGACTGCAAGTGAAATTTCCGTGCGACTTGGTGCAACTTGGCTGCCGCCGGACGATGTGCAGGAGTTTATCTTTCATTTGCTTGAAACACCACGCTATGCACAGTGGAATATCAAAGTTCACTTCTCTCCATTTACGAGTGAGTGGAATATTGAGGGCAAATCCTATGACAAAGGAAATGTAAGGGCATATAACACTTACGGAACTTCCCGCATCAATGCCTATAAGATTATTGAGGAAACGCTGAATTTAAAAGATGTGCGTATCTTTGATTATATCGAAGATGATGAGGGAAAGAAAAAGGCTGTCCTGAATAAAAAGGAAACAGCGATTGCTCAGTCGAAGCAGGAAATGATTAAGCAGGAATTTCAGGACTGGATATGGTCTGACCCTGAACGAAGGGAAAGGCTTTGCAAATCCTACAATGAGAAATTCAATAGCGTCAGACCTCGTGAGTATGATGGAAGCCATATCATCTTCAATGGTATGAACCCTGAAATTGAACTCAGGGAACATCAGAAAAATGCGGTTGCCCATATCCTTTACGGAGGAAATACGCTTCTTGCACACGCAGTCGGAGCAGGAAAAACTTTTGAAATGGTAGCGGCAGCACAGGAGTCGAAAAGGCTTGGACTTTGTAATAAGTCACTGTTTGTTGTACCAAATCACTTGACCGAACAATGGGCGGCTGAGTATTTGCAGCTCTATCCGGCGGCGAATATCCTTGTCGCAACAAAGAAAGATTTTGAAACCAAGAATCGTAAAAAGTTCTGCGGCAGGATTGCAACCGGAGATTATGATGCAGTCATTATCGGTCATTCACAGTTTGAGAAAATCCCGATGTCCATTGAAAGACAGAGGGCAATCTTAGAACAGCAGCTTGAGGAAATAACCGAAGGAATTGCGGAACTCAAGCGAAACCGAGGGGAAAACTTCTCAGTCAAACAGCTTGAAAAGTCAAAGAAATCCATTAAGCAGAAATTGGATAAACTCAATGACCAGACGAAGAAAGATGATGTTGTAACTTTTGAGGAACTTGGTGTAGACAGGCTTTTTGTTGACGAGAGCCACTACTATAAGAACCTTTATCTCTATACAAAAATGCGTAATGTGGGCGGTATCGCACAGACGGAAGCACAGAAATCTTCCGACCTCTTTATGAAGTGCCGCTACCTTGACGAGATTACCGGGGGACGCGGCATTGTCTTTGCCACCGGCACCCCCATTTCCAACAGTATGGTGGAGCTTTACACCATCCAACGCTACTTGCAGATGAACACCTTGCAGGAGCAGGGCTTACAGCACTTTGACGCATGGGCGGCAAACTACGGCGAGACCGTCACCGCCATCGAGCTGTCCCCGGAGGGTACCGGCTACCGGGCCAAGACGCGCTTCGCCAAGTTTTATAACCTGCCGGAGCTAATGTCCGTATTCAAAAATGTGGCGGACATTCAGACGGCGGATATGCTCAAGCTCCCCGTGCCGGAGGCGCATTACCACAACATCGCCTTGAAGCCATCGGAGTATCAGAAAGAGATCGTGGCGTCGCTGGCGGAGCGCGCTGAGAAAGTCCGCAACCGCGAGGTGGACAGCAGCGTGGACAATATGCTGCTCATCACCAACGATGGCCGTAAGCTGGCGCTGGATCAGCGGCTGGTCAACCCCATGCTTCCCAGCGATCCCAACAGCAAAGCCGCCAAGTGCGCGGAAAATGTGTTTGAGATCTGGCAGCGCACCGCAGACCAACACTCCACGCAAATGATTTTTTGCGACCTCTCCACCCCAAAGGATGACGGCACTTTCAGCGTTTATGATGATATTCGCGCGAAATTGCTGGAATTGGGTATTCCCGAAAACGAGATCGCCTTCATCCACAACGCCAAGAGCGAGGTACAGAAGAAAGATCTGTTCGGCAAAGTGCGGAGCGGTCAGGTGCGTATCCTGCTGGGCAGCACCCAGCGCATGGGCGCTGGCACCAACTGTCAGCAAAAACTCATCGCCCTGCACCATCTGGATTGCCCGTGGCGTCCGTCTGATCTCCAGCAGCGCGAAGGGCGCATCATTCGTCAGGGCAATGAAAATAAGGAAGTGGACATTTACAGCTACGTCACCGAAGGCACCTTCGACGCCTATCTTTACCAGCTTGTGGAGAGCAAGCAGAAATTTATCAGCCAAATCATGACCAGCAAATCGCCTGTCCGCTCCGCCGAAGATGTGGATGAGCAGGCGCTTTCTTATGCCGAGATCAAGGCGCTGGCCAGCGGCAACCCCATGATCAAGGAAAAGATGGATCTTGACATTGAGGTGTCCAAGCTGAAACTGCTGAAAGCCAACCATCTTTCTCAGAAATACGCGCTGGAGGACGCCATCAGCAAGGGCTTTCCCAAGCAAATCGCGGAAACGCAGGCACGAATCGCCGGGTATGGCACGGATATTGCCACGGTCAAGGAGCACACCGCGCCTAACGCGGACGGATTCTCCCCCATGACGCTGGCGGGTAAGGTCTACACCGAGAAAAAGGCCGCGGGCGCGGAGCTGCTGGCTATGTGCCAGAATATGTTGACGCCGGAGCCGACGCAGGTAGGCTCTTACCGTGGCCTGACGCTGGAACTGTCCTTTGACAGTTTTTCACAGGAATACCGTCTGACCATGATCGGGCAGCTGCGCCATGTGGTGACGCTGGGTACCGATGTGTTCGGCAATATCCAACGCATGGATAATCTGCTGGAAGCGCTGCCACTCAAGGAGCAGGCTTGCCGGGAAAAGCTGAGTGATCTGCATAACCAGTTGGAAACGGCAAAGATAGAGGTGCTGAAGCCGTTCCCCCGTGAGGAGGAACTGAAGGCGAAGCTGGCACGGCTGGAGGAACTGAACGCCCAGCTGAATATGGACAAGCGAGAGCCGGAGGTCGTAGCCGAAACGGAAGCGCCGGATAATAGCCAGCAACCCCTGAAAAGAAAAACAACAGAGTTAGAAAGGTAGGTCGATATGGGATACCAGGAGAGCTTTCTTTACATTGAGCCGCAGTGGAAATTCGAGAAGCTGATACGCACATACGAGAAGGCGGAGCAGGCCGGTTACTATCGGGTGGCTGGCGCAGAGCCGCGTTCCGTAGTTGTTCTCAAACAGCCTTTGGGCAGCATACCGGCAGGTAAGCGGCTGCTGTGGGTGTGCGGCGACAGGGGCTTTCACAGCATGGGCGGCGTGTTCGGCGGCGAGTGGAAAAGAAGGGCGAAGATCCGTGTCATCCCGATAGAGGAGGTGCTTGATCCGGACGACCGGCGTCTGGAGGGGATCGATCTGGACAGTGCCGCGCCCAGTGAGAACGCCTATATGCGCCGGTATAGTGTCCAGAACTATGCTTACCGCATGAGAACAGGCCGGGAGCGGTGAAATAGTTTGACAGCAAATATAGTCTTTGTTATAGTGCTCATGGTGATCGTGCTGCATATGCTTGTGGGGCGTGCAGCCGGGAAAGGAAACTTCTGCACGGAAGTTCCCTTTTTCACGAAATAAAAATAGGGAGCAAAACGGGCGCTCGCTAATGCAGAAAGTTCCCTATTTGGAAAAGTGGAATCTCCTAAAAAAGCGCATGATACAAGGAAAACCATGTACAGGTAAGGTATGGACTTGTGCACATTGAGAATGCAGAGGCTACTTGTTTTTTGACCTCAAATGTGATAAACTACTTATGAAATGGGGAATGGAGATGTTGAATCTATTTGTTTTAGAGTATGCGTCCAACGCGAAAATCCCAACGGTTGTAAAGACTGCGACAGAGCAAGATTTGATCGCAACAAGGGATTGGCAAACCGTATGGACGACGCCTTATGCGAAACAATTACCCAACAAGGTCGCTTTACACCGTACGGACAATGACGAACTACTGGGACTGATGTCGTATGAGCTGGACGAGGATGGCTTAGCGGTTGAAATCCTCTACCTTGAAAACGCCCGCCATAGCAACGCTAATCTTCTCCATTCAGAGGGCGGATCGAAAAAGTACGTCGGAATTGCAAAGGCGCTGTTTGCTTACGCCATACAAATTTCGCTGGATGCAGGATTTGACGGAGTTTTGATATTCAAGGCAAAAACCAGTGAGCTCCTGAGTTACTATATGGAGAAATTTGGCGCACGGCAGGTTGCGTCATACGATCCGTATCGTTTGGTGATATGGGAAGACGCTGCAGAGGATATTTTGTCAACTTTTACTATGGAGGTGCGTGACAATGGATCAGAAAGAGCTTGAATATCTCCGGCGCATAGAAGATCACGCCGCCCAGACAGGGTGGGTCGCGCCGCTTACGCAGGAGGATAAAGCATATTTTGCTTATCTGCGGCAGGTCAGCAAGCGTTACAATATCAATATGTCCAAGGCGAACAGGCTGGAGTATGATTTTGTGATCCGCGTCGCGGAGAGTGAATTTTATCTCCAGAGAGCCAATGCGTAGCAATCAAAAAAATCCGTGACAAAAGCGTAGGCAAATGCCTGCGCTTTTTGCTTGCCCGGAAGGAGGTGATGTCCTATGCCGTTTATCCCGCCAGAGCAGTTAGCCCGCGCCCGTGAGATGGATCTGCTGACCTATCTGCGGTGCCGTGAGCCGGATGAACTGGTCAGCGTTGGAGGCAATACTTATGCCACCAAAAGCCATGACAGCCTGAAAATCTCCAACGGGGAATGGTACTGGTGGTCACGGGGTGTTGGCGGCAGCAGTGCGCTGGATTACCTGACCACTGTGCGGAAGCTGTCGCTGCCGGATGCTGTGCAGCACATCCTGAGCGCTGGCGGCGTACCTTTGGCAGAACCGCCGCGCCGGAAAGCCCACCCGACAAAATCATTTTCCCTGCCGCCCAGACACGCCGACAACCGGCGTGTTTTTTCATACTTGCGTGGGCGCGGTATCGACCCGGAGATCATCAACCACTGCATCAAACACGGCCTGCTCTATGAATCGGCACAGCATCACAACTGCGTGTTCGTAGGCTTTGCCGGTGACAGACCGGCCTACGCCATGCAGCGGGGGACGCTGCAAGACAAGCGTTTTGTGGGCGAGGTGGTCGGCAGCGACAAGCGGTATTCCTTCGCAGTGCCGATGACACCGGGGGACAGCCCTACCCTGTGCGTTTTTGAAAGCGCCATTGATGCCCTTTCCTACCTGACGCTGCTGAAGCAGCGGGGGAGGGACTGGCGCAAGGCAAACACACTGTCGCTGGGAGGTGTCGGGAAGGAAGATTGGCAGCTGCCACCGGCGCTTTCGCGGTATTTGAAGGCCGCACCCCATATTACCCGCATTGTGCTGTGTCTGGACAATGATGAGCCGGGACGGAAAGTAGCGGCGGTGTTGAAGGAACTGCTGAGAGGATACGAGGTCATTGACAGACCTCCGGTGCGGGGAAAAGACTACAATGATCTGCTGAGGTATCGGCGTGACGCGCAGCGCGGCGAAGCCCGCTGATTTCTTTCTTCGGCAGGTATTGCAGGACGCGGCGCAGAGCGCCGCTGTCCTGGCAAGCATAGCATTTTGACAGCAAAACGCGCTTGTTAAGGGGCAAAGCCCCCTAAAACCCCCATAAAAAAACGGAAGGAGCAGAACACATGAGAGAAATTGCAAAGCGCGTCTCACTGCGGCTGGACAGCACAGAGTACGCACATTTGAAGCAGCTCTCCATGGATACCGGCCTGAAAATGGAGCCGGTGATCCGCAGGCTTATTGTGGGCGCGGAACTACGTCCCCGTCCGCCCGGCGAGCTGACGGAGTTGCTGCGCCAGATGTCCGGTGTGGCCGTAAACATCAACCAAATCGCTAAGGTGGCCAATGCCAGTGGTTTTGTCCGCATGGATGAGATAGCGCAGATCAAGGCGATGCAGGGGATGCTCTGGCAGGTGGTGAAAGCCCTCTAAGAATGGCCATTACGAAGATCATCGCCATCCGTGACCGACTGGATAAGCGGGTAAACTATGCTGTCAACGGAGAAAAGACTACGCTGGATACGGGTATTACTTATGCCGCAAATCCAGAGAAAACGGAACAGCATTTCTTTACGTCGGTCCTTAACTGTGAGAGCTGTGAAACAGCCTATGCCGAGATGCAGGCCACGAAGCGGCGATTCGGCAAGCTGGGCGGCGTAGTGGGGTATCATTTCATCCAATCCTTTGCGCCCGGCGAGGTGACGCCGGAGCAGGCTCACGCCATCGGCGTGGCGTTTGCCCAGCGCCTGTTTGGCGAGCGCTACGAGGTGGTCGTCGGGACACATCTGGATAGGGCCCATCTGCACAATCATGTGGTGGTGAACTCTGTGTCCTTCGTGGACGGCAAAAAATATCACAGCAGCCCCGGCAGCTATTATTTTGAAGTGCGAAGCACATCCGACACCCTGTGCAGGAAAAATGACCTATCCACTATCACGCCGCAGGGCAAGGGGAAACACTACGCCGAATGGAAAGCGGAGAACACCGGCAAGCCCACCATCCGCGGTATCATTCGCGGTGATATTGACAGCATCATCGGAGAGGCGTATACATACGAGACGTTTCTGATGCTGCTGCGGCGGCGCGGGTATGTGGTACAGAACCGGCCTGATCGCAAATATGTGACCGTGCTGCCGCCGGGCGGTAAGCGGGCGATACGGCTGGATAGCTTGGGTGAGGGCTACACAGAACAGGACATCCGCAGACGGCTGGCTGCCCAGCGGGAGGGCAGCACACTGGCGACACATACCTTTACGCATACGGGCAGACGGTATCGCATCAAGGGCAGGCGTCCCATAGGGACACAAAGGAAGATAAAAGGGTTTCAGGCACTCTATCTCAGATACCTGTACCTGCTGCGAGGGACGCATCGGAAGAAGAACTTCCGGCGCGTCCCTTTTTCCATGCGGCAGGAGGTCATCCGCTTACAGCGGTATGACCGGCAGTTTCGGTATCTGTGGGCGAACGGCCTGACCACGGCGGAGGATTTGGAGCAGCGGATCGCCGCCCTTGAACGGGAGATATACGACGGTGAGCAGCAGAGAAAACCGCTATATCGGGAAAGGAGAAATGCAGAAGATGAGGCGTACAAAACACAGTGCAGTGCAGAGATCGACTGCCAGACCGCCGCCCTGCGGGAAAAGCGAAGGGAACTTGCTCTGTGCCGCAGGATACTGGAGGATGTGCCTTTGGTATCCCGGCAGGTGCAGCAAGCCGAGGCGGAACGGCGGGAAGAAATGAAAAAGGAGGCGCGAAAGCATGAGTACCAACGGTGAAACCGCCGATATGGTGGTGCGGGAGAGCATCCAGATCACGGAGAGTGCTGTTAAGCTGGCGGGGCTGGGCGCAAAGAATCTGGCGGCTCTGCTGGTGGCAGTAGCCAAGGACAATCCTAAGCTATCCGGAAAGACGGGACTAAAACGATTGATCCAGGACGGCGAGGAGCTGACCGTATTCTCCGTCAAGCAGGAAGATCTGAAGGGCTTTCAGATGGAGAGCAAGCGTTATGGGGTGCTGTTCTATCCCATCGTCAACCGCGTGGAAAAGACCGGCACGGTGGAGATCATGGCGAAAGCCAAGGACGCCCAACAGATCAACCGCATCTTTGAACGGATGGGCTATCCTGCGCCGGTACGGGAGGATGACACCGCAAAAAAAGCGAACCCCCGCGTTCGGTCAGAGAACAGCTTCAGAGAGCGCGGGAATGGTGCCAGAACGTCTACCGAGATGGATAAGCCATCCGTGCGGGCGAAAATGCTGGAGCTGAAGAAGGTATCCGAACAGATGGCGCGGCAGGCAAGAACCATTGCCGCGCCGGAGCATGAACAGAGATAGGAGATTATTATGGCAAATTTGAGTGAATTGATTCGGCAGAAGGAGCAGCAGACCGAGGAGTGGAAGCAGCGGAAGGCAGATGAGCGCGATAGCCTTAACGAGATGAATGACGCCGCCGCACTGCGTGTGACGGAGAGTACCGGCGCATTCCTGCACTATTTGGATGTACAGGCGGACAACCCTCGTTTCAGCGCGTCCAATGTGCTGCTGGCGATGGAGCAGAACCCGGAGGTGACGGTGTTCAATAGTGTTAAGGGGTGGAACAGCCTGAACCGCAACGTCATGCGGGAGGAGGTGGGCATGAAGATCCGCGTGGGCGATACCTACGTCAGGGACGGACGGCAGTATCGCGGCTACAAGGTGGGGCGTGTGTTTGACATCTCCCAGACCACTGGGCGCGGACAGCCGGCAAAGAATCAGTTGACAGACGGCAGCGATGCCATGAGCAAAGCGCTGTACCAGCTTCTGATGGTGTCGCCTGTCCCCGTTGTGACCGGCGATGCCCGTGGGCAGGATGCGCTGTATGACCCCAATCAGCAGCAGATCATTGTCAGCGGGTATATTTCGGACAGCGCGGCGTTCCGTGCGTTGAGCCGTGAGGCCGTCCACGCGGGCATCCATGACCATGGCAATTTTCCGTATTACAGTCGGGAGTCCTGCGCGTTGGGCGCGGATAGCGTCAGCTATATGCTGTGCCGCAGCTACGGTGTGCCTTGCGACAGACCTAAGCCCGTAGGGCTTGTGGAAATGTTTGATGGACTGGAAGCACGTGACAGGATGGGGGTTATTGCTGATTTTCAGCAGACCTTCGCTGCACAGCGCGCTGCCATCCAGCGCGGTCTTGCACCACAGCAGCAGGAAAAGAAACAGGAGCAGAGCGTAGAGAGATGAGCAAAAATTTGACGGCAGATATTTATGACCACATAATGGGAGTATCTTAAAACGAAGGGATGATGTTACAATGAAACGAACAATTTCCTGCGTGGCTCTGATCCTTTGCGTGGCGATCATGGCGGGCTGTGCAGCGCAAGCATCGGGAAAGACACAGACGCCGATTTCCGCAAAGACAGAACTGACCTCGGTGCAGGAAGCCGATGATACGGCAGAAGTGGTGACCGCGTTACTGCCATCGCAGACGGTGGAGGAAAACAGCAAAACCGAGGACAGCGCGGATACGCTACAGCCTGCCGAGCGAGTGGGCGTGGAGAATGCGGATAACGCCGCAGAAAAGCAGCCTACAACCGCTGAAACGGCACCGCCCACTACCCCTGAACAGGTGGCGACACCCGCGCCTGCGCCGGAGGATAAACCTGCTCCCGCACCCACGCCGGAACCTTCACAGAAACCTGCGGAGAAGCAGGAGGAAGAACCTGCGCCTGCGCCTACGCCCGAACCTGTCCCTACACCGGAGCCGAAGCCCGAACCGACAGATCGCTGGGCGGCTGTTAGCGCCGCCAATGCCTACGCGGTAACGCAGTACGGCGTCATCACAGACGGCAGTCTGACGATGGACAACAGTGCCTACCGCTTCCCTGCCAGTGTTGCGGCAGATGCCTCGCAGGAAGCGCTGGAGGCCAAGGCGCGGGATATGGTGGACTACACCTTCCGGCAGCTCATGATGCAGGCGGGCATGGATAGCATCGCGGACGCGGGCTTCCATTGCAACGTCTGCATCGTAGAGGACGGTGCAAGCCTGCTCATCTATGTTCTCTATGCAGGCTGAGAAAAAACAATACGCAAGACCTCTCTGGAAACAGAGAGGTCTTATCTTTTGTAGAGGAGGAAGCCATTTGAAAGCATTCAAACACATGACAGCCTTTGTGCTGGCGTTGGTCATGGCGGCAGCACTGGCGGTGACCGCCTATGCTGCCAGCGTGACGGTCAAGTACAGGGTCTACGTCTATTCTGACGAGATCACATTTCGTCAGTATGATTATAGCCAAAGCACAACGCCGTCCATTACAAATCTGACCATCTCGGCTACCAGCAGCCTCGGCAGCGGCAGTGCCCTCTACCACATGAAATATGCGGATGGCGCGGTGGCTTACTGCATCGAGCCGGGTGTTCATTCCGATGACAGCGGCACCTACAAGGAGGGCTCCAGTGCCAGCTGGTACAATCTTCCAGCCTCTGTGCAGAGCGGTATCGCGCTGGCAATGTCCCTGGGCTATCCCAGTGCCGACTACGGCGCAGCGTCCGGCGACCGGAACAGCAGTGCCATCATCAACGCGGAAAAGTGGGCGGCCACGCAGGCCATCATCTGGGAGCTGATCTGCGAATACCGCAACGCTTATACCTACGATGATTGGGGATACAGTCCGTTCTATGGCTGCGTGGACACGAGCCGCTACCCGACCTTCGAGCTGTGGTATGACAAGATCGCGGCGGCGATGCAGAACGCCTCGATGATCCCCAGCTTTGCAGAGTACGCACCGCGCTGGTGCGACACCATCGAGCTGAGGAGGAACGCAGCGGGTAGCTATACAGCTACGGTCACGGATGACAATGAGGTGCTGGGTGACTACAATTTCGCCGCCAACAGCGGGAGCGGCATTACTTTCTCGCGGAAGGGCAACGCTCTGACCATCACGGCCACGGCAGCGGCGGCCAAGAATCTCGACACCGAGAAAACCTACTCGGCCACCGGCAGTGCCTATGAGATCGATCCGGATCGAGCGGTGATCTGCTGGTATGATCGGACGGGACGGTATCAGGCGATGGCCGGTTACACCGGCGTGGGGCGCGACCCCGTGAAGGCGTACATTAAAATCAAAGCCGTGGAGGAGAAGGGCAGCATCACCGTCCGCAAGGTGGAGGTAACGGGCAGCCCGCTTGCCGGTGCGGAGCTGCTGCTGGAGACTTCTACGGACGGCAAGACTTGGACGGAGGTCAGTCGGATCACCACGGACAAAACCGGCAGCGCCAAGTGGAGCGACCTCAAGATCGGTGTGCAGTACCGTGTGACGGAGATCAAAGCCCCAGCAGGGTACACGCTGCTGACCGAGCCGCTGTTCACAGGAACGTTGGACAGCAGCAACCGTGATGTTACCATCACTGCCTGCAACAATGCGGGATTTGCCCTGCCGTTCACGGGCGGCACGGGATTTACAACCTATATTGTGCTTGCAGCACTCATGCTTTGCATAGGTGTTTATTTTTGCAAAAGATCTAACATCAAAAAGGAGACAACCGAATGAAAAAGCTCCATCGCATAGTGGCACTGCTACTGGCAGCACTTATGGCCTTCGGCCTGCTGACCACGGCATTTGCCGCAACAGATCCTGCGCCTACCATCGACACCAACAAAAAAGCATCCCTGAGCATCTATAAGTACGACATCACCACGGTCGGCAAAGATGGCGCGTGGGATGCGGAATCCTACGTTTCCACCGGCCTGCATGACGATGCGGTTATCGACAAGCTGAGCAAGTACGCCATTCAGGGCGTGGAGTTCACCTACCTCCGTGTTGCCGATATCACCATGAACAATGAATTGGTGGATGGTCGGCGGCAGGTGGGTGTGCTGTATGGCTTCGACAACAGTGATCGCAGCTCCGCCGTGCTGTCTGCCATCGGCCTGACTGCCACAGACGCTCACAAGACCGACAACGGCGTCAACTACTTCACCAGCGATATGCTCAACAACAAGCTGTCCGCTGCGCTGGCTGCCAATGCCACGAACGTGAAAAATGTGCTGGAGACCGCCATGAAGAACGGCGGCGTGGCCATGCCCGAAACGGATGCCACCGGCCACACTTCTGCTTCCAATATGGAGCAGGGCCTGTACCTGGTGGTGGAAACCAGAGTTCCCGAAAATGTCACCAGCACCTGCAATCCCTTCTTCGTGTCCCTGCCCATGACCACCACCGACGGCGCGGCATGGAACTACGATGTTACTGTGTATCCCAAGAATCAGACCGGCAACCCCACGCTGGATAAGACCGTGCGCGAGGACAAGAACTCCACAGGTAAGAATACCGGCAGCCTGACCGACATCCAAAAACCAAGCTGTGATCCACCTAAGACCAGTAACCACCAAGGGAGGGACTTCCGTCCCTCCCTTGGTGGTTGTCCAGCAGTTTGCCGCAATCGGGGCGGGCTTATGCCGGCAGGTTGATATGACCGATTTTATCCAGCGCAGAGAGATCAACGCTTTCCACATATGCTTTGATCTCGTCATCGCCGAGAGAGTCACCCGGCTGAGAAACCAGGCTGATAAATGCGTTCTCGCCGTTGTAAAGGACAATGAACTGATGGTTGCCGGAGTAAACAGACACTGTCTCGCCACGCGCGGTGGTATACGACCATTCATGGTATTCATGGGCATCATCCAGAGAAAGGCAGTCGATGCTCATGCTTCCCTTTACCCGACGGTTTATGGCAATGAAGCAGAAGCGTTCCTCCTCGCCGCCCGTACGCCAATCATCCCCGAGGGAGAAGGAACCGTCGTTCCATACCCGATATTCAGGGATACTCTTCCGTGACGGGTTTTCCATTGTCAAAAAGCCATCGCTGCCGATGATCTCACAAAGGCTTGTATACCCGGAGCCTTCGTATAAATCGTCCCACGGCTTGAGAGCATATTTTTCACTGATCTCAAGGAACTTGTTGACCAGCGTTTCCGTGTAAAGACCGAGGTAGACCCCTCGATGGGCTTCGCCCCAGTCGCCCAGAGGCTGGTGCAGCGCATCTCCGTTATAACCGTTTGCTTCGTAGGAGCTGGAGAAGGCGTTGAATTCGCGGGAGGCCTCGTATTCGGGGGAGCCGATGCAGCCCTGCATGCTGATGGTCATTCCGTCAGCCAGCTTTTTGCCGGCATATTCACCGTTCACATAGCTGTCGGAAACGATCTGCCTGCCCATCACAGCGTCTCTGATACCAAACAGATTCACCGCGTAGGCCCCCACGCACATGGCGCACAAAAGCGCTATGACAGCCGCCGCCACCAGTACCGATCTTCTGACAGGTCTCTTTTTGTGAATCGTATAGTTTTCCATGTTCATAATCTCCTTTTCAGCATCAGATGCCTCAACCGTCTGCATCAGGTCGATGGCATCCAGTATAAACTTCGGATCAATATTGTTGAACCCGGACAGAAAGTCAAACGATGTCATAGCAATCCCTCCTTAGATAAATATAGCCGTAATTTCTGCCTGGTTCGGAAAAGTGAGGTTTTTACTTTGCTTTGTGAACACTTGAACCTCAAGGCAATGTCCGCTATGGAAGCAAAGAACCAGTAGCGGCACACAAAGATATTTCGGTCGTCTGCTGAGAGTGTGCAAAGAAATTGATTGACCGCCGCGGCAAACTCCTTCCTCTCGCATTCCGCTTCCACGGAATCACCGGAAGCGATGGTGTCCTTCAGCTCGTCCAATACAAGATCAAACTCACCGCCGCCGCGTTTCCGGGCGTACTGCTCCCGCAACTTCATCAGGCTGAGATTTCTGACAATGGCTGCCGCAAAAGCCTGAAAACACGTTGGCCGCTGTGGGGGAATGCTGTTCCATAGGGCCATGTATGTATCAGACACGCATTCTTCCGCGTCCTGCGCGTTGGATAGGATATTGAGAGAAATTTTCGTGCAAAGCCTGCCGTACTTTTCATCGGTACGGGAGATGGCCTCCTGACTTCGCTGCCAGTATAGATCAATGATTCTTTCGTCTTCCATGACGACCTCCTTTAAGAGCTCTCACCCAGTAAGTTGCAAAAAGCGGTGGACAGGTTACAGTTTTTTCAACGGTGAATGTGGCAGCGCAAAACGCCCGAGGGTAAACGGTGTCATCGTCATATTTTAGCGCCTTCCCGTCCGACAGGCAAGGAGAGGTACCGCAACGCCGCAGACAAGGGTGCGATCCAGGTCATCGCCGGCCACCGGGGCTGGCGCGGTGCGGACTACTTCCGGCATATAGACCGCTTACAGGTTGGAGATACCGTTACGCTGACAAATCTATGGGAAACGCTGACCTATACCGTAAGCAAAAGCGCACTTTGGGAAGCGCGTTGTTGCTTATTCATATCACCCAGATTACCGCATACTTTATGGAGGGAGGAGTTGCCTATGACAGAAGTTGATCGTGATATTGCTTTAGTTTTGCTGAAGCGCCTACGGAAGCGGGAGTTGATTTCGGAAGAGACGTATGTTTCTGCCTGCAACTCCCGTTTTTTTGACAAATGCCGATTTACCTCTGATACTGAAGCTATAGAAGAAATAATGGTTGAGGAGGCCGATACCCATGATGACAGTTCGATGGTTGAGAGAGCAGATGCGGCAGGGCAAGTCAATTTATGACCTGCCGCTGCGCGTGACCTTCTATGCCCGCGTTTCTACCGAGAAAGTGGAGCAGCAGGGCAGTTTGGAAAACCAAATTCAATACTATACAGAGTTCATCCAGAAAAATCCCAACTGGACGTACATCCCCGGTTACATAGACGAGGGCATTTCCGGCACAAGGGCGGACAAACGCCCGGAATTTCAGCGCATGATCCGCGACTGCC
>OJMG01001022.1_pt1 | contig 26990 bp, 24 predicted proteins | sample 1597141 | NCBI WGS metagenome assembly OJMG01 (sample SAMEA2452119, study PRJEB22498) | human gut metagenome | biome: human feces; feature: human gut; material: feces | place: Australia | collected 2012 | reverse complement strand
AGGTTCTGATAATCATGAGCTTAATATTCCGATGGCAGTTTTGGTAAATGGCAATAGTGCAAGTGCATCTGAGATATTTGCCGGTGCAATGCAGGATTATGATAAGGCACAGATAATTGGAACACAGACATTTGGTAAGGGCATTGTGCAGACAATCCGTCCGCTTACTGATGGAAGTGCGGTTAAGTATACAATTGCCAAATATTTTACTCCTAAGGGACAGGATATTCACGGCAAGGGAGTGACACCTGACAGTATTGTGGAGCTTCCGGATGATGCGACTGAAGATGTGCAGTTGAAGGCAGCAGTAGAGTATCTCAATGGAAAAATGAGTGTCAGCGCAGCAGAATAACGAATATAGAGGTATGGAATAAAGTACAGGGCAAATCGAATGTTTGTTCTGTACTTTTTGGCTGTTATATTGTATAATGAGGGAAATGCATTTTCTTTCAGAAAACAAGGAGGGCAAAATCCCTCTCCTCACCAAGGGGTTCGGATTTTGCTTCGCAAAATAGGGAGGGCTTTATGGACAGATTTGTATTACATTCGGATTTTAAGCCGATGGGCGACCAGCCGCAGGCTATTGAAGCACTTACAAAGGGCTTTGAGGAAGGCAATCAGTTTGAGACTCTGGTTGGTGTAACTGGTTCTGGTAAAACATTTACAATGGCGAACATTATACAGAATGTTCAGAAACCTACACTTATTATAAGCCATAATAAGACACTTGCAGCGCAGTTGTATGGGGAGATGAAGGAGTTCTTTCCAGAGAATGCGGTTGAGTACTTTGTCTCCTATTATGATTATTACCAGCCAGAGGCCTATGTACCTCAGAGTGACACTTATATTGCGAAGGATTCATCTATTAATGATGAAATTGATAAATTAAGACATTCGGCAACAGCGGCACTTTCTGAAAGAAATGATGTTATTATCGTTGCTTCGGTTTCATGTATATATGGATTAGGTGCGCCGATTGATTATAAGAACATGGTTATTTCGCTTCGTCCGGGAATGGAGAAGGACAGGGATGATTGCATAAGAAAGCTTATTGATATCCAGTATGTAAGGAACGACCAGGATTTTAAGCGAGGAACCTTCAGGGTAAGAGGCGATGTTGTTGAAGTGTATCCATCATCATCATCAGGTGATGCCATAAGAGTTGAATTCTTTGGTGATGAAGTGGACAGAATAAGTGAGATAGATTCCCTTACAGGCGAAGTTAAAGGCGTTCTTGAACATATTGCGATATTCCCTAACTCACATTATGTTGTTGAGAAGGAGAAGATGGACGCTGCGATTGAGAATATCAAGGCAGAGCTTGCCGAGAGAGTGAAGTATTTCAAGAGTGAGGATAAGCTTCTAGAGGCACAGAGAATTGAAGAGAGAACGAATTTTGATATAGAGATGATGCAGGAGACAGGCTTTTGTTCAGGAATAGAGAATTATTCAAGACATCTGGCAGGACTTCCGGCAGGGTGTCCTCCGTATACGCTGATGGATTATTTTCCAGATGATTTTCTTATTATTGTGGATGAGTCGCATATCACTATTCCGCAGATTCGAGGCATGTATGCCGGTGACCAGTCAAGAAAGACTACGCTTGTAGATTATGGCTTCAGACTGCCATCTGCGAAGGACAACAGACCTCTTAATTTCAGCGAGTTTGAGAGCAAGATTTCACAGATGCTTTTTGTATCAGCAACACCAAGCACATACGAGGCAGAGCATGAACTTATGAGAACCGAGCAGGTTATCAGACCTACTGGACTTCTTGACCCGGAGATAACTGTTAAGCCGATTGAAGGACAGATTGATGACCTTATATCAGAGATTAATAAGGAAACTGCCAAGAAGAACAAGGTGCTTGTTACTACACTTACCAAGAGAATGGCGGAGGACCTTACTGATTATCTTAAAGAGGCAGGAATCAGGGTTAAGTATCTTCATGCAGATATTGATACGCTTGAGCGTCAGAAGATTATAAGAGATATGCGTCTTGATGGATTTGATGTTCTTGTTGGAATCAACCTGCTGCGAGAAGGTCTTGATATTCCTGAAATCAGCCTTGTTGCAATACTTGATGCTGATAAGGAAGGCTTCTTAAGAACAGAGACATCGCTTATACAGACGATTGGTCGAGCTGCAAGAAATGCAGAGGGACATGTTATCATGTATGCAGACAAGATTACTGAATCTATGGAAAAGGCTATTTCAGAGACAGAACGAAGAAGAAAGATTCAGCAGGAGTATAATGATGAGCATGGAATTACTCCACAGACAATCAAGAAGGCAGTAAGAGATCTGATAAGTATAAGCAAGGCAGCGGAGCCGGGTGATGCTTCCGGAAAGCTTAAGGTTGATTATGAATCTATGAGCATCAAAGAGCTTGAGAAGGTTAAGACGCAGGTTGAGAAGAACATGCGTAAGGCAGCAGCAGAGCTTAACTTTGAGGAGGCTGCACAGCTTCGTGACAAGATGATTGAGATTAATAAATATATTTATGAAGGAAAAAAACATGGCTGATAGTAAGTTAAAGAAAGAGATAGAAAGAGGCAGTTACAAGAACTGCATAAGGATAAAGGGCGCAAGAGAGCATAATCTTAAAGGAATAGATGTTGATATTCCAAGAGACAAGCTTGTTGTGCTTACAGGACTTTCAGGTTCGGGAAAGTCGAGTCTTGCATTTGATACAATATATGCGGAAGGTCAGAGAAGATATATGGAATCACTGTCTTCATATGCAAGACAGTTCTTGGGACAGATGGAAAAGCCGGATGTTGACAGTATTGAAGGACTTTCACCGGCTATATCTATAGACCAGAAGTCAACTAACAGAAATCCGCGTTCTACAGTAGGAACTGTTACAGAAATATATGATTATTTCCGACTTCTCTATGCAAGAATTGGTATTGTGCATTGTCCAAAATGTGGAAGAGAAATCAACAAACAGACAGTTGACCAGATGGTTGATGTTATTATGGCACTTCCTGAAAGAACTAAGATTCAGATTCTTGCACCTGTTGTCCGTGGACGAAAGGGTGAACATGTAAAGCTATTTGAACAGGCAAAGAAGAGCGGATTTGTGCGTGTTATTGCTGATGGAAGCATGTACGAGCTGACAGACGATATTAAGCTTGATAAGAATAAGAAGCATAATATTGAGATTGTTGTAGACAGACTTTCTGTAAGAGACGGAATCCAGAAACGACTTACAGATTCTATTGAGACAGCTCTTAAGCTTGCCGAAGGTCTTATGACAGTAGATGTTATTGATGGTGAGACACTTAATTTCAGCCAGAGCTTTTCCTGCCCAGACTGTGGTATAAGTATTGATGAGGTTGAGCCAAGAAGCTTTTCGTTCAACAATCCATTTGGCGCATGCCCGGACTGTTTCGGACTTGGTTATACAATGAAGTTTGATGCAGAGCTGCTTATACCGGATGAGAGTCTCAGCATTGATGAAGGTGCTATTGTCGGAATGGGATGGCAGTCATCTAAGGATGAGGGCAGCTTTAGCAGGGCGATTCTTGATGCACTTGCAGAGGAATATGGATTTTCATTAAAGACACCATTCAAGGATTATCCTGATGATATTAAGGATATTATTATCAATGGTACTAAGGGACATTCTGTAAAGGTTAAATATAAAGGCCAGCGCGGAGAGGGTGTATATGATGTCGCATTTGAAGGTCTTATTAAGAATATGGAGAGAAGATACAGAGAGACATATTCTGATAATACTAAGCAGCAGTATGAGGAATTTATGAGAATAAGACCTTGTTCTGCCTGTCACGGACAGAGACTTAAGCCGTCTTCACTTGCTGTTACTATTGCAGATAAGAACATATATGAGATTACTAACATGTCTATTATAAAGCTTCAGGAATTCCTTGAGAATATGAAGCTTTCAGAGAGACAGCTGTTTATTGGTGCAGAGATTCTTAAGGAAATCAAGGCGAGAATTAAGTTCCTTGTAGATGTAGGGCTTGATTATCTGGCACTTTCGCGTGCCACAGGAACTCTGTCAGGCGGTGAAGCGCAGAGAATCAGGCTTGCTACACAGATTGGTTCAGGTCTTGTAGGAGTTGCTTATATTCTTGATGAGCCAAGTATCGGACTTCACCAGAGGGATAATGACAAGCTGCTTGGAACTCTGACACATTTGCGCGATCTTGGTAACTCAGTTATTGTCGTTGAACATGATGAGGATACTATGTTTGCAGCCGATTATATTGTGGATATCGGACCAGGCGCAGGAAGAAATGGTGGAGAAGTTGTCGCAACAGGAACCGCTGCGGACATTATGGCGTGCAAGGACTCACTTACAGGTGCATATCTGTCAGGAAGAATCAAGATACCTGTACCGGAAGAGCGTAGAAAGCCTGCTGGTTGGATTAAGGTAAGAGGCGCAAGGGAGAATAATCTTAAGAATATTGATGTAGATATTCCGCTTGGAGTTGTCACATGCGTAACAGGTGTGTCAGGCTCAGGCAAGAGTTCACTTGTTAATGAGATTCTTTACAAGCACCTTGCAAAGTCGCTTAATAGGGCGAGATGTATTGCAGGCGACCATGATGGAATTGACGGAATAGAGCAGCTTGATAAGGTCATTAATATTGACCAGTCACCAATTGGACGAACACCAAGGTCTAATCCGGCAACCTACACAGGTGTATTTGACATGATAAGAGACCTGTTTGCAACGACTAAGGACGCGAAGGAGCGAGGATATACGAAAGGCAGGTTCAGCTTTAATGTTAAAGGCGGAAGATGTGAGGCATGTTCAGGCGACGGTATTATCAAGATAGAGATGCATTTCCTGCCGGATGTGTATGTTCCTTGTGAAGTCTGCGAGGGTAAGCGTTACAACAGAGAAACTCTTGAAGTAAAATACAAGGATAAGAGCATATATGATGTTCTTGACATGACTATTGAGGATGCAGTTGATTTCTTTGAAAATGTGCCAAGTATAAGAAGAAAGATTGAGACTCTCAACGAGGTTGGCTTGTCTTACGTCAAGCTTGGACAGCCATCAACTGAGCTTTCAGGTGGTGAGGCACAGAGAATCAAGCTTGCAACAGAGCTTTCAAGAAGAAGCACAGGAAAGACTATATATATTCTTGATGAGCCTACAACCGGACTGCATTTTGCCGATGTCCACAAGCTTGTCAATATCCTTCACAGGCTTGCAGAGGGTGGCAACACTGTAGTTGTTATTGAACATAATCTTGATGTTATTAAGACAGCAGATTATATTATAGATATGGGACCAGAGGGGGGCGACCGCGGCGGAACTGTTATTGCCAAGGGAACGCCTGAGGAGATTGTTAAGGTTAAGAAGTCTTATACCGGACAGTATGTTAAGAAGTATCTGGAAGAGAAGTAAGATTAAGAAGTGAATGAACGTATATCTGGGAAGTGTATGCAAGGGATGTCGGTTTGATATTTTGGGGAGTATAATGGAGGCAGTTATGATAAAAGGGATTATCTTTGATATGGACGGAGTTATGATTGATACGGAAAATCAGTCTAATCTTGGCTGGCTGTGGGCAGCTTCCCAGAAAAATGTAGAGATGCCATTATGGCTTATCGACAGTTTTAAAGGTGCACCGGCAAAGCTTAGTCAGAGCTTTTTTGATGATTATTATCATGGAGAGCAGGATTACTGGGAAATGCGGACAATGCGCACAGACCATGTTTACAAAATCAGGGAGACAGAGGAAGTTCCGGTTAAGCCGGGGCTTCATATGCTGCTTGATTATATTAAGGATAATGGACTCAAATGTGCTGTTGCAACTTCAACACAGAAATCAAGTGCTGAAAAGAGTCTTCACAGAATAGGAGCATGGGATTATCTTTCTGGTGTTGTATATGGAGATGAGGTTGAGCATGGAAAGCCTGAGCCGGACATATTCTTAAGGGCAGCAGGCTTTATCGGATGTGAACCGTCAGAATGTGTAGTCATTGAGGACAGTATTAATGGCATTAAAGCAGGATATGCAGCAGGCATGAAGGTGATTCATATACCTGATACTATTGAGATTAACGATGACATCCGAAGACTGACTTCAGTTGTGTGCCATTCTTTATCTGATGTGCCTGATATTATAGACACATGGAATGAGGGAAAGGTTGCTGATGTTGAAGGTTATTATGAAAATGCCAAGATAAACCGTGTGTATGTTGACAGAGTGCATGTTAAGAAAGCATTTGCAGAATACACAGCAGCTTATAATGCAGATGACCCTAAGATTAAATTAAAAATTGACCACACTTACAGAGTTGCAGCTTTGTGCGAAAGAATTGCAAAGGCAGCTGGAATGTGTGCTTATGATGTTGAGCTGGCATGGTTATCCGGAATGCTTCATGATGTTGGAAGATTTGAACAGATAAAGCGTTATAACACATTTTCAGATGCGGACTCTGTTGACCATGCAAAATTCGGTGCAGACCTGTTGTTCAAAGATGGTCTTATCAGTACTTTTCTTAATGGAATGGTCAAATGTACAGGCTACAAGCCAGGAGCATTAGAGGATCGATATAGTTCTGATGGAGTATTTCTGTATGACAGATTGAATAAATCGGACATGGAAATGCTTGAACTTGCAATAAGGTGTCATAATATGTACAGAATTCCGCAGGGACTTAATCGCCGCGAGCAGGCATTCTGCAATGTGCTTCGTGACGCTGATAAAGTTGATATATTTAAGGTTAATATTGATACTCCGCTTGAAGAAATATATAACACTACGACTGAAGAACTCATGAAGAGTGATATTACAGATGAAGTGTTAGAAGCGTTTGATGAGGAACACTGTATACTCAAAGCAATAAGACGCACACCGGCTGATACTGTTATTGGTCATGTATCACTTGCTTATGAGCTTGTGTATGATGAGAGCGTGCGGATTACTGTGGAACAGGGCTATCTTGCAAAGCTTATGCATTTTCATTCTGATAATGAGGAGACCAACAGAAAGATGGTGATGGTCAGAGAGAAGATGGATTCTTATGTGAAGAAGAGAATTGGGGAGAAAGATGCATAGATAAGGATTGTCTGGAGGAGAATTAGCAAGATAGGAATTGGGGAGAATTAAGGCTTGTCATAAGTGGCAAGTTTAACTATAATGTATATATAAATACACAAGATTGGAGATTGATCATGGATCAGGAGAAAGTTATTGTCATTGACTTCGGTGGTCAGTACAACCAGCTGGTTGCGCGCCGTGTCCGTGAATGTAATGTATATTGTGAGATCTATTCTTACAAGACAGACCTGGCGCAGATTAAGGCCATGAACCCTAAAGGAATTATCCTTACGGGTGGTCCTAACAGCTGTTATGAAGATGGCGCGCCAACATGTACTAAAGAACTTTTCGAACTTGGTGTACCTGTACTTGGTCTTTGCTATGGCGCACAGCTTATGCAGCATGTGCTTGGTGGCAAGGTTGAGAAGGCACCAGTAAGAGAGTATGGAAAGACAGAAACATTTGTAGATAAGAGTAGCGCTTTATTCTCAGATGTCTCAGAGAAAACTATTGTGTGGATGAGCCATTTTGATTACATCTCACAGATTGCACCAGGATTCAAGATTGTTGCCCACACAGCAGATTGCCCAGTTGCAGCAGCAGAGTGTACAGAGAAGAATCTTTATGCAATCCAGTTCCACCCAGAGGTTCTTCATACTCAGGAAGGAACCAAGATGCTTCACAACTTTGTTCGTGGAGTATGCGGATGTGCCGGAACATGGAAGATGGATGCATTTGTTGAGAATACAATTAAGGAAATCCGCGAGAAGGTTGGCAGTGGCAAGGTTTTACTTGCTCTTTCAGGTGGTGTCGATTCATCTGTTGCAGCCGGACTTCTTTCAAGAGCTATTGGAAAGCAGCTTACATGCGTATTCGTAGACCACGGTCTTCTTCGTAAAGATGAAGGTGATGAAGTTGAGAGCGTATTTGGACCAGAAGGACAGTTCGACCTTAACTTTATAAGAGTTAATGCACAGGAAAGATATTACTCTAAGCTTGCAGGCGTTACTGAGCCAGAAGCTAAGAGAAAGATTATTGGGGAAGAGTTTATCCGTGTATTTGAGGAAGAAGCCAAGAAAATTGGTGCAGTTGACTTCCTTGCACAGGGAACTATATATCCAGACGTTGTAGAGAGCGGACTTGGCGGTGAATCAGCCGTAATCAAGTCTCACCACAATGTAGGAGGACTTCCTGATTTCGTTGATTTCAAGGAAATCATTGAGCCACTACGCAACCTTTTCAAAGATGAGGTTCGTAAGGCTGGTCTTGAACTTGGAATACCAGAACATCTTGTATTCCGTCAGCCATTCCCAGGTCCGGGACTTGGAATCAGAATTATCGGCGAGGTAACAGCTGATAAGGTTCGTATCGTTCAGGACGCTGACTTTATCTACCGTTCGGAGGTTGACAAGGCCGTAGCTGAGTACAAGAAAGCTAACGGCAAGGCTCCAGCATGGATGCCAAACCAGTATTTCGCAGCCCTCACTAACATGCGTTCCGTTGGTGTTATGGGTGATGAAAGAACTTACGATTATGCGGTTGCACTTCGTGCAGTCAACACAATTGATTTCATGACAGCAGAGAGTGCAGAGATTCCATTCGAGGTTCTCCAGACAGTCATGAGCAGAATTATAAATGAGGTGCGTGGGGTCAACAGAGTATTCTATGATTTGACTAGTAAACCACCTGGAACGATTGAGTTTGAATAGCGGATTTTGCCTCGCAAAGCCTGTATTTATGGGCTTTGTGGGGCTTTTTCTTTACCTGCTGGTGAGATAATGGTGGGATTTTCCGCTATTCTTCTTGGAAAAATTTTATTTGGTGCTGTTTTTGACTGGAGATGGTTATTAAATATGTGAGTTCGATATTTGTGACTGTCTATTTCGAATTATGCATGAGTAGAGTTCGGTCTTATTTTTGAGTAGCATAGTATCTTATAGTGCAGTATAATTTATGTATCATAGGATAAAGGTAGGTTTTATATGATAGAGTTGATGCTTAAGTTGCTTACATATGAACCATACGAGAAGGTTTCAGGCAACGAAAAAGATTACATAGATAAAGTATTAAGTGAGAAAATCACTAGCGATACTGTTGTTACAAATAAAGAGTATATTATATACGCTGAGCTGTTTAGGGAATTTATGGACTTTCTGAATTATTCAAGCAAAGGAATTTTATGGAAAAGCATTCAGTGGGATTCCCTAGGCTGGCTGAGAGATTGGAAAAATAAATATTATCCAGTTAATGATGGTATGATTGATGACAGAGCAATATATCCAGTTCTCTTTAAGAAAATATGTTTTTTCATTCTGGTTGAGGCTTACAAGGGTGATTCCAAGAAAAAGTATACTGAGATGTCAGATAAGGAATTTATACAAGCAGTTGGGTTGCGTGAGAACATATTCAACAAATGGCACATATCCCCTCGTTACAGAAAGAAAGTCAATAGAGATTCATACAGTTCCATAACATTAAGTAGAAATGGTAAAAAGCAACCATATCTTACGACTGCTATAAAAAGGGTATACTATGAAGCAGGTAGGCAAGAAGCAGAAGAAAATCTGATTGATTCAGATACTACGACTGAGTGGGTTGCTCCTAAGCTGAACCAGCTACCACTGTTTATTGATGTCTTTTCAGGAACTGGTACAGTCGCAGCATCTGTTGGTACAAATGAAAGTATTGTGAATGATATCGATGTAGGTGTAGCATGCTTTTTATATTCTATGTCACATGATTCTAAAGAGGTTCGTCAAAGACTTGCTCAGTTACATAACAATTTTGTGAGTAAGGACTTAAGCGAAGGTCAGAAATTATATACTGCGGAGCAATGGCAAAGACACAGAGAGACCAAGGCATATGAGAAGTATCTGGGTAATCAGAAATTTGAAGAGCTAATGGTTCGCCTAAGAAATAATTATGTGTATATCTATGACAAGTATGTACAGGCAACCATCGGGGTAGTGCTTGATTTTGATAATGCTACCACTAAGAATATTGAAATGTTTTACGATATTGGTGTTGCTTGGCTGTTTTTAAATTCCTTTAAGCAAAAGCAGAGAAGAGGTAATCAGTTTAATGCAATAGATATGGATATTGAAGCATATATGAAGTATCTGCGAAATGTTTTGATGGTTAAATATAAGGACGATAAGAAGTATGTAAAATACCATCAGCAGGATGAGTCAGATGCAACATTTCTGGAAAAGTACAGACTAAAAAAATCTCAGGTGAAGTTTGAAAAAGGTATAAAATATATGGACTCATTGAAGAATACCATTGTTAAGAGTGAAGATTTTGCTACTGTCATAAAGAGTTATTCTGATGATTTCATATATCTTGATGCACCTTATTTTCTTACTACAGATTATACGGTGCCTTTTCAGGATGAAGAGCATAAGGATATGCTGGATAATCTCCGTTGCGTTGATTTTTATTGGCTCTTTTCTATGCAGTATAAAAAAATTAATACAGATAAATTTAAAAAGAGTGAATTTACTAAGAAGAGGAAATCTTACCAAGAAGCTGGACATCCTCTGATAAAGAACTATGATTGCTATTATAATGGCTTTGTTAAGCCTTTTGTTATAAAGAGTGAAATGAACATGCTATATTATGAGACAGATGCATCAAAGAATATTGAAGACAACAATTTGTGGGTGCTGTTCTTTTATTATAAATCAAACAACAAGGAAATGATGATATGCAATTTTGACTCAAGAAGAAATATCCCATATGCATTTGAGGGTGACAAAGAGATTGGGCATCATATTGAGATAATGCCATACAATGAGTTTTTAACTCATCTGCGTAATAGAAAAAAAAGCAGTTATAATGAGCTTAGAACAGAAGCTCATAACTGGCGAAAAAATGATATAATAAAAAACTATGCTTTAGGAGCTTGGGTTTAATCCCAAGCTCTTTTACTGTCTATAAGTATATATCCTTATCAAGTTTTCACATCCATTTCTATCACTTATAAGTATAAAAATAAACTAATGGAGGACTTGTAATTATGAGGATAAAGGATTATAGGTCAGGAGCTGAGAGGCTCAATGATATTATGTCTGTCTGTGAGGACAAGGAGTTCACAGAAGTAGAGGCATCAGAAGTGATTGATGCTTTAGCAACTGTGAGAGCAGATGTTTTTCTTTATGTGCAGAATTTGGCATGTAAAGAAGGTAAAGGGTGTGAGATTCATATAACATACCCAAGGATTGATTTTGATTTCCCTGCTAAAAATGGTGATTTTTCAGGTAGAGAGTTAATCTATCTTCCATTTATGAGCTGTTCTGTATGGCTCTGGGAGAAGATGTTGCAGGAGCCTGAAAATCCTATATTTGAGATGGTGAGATATTTCTGTATGTGCGTGCATTACCTCAGATGTAAGTTGGTAATGTATGGTGTTCCATATGATAAGCCATTAACATCCAAGTTGTTGAAAGAGTACAACATCTTGGATATGTTTGACACATATCGTTATGAGCATATTTTCAGAGATGCTTTGCAGCATATAGAAGGGAGGTAGTTGGTATGCTTATAAGGAAATGGAAAATAAGGATTCAAAGTGATGGTCGACCAGCCATCACTTTTCCTAGTGGTAGGCAGGATGGAGTTCTCCTGCCTGAGGCTGATGATATTGAGCTATCAGATGAAGGCTTGATATTTTCTATCAGTCGGAGGGGTAAAATAACTCGTTATGAGTGTCCTCTTAACGAGCTAGGATACACAGCTCCACCAACACCAATAGCACAGCTTCAGGCTATGCGATGTGTATCTAATATACCACAGGGACACATTCTCATATTTTTATATGAATTTATCTGTGGTGTGCTTACAGAAGCTACACCATACATAATCAAAAAACAGCCTTTTGATATGTATGATTTAGCCAGTGCTTATAGTGAGCAGTTAGAAAATGTAAGCATAAAAAATATAAAAGCGGCTGTTCTAAATAAATATGCGGAGGTACTGCATGGATAAAGCATTACTTACCACAAAGGATGCGAGCAGTCTTATTGGCTGTTCGCAGTCAACTTTAAGGAATTATGAGGCTGTAGGTCTTTTAGTTCCAGCAGTAAAGGTTGGCAATCGGAGATATTACTCCAGCAGTCAGGTCACTGATTTTATTCTTGACTGTTGTAGTGGTAGTATTGATGATTCAGAGCAGGGGAACTTTTTATCAAGCGCTGAGGTTATAAAAAGGCTTGCCATAAGCTATGAAACTTTAGAGGAGCTTGACAAACAAAATATTTTAGTTCCCTGTAGGCGGTTACCGCTCAGTCGTAAGAGGCTGTATTATGTGAGTGACCTTGAAAAATTTATAAGTAGGATGTAGGTGTATCCTTTCTGTGTGATGCAGGAGTATTGATCCTTTAAACGGGGTAGTACTCCTGCTTTTTTGTGCAGTCTTTAATTATATCGTAGTTCTCTTGTTATTCTACAGTTCATTTTTAGAGTCCTCATTTCTGATTATTTTTATCATCTTATAAATTATTTGTTTTTTTAGGAGGACTTTTATATGAGGCTAGTAGATATGTTTGAGGCAGTTGAGGGAAATGCAGAGGAGAAACTTGCAGGACAGATTTCTCTGACAGAAAACTGGTTGGTAGCAATGGGCTATACTTCTTTGAAAAGAGAAAGTAGAGGAACAAGCAATACTTTTTATTTCAAGGAAGGTGAGCCTGTAGTGTTTGTCAGTTATTACTCTAAAAATAAAGCAAGTGATAACATTGGCTTCACTACAATGGATAAGAATTTTTTTGATGATGAATTTAGGTACACTGATGGTAAAGTGGCTTTTTCATCAAGAGAGAATGGAATGAAGGTCATTGTAAGCAGAGCCAAGACAAACAAGATTCTTTGCAGATTAATGCTTGGAATTGATAGTAAAAATGTTTGTGTTGATCACAAATATCACTGCATATGGCTGAATGATAGCTTTTGCATCAGACCCTGCACATATTCGCAGAACAATAGAAATCGTAAATGTTCCAAGAGACGTGTAGGAGATGAGTTTGACTATGACCCAGCTTGCGATTTTACAGAGAAATGGTGGCTGGTTCTCTGTGTTACCATGTTCCACGAGCTTACATGGGACGAAGCTAAGAAACTTAATTTAGGAGGCGATGCAGAGTGAGTCTGTTGAGAACTTATTCTTTTAATCAAATAGATTACATAGATTCTGGCAGTTTGTGGTCTATGTTCAAAGACATTGCCAGTGCTGATAGTAGAGGGTGCAGTTGCACCCTCGAAGTCGTTGAGGCGGTACTGTCAGGAAAATTGAAAATAGAACACTACGATTCAGATGGAAATGTAGTGTTTGACCTCCGCAAGTATGAGCGTAAGGTAGAAAAGCTCAGAAAGCTGGAGCAGGCTAGACGTCATAAGAATGAAAAGCCATTGCTTGATGATTATGATGATTTGGCTGAAGGAGGGGTAATAACAAGCTCTGTTCCTGCATTGCAAACAGAAGATATTGCAAAAAATATCATCGACAATGCAGAGCTTGATTGGGCATTGAAATCATTAGATGAGAAACTATTGGATTTCATTGTCATTGACAAAGTGAATATCAAGGTTGCCTTGTTACGAGCAAACAAAGGTATTCCTGAGTCGATAGAGCTTGTAAAAGATATTGTGAAAAAATATCCTTATATGGGAGAAATCATTCACATTATTCTTAGCTGTGGCAAGCCACTTGAAGAAGTGTTGGAGGTAGACTGGTGAACAGAGAATTGTATAACTTATCAGATGAGAATACAAAGTTATTACTTCTAATTTATGAAATGGCAAAATCAGGAGCAATCACATTGGACTCATCCAAAATGGATCATGCTCAGATAATGTATGATTACCTAGAGTATGTGAGGCGGATGAAAGATAAAAAAGATAAAAGACAGCTTAACCAATTGATTCTGTTACAGGTGATTAAGCATTCAAAGTAATAATTGAGGACTTGTCAAAATATGATGAGTCCTTTTTGTGTGCCTATATGCAGCATATAAAACTTCAAGGTTATTATCTGCTGATGAATATTTCTTGTAGCTATTCAGCATAGAGAGCATTTTTAAAACCTCAACTGTTGATTGTCTGTGTTTTTTGTATGTAGTTGTAGTAATCAGGTACTTTTCAGATGAAATAAAATATGCGATTGTCTTTGTATTTTTCAATAGTATTTCAATTAAGTTCTTATTTCCAAAAGCTCATGGGGTAAGAGCATATCGCCAGTTGTTTTTATGGCGATTTAGTTGAACTGGTGTCTATATAAGCTCATGTGATAAAGTGGCAGTTCTTGCAACTTTTCAAGAATAATTTCAAGACAATCTTTACAGAAATTAAGGCTAGAGCTAACATCACACACAACCCTGAATTGTTGGGACTTTTTCTGAAAGGAGGACTTGAAAAATGTTGTTAAACACTATTGCTGAAAAGCACCCTAATTCTTTTGTGCTGTTGCTCCCTAAAACGAGGGATGAGCAAAATCGTGTGAGGGACTGGCAAGTCTTAAACACATCAAGGCATTATGATGAAATCCTAAAAGTAGCAAAATATTATCGTGCCGAAGGTATGAATGATGCAGTCATATGCAGCACCTGTGATGAGCTTGTTGTTCCACCAAATGAAAGTGCAAAGTTTGTCAGAGTGTATTATTCAATGCTCACGATTGCTCGGGTGGTTCTTCATATTCCACTGGGAGGTGTTGAGTAGTGGCACTAATCGATAGAGCAAGGGATGTCTATTTTGACAGGGCGAGGGAGCGTTGGAAACAGAAGGGCTTTGATGCTGACATAACAGATATTCTTGAAGATTATCGTGCAGAAACCAATAAAAAGATTAAAAGAGACAAGGTCAATGTTCTATCTACATTTTTAATCAGTCTGTATGATTATGACCATGATTCCCTGCAGTTGGATATTACAAAGCTTATAGTTCTTAGTCCTAGTAGCGAGTTCCCAGCTAAGGATAAAAGGAAATTATTACAAATCCTTTGGTCTACTATTCAAATGCTATATGCCGATGATTGGTCTGAAGTATTGAATGAAGTCAATCGACTGGGTGAGTGGGCGAGGGCAAATCCAGAGGAATTCCCTGTAAAATAGCCAATCTTGGGGTATCCCATAAATTTTTCTATTGAAAAATTTCAAAAATAACTTGCAATTCACTTCAAACAGAGTGATAGATAACACACGAAAAAAATTAAACTCATGAAATGGAGGATTTATTATGGTTAAGGTTTTAGTTAATGGAGGCTTATTTGAAATAAGCAAGGTTGAAGAGATTGTTGAAAAGAGAGTGCCTTTCAATGGAACAAATATAAGATTGGTGCAGATTGCCAAGGACAGTAAGCAAGCTGTAAGTGGATTACACTTTCAGGTAAAGAATACTGAGTGCAACGTCTTTGCCATCGGTGAGTTCACGATTGGTAATCTGCCAACAGCTAAGGTCAAGGAAATCATGAAACAGTTATTATCTGATGGTTATTATGATTTCTCTGATTGTGATTTCCAGCCGATGATGTTTGTGGAAAAGTATAAGTTTGATGAAGGTAAGAGCAAGCCTTATTTTTGTCAAGGCTCACTCATCCAGTTTTATGCACCAAACGATGTTTTCGACTGTCCTTTAAATATTAATAGAGCAGAAGTTCAGGCGGAGTTTGGAGATGAAAAAGATGATTTATCTGATATGTCAGATGAAGAACTTCGACAGGCTATCTATGAACTGGAGGATACTACTATGCTCCGCTTAGGTCAGATGAGCCGAGAGAAGCTGGAAAAAGAATATGATGGAATTGAGGTGGATATGGATGAATAAATCTACGCTTCCAGTTGGCATCAAGACCATGATTGGCTGGAAAAACAAGGGAACATTAACTTTTGATAATCCAATACAGCGTAGTGGTTCGCAGTGGACTCTTTTACAGAAGAGTCTGCTGATTCACTCCATATTGATGGGGTATCCCATTCCAAACTGCTATTTTCTTAAAACAAAAGATGAGAATGGAAACACTGTATATGATTGTTTAGATGCAAAACAAAGGCTGACAAGTGTTTTTGACTTTGTAGAGGGCGAATATGAACTTCATTCAGCAACTCCACCATGTACTGTTGATGGTTTTGAGTTTGACCTTGCCAACCTCTCATTTGAAGAACTGGCGGATGATTTAAAAGATGAGATTTTAGGATGTCGCATGAGTATCTTTTGCTTGGAAGATTGCACCGATGAGGAGGTAGAAGAAATCTTTGCAAGACTTAACAATTCTACACCATTAAGTCCAATACAGAAATGCAGAAGCATTATGTCTACAGAACTTGCTCGTTGGACGAAAGAAATTTGTAGCATGGACTTCTTCCAGCATAGTATTGGGTTAACAGTTGCCCAGCTTCGCAGAGAGGCAGATTTGGAAGTGTTGTTACAGAGTATGCTCCTGCTCGATTCAAGGCATGAGGGGTACGATGAGTGGAAAGGCATTTCGACCGCAGAAGTCACGAAGTATTGTAAGCATATTCGTGGCAAATACAACGATGATAAAAAGCTGATGATTATGGAGCTTTTTGAGTATCTTGGAAAGGCATTCAGAGAGCAGCATAAGTTCCTTAAGAAATCAAATATTCCAATGGTTGTTGTATTAAGTAAACTGGCTTTGGAAAATGATATTAAACCTGAAAAATTCAAAGTATTCATTGATTCTTTCAGCAATTCTGTATGTGTTGATTATGAGGAAAACACAGGATCAGGAAATGTCAAGCGTGTCAAGACGGAAGGTAGACTGTCAGCAATCGCAAAAGCCTTTGCAGATTATTTTGACTTGGAGAATGCGAATATCTTAAGTGTTGAAAAAAATGCTGATTTTGACGATGTACCGACAAGTGAAAATGAAAACTCTGAGGTTGATGATGTTACAGCAAGTACTGATGAGGACACGCCAGCTATGGGTAGTTTCATGAATGATCCTACGGAAGAAGCTGTGGATACTGAAGATATGGACACAGAAGGCGATGATGCCGAGGAGGTTGCAGATGAAGCAGGAGAAAATTCAGGCATATCTGCTGAGAGTGAATAAGCTGTCGGGTGTAGTTTATAAAGGCTATCTTGCCGAGGTTGATAACACCTTAGAGGCTGAACAGAGATATGTCAATTTTAATGAAGCCAATGGTCTTATTGCAGTAGTAAGTATCAATAATGACATTGATATAATCTGCAATGATGAGGGTAAAATCAGAAATTTCCCAATCAACAGATTCTTGGTTAGTGATGATGGTATTGTTCTTGATATGTTGGTTGGCAACATTATGTGTGTAAGACATAACAGTGCTGGCGAATTCACATCAATAAGAGAGGAAGATATTCCTGTTATTGAAAGTCATTTGATTCCGCTGATGCCAGATAAAATGATAGACTACGAGGAGGCAGAGTAATATGTCATACCCAATTAATAAGAAAGAGGTTTACTCTGCAAGATATCCTAAAGGAACTATCGTAGAGCTTACAGAGCCTATTGATGACGAGTACAGTCCAAAACCTGTAGGTAGCAGATTTAAAGTGGATTATATAGACGATGCTCTACAATTACAAGGTCACTGGTTGCCACCGCAGTCTGGCAGTATTGCTATCATTATAGAGCAGGATAAATTCAAAGTAATAATATAAAGCACAAAATAAGCGACTGTTTTTGATTCAGTCGCTTTACTTATACAATCTATTCATGGTGAGAAGTATCGGGCTTTTTGTATTCTATAAGAGCTGATATATCTACATCAAGATAATCGCATAACTTACAGATTAGGTTTGTGTCCATTCTCTGGAATTCATCTCGGCAGTATCTGTTGAAGTTACTGCGAGGAATATCCAAATCTTTACAGATTTTATTCTTGGAGATACCTTTCTCTGCAAGAATTTCATTTATGCGTAAGTGTAAAGAACCATAGTTGCACATGAAAATTCTCCTTTACTTTTTACCATAAATTGTATATAATAAGTGCTGATACAATAACTCACTATATAGACACTCACTATATAATGAGTATGAGCATAAAATATGTAGAATTATGAGCTTTTACAAATTATTCAAAAAGGAGAGATTTATTTTATGAGAAAGAAAAAGTTTGCAGCCACAGCAGTTGCTTTGGCTATGGCAGCTATAACTGTATTTTCAGTTGGAAATACACCAAGTGTTAAGGCTGCTGATGTAACGGACAAGTCAGCTATAAGTATTCATGTTGATGGGGATTATGAAGAAAAGTCGCTTTCAAAAGCTGATAGGGAAGCAATTGCTAATCAATTGGGATATGAATATTTTAGTGGTGATGTTGCTGTATGTGGTAGCAATACAACAGCATATGTTGATTGGGAAAACAGCAGCATTCCATATTGGAAAGCATATGACTCATATGTAATAGTTCCTGTATTATCAAGGGATGATAATGGCAATCTTGTAATAGAGAAAAATGAAGATGGCTCAATCAAAGAAAAAGTTAGCGGTGGTATGGGCTGGTCAGGTTCAAATAAAGGACCAGCAATAATATATGATGCTGACGGAAAGTCATTTAGTATCCTTCCAAAAGAATACTTAGATACACAATCAGTACCAGATTGGTATGACTGGTGTATAAATGAAAATATGGGTTCAAAACAAATGGGATTATTTGATAATATTGAGATTGATGATGCATATATTGTCAGAATATACTATACATCAGATAATCTTGGGAATATACAGGCAGCAGCGGGATTAGACGTTAGTACAGATAATACAGACCCATATGGTGCAACTCTTAATGGTGATGATTGGAATAATTATTATACACTTAAAGACAGAGTTCGTGGTTTTGTAGATTTCTGGTTCCTCCCAGAAGGTGTATCAACAGTATTAAACTTTGAAGATGAGACTCCAGCTCCATCTCCAAGCGAGGATAACTACACAGTTGATTTAGGAGATTCACAGACTATTTCTGCCGATACATTTGCTACAATCTTAGCTGAGAATGCTACTAAAGATGTTGTTATCAAGTCAAATAACAATGTAACATTCACATTTGCAAAAGGAACTATGGCAAGTGTAGATGGAAAGACAGAATATGATTTTTCTACATCAATCAACAGTGCTTATGTAGCTACAATGCCATCCTATATTACAAAGGATAATTTTGTATCGCAGATTAACTTCAACTACTCAGGCAAGTTACCAGCAACAGCAAACATCCGCTTCTATGCAGGAACAGAGTATGCAGGTCAGACACTTTATTATTCACTTATGAATGCTGACAATACTTTTGCAGAGGTTCAGGCAGTAGTAGTAGATGCTGATGGTTATATGACGGTAAAGCAAGACCATTGTTCAAGCTATGTTGTAACAAAGACAGAGCCAAAGTTATCAAGCAACAATGATACAAAGACTGATGATGGAAATAACTCTAATAATGGTGGTTCATCTGATAATGGAAATACTTCTGATAATGGAAACGCTTCTGCATCAGATAACAATACATCATCTGGAAATACTACTGTAGCAACAGATAATAACGCATCATCTGCAAATACAACAGCTACATCACCAAAGACTGGCGATATGACACCAATCGCAATCTATGTTGTGATGGCAGTTGCAGCTGTGGGAGTAATCGTATTTGTAAAGAGACGCAAAACAGCTTAATTGAATATTAATATTATGAGCATAGTTAGACCAGTGATTCTTCGGAGTTGCTGGTCTTTTCTTATGTCTGCATATCTGACAGTATCATGGGTACTTTTTATCGGTTTCTGGCTCGCATTTCCGCCCCATACAGCCCTTTAAATAGTGTTGCCTTGTAACTGTGCCACCTGCTATTAAAAGTGGCACAAATCGGCTCTGGCAAAGTTCCGACATTTTTTCGATTTTTTACGACCTTGTGAAAATCACTATTTCTGCGGTATTTTTCCCATATATTTGTCGAGGTGTTCCAGCTACAATTATATGCATCTGAAAACTGTTAGTTAAAATATGTTGAGTGAATATTTCTTGTGCATTGTGTGTCTTATATGTTTTTTCATCCGTAAAATCGGCGGAGATCCTGTCTAAATGCGGTAGGCTGTGCTTTTTTTTGCAGTCAGCAGATGGTGGCAGTTCTCATTTTCTATAGCATATACTTCATCTATTGTTGCAGTCATTTTGCTGGAGTTTTTCTTGTGAAAATTGAATATTTTATTCCGGCATGGAGTTCATTTACATATTCGTTAGTTTGATTTCACTACTTAGTATTAAATATTTTAGTGAGTTGTAATTTTTACAAGTATTTTAATTTCATGATGGTAGATTAAGTTCAGAGTTCATTCACTAGTAGTAAAATGTATATATTATTAGTGATTACGGAATTTAAGTATCACTCCACCTGCAGGGGAAATTTCTATCTATCCCTAGCAGTTAGGGCAGTTATACTAGCAGTTTCGTATAGCACCTGTAGATGCTCGTTTTACTAGGCTTGCAGGTTCGTAGCGAGGCACAAACACCCAGCAGTACTGGCTATTGCTTGGGTGCTTTTTATTGCCCACACAGGCTCTTTTGTTGTGTACTGGCTACTATTCCAGCGTTGTAAAATAACGCCATATAGGGCTGATATGGTGCGTTACAGGGGTACTTTTTCGGGAAAATGCACAGCTGGTTCGTTTGTACTCTATAGATACGACCATATAATAATTTTATACGACCTCAAGCTCCAAGCTGTGTTATAATATAGAAAACGCAGCAAGGAGCTTTTTATATAATGTATGGTAGCAAAGAGATAAAGATTGCTCTCAGGAAGTATATTGCATCCACAGGCAACAAGACGATTGACGAGCAAAGTGTTATAGATATATTGGATAAAGGTAAAGATAGGGATTTTTATGCATCCAGCAAGGTAATAAAAGAAATTAGGCAGCAATACGGGGTAGGTCAATCCATTCCAGAATGGCTTAGAATGCTGACTTTCAGACTCATCTACGATTATTTATCCATAGAATATGAAAAAAAGATTGCATATGATTCTGAGGAAATGGAGCGTAGACAGGAAACTGGCAAGAAAAATAGTTTATATAAAGTGCCGACACAAGTATCATTGCTAGAAGCACTTGGGTTTAATAAGAAAGTATTTGACAGCACCTCATGGAATATGTACTCCCCAGAAATGAAAATCAGACAAGGCAGATTTAACCCTGTAGATTTTCCATTTACATATGCAGAAGTAGAGTCAAATCCTATATATGTAGCGATAATACATCATTTGGTATCAGAATCACGTGTACTTACAGACTGCTTTGTGGATGTCTTTGGTAAAATGGGGTACGTGCCAGCCTTTTGTGCTGAAGGCTATACTCACAAGCTTATATTTAAAGATTCTCTAAAGGAATTTTTACAATATTATTATGGCATTACAGAAAGACCTACAAAAGCATATAAGGTGTTACAGTCTTATAAGGACTGGCTAAAAAAAATATGTGATTATGAAAAAGAAATGCCAGAAGTACAAGAAAATTTTATAGAAGAGAATTTTCAGGATTATATAACAGCTATGATGTCAGCAAATCTCTATGAACTTAATAAGGACGAAGAATTTTATGAATATGCAATAGTAAAGTTTTGTAATATGTGCTTTTACAAGCCATACTGGCAGAACAGACATGTTCATGGTGCTGAAAGATTTGTAGATACTGACTTTAGACAAAAAGTAATAAAAAAGTTTCTAGATATAAGCAAAGAGGAATTTGTATCATATGCACAGGCACTTAAAAAGATTGGGTATCAAGGAGAGATAAACTTACTACTTGATGCGATTATTAAGTGGAGTGTTGATTATGAAGATTATGTAGACAGTGATTTAGATATTAATTTTGCTGCAGGGATAGAAGAGGTATTATTGGAAAATATAGGTAGGTGTACACCGTTGTTGTATCTCGATGCACCTAAGCAAGGTGAATATCAGAGATTTAATTTTGATTCAGAGACATATATGAAAATGTTACGATTTCTTATTAATTATAAAGGTAATTGGATTCTTACTATGAAGAATTATAATTCTGATGAAGATAGTGACTTTGAGGATTATTTTGTAGAAAATAAGAAAGAACCTACGGAAGTCAAAGAAAATTCCAGCAATAATATGGGTAGGGATAAGCCTAAGGATACTGGTAATAAGGGTCAGGATAAGTCAAAAGAAGCTGATGATAAAAAGAAAGAACAGATGTATATGGGAGAAACATATGCTTTAAAGGACTTTAGGGATATGTTAAAAACTTCTGAGCAACCATTATATGAATACATATATTCTTCAGCCGACAGGAATGTGCGTACAGGCATCAGTTTTATATCTAATATAGATTGTGATGATTTCACTCAGCAATATTTTAAGAGCAGATATGATCTTAACTTGAAAACAGGTGACAAGTTCACGAAGCAAAGACTTGTGTAAAAAATGAATATTAAGTAGCCTATATTGAATATAAGGTAAAGCAAGGGTAACTCCTTGCTTTTTTTGTGCTGTTTTTTGAGAAAAGCATGCGATTTAATTTTTTCTTGAAATGTAGGAAATGTAGTGATTTCAAGGGTTCATGGGGTATCCATTGCTGAAAAAATATGAGAAAGGGAAAACTATAGCGATACGAGATAATAAAAGAAAAAACCTTTTTTTAGTGTAGAGGTGTAATATCACTCGTTAGGATTATCAGCTAATGTTGAAAAATAAATATAAGGCTTCAGAAGAAGTCAACTAAAGCATGATTTTAGCTGAATAAACATCAAAGTACACGATTTAAAAAGTTTTTTGAAACTGATAGCAAAGGAGAAATGTAGTATTTTCAAGGGTTCATGGGGTACCTGTTTCCTAAATAATTATGAGAAAAGGAAAAGGTTGATTTAAGAGTATAGTGATTAGTGTCAGGGGGACATATAACCTTTTAGACAAAGCAACATAAAAACAAGATTAATGAACAGGAGGACATTATTATGTCAGAGAACAAAAGGATAACATTAAATGAATATGTAGAAGCTATTATGAGTAAAGAACACATCGTGAATATGTCAGAACTACTAGAATATTTAATACGTCAAGAGAAGATAATTATGCGCTCAAGTATTGAGAAAGCACTAAATAATGCTCAGATGCATAAAACTCAAGAAAACTTATAAGAGCACACGATTTGATTTTTTTTGAGAAGCATGAAATGTAGTAATTTCAAGGAATTATCACTTAAGTAAATATGAGAAAGGGAAATTTCTTGGGAGAATATATAATTTACTCATGGTTGGGGGACATATAGCCCTTTAGACAAAGCAGCATAACAACAAGATTAATGAACAGGAGAACATTTTATATGAAGAGAAGCAAATATGCAAATGCATATAATTCAAGAAATCCTACAAAAGCACACGATTTAATTTTTTTTGAAATGTAAGAAATGTAGTGATTTCAAGGATTCAAGAGGTATCCAATTCCTAAATGAATATGAGAAATGGAAATTTCTTAAAAAATTTTATAATTAAACCACAGTCAGGGGCAATATGCTCCAATAACAAATATTTTTATATTAAAGGAGGACATTATTATGTCAGCAAACAATTTTGAGAACAGAGTGAAAAAATGTACTATCACAGTTGAGGATGCAGTAAAGAAGTTAAAGAGCAACGAGTATAGCGTTGATTTTATTGCTCAGAGAAGTGACGAACAGTGGTCTGATGAACAGAAGGTTAATCTTTTAGATTCTATATTTTGTGGAATTGTTCTCCCTAATATGGTTATCGTTCAGTGTGAAGGCAAGGATGAGGTGATTGATGGTAAGCAACGTTTAACTACATTAAAGAATTATATTAACAATTTATTTACTCTACCAAAGGATGTTGTTGCTGCATATGAAGATGTAGCAGATGATAATGAGATTTTGTTTAAAGGCTTATCTGATGAACTGAAAGACATAATTCTGAAAGCAGAGATTGATATTACATATTACAAGGACTGTACCAGAGAAGAGGCTATCCTGCTGTTTAATCGTTATAACAGTGGAACTCCATTATCAAAAGCTCAGAAAGCTAGAGGCAAATTTAGTGATAATACAATCAAGTGGACAACAGAAATGACAGATAAGCCAATTTTTAATGCTCCAATTGTTAAGCTTACATCTAAGCAGGTTAGAGAGGAAGTTAAGCCAGAGATGCTGTGTCAGGGTATTTACTTGATTGATTGCTATTTAGGAATTAATGGTAAGGAGCGTCACATTTTCCAGAACCTTTCAAGTGACAAAATGAATGAATATTGTAAAAATACGATAGAGCACTTTTCTGATGATGAGCGTAAATCTATTGCTGAGACATTGGATTATGTAAGCAAAATTACAGGAAATGGTATAAGAAAGTCATTGATTCCATTTGTAATTTTATTTGGAAACTATGCTATCAATAATTGCATTAGTGCTGAAGAATTTAGTGAGTACGTTAGTCGTATTGAGTCTGAAGTTTTAAAAAATGAGGAATATAAAGAGAAATGTAAGCAGGCAACTATTTCAAAGAAAAGTGTAAAAGATAAGATGAAGTATTACAAAGATTTATTTATTAAAAAATTTAAAAAGTTTGACCTCTTAGATATGGAGATTTCTGAGACTCCAGCAAAGGATAGTGATAAGAAAACTAAAGATAGTAAGAAGAAAGCTACTAAGTCAAAGACTGTAGCTGACAAGGAAACTACTGAAACTGCAGAGGTATCTGCTAACCCTGAAGCTACAAAGGATACTGCTGAAGTAGCAAGCACAGATATTTCCAGCACAAATGGGGTATCCTCAGAAGCAACTGCCGATGCTCCATCTGGCACATCTGTAGCAACAAATGAAGATAGTGCATCTGATTCGTCAGAAGCAGATGCAGATCCTGCAAAGGATGTTTCAGATGGAACAGAAGTTGTTGCGTAAAACAAATATTAATAAGTCTGTCGGTAACATTTTATATGTACCGGCAGACAGAAAAAATAATACATAGATAGGAGAAATTTATTATGAGAGAAGAGATTACAATGATAAGTAGTGATGAAAACAGAAAGGTAATTATAAGTAAGTATACATATGATGGTTGCTCTATCAAGATGTATTCCAATGGTTTTTGCCAGATGGAATTACTTACATATGAAGACTTATTTCAATTGAGTAAGAAGCAGTTACGCATTCGCCATTGTATACAATTAGTTAATAGATTTTTGGAAGAAGGTATAGAAGATTTGAGTTTTGATGATATAGATGAACTGCTAAAGGCAAACAGGGAATATATGAATTGTTTTATTGAAATGCTCTTTGAAAATACATTAGAGATTGCAAAAGGCTTTGGTGGTATAGAATTTAGCACTGCATCGATTGATGTGTTGGGAAAGTCTTTAATCAATATATCACACAAATATGAGAAAGTACCATATAAGGAACTGGCAAAGTTAAGTACCGCAGAAGCGTTTTATAAGTTCTCAGGCTGGGATATGTATGACTTTGTAAATAGTTCTTTGAGTTATAGGAGAAAGAATGAAGAAGCAGAAAGTGCATTTGATTATGCAATGTACTATGTTGAGGTGGATGGCATATCGCTTTATATGTATCACGATGTATTGAATATACTGAAGAGCAATGAGTACCTTAGAAAAGTGGATTTTTTTAGCTCTGGTAAGGTATTAAAGCTGGATAATATTCAAGTAAATATGAAATTAGAGCTGGCAAGTACGAAGTCATTAGAAAAAAAGGTAGTGCTTACTTATATTCATGAGGATTGTACACCTGAGTTTTTGGTGCTATAACTGCAGTTATTTTGAAAGTTCTTGCTGTGGTTGTTTGCTCTTATATTGTGGATGAAATAATTAGGTGTTTATGATATAATTGGTCTTAGATTTTAGTATCAATGAAGAGTGATTTTGAATATAAGGAGCTTTTTACAATATGACAGATAGAGAGCAGAAAGCAGCAGCGAAAGCATTTGCTGACGAGTAGAAAGATAAAGGTTATGAGAAAGGTCAAAGTCAGCCTTTTTGGTTAAGTTTATCAAAGTTGTATGACGAAAATTTCATGCCACCAGAACTCAGACGAGCCCATCAGTTAAATGATAAAGCTGTAATGGAGGCATATGGTTTTACAAGAAATACAGATGCATATAAAAGTGAATCAGCTTGTGTAGCCGCATTGATGAAATTATATAAAGAAAAGACTCAGGGGTAGTCAATATGTTTACAATAGATGATTTTAATATAGAGTTTAATGATTCCGATGAATTTACTTCACTTACTTTTGATGAGTTGGATTTTGACAACATATTTAGTTTAGACTTGTTTGGTAAAGATGAGTTTAGTGCTATCATATATTTGTATTATATGGAGTATGATAATGCTATAACATTTAATTTAGTCTATACAGGTAATTGTGAATTCAGCCCATCTTACAGCATAGAGTTAGATGAAAACAGTGATGTAAAAGCATCTATTTTGGATGCTTTGAATACTGCAGCAGAGTATTATGACCAGGATTTAGCTAATTTTTTCCTGTCAGATGAATACAGGGATAGTGAATTAGGTGAGTATATTCATATGTGTAGTAGAACAAATGAAGATATATTACATATAGCAGATATAATAAGAAGAGGTTGCTTAGATTTCAAACTAGACCCTAAATTTGATTTACATTTTACCAAATACAGGGTAAAGAAGCCAGATGAAGTAGTACCTATTGATTTAGATGCTTTTCTATATGACCATATTTTAAAAGTAGACTATTAAATATAAGAGATATTGCTCTTTCAGGAGTATTAAGTAGCCGCATTAATGAAAATATATAAAGAAAAAATTCGAGGAATGTGATATATATGCTGATTGATGTATCTGATGTCAGTACAATACCAGTAGAAGTTAAGGATAAAATATACGAGGCATTTTCTTTATTGCCTGAGGATGTTATTGATAGTTTGAAAGATAGCTATGCATCTGATGAGAACGT
>OJMG01001012.1_pt1 | contig 27096 bp, 16 predicted proteins | sample 1597141 | NCBI WGS metagenome assembly OJMG01 (sample SAMEA2452119, study PRJEB22498) | human gut metagenome | biome: human feces; feature: human gut; material: feces | place: Australia | collected 2012 | reverse complement strand
CCACCTCAGAAGATTACAAATCAGGCCCATCAGAGCGCCAATAATATCAATAAGATTGAAAAAGGCAGCAGCAATACAAATGTTGAGACAAGAGCCAAGAAGGTTGAAGAAGCTTACAAAGACGCTGCGAATGCAAAACCTGGCAGCATTACTGCAAAGGCCAATCTGGTAAAAGCATTTGATGAGCGTAATAAGAAGAAGTAGTCAGGAACGGAGGGGTTGGCATGGAGGATTATATCCAGTTTTCAGCGAAAACAAAGAGTGAAGCAATTACAAAAGCATGTATCGAGCTTGGCGTATCCAGTGACCAGCTTGAGATTCAGGTAATAAGTGAAGGCAGCAACGGATTTTTCGGAATCGGAAGCAAGCCTGCAGTAATTAAGGTTCGTAAGATTGAGCCGGTTTCTGAGGAAGAAGAAATGAAGGAGATCGTAGAGACAGTGAAACTCGATTCCTTCAAAGAGGAAGCCCCGGTTCAGGAAGAAAAGAAAACGGAAGCTATAAAACCGGTAAAGAAAGAAATCAAAGAGCCGAAAGCTGTTTCTGAGAAACCAAGACAGCCAAAACCTGTAAAGGAAAGGGCTGCAAAAGAAAAACAGCCGAGAGAATTCAGAGAGCCAAAAGAGAAACAAGTCAGAGAAAAGACGACTAAACCGGTAAAGCCTGTTGAGATCCTTACAGATGACAAAGACTGGGTAACCGGTATCCGCTGCATCCGTATGGAACTTGGCGAGCCGGACGCTTCCGGAAGAAGAAGACCGGTTGAGATTCCAGGATCTGAGTTCGAAATTGAAGTAGACGAAGTTATCATGTCTCTTGGTACTTCCCCGAACCCGCTGATTTCTTCCACCACCTACGGTCTGGATGTCAACAGAAGAAAATGTATCGTAGCTGAGGAAGAAACCGGAAAGACCAGCAAAGAAGGCGTTTACGCCGGCGGTGACGCTGTAACAGGTGCAGCAACCGTTATCCTTGCTATGGGTGCCGGAAAAGCCGGAGCTAAAGGAATTGATGAGTATATCAAAAGCAAAAATGCATAAGGCATTGCTTTTCTAAACTAAAAGCCATATAGACGCGGACAAAAAGTGATCTATATGGCTTTTGGTGTTTTTGACAGATATCCGAAAGGGTTTTAAGATTACAGAATGAAAATTACGATATTAACAGTAGGAAAAATCAAAGAGAAATATCTGCGGGATGCGATCGCCGAGTATTCGAAGCGCCTCAGCCGCTATGCAAAGCTGGAAATTATCGAGGTGGCGGATGAAAAAACGCCGGACAACGCGAGTGAAACCGTAGAGACGAATATCAAAAATAAAGAAGCAGAGCGCCTTCTCAAATATATCCGGGATGACGCTTATCTGATTACATTGGAAATTAAGGGAAAACAGCTCACATCCGAGGAGCTGGCCCAGAAAATAGATACGCTCGGCGTGCAGGGAACGAGCCATATTATTTTTGTGATCGGTGGTTCCTTAGGGCTTGGCGAGGAAGTTCTGAAGCGTTCGAACTATGCGCTCAGTTTTTCGAAAATGACATTTCCGCATCAGTTGATGCGGGTTATTCTGCTGGAACAGATTTACCGGAGCTACCGCATTAACTGCGGGGAGCCATATCATAAATAGCTGCGAATAAGAGAGGTGTGATTGCGATGCGTGAAATGTCCCAGGGCAATCCAGTTGATCCTCAAAAGGGCAAAGTCACTGATCCTCTAGCCGTTCGCTAACAGATCACCGACCGCCCCTTACCCCGATCATCAGCCCGGACACAAGCCGGAGTAATTGAAAAATAACAAAATGAAGACCTTGTAACCATAGAAATGTGGTTATGAGGTCTTTTTTTACGTTAATAACAAATTATGCACAGATAAAAAGGCTTAAATACTGGGTTTTTGAGATTGGCAATTTTGAAATTTCCCGATGAAATCCGAATTTCATCTGCTTTTATCTATCCCATATCCATTTCTCATCAGCCCTTTCCAAACATAGACCAAACCTTCCAGTCGGAAAAGTTTACACGAAAATATATGTCAAAATATCTATTAAATATTCTATAGTCATATCAGCGGCAGAACCAACAGTTTTGCCCTTTTTAGGCTCAAGGAGGTTGCCTTGAAACATAGTATATTTTTTACTCCATTTTTGGGGATGTGTAATTATAGATATTAAAAAGTCTGGGAACCCGCATAAACACTGGATTTTTTCTTTCCCAGATTTTCCCAAAAACAACAGGATTTGGGTACTTATTCTTACACACGCCCAAAAACAAGCATTTTTGGGTACTTTTTGAAACACACATAATTCATTTTTTGGTAACTTTTTCGACACATAAAATCAAAGGAGGTACACTATGTACAAGAAAAACTACAAAGGACGCTGTGAGAAAAAATCTCTCTCCAAATGTGACACGATCTGCCGATGCTACAATACTATCCAATCTATCTACGCAGACAAACTGGAAACCGATCCGTCCGTCCAATCCTTCCAGTGCAATGCACCACTCGAAGATGAAGACTACACAACAGACTTCCTTATTACACGACAGGATGGCACGCAATATGTCCGAGAGTGTGTGGAACGAAGTCATCTGACCAAGCCCAAGCCACTTACAATCAAACTTCTGGACACATCGCGTTCCTACTGGCTTGCCCATAACGTTCAAGATTGGGGGATTGTAACAGATGCAGAAAGCTGATATAGCCTATATCAATAACACGTTCTACAGAATTTTAAAGACAGCAAATAACCAAACCCTTGTAATTGACTGTCTCCATCCGAAAATGCCATTCTGGACGCTCAGAACGCAATATACCCCATTGCCAGAGAAGCAATTATATGATGCACTCAACATCGCTCCACCAGCCGAACAGGAGCTTACATCCGATCAGATGCGCATTGCACATGAGAGGTACACACTGATTGCACCGATCCTATACCACTTAGGAGACAGCACAGCAACTGCAAACATCATCTCTTCCATCTCAGAGGAGCATAACATCAGTAAGCAGACCATCCGCCGCTATCTGTATCAGTATCTAATCTTTCAGACCATCACTGTACTTGCACCAAAGGTTCATACGAAAGAAAAGGTACTGACTAAAGATGAGAAGAACATGAGATGGGCATTAAATAAGTTCTTCTATACGCGCAGACAAAACAGTCTTGTTACAGCATATGAGATGATGTTAAAAGAAAAGTATTGTGACAGCACCGGGCAGTTACTATCCGATCATCCATCCTTTTATCAGTTCCGATACTTTTACCGGAAGACTAAGAAGCTCCAAACTTATTATATTTCCAGAGATGGACTGTCAAATTACCAGCGGAACAATCGTCCCTTGCTAGGAGATGGTATCCGTGAATTTGCAACCAATATCGGCACTGGTATGTTTGATTCCACCGTATGTGATATCTACCTTATAGACGAAACAGGTACCTTAAAAGGTCGTCCGATCTTAACCACTTGCATTGATGCTTACAGCAGTATGTGTTATGGCTATGTTCTCTCATGGAATAACGACACAAAGAGTTTATGCCATCTGCTCCAAAATATCCTTACCGATAAAACAGAATGGTGCAGAAAGTTTGGTATCCCATTAGACAAATCCCAGTGGAACGTGCAAGAGTTACCTGGCATCTTTATCACTGATATGGGAAGGGAGTATACATCAGAATCCTTTGCGCAGATCACAGAAACAGGCGTGACTATGGTAAATCTTCCACCATACAGACCAGAGCTGAAAGGTGCTGTAGAGAAATTCTTTGACATCATCCAATCCATGTATAAACCACTTCTCAAGGGCAAAGGTGTGATTGATCCGGACTTCCAGGAACGAGGTGCAAGAGATTACAGACTAGATGCTTGCTTGACGATGTTTGATTTTGAGAAGATCATCTTACGCTGTATCATTTACTATAACAGTCAACGGCTCATAGAACGATTCCCTTACACACAATCTATGATTCATGATGGAGTAAAGCCATATGCAGCCAGTTTATGGGAATGGGGAAGACTGCAACCAGGCGCAAATTTAATTTCATTCCCGCATGACACCGCGAAAATAATCCTATATCTGCTCCCACGTACCATTGGGACATTCACTAGGAGAGGTCTAGTGGTAAACGGGATGCGGTATAAACGGGATGATTGTGCTGAGAGATTCTTAAAAGGCGGCAATATTAAGGTTGCTTACGATCCGGATGATGTATCTGTAGTATGGACAGTAGAGAAGGGCGATTTTATTTCGTTTGAATTGGTTGAAAGCAGATATAAGAATAGAAAATTGGATGAAGTGGAGCAGATCAAAGAACAGAGCAAAACAACACTACGTTCCGAACAAAATAATGCAAGACAGGCGAAAATTGATTTGATGAATGAGATCGAGTTAATTGCTAGGGGAGGAGTTAAAAGATGAACGGTAAATTACTTTCACAATTGCCTGATTTTTTATGTGAGAACGAATTAGTAGAACGACTGAAGATATTACCAAACTATAATATAAACATTGCCAATGAAACAATGCCAACTCGTCTTCTGGCGTTATCAGAATTATATGATATTTATATTCCATCACAATTATCTGTTGATGTATATAATAAATTGTATATGGCATTACTCAGGTCGATTAAGAAAAAAGAAAATGATATGATGGTAAAACAGCAAAGAATCGAAAATACAACAAACACCATACAAACGTATAATGGTATTATAGGTGGTGCTGATTCGTTTACAATCATTGGAGTTTCTGGCATAGGGAAGAGTAGTGCTATTACCAGAGCGATCTCATTGATTTGCGGAAATCATTTTATCGAAACAATAGACCCATATCAACGAATTGCTCCTTTTGTACTTGTGCAATGCCCATTTGACTCTTCTGTAAAAAGTCTATTGTTAGAAATCGTTCGTATTCTTGATGCTACATTGGATGGAGATTATTTACAGATAGCACAACGGTATACTACGGATAGACTAATCGGTTTTGTTAGCCAAATATGTTTAAATCATGTTGGGGTACTTATTGTTGATGAGATTCAAAATGTAGTTAATAATAAAAATGGTGATAAACTTATTGGGGCGTTAACACAGATTATAAATAGTAGTGGAATTAGTGTATGCATGGTTGGAACACCAGAATGTCTACATTGGTTTGAAAGCGCACCACATCTGGAACGAAGGACAATAGGCTTGCGATATTTACGAACTGATTATGATGATGATTTTATACATTTTTGCAAAAATCTATTAAAATTTCAATATGTGCAACAATACACAGAACCATCAGAAAAATTTATAAATTGGTTGTATGTTCATTCAAACGGAGTGACGTCAACTGTTGTATCATTATTTTATAGAGCACAGGAATTAGCCATTATGAGTAACACAGAGAAATTAAGTATTGATATTTTTAATGCGTCATACAATGGGATGATGTCTATGCAAGTAGGAAAAGTGCAAAAGAAAAATAGTCAAACAGTCAATAAACCACATAAAGAAATAACAATTCATCATTCGGATAGTGTTAATATTGCTGACTTATACAATTATTCACAATCTAATAACTATGATCTCTTAACTCTTATTAAAAATACTTTTACTGTTGAAGAGGTAGAAATATGTTAAATTATTTTCCTAAAATATATGACTATGAATTGTTTTATAGCATATATTCAAGATTGAAACAAGATATAAATGTACAGAGTAATCAATCTTTTAAAGAAATCGTGTTTAAACGACCGAATGAATACATCGAAATATTTTATATAAACGAACCAAGTGATGTACTACGTTCTTTTATATCGAAAAATTATATTATTAATGATTTATACTATAACCATACTATGCTTTTTTACTGGTCTGTATTTCTAAACGAATCGGATAAAGAAAATGCGTTGAGAAAGCTCATATCAAATGACAAAAGTTTTTTAGAATACCTTTCCCCAAGACCAAAACATAAACATCAAAAAATATTTCTAAAATATTGTCCATTATGTGCAAAAGAAAATCGAGAGCAATATCACGAAACATATTGGAATGCTTTTCATCAAATTCCAGAAATTAATGTTTGTGTAATTCATGGATGTAAACTCAAAGATTCATCGGTTCATGTTAACAATTCAAGAATAATAAATTTTCTAACGGCTGAAAATTGCATTAATGATGATTATTCATATGATATGGGAACTATCGGTGAAATCAAGGCTGCAAAATACCTATATCAATTGGTAGTAAGAAAACAGAGTCTTAAGAACGGTGTTACGATGTTTGACGTATTTTACAGGAAGTTAGTTCAAAAGAAATATATCAATCAGCTTTCGTGGCTCCAGCATAAGTCGGTATTTTTAGATAATTTTAAACAATATTTATCTGACAATAACATAAAGGAAGCTTGTCAAATAAAAGCAATGAGTAATATATTCTCAAATAAAGCGAATCCACTTAGAACAATTCATATATTATTATTTTTAGATATACAAATATCTGATATTTTTGTATGCAAAACGGCGAAACAAATTGATTCGGAATTAATTGAAAGAATTCGATCAGAGTATACAAAAGATAACGGTATAAACAAACTTGCGAAGCAATATCATATTTTACCTTGTAATGTAAGTAAAATAATTAACGGTCAATATGAAGTTGAAAAACAAAAATTAATAAGCCAAAATTATGCACATAGTAGCAGTAGGAATATACCGCCTAAAGGAAAGAGGTATTCTGAATTAGATAAAAAGTATTATCCTAAAATTGAATATTATATTGACTTATATTTTAAGAATTCTGACAAAGTTAGAAGATTAACTGTAGGAGGATTTAATGCTTTCATGCAACAAATTTGTCAAGACATCAGAAGAAATGATTTTTATTATATGCCACAATGCTATAAGTATATTAAAACAAAAGAAAAACCAATAGAGGATTATTGGGTCGATAAAATAAAATATATTGTCGATCAAATTGACAGCGATTATATTTCATATAGCGAATTAAAGGGTATGGTACACATAATAGAAAAAAATATGATAAAAGCTATGGATATACTACAATACAGATATCCTGAAACGTACCTAAAAATACAAAAAAATAATAAAAAAGCGTAAAAAAATGGGGAATACCAAAATTAATTGATATTCCCCATAAAATTATTGCATCATTTTATCTTATATGATATACTATTTTTGCACTGATGAAACGGTTGTTTCATATGATGGTGAAAAAAGAAAAATTTCTTTTCTGGCTGCCTGATGAAGGCGGCTTTTCTTATTTCACGCGTATATTTATTATAGTCTAACGCAGCATTCAATTGCTATCCATCCTGCACCAGATTTCAATTTACCCCATGTATATCCATCAGCAGTTTTTGTTTCTGTGATAGTATATGTTCCAATAGGGCAAGAACTAATGGCAATTCTAGCGCTTAAACTAGCAGAAGCACGAACTCGGATACCATTTTCCTTAACTGCAATTTGAAATTCTTTATTTACAACAGTGGTATGCTTATCCAAAGCACCGACATAAGTACAAAAATCTTTGTCAATACAAATCCAACCGGCTCCTGATTTTAGTTTACCCCAGTATGTATTTTTTATTTCAGTGATATTATAAGTTCCTTTGTCACGAATGCTTCCAGTTGCACTTGCCTTACTGGATGCGTCGCTTCTAATTGTTAAAGCATCGCAATTAACTTTATATTTTCCTACTTTGTATACAGGCGTAGCTGGCTTTGCGGTTGGTTTAGACACTGGTTTACTTGCAGTGGCTACTACGCCAACATACGTACAATATTCATCCGAAACATTGATCCAACCGGCTCCTGATTTTAGTTTACCCCAACAATTATTCTTAATCTCAGTTATAGTATATTCTCCACGATCTCGAATAGTGTTGACAACTTTTGAATTAACAGTAGCATCCGATCTGATATGAAGATCACAATTTACCTTATACATACCAATTTTATATGTTTTTGTTTGTGCCGGTGTGGACGGTGTAACAGTAGGAGTGGAAATAGAACCTAGCTTTGCTTTAAATTCGCTCCATGTCCAAGAAGTTTTATATTTATTATTAGTAACATATGGCGCAGGACAATATTTGTTTACAACATCATAATGTCTCAGTACATGATCTGCACCTACGCCAAGTTGTCCCATCAAATATTTTACTAATTGTACACAAGCATTTTGCGTTGCTTCTGTAAAATACCATGTTGGATCTTCTGCATATTTTCCAGATCCATCACACTTAGGACACATCTCGATTCCGATACAGTTACTATTTCTTGCATATGGATGTTTTTGAGTATAGTATCCTGCAGTGCCTACTTGCCAAAGAATAGCATTATGGTCTGCTGCTTTATAAATAGTACCATCCCAATAAATATAGTAATGCGCACCACATCCATCTGAATTAATTTTATTATTCTGTCCTGCTACTCCAAGGTAATGAACTACAATATATTGTTTTTGATTTCCCCACTGTGGAACGTATGATTTACTTGCGCTTGTAACATCTATAATATTCATATTATCATTCTCCTTTCCAAAATTATCGAAACGAGTCAAATTCCAGCGTTCGATTAAACTACATAATTTGTCAACGTATTTTATATCTGTTGCATATCCGCCATTTTTAATTAACTGCGCTGCCGTTTTGTAGTCTTTGCAACCAGATAAACCAGCATATCTTTTTACTTTTCCATTCATTGCTCCGTTGAGATAACAGGAATGATCTTTGATACTCATTAAAATATTTGCATATTTCCTAAAATCAGCCGTAATCACATATACTTTTCCGTCTTTGGTCTGTTCGTTTGTCTTTTTGGTATATTTGCTTTTTCCATCCCATACGGATGCCCATGTATTATTTGATAGTGTTGTTTTCATGCCGAATAAATTATTCGCATTTTTTGCCAATTCGGTTGAGCCGTATCCAGACTCTAAACAAGCTTGAGCAGTAGTAACTGATGCTAAGATTCCACTTGTCTTCATATCTTCAACAGCAAGATTACCAATTTTTTCAACAAATTCTTTTTCTGTCATCTAATCGCCTTCTTTCACAAAAAAATGAGAGATATCATATAGATACCTCTCATCAAATTATTTAAATCTAAAAATGGTTTTTCCAAAAATCTTATAATATGGTTTTTCTGATTTCTTTTGATTAAATATTGCCCATTCAACCCAATCTAAAAATGGAATAAAAATAGCAGATAGAAACATCCAAATGAAACAAAACGGCAAACAAATTTGCCCTTTGATATTGAATGGCATATTGCGATAATCCCATATGGTGTAATCTCGATTTAGCGTAATGCCAACAATATATTCACCTACAGTAATGGCAATACTACAAATTAGAATCTGTAGTAAATAATCCATTTCGAATGAAAATAAGTCATTTAATCCATCAATAAAAAATAAACCAGCAAATCCTGCTAATAAGAACATTGACCAATGCGACATATGAGATTTTTTGAAGATGACTTCTATACCGTAATAAACTGATCCAGAAAATAAAAAGATGAAAAGATGACATAGAAGAGAAGTGTATAAACGTTTTAATTTGTTCATAAATTTTCCTCATATACTACAAAAATAATAAATGTAGCAATTAAGTACCGATAGAATTACTAATCCTACAGTGCTTAATTGCTACATTGTTTTTCTTATAAATACTTTTATAATCAACCAGCGTTGGTGATAAGCTGAATCAGTTGCTTTAACTGGTCTTCCGTAATTGCTGTCTCGCCAATCTGTAAAGCAGTTTGAGCTATCGCATAACCAGTATTAGTTACTCTAAATGCATTTCTACGTGTTTTTAATTCAAATGCCGTTGTTGTATCATCAATTAAATTACCCTCTGCGTTTAATCCATTTCCAACTTCAAAAAGTGAATCTGCTTTAGGATCGTTTCCACAACCTACAGCATACTGGCAAATGTGAGTTGCCTGGGTACAATAACCAGATACATGTGAACATAGACCTTTTGCTTCCGTATTTACTCCTTCGGCATGAGAATACACCCCTTCGGAAATAGTATTTACTCCTTCGGCATGAGAACACAACCCTTTGGAAATAGTATTTATTCCTTCAGCATGAGAATAATATCCAGATGCTGTAGTTTGTTTTCCTTCAGCGTGAGAAAAGGCACCAGAAGCAGTCGCTCCAAACCCCTCTGGAATACCAACTCTTCTGCCAATCATAATCCCTATCAATAATTGATTATAACTAAGGATAAAATATTTAGCAGTAGCCGGAGGTACAGGAGCGGATTCGTTCAAAGCCTGAAGACTAAGCTCTTCAATAAATTTATGATTTTCGTCATACCAAGCACCGCAAAATTGGAATTCACCCTCTACATTTTCTTCTCCTGAAAGCGAAGTCACAAAAATATATGCGGCATCACATATATCAGTATATGCTGTCCTTTTCCATCCATTGGCAGTCTGAATTTCACCATTTTCGCTTGTAACACGTTCGTTTTCTATCCAAGTCAATTGATATTCAATATATCCTTTTTTCATACCATCCAAAAGTTCTTTTGTTTGTGCATAATCTGTATCCAACGTATTTTTATTTGCTGTGGCAAGAGTAGCTGCATTATCATATTTTTCTTTTAAATCATCAGTGAGTTGTTTGATTTCTGGAACATCTGTTAAATCGTTATAGCTACCAGAGAAATCACTTTTTGCATTCCATTTTTCACGTTCAGCAGATGTGATTATTTTATGTTCATCATCCTCTGTCATTTCTTCTAATGTAGACGGAATATGAGTAGAAGAGGAGAGTGCGCCAACCTCATCATGTGTATAGGTCGGTTTTGTTTCTGCTTTTGCCCAATCATGCACATCACTTGCTGGAAGACTTGTTGGAAAATCTGTAATATCTGCGACAAGATGAGTATGCACTTTTTTTGCTTTAGCATCTTGTAAATTAACTACGGACTGATTAAGGTCTGTAATTTTTTGTTCTAATGTTGCTACATTGTCAGGAATAACCGTATCTTCCAGTCTTGAGATTTCTCCGTCCGTATACTTCATAGCACTTCTGAAAATTCCATCGGATGTACCAGCTTTTTCTGCACCAATCTCTTCAGGAGTATAAGTTGGTTTCTCAGGTTGTTTCGCCCAATCATATACGTGATTGTCTACAATGTCTTTTTCAATTTTCTCAAGCTTTCCTTCAATTGTTACAAACCAGTTGGCAGACGGTTCACTTGCAGATGGATCAAAAGATGATTTTACCAGAACTGTAAAGTTTTCTGTTTTCATTAAATAATCATCAGAAACAAAACAAACATATGCAACGAATTTTGATGTTTGTGTTACATTACTCGAAACAATCCACGAAAAGCGTAGAGACTTTTGAGAATATTTTACATTGCAAATTTCTGTATCATCTGATTCGTAAATACCATTGCTATTTTTATATACAATTTTAATTTTCTTATCAGACAGATCGACACCATCATAATATCGATCAATCTGAAAAGTGATCATGGAAGAATTATGTTCTCCCATGACGAATGTACCAATATTTGATACATCTACGATCTTCTCTGAAATAGTGGCTGTAGAATGTTGATCACTCATTGGAGACACTGTGTAATTTTCGTTTAAGATAAAGTTTTCATCCATTTAATTAGTTCACCTCGTTTCTGAGTTTGGAAAATACAACAATATTTTTCTTATTTGTTGATTAATTCGTATAATTTAGCTCCAAATTCGCTCGGATTTCCATTATAACCTGATTCTACGGCTCCAGTGTATATACTTCCGGCAATGTAGCAATAGCAGCATATTTTACAGATTTCTCCGCGTCGGATGTGTTATCTACTTTTGAAAGACCTACTTCTGATTTTGTATGAGAATGTTATCTTGTAGCAAATATTGACTTCAATTTTAACAATAAATGAGATAAACCTTGTTCATTTAACTTTTTGCTCATTACTCCCTCCTTTCTATTTTATATCATCCCTTGACAATAATTGATAATATGGTAAATTAATAGTAAGGGAGATGATTGTATGTATAATAAACAAAATCTAATACCAGTGCCAGTAATTGCGTCTTTCGATACAGAAGGAAGAGTCATGCCTTTGTATTTTAGATATAAAGAACATGGCTCTATTCCTGTAACAATGAAGACACAAGTAAAGTATATAACATATATTCAATTTACTTGTGAATGCGAGATAGATTATCAAATGCACCAAATATATTTAATATATGAATGGGGCGAGCGGAAATGGTATGTAAAGAATATGTATTAAATTATTTCGATACAGTGTTTGTGTTTTCTGCTTCTAGCTTTGCAATATATTCATCATATTCAGTCCAGATATCATTTTCAAATTTATCAACAATATCATCAATAGTAGACTTATTTGCTCTATATTTTCTGCCATTATTGATGTATCGGTTAATGATCGGCACATCTGGATGTTTTGCGTCCATGTTTGCGTCCATAGATATTACTGTTTCGCCATCTACAGTAATAATACCCGAATAATGAATATCCTTTGTGTAAGTTGCTTTTACTTCTGCCATAGTTCTGTCCTCCTAAAATTAATTTGTATTCCCAGAGAGATTATCCCTCATGGTTTCAAGTTCACTTCTTAGATCTGCGACCTCTAACTCAAGATTCGATCTTCTTTGCTTTTCGAGCTGAAGTTCGTGTGTAATAAGCGCTATCAAGTTTGTGTATACCATCCCATATGTGTCATTGTAGCCATTTTCTGTCACTCGTTGATCGTGATGTACCAAATCCAGCTCATCTTCACGAATTCCAAGCTCTTTCATAGCATCCACGACATCTTGTGCCACAAATCCGAAACGAATTCGTTGATCGTCATTCACCATTTTATATTGTACTGGCTGAAGCCGATCAAAGAGTTCTGAATGAATATCCACAGGATTGGCGTTGGAATGTTCCGAGTCGAGGCTCATGGTCGCTATTTGTGATTCCGTATCTGCACCCAATGGCTTAATATCATATTTTGCTTTTCTATCTGACATTATCTGTGTTGCATTTTTAGCCATCAATCTATCCCATAACTGTCCAGCGCCATTGTCACCAAGCAATACTTTTTCGGTATAACCTTTCGATGGGGAAAATGATCCCCTATATGTTCCTCCAGACCATCCACCAGCATAAACACCAACAGTACAATCATATCCATTTCGAATAGATGAAAATTCAACAACGCCATCTGATATATCAATATCACCTTGCTTTGTCGTTCTTCCAGTGCTATCGGTAGTAGTGGCTGTCGCTCCGAATGTATTTTCTGCCGCCGATACCATACAATTACCGGTTGAAGTACTGCTGGTTAATACTGCTTGGTGAGTACTTCTTAATGCTACATAGTCACTTGACATTTCACATGCTTGATATCCGGAATACTGTTTAGATTGTATTTTTCCAAGACCGCCACACAACTCAATAACCGAATCTTTTGTATTTTTTCCGAGCTGGATCAACTTATCACCATAATATGCAAGAGTTATTCCTGCCTGATTTATTATTTCAAACGCCGATGCCGAAATTTTGGTTCGATAACCAGACCAAGAGCCATCAGTTTTGTTTCCAATTTGTAAACCATTTCCAGAAGTAAACTCCATAAAGTTGGTTGCTGTTTTGGCTGCATTTTCTGAATTCATACGATATGCCAAATCCTGTAATGTTCCAGTTATTGGCTCGGTAGTCTGAGTTGTAGATGATGTTTCCCAAGATGTATATTTTCCTGCAATCGTATATGTCCCCCAGCTATATGCCCAAGGTAAATATACCCATACATCACATTTGTTTGAGGCTGTTGCTCGCACTTGAACTTTCAAGTCATCGCAGTTTTGTCTGGTTACACTAACTCCAAATGCTGAAGTTGTTGAAGCCGATGCTTGCCATCCATCTTTGATTACGATTTCGGCTTGAGAGTTCTGTTGTGCTTGTCCGTTATATCCGCTTCCGGTATAGATATTAATAATAAAATTACTATTATTCCCTGCTGATATAAGAGTTCCAAGTTTAGACCATACGAGCTGATTTGAGCCACCCGTCAGCTTGTAACACTTAATATCAGCTTCACCTTTCTCACCTTTATCTCCTTTACTTCCGGTTGCACCTGTGTCGCCTTTGCTTCCCGTGACGCAAACTGCTGTTGTCGTTGAAGTCGTGTTGTCAGTATAGGTAATCACCGATCTCGTCCAAATATATTTACTGTTCTCCCATCCAGGATAAGTCGTGCTCCACGATCCGCCGGACATGGCTGTTGCTGACGTTGATTTGTAATACTGTTCTACAATAGATTTAACGCCTTTACCGGTTGCACCAGTACCTCCAGTATCTCCTTTATCACCTTTGGCTCCGGTTGCTCCCTGTGCTCCTGCAATGCAAACTCCATTTTGATTTGGCGAATACGTTCTGTTACCAGCTCCGTCCGTTGTTACCGTACGGCTCCACATATACTTTCCATTAACCCATGTCGGCGCTGTCGTCGACCATGATCCTCCAGAAAGAGAAGTCGGCGATGTCGAAAGATAATACTCCACGTCAACAAAAGACACATAATCCTCAGGTGCTGGAGTCCAGTCAGTTGCCGTATTGCCTTTTTCGATCTTAAGGTTTTTAAACTGATATGAGACCCCAACATTACTGTTCATTCCGGTAAAATATGTATTCTGTGAAGTTCCGCTAGGCAATGTTGCTGCTGATTTTACAACCCATACCAGTTTTGTCCATACATTCGCAACTGTTTTGTTGTTTACGGCTTTACATGATTGTATCAACATGTTTGAACTGTCATCATGTCTAAAGCCTGGATTCATCGATGTAGAAACACTTGCTTTGACATCTACGGATACGGTATAATTCGTGTCAGCCTCCCATTTTGTGCGTCCAATATAAGAAAACTGTATTACAGACCATCCGGATTGTTTTACCGAATCTCGTGTAAGCTTACATGTATTAACCCCAGTTTCGGATACAGATTCTTTGGAATAGCCGCCAGTTTGCATTGACCAACTCCATCCGGTTGTTCCTTTATTGGTATTGGTCGCCAAATTTCGTCCGCCGACGACAATTCCTTCCGGTGTACTACCAACGTTGTAAGCAGTTGAAGTTGTATTATCCGTATAGGTGATGATCGTACGAGTCCAGAAATATGGTTTGTCCGCACTTGTCGCCGGAGGAGTTGCTGACCATACTCCAGTAGGGATCGTAGTTCCAGACGAACTTGCCTGATATGTTACTGCAGTAGATTTAACGCCTTTTCCACTTGCACCAGTCTCACCCTTATCTCCTTTATCACCTTTCAGATCAGATTCAGCTGGTGCCCATTTCGTGGCGATAGATCCTTCCTCGATCTTAAAATCACGAATATACAATATTTCACCGACAGCAAATGTCGCATAGAATACGAATGATGAATGTGCGGCATCTATGTATTTCCAAGTCATGAAATATTTCTGCCAAGATGTTGTCAAATCAATTCTCTTTGTACCACCACACTCATGTCCGACTAGCACAGATGACTTATTGGCACTACATTTTGCCCAAAAGCTCCATGTATATGTTTTTCCAACCTTATCCGAAGTTTTACTGAATACTGGATAATAAGGCCCTGATCCAGCAGTAGTACATTTAACCTCAATATGATAACCGCATAAAGCATCCGGATCTAAAACAACCGTAGTTGTACCGACAAAACCACCTGCGGCACTCCATTGATTGTTCATCTTGTATGAATTTGGAACAAGATTCCAATTAAAACTATCAACTTGATCTGCTTTCTTACTAAGTTGTACTTGAAAACCATTCGCTGTTTGTTGTAGAGTCGATATATCTCCTTCAGCATTAGAAATCCGTGTTTTCATTGTTGTAGCATCTGACTTCATAGTATTAATATCGCCTTGTGCATTAGAAATACTCTTTTGTAGTCCAGAAGCTGTCGCTTGTAATGAACTTACGTCTCCTTGTGTATTGCTTAAATCCGCTCTAATGCCTGTTGCTGTTTGTTCCACTTTTGTGATAGCAACGCTTGTATCTTCTGGAGCCGGACTCCATTCGGAATGACGATTTCCCTTTTCAACTTTGAACATTTTCCATCGAACAGTTCCACTTTGGACATAATCATGTCTTAGATTAACAAGCCAATATGAATTTTTTATCTGGTCTGCAGAAACGGTTGTCGTATATAAAAATTCTTTCGTTCCGCTTCCAGAAATAGCAATACTTGGACTTGATGGAAATGCTCCAGAACTCCATCCCGTTACATTTCCACTACCTTGTATCCATACTTTGGCAGTTTGCCCAGTAGCAGCAACAATATTTGAATAATTATAATATAGATGAATCGTAATTTTATCACCTGCAGCAAGACCATCTGTTAGAACGGTTGCAACTGATGGGCAGATATTTGCTGCACCACTAAAATCAGAAAACTCAGAAGAATAAGAACTGGATGTATTTCGAGCAAGATTTCTGCCTCCAATATAAAGAGAATTGAAATCTGTTTGTTTTGTATATGTTTTAGATACTTCTTGTGTGATGCTATCTGCTTTCACTTTAATAGCACTATTCATTTCTGTTGTTGTAGAATAATTCTTTAGCTTATTTGCCGTATCTGCTTTTGCATTTGATTCTGCTTTATTAGCTTTACTTGTAGCATCTGCTTTTGCACTATTCAAAGCATTATTAGCTTTTGTAGTTGCATCTTTCTTTACATCAGCAATTCCTTGGTCATATACAGTTTTTTCTGTATATTTTTTACTCACATCCAATGTAATTGAATTTGCAGCTTGGTTAATGGCTGAGTTCATTTCTGTTGTTGTAGAATAATTGGCAAATTTACCATTAATCTCTTTTTTTACTTGATCTAACTGCACATTTGTAGCACGTAAAGAGATATCATTTGTATTTTGTTGAATTGCTGTTTCAGCAGAAGATATTCTTGTTTCCATCGCCTTAATACGAGATACAATCACATTGCGAATTTTTAATGTTCCTGAAAAATTTCCCCAACTTTCAGTTTGAAGGAATACTCGAAAATATCTTGAATTTACTGGAACGCTAACTACAGAACTAATTTTTGTAGCTGTTGCTGCGGCAGTAGCAGTTGTTCTTGTGCTATAATTAATACCAACGCTTTGTTTTTGAGCATTAAATCCATATAAGCCGATCGCAGTACCTTTATAAGTACTATCTGTTCCTTCATTCGTTGAATTGCCTTTTACAGAAGTAGAGATTTCAAACTCTATATTAAATGATTCTCCACCAATGCATTCATAATATCCAGAAATAAATTTATCCCTTGACAAAGTTTTTACTGTATACCATTTACCATCTGCCGTATTATCATATGTAAACCCAAAATAATCTGCGGTGTCTTCTTTTAATTGTGAGTAATTCATTGGATCGCGGCTAAGGATATTAATATTAGTATTATTATTTGTTATTTGCGATTGAAGGTTTGTTGACGTCCTTTGTAATTCAGAAATATTGCCTTTTGCATCAGAAATATCTGATTTCATTGTCTTTGCATCTGCTTTTAAAGTGTTAACATCTCCCTGGGCGTTCGTGATTTTTGCCGAAAGACCAGACGCGTCAGATTTTAAAGTCGTGATATCACCCTTAGCAGTTTTGAGTTCTGCTTTAATTTCTGTATCTGTTTGAGATAAGGTAGTAACATTTCCTTGAAGTGTTTTGACATTAGTTTCGATTTTTCCAGCACGTTGGTCAAAACTTGAATATTTGCTAGTTGCGTCATTTTTAGTTTCATATGTAGATGCAACTGTTTGTTTGAATCCTGTAGCATCTTGTTTTATAGAAGCAATGTCTTTTTGGACACTTGCTTGATTATTTTTGACTGTGGTTTTAACATCGGATACTTCCGAGGTTATTTCGCCAATCTTAGTTTCTTGCGAACTCACTTGATCTCGAAGAGATTTAACGGTTGTGCCATCATAATTATTTACTGCGGTTGTAATATCTGTCTGCCAAACCTTGTTTGTAATTTTCTTGTCGATACCATCCACTTTGCTAGATACACCATTAACTCTGGTAGTTACAGTAGTCAAGGCATCCTTCATTTTGTCATCAGATAATACGATAACCGTCTGTCTGTCTAGCACAACAGATACTTTGTCAGTTTGACTTAATGTACATCGTACACTTTTAATGTTATTTGACGTTGGGGTATAAGTTAAAGATGATTCATTTTTTGAAGAAAGATATGTGGATTTGAAATCACTTCCTGTTGTCGATTCTTCTATTGTAAAAAGACCATGATACGGAATTCTATCGCTTCCATCTTTCTGATAATAAGCATTAAATGTAATAGAAGCAGGAGAGAGTGTTCCATCATATGTTTTGTTTATTACATATGATGATGGTTCTATGGAGTAGATATAGGACAACCCACCATCTTTAGATTTTGCCCAGGTAAAGTTTTTAACTAATGTTTTCCCATTTATACTAAATGTTAAGACTATATTTCCAGTTAATGTTGATTCAGTGCCAAGTGTAGCATTTTTTACGATATTCAAAATTATCGATCCATCATTAGATATTGTACAATTCTCAGTTGACCCAAGAGTCATTCCAGATGGAAGAGTGCCGACTGCTACGTTACATGGTGTTCTTGTTAAACCTCGATACCCTACAAATGATATCTCTATTAACATATCATTAATGACATGCCCATCATATGTACATGGAATATTTTGTGATTCGTTTCCAAGAGATATACTTAAAGCAGGTTCGCCAGGATTTCCTTGATCACCAACTGCACCCGCTTTTGCAAGTGACCAAGAAACTTCTTTCTTAAATACTAATCCATTTACAGAAATTGGTATGGAGAATTTTCCGTAATCTGCTTCAATTTTATTCCCAGCCTCGACAGAAAATGTGATTGTATTATTTTTTTGTATTACCGAAATTCCATTCTTACTTTCAACTGTTCCAATAGTGAAATTACTAACTGCATCTGTACCTTTGAATACCACAACAGAAGTATCAAAAGATTGATCCATTAAAGCAATATTATTTTGATTAGAAACAGAGAATGTTATATTTTCATTTTGAAGAATAACAGTATATGCCGATTCTCCATCGTTACCTTTGATTCTTGTCCATGTATAATCGTTAGGATTATCGGATTCATGTTTTTCAGTTTTGTTATAAGCAATGCCTATATAAACTGCATTTGTTGGATTGTCCGTCAAGTCAGTTCCATTTTCATCTTGTGCATACTTCACCCAGATATATTTGGAATCTGCGGATGTTCCATCTTTTCCATGTTGCAAAATCAACATGTCTAATTCGTTGCTTGATAGTAACATTGCTCACCTCCTTTTTATGTGTTACATTTTTTCAATTAATGTATCGATGTCTTTATCTGTTAACGTATTCGCATTTTCCTTTTTGCTGAGTAATTTATTTAAAATTGCATCTGCTAATAAATCATAATTTATCTGCTTAAGAGATTTTCCACTATTGACAAATACACTATCAGAAGAATCAAGCACTTCAGTTGTATTTACATCAATAATATTTTTACTCGAAGCAGAAGTATCTGATGCTGCTTCAACGGAATATAGACTAGTTCCATTTTCATCTTGTAATGTATTTGATTGCTCGTCCGTAATTGACACTTGTGCTACGTCTCCAATATCAACTAGACAACGAATTCTCTTACGTATAATTGATTTATCAACATTAATTGTCAATGTTTTATTATTTCCAACCGTTTTCCAATCACCTGACTCGTTATTTATAATTTGCCATTTATAAGATATCGGTTCCATAGGCGTAGCACCTTTATATACTTGACATGTACATATAGTACTCGTAATTGTTGTATCATCATCAAACACTACTCCTTTTTCACTGGTGATAATTACAGAAATAGAAGGCTGGCCATCGGCTCCGTTTAAACTATCCAAAATATGTACAGTTAATACATCGTATAATTTTTTTGTGGAATCTTCGACTTTGATAACTAAAGATTTTTTTGTTGATGGTAATGTTGCAATATAAGAAGATGGTATTGTGATTGAAGTTTTATCCGTAGATACATATCTTGTATTTTCTACATTATCTATATACCATTTACCGATTTTAACATCATTTCTATATTTTGCCGTTATAGTTATATTGTTTGGAGATATAACACCATCTATTTTTCGAAATATCTGTTCACCATATAAGTCTAGCGTACCGATTTTATCTTCTACATTTTCAATTTGATCAGTAATTTGTTTTTTAATTGAGACGAACTCCGCATCAACTCCATGCCCATTAACAATGACTTTTGTAGCATCAACATTTCCATTTTTATCTGCTTCAACAATATTAAAATTTAATTTATCCTTAGAAAGAGTACCATCTGCAACCATATCATTTTTGATTAATCCATCAGCAATAGCAGACTCCTTGATTCCTTTTGAATCAATTAATATACCTTTTCCAGTCTCATCGTACAAAGTAAACGTAAAATTATCCTTTGCATCACGACCAATTTGAATACGTACATTATTATTTTTGTCTTTAAATTGCATTGTGTTACCAACGATAGTAAGTCCACCATCGTCGGAAGCAATATTAAATTTATCGGCAGAAATAGTACTTGCCTTTAGCATTGCTACAGTAATATTTGCCGCAATCAAATCACGAATAACTGCATCGTCAACAACAACATTACTAGCAGTAAGATGAATAAGGTGTCCAAGTTCTGCAGATATATTTCCAGCCAATAAACTATCAATCGCAGCAACAACTGCGGATAAATCCTTAAAATTACCACTACCTGCAACAATTTTATCAGCAGAAATTAATTTTGACTGTAGATATTCGAAATACCCATTCTCACCATATAGATCAGTAACTTTAATCAACTTGGCATTTAATTCTTGTAATGATATAGAACCACTACCAAGCATGCCTGCGAATTCGTTATTTATAATGGAAGAAACTTTATTGCTGAATGCACCAGAAGATAAAAGCTTTTGGATTAGCCCAGATGTAAGAGTGACGCCTTCATTGTTTAAGAAATTATTAGACGAACCAGATGCGGAAGATTTACTACCACCAGATGAATTATCCAGAAGATAGGAAATATCAGAAAATCCATTTTTTGTTCGAGTCATATTAGAAAATGTTAATTCGATATTGTTGTCCATTGTTAATGGATTGTATGTCATTTCAATTAAACGCAGTTTTACAACATTATTATTCCCAATCGTTAAATACAAATAATCCCCACGGTTGATGTTTTTTGTATAATCTTTATATTCACTTTTCGCTAAAAAGTTATCTAATGATGTTGTATATTGATATTGTGGGTGAGAAGATATGTATAAATCCTCAGATGCAGCGTCCAGTAATTTTAATTGCTCATCAATTGCAGAAACTTGATCATCAGAATCTGTGAGAAACATATTATCATTCGAATATGTTCCATCATAATAAACCTTAGATAGTTCTAATAAATCTTTTGCCGAAAATGAAATTGTATCAGATAGCGATGAGATATTCCGATTGGATTCATCAGTGATATAATTTGCATTTTCATCAGTAATAGAAACATTATTTTTATGAACCCAAGTTTCTTTGTTTACTTGTTGAGTTAATTGAACTCTTGTTTTATTATATCCATTTAAAACATCATTGGCTGCATCAATTTCAGATTGTCTCTTGTCATATGCTTCCTGGCATCCACCTACATAATTAGAATCTAATTGATTTTGAGCGTCCAGATATTTTGCATACATCTTATCATGAATGTCTTTAGTGTGAGAAGAATCTTCAGAATATGGTTTATCGTAACCGCCCTTTTTACAGGTTTCAATTGTGTTTTTATACTCTTGCAGCTTTACTTTTAATTCGTCTAATCCGTATAACTTCCAATCGGTTTTATAAGAATCTACGTAATCTGCATTGTCACCGTCCGTAGGTAATTGACGATTATTCATTTCGATTTGAATAGATGGAAGAATTACATCTCGAATTTGATAATAATCATTGGCATCCGCAGACTTTTTCAAAGCATCCTCATCAAAGTTGCCATCGCTATCTACATAGAATTGTTCATAACCCTTGAGTTGAGCCTGGTAATTTGCTTGTGCTTCCTTTAATTCATCATCTGTAAATGTACTCCAATCTGTAGAGCAATCATCTAAAGGAACGCGATCATACAATTCTGTGATAACTTTCATCTGTTGATTGTATTTTCTGGTTGTTTCAATATAAATAATTCTGTTATCCTCTACATCCTGTTTCCATAATTTATATTTGGTGATGAGAGTAGGAGAGAAGTATTTTTCATTTAGATAATAATCAATGTTTTCAATATAATTAGAACCAAAGTTTACATAAGAAATGCCAAGATTATCAGATCCTTGTGCATAATAACGCGTAAACATTTTACTATCATCGATAGATATTTCTTGAGACTGCTGCAGATTTTTAAAATTAATATTTACGTTTGTATTATTCCCATAGTTTTCTGGATGATAAGCATTGATCTTCATATGAAGAAAATCAAAAACAAATATACATTTGAAATATTGAGCCATATCCTGAGTAAAAAAAGAATATACATCCTGACTTTCAACATCAAATGATCCAATCTCATCGGATAGAAGAGTGGATGTTTCAACATATTTTCCATCCCTATATGTTCTATATGTCTTTGGAACAGTATCAATTTCTCCAATCGTCCAGCCATATACATTGCCAGCTTTAAGAACAAGATCTAACAGACTGAGTTGTGGATTGTCTGGGTTATAAAATTTTATCTGTTCTTTGACAAATTCTACATCATCTATTTTTTCTACATTATCATCTGCCAACATCTCATACGAGTCAGTCGTTCCTTGATTAATTTTGAAATTCTTAAGGTCATGTTGTTTCATTTCAATTTCAGCAGACTGACAAGTAATAGTTTTTGTTTCTTTTGTTCCGTCATGAGATATTCTTGGTGCATCCATGATAAACCATCCAACATTATCGACATATACTCGCATGAGCCATGTAACTAAATCATATACGTTAGAATGCACCAATTTCGATAGACCATGTTCATCTTCTATCAAAATATTTTTATTTATATCAAATGTTAATTCATATGTATTGATAAATTTTGATGTAAGCTGAAATGTGCTTTCTTCAATTCCATTGATAGCACATAGAATCTTATTGTTTGGTGTACCTAAATACACATAACTTTGTATTGGTTGGTTATAACGATCATAAACAATGTTCAAAATTATTCACCAACCTTTCGTGCCTCAATGTGTTTTATACGAAAATCGCAGTTACCATAGAATAGGAATGAATTATTCCCATGAGCTAGTTGTATCCAATACATATGAGCGACATCATTGATGCCTAATTTATCATATCTTACCATTCTTCCAAGTTCGTCATTAATCGTTAATTTTTGGCAATCCATAGATATTTTCAAGTCCTTTGAAACAGACATAACCATAATTCCATTTTCAATAATATAGTATACTTTAGAATCTTTTCTATAAAATACAGTACATGCTGTTTCATTTCCATAAATATCAATTAATTTAAATTGAGCAAGCGTACTTCCACATCTCCAACTCACATCTTTTGTTGATTCTGAAATATCAAATTGAACAGTACAAGCATTCGACTTTGCATATAATTCAACATAGGAAATTAATTGTCCTACATAATTTGTATTCGAAGAAGACAATGTTCCCGTTTCACGAATAATGCAATCCGACATATTACATATCATTATGTCACCCGTTGCCTTTGGAATAATGTCAATTGATGGATATACATAGCTATTTAACTCATCACTATTATTAGAAATTAAAACGTTTTTATATGTTGTACAGGATACATTTGTTATAAGATTATCCGTATAACCAAAAGGAGTCGTACATTTAAAATATAATTTCAAACCAAAAGTCTGTGCATTCACAGAATAAGATTCAATGTTGTTAAACCATCCAAAATATCGAATACCATCGTCAGCGGAATCACTTGTTTTTTCAAAAGTTAGCCATTCTGGGAAGTGAGAAGAGGTTAACCATCTTGTAATTTCACGACGTTCAGATTTTGTAATTATGGCATTATTCTGATTAGTGAACTTGCACGGGTCTTTAATAATATCAAGTTCAAACTCAAGAGTATCATTCCATTTATCATAGAAATAATTTGGTTCTACTTTATAGCGATTAGATTCTCCTGTTTCCATATCCCTCTCCATCGCCATATCCACATCTGCATCGCCATCAAAATCCACAGATACGTATTTCACACTTAAATCACTCAGTTTCTTCCCCATAAATGTAAAATCTTTAAATTCTTTCGCCATTATTTGTTCTCACCTCCAAAATTTTGTTATAGTTATAATTGTTGTTATAGAAATAGGAGAGTACCTTTGATAGCACCCTCCCATAAGGTTACATAATTATCTTGTGTCCAAGTTTACCGTAATCATCTGCCAGTTTATCCAGCGTATATTTACAAGATTTCTTTAGAATCTCCTGCAATCCAGGCAGAGCATCCCTGTCAACATTACCTTCCACATTAAGCAACGCATCATAATGATTTGTTACCGTTACATTTCCGACATTGCTGATGTTCTGAGGAATATTCGTCTGCACCAGATTTGGTGTAGTACTTACATTCATACCGAATTCCCGTGGATCAATTGCACTTAATGCAGCTAAATTACTAACGAAATTTGCTGGTAGAATAGAATCTCCATCTTGAACAGGTGTAAGGACAGCACCATCTTTCTTGCGATAGATTAATTCTGAAACGCCATGATGTTTGGTGTCTTTGTTTTCGTTTGTCCATACAAGCTGATCGCCATGAATATGATCCGTACCTTTTTCATAACCACTAATCTGACTGAGACGTACCCATCCAAGATCACTATAATTAGGATCATGCGCACTCTTGATATGGATCTTAAAATCACCAGTAGTACGTCCATTTCCACCATATTCCCTAGCTGTATAAGAGTCAATGACAACGGCACCAGGCTGACCGGAAAATCTACTACCTTTTGGAGCCATACCCCAAGAGTCATTGTAGTAAGATCCTGTGAACGTTACGACATCGCCAACACGAGGAATGCCGTCGCCACCAGTTTTTGCTGGTTGTGGTTTCGGCTGTGGCTTTGGTGGTTTTGGTTTTGCATTGACCTTAATTGACACCTTTGCAGACAGTCCACTTCCATCGGTAGTGGTAGCAGTAATCGTACAAGAGCCAGGTTTCTTTGCTTTTACCGTACCATTGGATACAGTAGCAATTGATTCATTACTTGATTTCCAAGCAAGAGTCTTATTAGCCGCATCGTTCGGTCTGATTGTAGCAGTAATACTTGTGGATTTACCCTCTTCCAGTGTAGTAGAAGTAGGAGACACCTTTAGTTCCGCAACCTTACGATTCGTTGTATCTTCCGGCTTGACTAATTGATCCGCAAGATCACTGTTTACTTTTGAATTACTGTTGATTGGATCAGTTTTTGTACCAGATGCGGTACTGGATGGATTTTTATTTGCACTGGACTGAGACTGTGATGCGTTGGAATTTTGATTCTTAGCACCTGTCTCTGTGCTTAGATCGGACTGAGCAGTATTAAAATCCGTACTACCTACCCAGCCAGTATTTTTGATGATAGAATTGATTTTACCATATGCTTCTTGATAAGAGGACACGGCTTTGTCAAGCATAGAATTGATGATCTCAAGCTGTTTATCAGCATTATGACTAATTTCGTACTCGGTATCATCAAGAGAAGTTTTCAGATCTTCACTGAGCTTATCGTAACCTTGAGACTGCATGTCGTTGGCATGGTCACGTTTCGTATCATCGAGATCTTCTTGTGCTTCTTTGAGCTGTTGCTTCAATTTCTTAACTTGAGATTGAGCATCGAGGTTATTTCATTTTCTTTTCATCCACTCGCTACGTGGACAAGAGCATAACTGCTCCCCCATACTTTCGTATGGAATGGGACTATATCTTCTATTTGAATAAATTTAGGTATAATACAAGAGCAGTAGTGGTTACTGCTCTTGGTTTACTTCTATTTCATTATCGAATATAATCGGTTCTGATTCTATCACATTTTCGTACACTTCACTATTATTCTGAAAATTATTATATTTATGGTTATATGCTTTTGTTAATAGATCATTGTATAAAACTATATGAGAATCAATAATACCATTATATTTTTCAATTGCTTGATGAGGGAAATGTGCAATAACAACAGTCTTTCCTATATTATGTAAAGTCTCTACTACTTTAATATAATCAGTATCACCAGAAACTAAAATAGCAATATCATACGCGTTTTGAAATCCTTTTGCTAACATATGAGTTGCTAAGTTTATATCGGTTTCTTTTTCTTCTGTCGTATATGTTGATGGATCATTTATATTTAATTTAACTCCCTTAATATTTCTAATCTCTTGTCTACCTTCTATAATCTCAAAATACGGAGTTTTTCTTAAGTTAGATAGCCACTTATAATATTTTGAAAAATTTTCTAATTTTAATAACTTATCGCATGGTTTATATGCAAATAAATATGTTTTTATAACTTGAGATTCAAATGGTAATTTTTCATTTATTGCCTTAGCCAAATTTTGATAGTTTATTGATCGAGGTTTCATTTCATTATTTTTAAAATGATTGTTTAAATTTATATTAAAGTTTTGATAATCAATAAATACCATTGTACGCAACATAAAAATCCCCCATAAAGAATTAATGAGGAAGTATATTTCAACTTCCTCCCCTGCCTTTTGACAGAATATTAATATACGCTCTTTTGAGCCACATAATTATTACATAATTAGTATACCATATATTACCAATTATGCAATCCCAAAACATATGTTTGATAAATTTCAACATAGTTTGAGCATTAAGATTACAGAATTTATTCCGCATCTATTATTCAATTTTATTCAAATAGTCTATATTTTTCAAACCGCCAATCGCTTGCGGTCTTACATTAAGGCATTACGCCGCCCATCATGGGCTAGTCTCTGAACGTCTTCCATATCATTTCTGACTTAGGAAGTTCGCTGCGTCTGAGTGACTT
>OJMG01001009.1_pt1 | contig 27130 bp, 18 predicted proteins | sample 1597141 | NCBI WGS metagenome assembly OJMG01 (sample SAMEA2452119, study PRJEB22498) | human gut metagenome | biome: human feces; feature: human gut; material: feces | place: Australia | collected 2012 | reverse complement strand
CACGTATTGGGGTGTGCGCCACCGGTATACTGGAAAGTAGTGACGGCATAATTCCATATACTGTCTTTACCTTCTTGCAGCTCCGAATTTATCTCATATTCGTAGTTATACCAGTTAGGAATTTCATCAGGCTTCATTCCATTCTTCAAGTCGGTCTGATAACTTCCCTGCACATCCTTCAGGTAATCACCTGCCAGGCTTTCTTTGATAGACGAGACAAAGGCCTGTGGAGAAGCTGCTCCGGCATGTGCACTTGAAAAAGCATCTTCCAGCACCTGATTGATTACCTGTGTCAGTGAATCGTTCTTATCGGCCGACTTTAAATATTTAAAATTGATTTTGATCTGGCATTTAGGTGATTCCGTATTGGCTTCATCCAGATACACAGTCGTATCCATAGGAATGGAATCCACTGAAACTTCGTTTCCTCCGGCTGTCCCGTTTCCGATACACCCCGGTAGCATCATGGTGGAAAACAAGCCACACACGACAGAGGGGAATAATCCTCTTTGTATTTTTTTCATCATGTTCAGACGTTTTTCTCAAAAAAAATGATTTCTCTGTCTACAAATATAGCATAACTTCCCGAATTGCGATGTAAAAAGGAATTCTTTTTGTAAATCTTTGCCATTCACACCAAAAAATTTTTTCTTTGCAAAATGTAACCTTTTAAGAATTGAATGCCATGATTACAATAGAAAACTGGGGACTCATCTCTTATTCTGAGGCTTGGGAACGACAAACTGCTCTCTTCGATGAACTCATTGATGCCAAGCTGAACGGGAAGCCTTATACCAACCGGATTATTTTCTGCCAGCACCCGCATGTCTACACCCTGGGCAAGCACGGAAAGGCGGCCAATATGCTGTTGAACCCCACACAGTTACAGACCATTCATGCCGAACTGTTTCAGGTAGACAGGGGAGGAGACATTACTTATCACGGACCGGGACAATGGGTGTGTTATCCGATTCTGAACCTGGAAGATTTTCACTTGGGTTTGCAGAATTGTGAGAAAATTCATATCCTTCGGGAAGAACTGGCAGCCAAGGGAGCAAACGGAAAATTGAAAAAGTTGAATGCTAAACTGTCGGAATTTACACCGGAAGGTTGGATAAAGACGAATAAGAAGTCGCCAGCTTTGATGGTGAGTGAGCTGAATGCTTTGCTCAATGAGATGTAAAAGATGCATCTGCAGGAAATAAAAAAGTCCGGTCGCAATGGCCGGACTTTTTAGTATGATAAAATCAAATGAGTATTTATTTCTTTGTGCTAGGAGTGTAACGTGCGTTCAAGCCGTCAACGATTTCCTGTGTGATATCCAGTGACTTGTCTGCAAACAACAGGTTGTCCAACTGTGTGTTGCTGATGATCAGGCTGTAGCCTTTTTTCTGGTTGTATACTTTCAAGAATGAGTTGATAGAGTCGCGGAGCTGTAAGCTGTTTTTCTGGTTTTCAGTTTGCAGTTCGTTAGCCAGTTTTTCCTGCAATTGCTGCAAATCGCGTTGTTTTTGTGCAATGCGGAGATTTTCCTGTTCTGCACGTTCGCGGCTTGCAAAACCATTGTTTTCCAATTTACGCTGGAATTCTCTCATTTCTTGTTCAAGTTCCTTTGCTTTTTCGTTCAGAGTTGTACGGATGTTTTCTTCTTTCTGAATCATCATCTCATTCAAATCATTCCAAAAACGATATTTAGTCAGCAAAGAATCGATTTCTACGTATGCAATTTTCAATTCTCCCGATGCAAGAGCTGCAGCAGGTGTTGCATTGCCTTCATTAGCATTTTTGTTGTCGGCACATTGTGTAAACATAAATGCCATTGCCAGCATTAAAAATCCCTTCAGGATATACTTTGTTTTTTTCATCATGTTTTATATCTTAAAAAGTTAATATTATTAGTTTTGTTGCTCTGAATGTTTACGTTCTGCTATTGCATGTGGATTGGGAACTTGAGCTTCACGATCCTGCGATTGCACACATCCGATTCCTCTTTTTCGCATCGCTTTGCTTCCGCTGACATGCGTATTGGGGAATCGTCCATTCTTTTTAAAGAGTATTTTTACAGATAATAGTGCAATACAAATAGCAACTATTAACATTGTTATCAGAATAGTCTTAACCATTTCTATTATTTTTGCGTTGCAAATATATAGTTTTTGTCACTATTCCATCTGCTTTTTGATTGAAAAAAGTGCATACCGATGTGTGAAGTGAGCTATTTAACTTCTTTTTGCAGAAAAAATAAAGGGTAAAAACAATTTAATAAACTTGATTTATGGAAAAGAAAGATTTACAACCAGCTTCAGTGTTTCATTATTTTGAGGAAATATGTCAGGTTCCTCGTCCTTCTAAGAAGGAAGAAAAAATCAGAGCTTATCTGATTGGTTTTGCACAGAAGCATGGTTTGGAATATAAAGAAGATGAAGCAGGTAATATTTTAATAAAGAAATCTGCTACACAGGGTATGGAACATGTGAAAACTGTTATTTTGCAGTCGCACATGGATATGGTTTGTGAAAAGAATAAAGATACAGAACATAATTTTGATACTGATCCGATACAGACCTATGTAGATGGCGAGTGGCTTAAGGCAAAAGGTACTACACTCGGTGCAGATAACGGTATCGGTGTAGCTACTCAGTTGGCGGTACTGGCTGCCAATGATATCAAGCACGGACCAATAGAGTGTCTGTTTACTGTAGACGAAGAAACGGGGCTTACCGGAGCTTTTGCCCTACAAGAAGGTTTTATGAGCGGTGACATCCTTCTGAACCTCGATTCGGAAGATGAAGGAGAAATCTTTATCGGATGTGCCGGAGGTATTGACTCCGTTGCAGAATTTACGTATAAAGAGGTAGAAGTTCCCGCCGGATATTTCTTCTTCAAGGTGGAAGTGAAAGGTTTGAAAGGCGGTCACTCCGGTGGTGACATTCATTTGGGACGGGGCAATGCCAACAAAATACTGAACCGTTTTCTTTCACGCATGGCTGGCAGACATGATCTGTACCTTTGTGAAATCAACGGAGGTAATCTGCGTAACGCTATTCCCCGCGAGGCTTATGCAATTTGTGCAGTTCCCGAAGATGCCAAGCATGATGTCCGCACCGAACTGAATATTTTCACCAGCGAAATGGAAGACGAATTATCTGTTGTAGAACCTGACTTAAAGTTGGTACTCGAATCGGAAGCTCCCCGTAAGATAGCTATCGACCAGGATACCACTACCCGCTTATTAAAAGCTCTGTATGCAGCTCCTCACGGTGTATATGCTATGAGCCAGGATATTCCCGGACTGGTGGAAACGTCTACCAATCTGGCATCTGTCAAGATGAAACCGAATCATATCATCCGTATTGAAACCAGTCAGCGAAGCTCGATACTATCCGCACGCAACGATATGGCGAACACGGTTAGGGCCGTATTCCAACTGGCAGGAGCTAATGTTACGTTCGGTGAAGGTTATCCGGGATGGAAACCGAATCCACATTCGGCCATCCTCGAAGTAGCAGTTGAATCATACAAACGCTTATTTGGTGTAGATGCGAAAGTTAAAGCCATCCATGCAGGATTGGAATGTGGTCTGTTCCTTGATAAATATCCAACGCTGGATATGATCTCTTTCGGACCGACACTGACAGGTGTTCATTCTCCTGACGAACGAATGCTTATTCCTACTGTAGAAAAGTTCTGGAAACACCTGTTGGACATCCTGGCACATGTACCTGCCAAGAAGTAGCGGGCAAATAAGTCAACATAAAGAAGAGTATGGTAACAGTCAAAAAAGAATAGCTGTTATCGTACTCTTTTTTACTATGATATTATCAGGTGTAAGTTTCCTCGCTCCTTCCAATATCATTGCACAAGAGGTTCACGGCAGACAAGCCTCCTCTCAACAAGAAAGAATCTCTTTCCGTGTTGTAAGTTGGAACATAGAAAACCTGTTCGACACACACCACGACAGTCTGAAGAACGATCATGAATATCTTCCCGATGCGATACGTCATTGGAATTATAGCAGATATAAGAAAAAACTGGCTGATGTTGCCCGTGTAATTACTGCTATTGGCGAATGGAATCCTCCCGCATTAGTTGGATTATGTGAAGTAGAAAATGATACAGTGCTTCGTGACCTTACCCGTCGTTCTCCTTTAAAAGAGCTCAGCTATCGTTATGTAATGACCAACTCCCCTGATTTAAGAGGAATTGACGTAGCCTTGCTTTATCAACGGGATCTATTCAAACTATTATCTTCCCGTTCCATCTCCATTCCTCCGTTTAAGCAGCACCGTCCGACAAGAGATTTGCTACACGTCAGCGGGCTTCTACTGGCGGGAGATACACTCGACGTATTTGTCTGCCACTTCCCCAGCCGTTCGGGTGGAGCCAAAGAATCGGAACCTTATCGTTTATATGTAGCTCACATACTGCGTACGGAAGTCGATAGCATTATGAATATTCGTTCTCATCCGCAAGCCATTATCATGGGGGATTTCAACGATTACCCGACGAATCAGTCCATTCTGAAAATACTGAAAGCCGAAGCGCCTCCTGTTAAAACCAATGACCTAGCTTCAACAACCGACTCCGCCAACGCCTCAACAGTTACCCCCTCCTCACTAAAACTATATCATCTACTTGCCCGAAAAGCAAAATCAAAAAACTTCGGTTCTTACAAATTTCGTGGTGAATGGGGATTACTCGACCACTTGATTGTATCAGGCACGCTATTAAATCAATCAAATCACTTTTTCACTAGCGAAGAAAAAGCAAATGTATGCCTTCTCCCTTTTTTACTGAAAGACGACGAAAAATATGGTGACAAAGAACCTTTCCGCACTTATAAGGGAATGAAATATCAAGGAGGCATCAGTGACCATCTTCCTATCTACACAGACTTTGAATTGATTGTATATTAATTATGGCAAACGATAGTAGCCAATATTATCAGGTTATTACAAATAAAGATAGTCAACCATTATCAGAGAAGTACAAACGCCGCTACAGCATACTCTGACAAGAGACTATTCTCACTACGATGAGAAAAAATACTCATCGCCATGAGAAAAATTTCTCATTATAATGAGAATCTTTTCTCATCGTAGTGAGAATACTTGAGAAATATAACGCCTCATCATAGCTTCATAAATTAAATTATCAAACAAGAGTTCCGAACTTCTATTTCTCCATGTCCTCTATGATGCAAATGATGAATTAGTCCGAATACTGATAAACCTTCAAATCGAACTTCGGAACCATTGCCAGCAAATGGTCGAAGATATCCGACTGAATACGCTCGTATTCTTTCCAGACCTTATTGCGGGAGAAGAAATAAACCTGAATAGGTACTCCGTACATCGTAGCTTCTTTCTGACTGATAATCAAATCCAACTCCTGATTGACCACAGGCAGACTACACAAATAGCGTTCAATATATACCCTGTACACTTGAGAATTGGTAGGAACGACTCCTTCTTCCGGCTGATAATCCGCCATTAATGGAATTTCTTTCCGGTAACGGTCCAACATTTCCGGAGTACAGAATTGAAGTGTAGTCAAATCCAAAGTTATACTCTTCATCACCCGTCGTCCTCCCGACTGTGTCATTCCCCGCCAATTCTGAAAAGGACTGCTCACTAATGTATAAGGAGGAATAGTGGAAATGGTATTATCAAAATTCTGGATCTTGACTGTATTCAGCGTTATTTCCTGTACAATGCCATTTGCGTCACCGGAAGGAAGCGTCACCCAGTCCCCCGGACGAACCATATCGTTGGCAGAAAGCTGGATACCCGCCACAAAACCTAATATGGAATCTTTGAATACTAACATTAAAATAGCCGCTGAAGCGCCCAAGCCCGCAAACAAAGTAGCCGGAGACTTATTCACGATAATAGCAATGATTACAATCCCGCCAACAAAGAAAAGAAGCACCTGCAACACTTGGATAAAACCTTTCATCGGGCGGTCTTTCATCGACTCTCTTCCGTCATAGATATCCATTATCATCAACAGAATCCCATTTATAGCCAATAGTAAAGAGAAAATAATATAAATGACGCACGCCTTCTGGGAAATCAGCAACAGCTCTTTTCCACGGATAAAAGCCATCGGCAACAACGAATAAACCAGAAAAGCCGGGATGGTATGAATCAAATTATGAAATACCCTACGCTTCATCAACAATGTATTCCATTGATGAGGTTTACGTCTCGTATACTGTTTCATACCTCCAATAAGAATTGCCTGGCAAAGATAATTCAAAACGATAGCAACCACTATCATCAGTAAAGCCATAATAGTCTCATCAAAACGATCGGCAACTGCCGGATCTATTCCCCAATTAATGAGGGTTTTATTCATCCATTTTCCTAAATCTACTACTAACATAACTTCTGTCTTTTTTTTATAAATAACAGTAAAATATTCATTTGGTTTAGAAAAAAAGAGACTAGTATCCGATTTATCAAGAATCAAGACACCGGTCTCCACTGCTACTCTCTAAGCATATCATTTTTCGATGAGGGCTCCATCAGGGAATCACCATCACCCCTATTTCATTCATATTTACTTTAGCAACGGTAGCATCAGGTGTAGTGGCCTCCAGTTTAATGAAACGTGCCTGTACTTTCTGACTGAAAGCAACCGTCTGTGGCAACGGATTATGCATAATATTGCTGAACTCTCCACTGGCAGGCACTTCTTTCCAGCTCTTACCATCCATGCTTACAAAGAATTGATAACGGAATGCCATCGTCGGCTTTACCTCCGCTTTTGAAGGCGCGTACGTGAAACTGCTCAATGTTACCGTCTTCCCCAAATCAATCGTTAATGGAGAAGCAGCAACCTGTTTCCATCCGGAACGCGGCAAATTATTCCAGTCTTCTTTCGTTGTTTCTTCCTGCAAAGGTTCTGCATAATAAGCGGCAACCTGACTAACGTAAGCAGTCAACCGGCACTCGTCTATTCTCACCCGGAGCTTATTGGCATTAACTGCCGGAAAGCGCAACATACGTTTATATCCTATCGTCGTACCTTTTCCTACTTCTTTCCAGCCATTATCCGTCAAGGCTTCCACAGTAAAAGCCTCTACCCTCTGCCCTTTCGTTATATCTTCCTGCAACATGACCAGATTGATTTCCGATTTGGACTTCAAGGCATAGACAGCCTCACCGCCCGAAGTAGTGCTCCAGTATTTTCTTCCGTTTTTCACCCGGTTGTCAGCAAACGTTTGTTGCCGATAATCAGCAAACTCTTTCAACCGCTTGATATCAGCTTCATGAATCAGTCCCCTCCGGTCAGGTGGAATATTCAGTAGAAGCACTGAATTATATCCTACCGACTGGAAATAAATATCTGATAAATGCTTCAAAGATTTCACTTTACCATCTTCCTCCGCATGATAGAACCATCCCGGACGGATAGATACGTCGACTTCCGAAGGATACCAGAATAATTCCGTAGCTTTCTCCAATATCTTACGACTTCCCAAATCCTCTGCTTTACTGAAAACACCCAAACGTTTGTTGTTCTCTTGTGAACGGGCATATATACCGGGAGTCAACACAGTTGCGTTCCATTCCGTTTCACGGCCTACTCCTTTCTCGTTTCCGACCCAGCGGACATCATCCCCCATAATTGCCATCACAGCTTTGGGTTGGAGGCGTTGGATGGTTTGGTAAAAAGCGTCCCAGTCATACACTTGCTTCTTTCCGTTCGGACCTTCTCCATTCGCCCCGTCGAACCAGACTTCATGTACTTCACCATAATTGGTGAGCAATTCCGTCAATTGCCGAATAAAAAAATCATTGTAACGGGGAGAGTCTCCATAACATTCCGCATTCCGGTCCCAGGGAGAAAGATATACTCCAAACTTCATATCATATTTGTCACAGGCAGCACGAAGTTCTTTCACTACATCGCCTTGTCCGTTTTTCCAAGGAGAAGAGGCCACGGAATGTTTGGTAGTAGCCGTTGGCCAAAGGCAGAAACCGTCGTGATGTTTTGCAGTCAGAAGCACCATTTTAAAGCCGGCTTCCTTGAGGGTACGTACCCATTGTTCAGCATCCAGTTCCGAAGGATTAAAGAGCGCGGGATCTTCTTTCCCGTCCCCCCATTCACGTCCGGTAAAGGTGTTGATACCAAAATGAAGGAAAGCTGTTAATTCCATTTGTTGCCAAGCGTATTGCTGTGGAGTAGGTACCAGACGCGCTGCCATATCAACCTTCTGTTCGATAGTTGCACTTTGAGGAAATTCAACATGCTTCACATAGTAATTTTCTTTTTTCTGCGCCTGCGCTCCACTCATGAGAGTAACAGACAATAAAAGAGAGGTTAGTAGTTTATTCATGGTCTATTAATTATTGCAATCGTACAAAGATAAAATAAAGGTGCAGATTTCACGATCCTCATGGAATATTTTCTTACGACATTCCATCCATTCAGTGTAACCCCCACCTTTATATATAATCTAAATAACCTATTGATTTAGTATCTATTTCACCGGATAAAGGGTAAATTCAAAACTCTGTTTCTTTAATGGAACCAAGTATTGCGGTAATACTCCGGGACCACAAGTAGCCGTTCCCACACCTGCCTGTTCAGCATCCAGATGCACTGTCAGCAATCCATCGCGTTCCAGTTCATTGATATGGCGGGCCTTCTCTAATAATACATCCGAGAAAGGAATGATACTAAACTGGAAAGCACGATCCGACTCAACAAAGATACCTTCGCCGGAAGTATCTGCCAACTTCACCCAACGTACATCGGTGCGGTTGCTTGTAGATTGCGGAGCAACATAATAGTGGAACATCCGTTCCGGTGTGGTCTGATATACACCGATTTTACCGGACTGATTGCGGTCAATATAGGTTTCATTATCTCCACGTCCCAAGTAAGAAACCTGATCGTAGGCGTTCGACACACGGAACGTCAATCCCAAGCGTGCCATTGATTTCACGATGGTCGTGTCGGGTTGGAAAGTTGTATGTACTTTCAGTGCACCGTTTCTATCCAGTGAATAAACAAAGTCAGCAATTCCTACCCTTTGCGTTTTTGCATTTAGAATTTCTACACGGGCAGTGGTCGAAGTCTTACTTTCCTTCAATGACACTACTTTCTGGGTCAGACAATCCAATCCCGCATCACGCCACAAGCGTGCGCCGTTCTTATCCCGGTTGTCATTATCCGTTGCCGGGCGGTAAAGGCTCAATGTCAGCGGAGTAGCCAATAATTCTTTGCCGTTCAAGTTCAATGAAGTCAGCGCGCCTGTTTGCTTATCAACGGTGAAAGTCGTTTCACCTGCTTTTTGCGGACGGTAGCCTGTGTAGTTCTTATTACCGGCAAATACAAACTGGTCGTATGCCACCTCCCAATCCTTATCTATCATTGAAGAAGCTTCACGACGGGTCCAGCTGATATTCAAATAAGCCTCACGGACTGTATTCGGAAGTTTTACAGCCCCCAAAGTAACATCAACAGTAGCGTGTGGTGCACAATCAACCGTTTTTGTACCTTCCGCCAAAATCTTGCCATTATCTGCCGTCACATTCCAGTTCAGTACATACTCATTCAAGTTAGAGAAATCATACCAGTTCTTGACACGGATAGTCAGATTCTTCTGATTCGCCAGCGTTACTTTTATGTTCTGATATACTTTCTTTACTTCGAGCAAATGCGGGTGCGGTTCACGGTTGGCGCCCACCAAACCGTTACAGCAGAAGTTTCCGAAACTTGGAATTCCTTCCGGTCCGTAATCACCGCCATACGTCCAGTACCATTTACCATTCTTGTCTATTTCGCGGAATGACTGATCCACCCAGTCCCAAACGCAGCCACCTTGTGCCATCGGATTGTTTTCAAATACGTCCCAGTATTCTTTCAGTCCGCCGCAACTGTTGCCCATCGCATGAAGATATTCACAAAGAATGAAAGGGCGGTAGATGTCTTTCTCTTTTACGTATGCTTTGATATCGTCTACACTGCGGTACATACGACAGTAAATATCCGTATTATAGTTCAATTCGGCACGTTCATACTGTACAGGGCGAGTTTTCTCTACCGATTTCAGCCAGTCATAAGTACGTTCGAAGTTAATTCCGTTTCCTGCTTCATTTCCCAATGACCAGATAACGATAGCCGGGTGATTCTTAGAACGTTCATACATCCGGTGAGTGCGATCCATGTGTGCAGTCAGCCAGGTACTATCCTTGGCTAGGGAAGCAGGACCATATCCCATTCCGTGAGATTCGATGTTTGCCTCATCAATCATGTACAAACCGTAACGGTCGCAAAGTTGATACCAGTAAGGATGTGTAGGATAATGCGAGTTACGCACCATGTTGATATTGTGCTGCTTCATCAGTTTGATGTCCAGTTCCATCAGCTCCTTGCTCACGGTACGTCCCAGTTGAGAATGCTCGTGTCGGTTGGTTCCCTTCACCAATACCGGAACGCCGTTGATGCAGAAACGTCCGTCTTTGATTTCCGAGGTACGGAAGCCGACTTCACAACCAGTCAGTTCGGTTACCTTGCCTTGTTCATCCTTCAGTTCGAGTATTAATGTGTAAAGATGAGGATGCTCTGCACTCCAAGCCTTTACATCGGGAATATTCTTTTCATCAAACGTGATAAAATTGCTCAATCCGCGGGATTTTATCCGGATAGCATCCTGCAGGACAGTTTTGCCATCGGCGTCTTTCAGGGTATAAGCAATAGAAGTAGCTCCAGATATAGCAGAATGTCCCTCTACGGTCACTTCAAGTCCGAAAATACCATCTTTGTATTTCTCTTTTTCTAAAGAAGCATTCAGTTTATAATCCGCAATGTACTGTTTGGGAGTACTGTAAAGATACACGTCACGTTCGATACCACTCAAACGCCACATATCCTGACATTCCAGATAAGCACCCGAACTCCAGCGATACACTTCCAAAGCAACCACATTTTCGCCTTCATTGAGGACATCTGTAATATCCCATTCGGCAGCCGTCTTTGATCCCTGATTATAGCCAAGTAATTTTCCATTCACCCATACATAATAGAAAGAAATGACTCCTTCACAACACAGTACTACCCTGCGTCCTTTCCAGTCGGCAGGCACTTTGAAGGTACGTCGGTAGGAGCCGACTTCATTCTCTGCATAAGGCACCAGCGGCGGATTCTTCTTGAAGTTGAACATTTTATCATCAAACTCATACGTTTCGTTGACATAGATAGCCGTGCCATACCCCTGGCGTTCCCAGTTACCGGGCACATTGATATCCGCCCATCCTCCTGTATAATAAGAAGGTTGGTAAAAGTCCTTCGGACGATTATCGGGATTCTTCACCCAATGGAATTTCCACTTTCCATTGAGACTCATATAAAAAGGAGACTGTTCATACCCTCCCGGCTTTTCAATGTCGGAAGCGTTGGCGTAAGGCCATACGTATGTGTGAGGAGCGAGTTTGTTCAGTCCCACCGCATACTGGCTTTGCCATTCGGGCAACGGTTGTTGTTGCGCTAAAGTGAAAGTAGCAGTCAGTCCTGACAATAGAACTAAAAGAGTTCGTTTCTTTAAGCTAATATTCATAAGCATGTCATCATAATTGGTTTATATAATAAATTAGGCACAGATTAAGCTGATTGACGCTATTATTTTATATACTCATCATTCTAAAAACCGTGAAATTCGTGTAATCCGTCTCTAATAATATAAGATTATTCTGCAAGAACACTTAATTGCTGTTTTTAACTATTTGATTACTATTCTATAATCACTTCATCAAAATAGACTCTCGCTTCCTGACCGGGACGGACATGCTCGTCGGGACATATCCCCGCACCTTCCGCCGTCACTCGGACATAACGGGCAGATACTCCGCCCATATCTATCGAATAGTCATTTCTAAAAGTTCCTTCCAGATAGATTTCTTCCGGAGAGAAGTTCAATTCTCCCATAGTATGGTAGGTTCGATTGTCATCGGAAACTTCTACGCGAATCATCTTCGGTTTATGTGCTCCCATTCCATAATTCGTAATGCAACCGATGGCAAATTTATTCAAAATCTCCCGCCCCTGCAAATCTATCGTGAAAGATATAGAATCATTTTGATTCCAGTTACACCATTCAAAATCAGTATATTTCAGGCTTCCCCGCAATCCGTTGACTAACAACATTTCGTTCTTCTTATTGCCAAGCAAAGGTTTTGCCGTAGCTTTGTTCCATGTGAGTTGCAAGTCTAAAGTTTCTCCCATTTGCTTGCCGTTCATAAAGGTAGCGGCTTTCACCATTTGTGTCTTCGTCACACGGATAGGTCCGTCGTAACGATGAGAAGACATTGCCGGATTACTTCCGTTCAGTGTATAATGAATCTCTACATCCGGGCGGATACATTCCAAATTCACTTCCAAATGTCCGTCCACTGATGTCACCGTCTGTTGTATGTTATACATTGAACGGGCATAGACAATTCCTTTTTCCGCAATATGCGCGTTGTATGCGTCCATCCGCTTCAAGAATCCAGACCAGTCCTTCGTTCCTGCGGGCGTCCATGCCACTTCTGCTAAAGCGGCCAGGCGGGGAAACAAAAGATAATCCACATCTTCGGGTTTATTACAGAACTCTGTCCACATACAAGCCTGTACTCCCATTAACAAAGACTCATATTCCGGTTTCCAATCCTTCTGTACAGGTTCGTAATCGAAAACATCTTTCAGGGTATTGTTGCCAAAATAGGTTACCGGTTCAAACCATTGCGGTCCCTGATAACGAATCAAGTATAAGACACGCGCCGGAGTCATGATAAAACGATGTCCCTTTTCGGCAGCTTTCAGAGCAGCCGTACCCATTCCCTGCCAGCCTAGGATAATAGATTCTTCAGGAAGAAAAGAGCTGTTTGTCAACTCATCCCAGCCAATCACTTCACGACCTTTCTTACGCAGATAATCACTGATACGTTTCATGAAGTAACCCTGCAAATCTTCTTCATTGGCCAAACGCTGTTTTTTCATCCGTTTTTGGCAAAGCGGGCATTTCTCCCAGTTTGTCTTTCGCGCCTCATCTCCACCAACATGAATATAGCGAGAAGGGAAAAGCTCTAGAATTTCGTCAAAAACATCTTGCAAGAATGTAAATACGCTATCATTTCCCGCACAGTAGATAATCTCGGAATTTCGTCCTCCCAGTCCGGGAAGTACACCGACAAAGTCTTTCACAACCGGACAGGCAAGCTGGGGATAAGCAGCCAGAGCAGAGTTACTGTGTGCCGGTACATCTATTTCGGGAATGACTTCTATCTGTCTGTCGGCTGCATAAGCTACAATTTCCCGGATGTCCTCCTGCGTGTAGAAACCGCCTATCGGAGTAGGTTCTCCCCGTTCCGGGTTACGACGTGAGTGGAAAGGCACATCTGTACGGTCTACTCTCCACGCTCCTATTTCCGTCAAACGGGGGTATTTCTTTATTTCAATCCGCCAGCCGTTATCGTCTGTCAGATGAAAATGAAGTTTGTTTATTTTCAGCATCGCCATACAGTCAATGATTCGCAGTACATTCTTTTTAGGGATAAAACAACGTACCGGATCCAACAGTAATCCGCGGAAACCGAAACGGGGTTCATCCTGAACCGTCATTGCCGGAACTCTCCAATCGACATTCCGGACCGGTTGTTCCGATTCTATGGCAGCCGGCAGAAGTTGGCGGATAGATTGCAGGGCATAGAAAAAGCCTTTTGTATCCGAAGCTTTAATGAGTATCTGTTCCGGCGTAATCTCCAGTAAGTAGGCTTCACTTTTTAAAGAAGAATCCGTCACAAAACGGACTTGTCCCTCTTCACGCCCGACATTCAAAGCAGGAGTTATTCCGGCAGCACGAGTAAACAAGTCAATAAAATTGCGAGCAATCACGGCTTGTTCCTGACTTTCTACCGCAAACACCGTTTGGGCTGAAAAGGTGAAGTTGCCACGGCCCGGCACAATCTGTGTCGGGCGTGGTACTATTGAAATTAAAGGGGATGTTAAGTTATCAGCCTGCAAAAACGCTGTCAGTGGCGAAAGCAGTATGAGAATGATTAAGATGTATTTTTTCATGGCGTATGTACATTGGTATTATTCCTTGTCTCTCTCCGGTGAGAAGCGGACAGGATCATTGTATTGCTCCTGAAGTTTCAGCATTTCTTCTTTTAGTTCTTTCACTACCGGTTCATATTCAGGTTGTCCGTAGAGGTTGTGCATTTCCGACGGGTCTGCCTGCAGGTCGTAGAGTTCCCACCAGTTAATGTCATTATAGAAATGAACCAGTTTATAGCGTTCCGTACGTACACCATAATGACGTTTCACCATGTGTTCAGCGGGATATTCGTAGAAATGATAGTAGAGAGCCTTCCGCCAATCTTTCGGATGTTCGCCTTTCAGCAAGGGGACGAGGGATACACCTTGTATGTCTGAAGGAATCTCTGCTCCTGCCAATTCGAGGAAGGTAGGTGCATAATCGATGTTCTGAACCATTTCGGTGATGTCGCCCCTACGGTCGAATCCTTTCGGCAGACGCATGATGAGTGGTGTACGCATGGATTCTTCGTACATGAAACGTTTGTCGAACCAACCGTGTTCGCCCATGTAGAATCCTTGGTCGGAAGTATAGACAACAAGTGTGTTATCCAGTAATCCTTTCTCTTTCAGGTAGTCGAGTACACGACCAACATTGTCGTCCAGCGACTTCACCGTCTTCATATAATCGCGCATATAACGCTGAAATTTCCAGTTGGCTAGTTCCTTGCCTTGCAGGTTCTGTTTATAGAAGTCGTCTATTATTGGGGTGTAGAATTTGTCCCATGCAGCACGTTGTGCTTCATCCATACGACCAATATATTTCTCATATAAGGATTTCAGACGGGTCTTTTTGTCGGGACGAAGCATTTTGAGGTCATAAATCATGTCCATGTCTTTCATAATACTCATCTCTTGTGCGGCAGCGGCAGGGCGTCCTTCGTAATCGTCAAAGAAATTGTCCGGTAGCGGGAAGGTTTTATCTTCGTACAAAGCCAGGTTGCAAGTATCTGCCAACCAATTACGGTGAATAGCCTTATGGTGAATCAAAAGACAGAAAGGTTTCTCCGGATTGCGTTTGTTTTCTATCCAGTCAATGGCGTCGTCAGTGATAAGGTTCGTGATATATCCATGTTTTTGGATAGTGTCATTGTTCTGTGTGATGAAATCCGGATTGTAGTAGTCGCCTTGTCCGGGGACAATCTGCCAGTAATCAAAACCGGAAGGCAAACTTTCAAGATGCCATTTACCTACCAGTGCTGTCTGATAACCGATTTTCTGCAACAGCTTCGGAAAAGTCTGTTGCGAACTGTCGAATACGCAAGTGGTATTATCATAGAATTTATTAGCACAACTATGTTTACCTGTTATCATGCAGGCACGACTAGGACCGCTTAATGAATTGGCTACAAAACTTTGAGTAAAGCGTACACCATCGGCAGCAATACGGTCGAGATTGGGTGTTTCCATGTAGCGTGTGTCATAACAGCTCATCATTTGAGCTGTGTGGTCGTCTGTCATAATGTAGACGATATTCAAAGGTTTCTGTTCCACAGGCTTTTGCTTGTTTGAACAGGAAGCAAAGGAAGCTACAGCTGCTACTCCTGCAAAAGGAAAGAATAAGTTTGGTTGCAATTTTTCCATAAAACAACTTTATATTAGATTGTAGTGACAAAGGTAGAGCCCCGTCAACAAAATCCATGTTCACAAATAACCAATTAATTTCCAATATTCTCCATTTCTACCTGTTTCAGAAAGAAAAATGGTAAAAACACGATTTACAGCTCATTCCCAATCCTGCAAATCCAAGAAAATATATACAACGATTTCTATTTATAAAAGAAAACCCGAATGAAGAGCAGAAACACTCCTCCTCTGCATTCGGGAAATCTAAAACAACCTATTATAACTACTATTTTTAATAGCCGAAGTTATTTTCCGTAATAGCTATATTAGTATTCATTTCATCACGCGGAATGGGGAACAACAGATTCTTTTTCAAAAAAGTCTCATCATTCAAATTTCCATTATTATAAATGCGTTCTCCCCAAACTCCCGTTGCATTAGGATTATTTTCCTGCCACTTTTTAGTTATTGAGTGATTATTATTCACAGTAAGTGCTTTTTTCAAATATTCAGTTCCACGTAAACGCATCATTTGATACATTTCAGTTTCACCGGCACCTTCAAAAAGTCTTTCAAAGAATATCTTTTCACGTACTTGCTCCTTTGTTAATGTTGATTCCCATTTGGCTGGTTGTGCCGAAACCTTAATTCCTGACTTACGTGCACGTGCCAACACGATATCTGCTGTATTAATTGCATCGTCTTTTCTATCCAATTCATTATAGACATCAGCCAACATCAATAATAAATCTGCATAACGATATAAAATTAGATTCTTATGACTGGCAATACCGGCCATATTCATATCAAAAGCTTTTGCAAAATGAGGCCATGCTGCTCTTTCTCCTGTCCTACCCGCCGCAGTACATACATTCAAAAAATCCTTCAATCCTTTGCGATATTTCTCATCAAATTTGGTTTCATCATTTGTGATAGCCAAAATTTCATCCGCACTCGGATTCTCTTTATTAGTCAATAACTCATAAGGAATTCTACCAACTAACAACTTGTTATTTTTCCAACCTGCAGGTTTTATACCGCTATCATAAGTGAAATAAGGATATTCATAAGTAGAGTCACGGGCAGACGGTACAGGCTCTACTTGAGCTACAGGTCCGACATTGTTTGTACATTTTCTCCATTTTGCCATAAATGTAGTCTCAATACGAGGATCTCCCCAATAGGTTCCCGCAAAGAAATCATAAAATGCTTTCGTACACTTCACTCTATGAAAGCTCTTACCATACGATGATGCAGCAGGATTAAACACCCAAGATCCTCTGTTAAAAGAAGACAAGTCACCATTCACTTGAAATCCCAGTTGAAATATAGACTCTTTAGAACCTTTAATCTTATCAACAAATAAATTAGAAAATTTCGATTCCAGATCATATTTACCTTTCACTCCTTCAAAATAGGTCTTTGCCTTTTCCCAAGCCGTAGCATCACCCAAACAGCCTAAAGTGTGATATAACTTACCTAAATATGCTTCTGCAGCCCATTTGGTTGGAAATCCGTCAGAATTTGTTTCCGGCAAATATTTCGCAGCAAATTCCAAGTCAGTCCGTACCACATCCAGCACCTCTGAACGCGGGGAACGAGGTACAGCTACGCCGTCATGAGAAGAAGGGGTTGTCTTCAAGGGTACATCTCCCCAACATATTGCAAGGTTATAATAAGATAAAGCACGCAAGAAACGAGCCTCTGCAGCCATTTCGTCTTTATCCTCTAAAGAAGTGCTTTCCACATTGGCTATAAATGCATTCGTTTCATTAATCACTTTATACATTACATACCATGCATTTGTCAACAAATCATCTGTATAGTCACATTGCAGCCATCCACACATATCATTTGTATTTCCATTAGTTTGAGCCCATCCGAAACCACTATATCGTACAGGAACTTCTTGCCAATGCTGACCATATCCTCCACTAGTCAATGCAAAATAACCATAGCATCCATATAATGCTGCACGCGCCTTTTCAGAAGTAGAAAACTGAATTTGTGTATTCAAAGTATATTGCGGATCTTCATCTAACCACGATTCACAAGAAGCCAACAATAAGCAGCTTGCCAATAATAATATATAGGTTAATTTTTTCATTTTCATAATCATTTATTGTAAATTAAAAAGTTACATTCAAGCCAAACACAAAAGAACGCATATTTGGAAAAGCATTCATATCAACACCCCGACGCAGACCATCAAATGCAAAGCTATTTACTTCCGGATCATATCCACTATAATTGGTAATAACAAATGCATTCTTCACTGAAGCAAAAATGCTGGTATTCTGGAACCCGATCTTAGTCATCCACGCTTTAGGCAAAATATAATTCAACGTAATATCTGAGCAACGCAAATAACTTCCATCTTCTATATAACGATCATAAACAACTCCTTTTACATTTGAAGTAGACGACGGATATAAATTAGAACGATTCTCCGGAGTCCATGCATTATAATAAGCATCTTTTCTCAAGTTTCCAGCCTGCCTGGAAGGAGTCTGTTCATAACGAATATTTGTATTTAGAATATCATTACCATAAACACCTGTAAAGGAAGCAGAAAGAGAGATATTCTTCCATTCCAGACGTGTTTGGAAACCGTAGGTGAAATCAGGATTCGGATCACCAATTACAGCCATATCATTAGCATCTACGACACCATCTTCATTCACATCCACACATTTAATATTACCAGCTGCCATATCATTTCCAACAGATGAAGTGTAATATTTTGTAGAACCATCCGACGAGATATATCCTACTTTGCCATCAACTACATCTTCTTCCTGAATAATTCCCTGTGTCTTATAACCGAAAAATAGTCCAGGAGCTTCACCTTCAATAAAAATATTTGCAGGTCCAAAATGATCGCCAATCGTCTTACCTAAATAGCCACGTACTCCTTTCAAAGAGCCTATATCGGAAACTTCCAAACCCAAATTTTCAATCGTAGTCTTATTGAAACCGATATTTCCGCCTACATTCCATTTCCACCCGTTACTACGAATGATATCAGCATTTAAACTAAACTCAAAACCTTTATTCAATAACGATCCTTCATTGATCATCACTGTTGCAAATCCACTGGAATATGGCAAAGCACGTTCAACCAACAAATCTTTTGTGTTTTTACGGTAATAGTCAAATGCACCATTCAGACGGCCATTAAAGAAACCAAAGTCAAGACCAGCATTCCACGAAGAAGTACGTTCCCACTTCAAGCCCTCATTTTGCAAACTTTTGATTTGCATAGACGTCAGTTTATTCCCATCTCCGTCAGCATAGTCCACCTTATTCTCATAAATAGATAACGACTGATATGGATCAATACCTTGATTGCCTGTCTCACCATAGCCCACACGTACCTTCAACTGACTTAACCAGTCGATGTTCTTCATATAAGCTTCCTGTTCCATACGCCATGCTAATGAAAAAGACGGGAAATATGCCCAACGATTACCTTTTTTAAATTTACTGGATCCGTCAGCACGCAATGAAGCAGTTAACAAGTACTTATCATAAGCTGATAAATTAACACGCCCTAAATATGAAAGCAGTTGATAATCTTTTTGTATAGGCTGTTTCACATCCACTTTTCCTGCATTAGACAATCCTTTTGTACGTAAGTCATAGATAGAAAAAGTATTACCTGAAACATTCTCTGTCAGAAAATGATATTCATCATAAGTGATACCCGCTGTTGCCGACAGACGAAAGTCCTTAGTCAAATCCATATTAAAGTTTAACAGGTTTTCCACCGTATAATTAGACTTATTGACATTACTGATTGCCAACAGACCTTTTACATTTTCTCCTGGAGGCAACTGAATCCCGTACCAACGTTTACGGTCATTTACTACAATATTTCCTCCTGCACGCAGACTATACGAGAAATATTTATTGATGTTCCAATTCAGATTCAAACTTCCGTTAAATGTTTTATCATTCGTAATATCATCGTAATCATTCACCCAACTAAAGACATTCATTTTTGATTCCAAAGCACCCGGATCATCATCAGGAACAATATAAGGAGCTGTATCAAGAACCGTACGAGCCAAAGATCCGGCAACGCCTCCGGTTGTATTGCCACCTGTCATCATGTCATTCTGCTTCAATGAACCGCTCAATATCAAATTTAAAGTTACTTTCTTAGATAATTCAGCAGTTAAATTAGCACGTAAGTCACCTTGTTTTATTCCTGTATTTTCTACAATACCATTAATATCTTTAAAATTACCGGAGATATAATATTTCATACCGGCAGTTCCTCCACTGACAGAAGCCGAGTAAATTTGTGAGAAAGCTGATGTATATGCCTCTTTTTGCCAGTTACGATAGGTAATGACCTTATATAATTCCGGATTATTCGGATCTGCCTGATAAGCGGATTCATTACCACTAAATACGTAACGCATTTCACCATTAGGTTGCAAATAATATCGCGGTTGGTCCAATTTAGAATTAGTGTAATCGGCATACTCTTCCAAATTTAACATATCGTGCAAGTTACGTGCATTAGCTATCGTAAAGTTTGCTGTAACATTTACTTTTGCCTTTCCGGCCTTTCCTTTTTTTGTTGTAATAAGAATTACACCATTAGCACCACGAGAACCATAAATCGCAGTAGCAGAAGCGTCTTTCAAGACGGTAATATCTTCAATATCATTAGGATTTATTGCACTCAACGGATCTTGAGCTATCTGGAAGTCACCACTTCCTACAGCTGACTCGGCAAATTCACCAGTAGATGCTTGCGGTACATTATCAATCACATATAATGGCTGATTATCTCCACGTAATGAATTAGCACCACGAATAGTAACAGAAGAAGCAGCCCCCGGAGTAGACATTGAGGCTGTTACATTTAAACCTGCAATCTTACCTTGTAATAGTCCATCAATAGACACAGCTTTTGAAGCATCATTCGCATCAGGACGAAGACTGGCAGTAGCACCTGTTAAATCGCTCTTTTTAGCTGTTCCATAACCGACAACGACTACTTCATCCAAATTTTGTGCATCCTCTTTTAATTGAACATTAATTTTAGCCTGATTTCCAACCACTATTTCTTGTTTGGAATAACCGATAAAAGTAAAGATCAACACTGATTTTGAGTTTGGAACGGAAATGGAGAATTTTCCATCAATGTTGGTAATTGTCCCATTAGTAGTACCTTTTACTTGTACATTGACACCAGGCATACTTTCATTTAGAGCATCCACTACCTGTCCGGTAATGGTCTTTCCTTGTCCCATAGATTGCGCAGCAAACGCAAACAAGGCGATGAAACATAGCAGAAAAACTTTTAATAGGTTCTTCATAGAAGTCATTTTTATAAATTATTAAATTTTAAAGATTAAAAAGCTCATTCCAGACTTTATTTGCTGAAATCCATACGCAAATATAGATGTGGTTACTAAATATGTATGTTCTATTTTTACTATAATTCTTCCATTTTTATCTAAAATCATCCATTTCATCGACAAATTGCGGTATTATAGACATTGTTGGACATCTTACGAATCAAAAAAAGAAAGCGGAAGTATTCATTCCTGAATATTCCCGCCTCTTTTATATTTTATCCTAATATAACTACAACAATTTTCCTACGAAGATATATTATAGGTTTTCTATATCAGAAGATTGAAGACCCGTGTATTTGATAATTGTATCAATGGATATTCCGTCCTCCCTCATCTTTCGAGCAATTTCAATTTGCTTCTTTTGCTCTCCTTTCTCCATCCCTTTCTCCATTCCTTCCTTTATTCCTTCTCTTATCCCTTCCTTTAGCCCTTCTTTCATCCCTTCTTCAGCCGCTTTTCTCCGCATCTCTTCGTTTTTACGCCGTTCATCCTCCTCTACGATTTGATTGACTCTATATCGATCTAATGCCTTATCATAAGCGATACGATTTTCTTCCGAAAGATCGGCAACTGCTACCAATCTCGCCAGATGTTCAAACACTTGTTCTTTCAAAGCATCCGGCATTCTATTCCAATTGCTCATATTCTTCAGTGCATAAATCAATTTATCATATAATGTATGGCAGTCCGACAAGTCCTTTGTAAAATAAGGAAATTGCAAATAAATCTGCCGGAGATGCAGATTTACAATCTTCCCAGTATCACGGCCGGAAAGAACCGTATCCGTACGGAATTTAGCCTCCAAATTTTCCTTACGGGTTTATATAGTTCATATCTAATTTACGAGGCAAAAAGAACCCCTTTATACAATTAGGATTACGCACACATATCTGAATATGATTCTTTTCTCTAAACCCTGCGTCTGGATAGAGTTCAACACCTTCCCAAAATACACCTTTCACTGAATCAAATTCTCTTCCTGATACTTCTCTGTTAATCTGATGTGCCGTTTCAATAACTGCACAATCCAATCTGCGCAATAGCTTATCTTCAGATATTCCTATTGTAGAATTTGTAGGAAGAGAAATCCCTGTTACACGACATGTTTCCACAAGTACATTATAAGATTCCTTCAATTCACCTAAATACAATGAATCTGTCAAGTCCATGCAGTATCCCAAATCAATAATAGCACCAATTACAGCTGGGCATTTAACAGATGAATGAGCTCTACCCATCATATCATTTGCATATTGCAATGCACGAAGCTCGTTGTTTTCCCAAAAATAGATTCCATGTCCCAGCCAATCATAATCATTAGTACTTGCAATTAGATCATCTTTACCTTCAATTATCTTATTTGCAATTGATTGATCACAACCATGAAAGCCAACAACAAGATTAGAACGACGTGAGTATAATGTTTCTTTCATCTATAAATTTTGGTAAGTTCACCTGATTTAGAGACTATTCCAGCTTTTTTTAGAAAAGATTGGGCATTCCTTTTATTAGCTGTAATTTTCTTCACTACCTCAACTCTAAGTTCTTCCCGAGTTTTTATTTTCTTTGTAGCAGTCATTATATACCTCCTTTCTTGTACAAAGATAACTATTTAAATCCATAAACATAAAAAACAATCCCAAACTTTACGGATTTATAGCCTTTTAAGTAAGCCGTCTCCCTTTCAATTCCTCCAAACAAACAAGAGAAATGTTCTTTTTTTCAGATTAAGAAAGAAAACAAAACTGTTGAAGATGGGAATCCGGAATTAAAAGCATCCATATTATCACATATATATGCATATTACTGCCACAATACAGCATATATTTTCAGATAATATGCGTTTTCTTTAAAGAAATAAATGATTTTCCTCGGTGAGCAATAAGCCATTCCTCGGTGAGGAACACATCCTTCCTCACCGAGAAAGCCTTCCATACTCACCGACCAAGTTATAAAAGCCCTTGGAAAAGCCCGTTTATAGGCTAGTTCATCATCATATACGCACCAAAAAAGAATGATAAAACAAACTACATACGGGCAAACAGTAAGCATATAGATAGCAATACAGAGGAATTATTTATTTTTAGACAGGAATTATCCAGGATAACAAACAATCCTACATTCTTTCATCCAAAATGCAGAGCGTTTTTTCCTTCACCACAAACAAGTGACTGATATATTAAAAACAGAAAGAATAGAATATACCCTTTTTCAGATCAGCACATTTCTAATCCCATCCTTTCAACAACCATACTCTTTCAGAGTCTGCATCAACTTCGCGCCATTGATCGGCTTCACCAGATAATCATCACAACCGGCTTTCAACGCAGCTACCCGGTCAGCATCAAAGGCATGAGCAGTCAGGGCGATAATTGGAATTTCAGCATTGAACTTCCGGATCTCCGAGGTTGCAGTACGTCCGTCCATAACAGGCATCTTCATATCCATCAGTACCAAATCCACCGGTTGGGTACGGACAATCTCAACTGCCTCCAGTCCATTCGGTGCGTGTAACAACTGGCATTTGTTTTTCAAGATAGAAGATACCAAAAAGAAGTTACTTTGTATATCTTCAACGACCAGTACTCTTTTAGGTACTTTTTTTGTTTCTTCGGAGTCAAGAATATTTTCTTTATTCGCATCCTTCTCATTGTTCCGACGTGAAGAAGTCGGTTCGCTGTTAACCGATTCGAACTGGCATGGCAAAACCGCCCAAAATAAAGACCCTTTATCAAATTCTGACTCAAAGCCTATCTCTCCTCTGCAAGCCTCAACAATGGCTTTACAAATGGACAATCCCAATCCGGTTCCCTGTGCAAATTCATCCAGTTTCTCAAAACGATGAAATACTTTATCTTTTTTATCCTCCGGTATGCCGATACCTGTATCGCGAACGTAAAGACGAATATTTTCGTCTATCTTCTCATACCCCATTTCAATAGTTCCTTTGGAGGTATATTTGATAGCATTAGTTACAAAGTTAGTGAGAATCTGCGCTAACCGGTTTTTATCCAAACGAACGGTACAAGTTTCATAAGGATTCACGGGAACTAACCGAACCTGCGGATTTACTACACGACGATGCATCGAAGCAGCTAATTCGTTGAAATAAACAGCCAAATCAAAATTTTCGTATTTCAGTTCTACCGAGCCGGCTTCTATTTTCGAAAGATCCAGTATGTCGTTAATCAGCTTCAAAAGCAACTCATTGTTGGCATTGATAATCTGAATAAATTCTTCTTTTTCTTCTTGATCTTCCGTCACCATCAATAAGTCGGAAAAACCAACGATAGCATTTAACGGTGTACGAATTTCATGGCTCATATTTGCCAGAAAGGCGGATTTCAACTTATCGGATTGTTCAGCGCGGCTCCTTGCCTTTTCAAGTTCACCAATCATGTGCTGCCGCTCGGTAACATCATCTACACGAATCACGACACCGTCAACATCTCCCTGTTCATTAAATATGGGAGTAGCAAAGACTTCTATGACATGCTTGTTATCCAGATTAAACAAGATAGACTCTACCTGACCGGATTTCCGGGCACGTTGCATCACACAATTCTCACAAGGAGTGGTGCGATTATGGGCTGTCAGATAGCAAGGTTCTCCTTTTTTGTAAGCCTCATAAGAAAGGCTTTTACTACAAAGCGAGATATTCTCCCATTGTACGATATAGTCGTTCGCAATATATGCCAATCCCGAATTAATATTGTTCAATACCAATTCATTCTGACGAATCAAATGGATCATTCTTTGTTCGCTCTCAAGAAGTTCTTTTTTCGAACGCACAACCTCTTCGTAAAGATTGTCATATTTGTTTTGCCACAAAACACGTTCGGTGATATCTTGAGTTATCACCATATAATTGGTAATTTCAGACTTATCATTATGTACAAAAGAAACGGTAATCTCGAAGAATTTTATACCGGACAGATTAGTAGGAAAAAGACGGCACAAGTCATCAAAATCATATTTTGCCATGAAACGCACTGTTTCTCCTTTTCTGATCTGTTCCTTGATTTCATCAGAGAAACTGGTGTAGTTGAATAGATTATAGCCCAAAATATCCTTTTTGTCTTTTATCCCCATTGATCTCAACCGTGAATAATTGACATCTATCATGAGACCGTCCTTATCATACAATTCCAAGCCTACAGACAAGTCATTAAAGATATTATGCAATAAGTTATCAGCTATCCCATTTACCAAAGTCTGTTCCATGCAGCAAAATTTGTATAGTATTACAATATTGATTGTTTATCCAAGCAAAGTTACTTTAATATTTTGTTACATAGAAAGAAAGAGGCCTTTTAGCCTCTTTCAGTATCTTTATTTCGCATTTTGGTATAAGAAGCCTTCTGCTTTCGCTAATGTTTCCGGTTTGCCTATATCAATCAGATGCAACTTTTCTGTCAAGTAACCACCATAGTTTACTTGCCGGCAAGTGGCAAGATAGAAATCCATGATAGAGAATTTTCCATCCCATGAGGGAGAGGTCATCCATTGAAAAATGGCGGGCGAAAGTACATGGATGCCACTGAATGCATATTCTTGATAAAGGGAAGAATCATACTGAAAACCTTCCGGTTTCACTTGTTCCGTATCCTTGTTTATCCATCCGCAAAGTCTCTTATCTGTATCAAAAAGAAGATAGCGGGAGGTTTTACGTTGGCTGGCCAGTAAAGTGGCAACAGCACCGCTTCGTAAATGGTAGTCATATAATTCTTTCAGATTCACGTCTGAAAGAATATCGACATTGTGTATCAGGAAAGGCTCATCGGAGTTTTCAAAGAAAGAACGGGCTTTCTTAATTCCCCCACCGGTGTCGAGCAACAGATCGCGTTCATCGGAAATATGTATGATAAGCCCAAAATTCTCATTGGCTTCTAAGAAATCAAGTATTTGTTCGCCAAAATGATGGATATTAATCACTATTTCTGTGAATCCGGCAGCTTTCAGTTTTAAGATCACATGTTCCAACATCGGATGTCCGGCTATGGGAACCAAAGCCTTCGGCATGGTATCGGTGAGCGGCTTCAGCCGGCTACCCAAACCGGCTGCAAATATCATTGCTTTCATTCTTTCGGTTACTTTCTTCTTTAATATTTACTCTTCTTAGATTGTTGCCTCAAACGTATGTTCGATATTCTGTTCCCGATGCACCAGTTCGACTTTCACACCAAATTTCTGATTCAGGTGCTCTGCCAGATGCTGGGCAGAATAAACAGAACGATGCTGTCCGCCGGTGCAACCGAAGCAGACGGACAAATTGCTGAATCCGCGTTCCATATAACGTTGCACGGAGGCATCCACCAAAGCATAGACATGATCGAGGAAACGGAGTATTTCTCCATCTTCTTCCAAGAAAGTGATTACAGGTTCATCCAGTCCGGTGAAAGGTTTGTAACGCTCATACTTACCGGGATTATTCACGGCGCGACAGTCGAATACATAACCTCCTCCATTGCCGGTAGAGTCATCAGGAATTCCTTTCTTATAGGCAAAACTCATTACTTTGACGGTTAACTGCCGCTTTTTCAGATCGTCCGTAAATTGTTTCAGTCCGGTAAGCTCTCGCAAAACGTTACAGAGATACGGATATTCCGGATATTCTTCTTTCAACAATTCACGCAGGTTTTCGATGGCATAAGGAACACTTTGGATAAAATGCGGTTTCTTTTCAAAGTAACCACGGAAACCATAAGCTCCCAACACTTGCAGCGTACGGAAAAGGACAAAGTGACGAAGCTGGCTATAAAAATAGGATTCGTCAATCGGTTGGTATTTGCGAAGAGCTTCCATATACTCTTGCAGCAGTTCTTTACGAAGACTATCGGGATATTTCGCTTTCGCTTGCCACAGGAAAGAGGCTATGTCATAATAGAACGGGCCTTTGCGTCCGCCCTGAAAGTCGATAAACCACGGTTCGCCGTCTTTTATCATCACATTACGGCTCTGAAAATCACGATACATGAAAGTAGCGGAAGAACTGCGAAGCAAGACATCGCTCATTTTCTGGAAATCATCTTCCAGTTTATCTTCCTGAAACTCCATACCGGTAGCTTTCAGGAAGCAATATTTAAAGTAATTCAAAT
>OJMG01001007.1_pt1 | contig 27223 bp, 18 predicted proteins | sample 1597141 | NCBI WGS metagenome assembly OJMG01 (sample SAMEA2452119, study PRJEB22498) | human gut metagenome | biome: human feces; feature: human gut; material: feces | place: Australia | collected 2012 | reverse complement strand
AGCCCGTCCCGGAATCCGTGCCATATTGCCGGCAGTTGCCGTGCACGACTATCCGCGGTTTGCTTTCCGCGCGCAGCATCTTGATGTGTCGCGGCATTATTTCCCCGTTGCCTATATTAAGAAGGTGCTTGACTATATGGCTTTCCACAAGATGAACTATTTCCATTGGCACTTGACCGACGACCAGGGATGGAGAATCGAAATGAAATGCCGGCCGGAACTGACGGCTAAAGGTGCCTGGCGCGAAGGTGAAATAGAAGGTCTTTATCCCGGCAAATACAAGGAGTTGCCCTATGGCGGTTACTATACGCAGGAGGATGTGAAAGAGGTGGTGGAGTATGCTGCAGCACGACATATTACGGTCATTCCCGAAATCGACATACCTGGCCACTGCATGGCGGTGCTTGCCACTTATCCTGAACTGGGAACAAAGCCTGACGAGGAAAAGAAATGTGCCCTGACTTGGGGTATCTTCAATAAATTTAATAATGTGCTGGCTCCGAAGCCGGCGACATTCGACTTTCTCCGTGACGTGTTTACGGAACTGTGCAGCCTTTTCCCGGGACCGTACATTCATCTCGGGGGCGACGAGTGTGCTCCGCGCTGGTGGGAAGAAAGCGAGGAAACGCAGCAGTATATGCGTGACCACGGAATCAAAACTACATCCGCTCTTCAGAGCCATATCGTGAACTATGTGGTGGACATTGTGGAGCAGAATGGAAAAACGGCTCTTGGTTGGGACGAAGTGCTTCAAGAAGGCGTATCTCCGAAATGTGTCATCGTCAACTGGCGTGCTCCGGAAAACGGTGTCCGTGCCGTCAAAGCCGGTCATCGCACGGTTATGGCAAGTGCACGCTGGAGCTACTTGAACGTGCGGGAGTCGGCCCGACAGGATGAAGTGGGACCGGTAAGAGTCCTTCCGATGAAAAAAGTATATGGGTATGACGTCGTGCCCGATTCGCTCAGCGCAGAAGAGGTTTCACTGGTGATGGGAGTGGAAAGCTGTCTGTGGACCGAATATGACCCTACGACATGGAAGGTGGAATACTTCCTGTTTCCGCGGCTGGCGGCTGTGGCCGAAAACGGCTGGTCGGCTGTCGAACGTAAGAATTGGGACGATTTTGTCGGACGTATGCTCCGTCAGCTTGACCGCTACGACTTGTGGGGAATACGTTATTCCGAGCGCTTTCTTGAAACAGAAGACATTAAGCGGATACGGTAGTCCGTATTCTGCAATATAATGGGTGGGGCAGGCTGATTAACAGTTGTTAAAAGTGCTGCTCCCCCAATATTTTTGCCAATAAAAATGTGAATAGTATTAAAAATAGTTGTAGTTTTGCAACGTAACTATTGTTGTTGTATGAAAATATATGCTTATGATTCGAAGATTCCCTCTTTTCGTTTGTGGGGGAGTTGCTTGAACCTATGTTTGTATATGTGTATAACGACTAACAATTAGCGAAGAAAAACAATTAGTGATTATTAATACCAATGTAAAACTAAATCAATTCTTGAATGAAGAGCTTTTGTTTACAGTTGAATCGTAGGTCATTGCTTACAGTGCTTATGGCATTGTTTGTTATCATTCCTGCGTTTTCACAGAAGATAACTGTACAAGGTACGGTTATTGATGAAACCGGTGTTCCAGTCATCGGTGCGAACGTGATTGCTGTTGGAGCCAGTGCCGGCGCTGCAACTGACTTTGACGGTAATTTTACATTGTCTGTATCTCCGGACGCAGTGCTGTCTGTATCGTACATCGGTTACGAAACCCAACAGGTGGCAGTCAACGGTCAGACTCAATTGAAGATTACATTAAAAGAAAACAGCGTTGTTCTTGACGAAGTTGTTGCTATCGGTTACGGTACAGTCAAGAAAGAAGATGTTACCGGTTCTGTGTCAGTGATGAAACCTGACGAAATCGAAGCCGGTTTGGCTACATCAGCCCAGGATTTGTTGGTAGGTAAGTCTCCGGGTGTTGTTGTAACATCAGGCGGTGGTGACCCGCAAGCAGGTGCTACAATCCGTATCCGTGGTGGTGCTTCCTTGAACGCCAACAATGACCCGCTTATCGTTATCGACGGTGTGCCCATCGACAACTCCAGCGTACAGGGTATGTCAAACCCGTTGGCAATGGTCAGCCCGGACAACGTAGAATCAATGACAGTGTTGAAGGATGCATCTGCAACAGCTATCTACGGTTCTCGTGCATCTAATGGTGTCATCATCATTACTACAAAGAAAGGTCAGGCTGGTAAACCACAGGTTAACTTCACAGCCAACATGTATGTCAACCACGCCCGCAACACTTGGGAAGTGCTCGATGCCGATGCTTATCGTGCATTGATGACTCAATACTGGGGTGAAGGTTCAGAAGCCGTTCTTGCTATGGGCAATGCCAATACAAACTGGCAGGACGAAGTGCTCCGTACTACTATTTCTCACGACTATAGCTTGAGCGTAGGTGGTACTGCAGGTTTCTTGCCTTACCGTGTGTCAGCCAACTATACCAAGTCAAACGGTATCATCAAGACTTCAAGCATGGACCGTGTGACAGCAGGTATCAACTTGACTCCGAAATTTTTTGACGACCATTTGAGCGTACAGTTGAACGCTAAGGGTTACTACTTCAAGAATAACTTCGGTGACTCCGGTTCAGTAGGTGCTGCCGTTGCTATGGACCCGACTCATCCGGTTTATACCGACTATGCTATGGCTGAAGGTTCTGCCGGCAAGCTGTTCAACGGTTACACTACTTGGGAATCAGGTGGTTTGGCAAATATCAATGCTACACAAAACCCGGTTTCTATCCTGATGGACCGCAACAACTATGCTGACGTTCTCCGTTCAAACGGTAACTTGCAGTTGGATTACTCAGTTCACTTCCTTCCGGAACTTCACTTGAACTTGAACTTGGGTTACGACTGGTCACAGACTAACGAATACAACACTATCGCTCAAAACTCACCGACAGCTTGGCGTTCATACAAGAAGAACGGTGCGAGCGTAGAAACTTACAAATACGAACGTAAGATCAATACATTGTTGGACTTCTATGCCAACTATAAGAAAGACATCGACGCTATCGATTCTAACATTGATGTGACTGTCGGTTATTCTTGGCAGAACTTCGACAACTACGGATGGAACGACAATGGCGTATTCATGAGCGCAGGTTACCAAAATCCGGTAAATAACAACGGTGTTTACTCATTGGTTATCGATGAAGCTTCTAAAGACGCTATCGGAAGCGTGTTTGAAAACAAACCTCGCTATCAATGGATGTCAGAACTTCAGTTGGTTTCATTCTTTGGTCGTATCAACTACTCTTTGATGGACACTTACTTGTTGACATTCACTCTTCGTGACGATGCAACTTCTCGTTTCCACAAGGATTGCCGTTGGGGTCTGTTCCCATCAGCAGCTTTGGCTTGGAAGATCAGCAACATGGACTTCTTTAAGGATGCAACTGACGTGATGAACGAATTCAAGTTGCGTTTGGGCTGGGGTGTAACTGGTCAGCAGGATATCGGTTCTTTGTTCCCATACATGGCCGTTTACCAGAGCTCAATCCAAGGTTCTTACTATCCGGGCATCATCAACCCAGTTGGTTCGAACGGCGAATATGTTTACTATCCTACACTTTATCCGGGCGGATATGACCCGAACATCAAGTGGGAGGAAACAACTACTTACAATGCCGGTATCGACGTTGCATTCCTTGGCAACCGCATCACTGCATCTTTGGACTGGTACTTGCGCGACACTAAAGACTTGTTGAGCTATGTTGCAGTTCCTATCGGTAGTGCAACAACCAACGAAATGAACAAGAACATCGGTACATTGCGCAACCTCGGTGTTGAATTCGCTATCAACGCCCGTCCGATTGTAACTAAGGACTTTACTTGGACCGTTGACTACAACGTTGCTTGGAACAAGAATGAAATTACTAAGTTGAACTCTACTGATGACCCGAACTACTTCATCAATACAGGTGGTATCTCAGGTACAGGTAATACAGTTCAAGCACACAAGGTGGGTTACCCTGCTTATTCATTCTACCTCTACGAACAGGTTTACGATGCTAACGGCAAACCAATCGAAGGTGAATACGTAGACCAGAACGGTGACGGACAGATTACAGGTGAAGACCGCGTATTGCGTCATCAGAAAGACCCGAAAGTAACAATGAGCTTGAGCAACACATTCAGCTACAAGAACTGGGATTTCGGTATCGTTCTCCGCTCTAACATCGGCAACTACGTTTACAACAACGTATTGTCAGACCGCACAGTGTTGGGTAACACTTGGAAGAACAGTAACTTGAGCAACTTGGTTGTAAATGACTTCTATTTCGACGGTACTCTTGAAGAAAGTAAGGAATTGAAGTTGAGCGACTACTACTTGCGTAACGCAAGCTTCCTCCGTTGCGACAACATCACACTTGGCTACACTTGGCAGAACCTTTTGAACAACAACTTGCGTCTGCGCTTGTTCGGTGCCGTTCAAAATCCGTTCGTAATCACCAAGTACAACGGTTTGGATCCGGAAGTGTTCAGCGGTATTGACGGTGGTGTTTACCCGCGTCCTACAACTTACTCTTTGGGATTGGTAGCAACATTCTAACCTTTAATTTGATTCTCATATGAAATATATCAATAAAATATTAACAGCAGGTTGCCTTGCATTGGGTATGGGGTTTGCAATGACTTCATGCGTTAACGACCTTAATGTTACCCCAAAAGACCCGAATTCATTTACTTGGGCAAACGTAGAAGCTGACCCTGACACATATCTTCCGCAGGTGTTTGCTAAATGTTATTCTGTTCTTGCCGTTTCCGGTCAGAGCGGTGAAGGTTCTTCGGATATGTCCGGTCTTGATAACGGTGCCGGCTGCTATCCGCGTGCCATCTATATGTTGAACGAGTTCCCGACAGATGAAACATTGTGGATTTGGCCGGATGCCGGTGTGGTTGATATCGTAACCGGTACTTGGGCTAACAACAACGTGAACATCTACGGTACTTATTCACGTCTTTACATTGCCATTGCTCTTTGCAACGACTTTATCCGTCAGACTTTGGAATCAGGCATCGATTTGACTCCGGCTGTACGTACAGACTATAACAATGTAGAACAATATCGTTTGGAAGCCCGCGCTCTCCGCGCTCTTTCTTACTGGTATGTGCTCGACTTGTTCGGTAACGGCGGTTGGGTAGACGAAACTATGGATTATGGCGACAGCCCGCTGCCTATCACTCGTAAAGATCTTTACAACCGTTTGACAACAGAATTGGAAGCCATCATCGCTGCATGGCCTGCTGCCAATGCAAAACCGTCATACGGACGTGTTGGTCTTGACGGTGTGAAAGCACTTCTTGCCAAAGTTTATTTGAACGCTAAGGTTTATACTAACGGTGAAGTTGACGGTTATGAAAAGTGCTTGAACCTTTGTAACCAGATTATCGATGCTCACAAGGGCAGCGGTTTCAAGAGCTCAGGTTTGGCCAACAACTATCATGCATTGTTTGCAGCCAACAACGACCAATACATGCCGGGCGGTTCAAACTCTGCTGAAAACGAAATCCTTTGGGGTATTCCTTACGATGCAACTAACATTCAGGCTTACGGCGGTACTCGCTTCCTGATGGCTGCTGCTTTCGTAAATGCTACAATGGCTGACCAGAAATATTATATGAGCTGTCTTGACTACGGTTTGAATGACCAATGGGGCTGTATGCACGCTCGTGCTGAATTCTCCGACAAGTTCAACTCAACAGACGTTCGCGATGACCTTTGGAGCAAGGAAGCTCAAGGTTTCACAAAGGAAAATACTGAATTCTCGAAGTTCAACAACGGTTATGCTGCTGTTAAGTTCACTAACCTTATCATGAACGCTGACGGTTCTTTCCCGAAAGCCGACAATTCTAAGCCTATCGCAGTTGACAACATCGCAGAATCTGCAAAAGTTCTGAATGTAAATGCTCACCCGGATACAGACCTTCCGGTGTTCCGTTTGGCTGATATCTATTTGATGAAGGCTGAATGTTTCGTTATGGGAAATCAGGGTAATGCTGACGAGGCTGTTGCAGCTGTTAATGTGGTTCGTGAACGTGCCGGTGCTAAACCTTGGACAAATGTAACGGCTAACGACCTTCTTGACGAACGTGCCCGCGAATTGTACTGGGAAAATCACCGTCGTACCGACCTTGTTCGTTTCAACAAGTTTACAAGCGGCTATACATGGTCATGGAAGGGCTATGTTGCCGGTGGTACAGACATGGGCTCACACATGAACGTTTATCCTATCCCGGCTAACGTGATTGCAGCTCAACCTGAATTTGGTGCATATCAGAATGCAGGCTATTAATCCATTTAAAAAGTGAATACTATGAAATTGAAATATTTATTATTGGCGATAGCCGGTCTGTCGATGTTCACTTCCTGTGAAACCGATGAGCCGTCACTGATAGTGGCACAATATCAGAAACCGACAACTTTTGTGCTCAACACACCGCAATTTGCCAACGGTGTATATGATTTGCAGAATGCAGGTGCTCTCAACCTGACTTTCTCTCAGCCGGACTACGGTTATTCAGCTGTCTGCAAATATACGATTGAACTGTCAAAGACAGAGGATTTTGCCACTCCTGTAGCTATGTCGACTACTTACAGCGTATGTGACATCGATATCGATGCTAACGATTTCGCAATGAGTGTCTGCACAACCTACGGTTGGGAAAGCCAGGCCGACATTGATGCAGCTTTGGCTGAAGCAGGAGGTACAGTACCTGTTTACGTACGCGTTAAGTCTCAGCTCAGCAATACACAGGTGAAGGATTCTGAAATCACTTCCAACTCTGTGAAGCTGAACGTAATTCCTTACTTCGCTTTGCCGGCAGTTGAATTGCCAACTACAATGTACATGATTGGTAACTTCTGTGGTTGGGAATGGTCGAACGCTGCCGAAATGGTTCCGGTTCACTCTAATCCTGACAAGTTCTGGTGCATCCGCTACGTAGCAGAAGGCGAAGGCTTCAAGTTCAACACGAAAGCTGAATGGGGCGGTGACTTCGGATATGAAGGAACTACTTTGGTATCTAATGTTGAAGGTCTTGAATTTGCTGCCGACAACGACAAGAACATTACAGTAAACAAGTCCGGATGGTATATCTTCGGTGTTTCTGTTAAATTGGAAGGCCGTGACCTTCTTTATACAGTGACAGTCTTCCCGGCTAATGTATATGTATTCGGTGATTGCAACGGTGGTAACTGGGGCGCTGATCCTGCATGGATGTTTACAGCTCCGGAAACTGCTGACGGCGACTTCGTTTCTCCGGCATTGGCTGCAACTGGCGAACTTCGTTTGTGTATCAATCCGGTTGACCTCGACGGCAATGCTTGGGCAGGTGACTGGTGGCACACTGAGTTCATCTTCTTCGACGGCAAGATTGCTTATCGTGGAACAGGCGGTGACCAGGAACGTGTAACTGCAAATCAAGGCTTGAAAGTTTATTTGAACTTTGTAACAGGTAAAGCAAGCGTAAAATAATAACCTTAAACGGCTGACTCCGGCGGACTTTTTTATAGTCGTCCGCCGGGCGGAAGCCACAAATGAAAACGATTGATATGAAAAAATTAGGAATATTTTTAATGTCTGCTCTCGCTCTCGGTTTTACTGCTTGCGACGAGTACGAAGAAGCAATTCCGCAAAACAACCCGCAGGCTCCGGTCATGTCGGTTGAAGGTGTGGAAGTGGCATCTGGCAATGAATTGGCAGCTTCCATCAATTTGAATACATTTGAAGGCGATTCTCTTGAATTGATTAAGACTGTCAAGAGCCCGGAACTGAACGAAGGTACTACTATCGTTTACAATGTTGAGGTTGCTTCTGCTGCAGATTTCAGTGACAAACTTTTGGTTGCCACAACTGATAGCAAAGTGGCTAAAACAGATTTGGACAATGCTTTCCGCACATTGTTCGGAAAGACTCCGAATGCCCGTACCGTACATTTCCGTTTTGCTCCATATTTCTCTGACGGAGCGACTCGCGTGAAAATTGGTGGCGCTGATGTTTATTTGAACGCTACAGAACAATCAGTAACTCCGGTTGACTTGGGTATCTTTGTTGATGAAGCCTACTATATCGTAACTGATGCTTGGTTCGGACCGGGTTGGGACGAATCACTCATTAAGTTGGAACACAGCGATGCAGATGTTTATGACGATGCTGTATTCTCATTGACAACTGTGCTTCAACAAGGCAATATCCAATTTATGGGTGCTAAGGACGTTGAAGCAGCCAAGAACGACCCGGGTAATGAATTCCTTTATGCATGGGGTCCGGGTGCTGAAAACGGCAAATTGTATCAGGGTGAAGAAGCTTCAGCTTACACTATCAATACAACAGGTCAATACAAAGTTCGTATCGACATGCTCGAACGTACATATATGATTCAGGCCTACACTCCGGTATTGTATGTTGTAGGTGCATTCAACGGTTGGAATGCAAGTGCCGGAACATCTTACGTATGTGAGGAAGAGTCAAACGTGCTGACTGGTTTCGTTGACATGACTTTTGAAGGTACTAACGAATTCAAGTTCGCTGCTCAGTTGGATTGGGAACCGGTTCAATACGGTGCCGGTGCAGAAGCCGGAACTTTGGCTGATCACGGAGGTAACATCAAGCTGGAAGAAACAGGTGTCATGTACTTCAAACTCGACCTTAACGAAATGACTTACGTTGCTACTAAGATCAATTCGTTCGGAGTTATCGGTAACGCAACTCCTGGCGGTTGGGACAACGAAACTGCCCTTACTTACAATGGCGGACTCGTTTGGGAAGGTACTATGTATTTGGAACCTGGTGAATTGAAATTCCGCGCTAACAACGCTTGGGATGTAAGCCTTGGTGGTAGCTTTGACGACCTCGGTACGCTCAATGCTCCTAACTGCACAATTTCCGATAAAGGAACTTACAAGATAACGCTTGACTTGAGTGACGCTAATCAGCTCAAGGCAACTCTTGTTAAACAATAAGATTTTTTCACTTGCAGAAATCCCCGTCAGCTCTCTGGCGGGGATTTCTCGTTTTTATGCAGTTGGGATGCATTATTTGTCGTTTTAAATTCGTATATTCGCAAACGAAGAATGTGTGCCTGATTAGGTAAATAATATGTTTAAAAATCGTAGATTGTAGTACTTAAATCTTTTTACGGATGAAAGCTTTTCGTTTTATGTTGTTGGCTGCCGTTGTTCTGATGGTTGCTGGATGTCAGTCTGAAAATATAGATGGCTATGTTCCTGTGGAGGCGGTAGCAATTAATCGCACAGCCGCAACGCTTTCTTTTGAAAAGGAATACGAAACTGTGTCGCTTTCAGCACAAGTATTTCCTGAAAATGCTTCGAATAAAAATGTCGTTTGGAGTTCCGAAAATGAGTCTGTTGCCAAGGTTGACCAAAACGGAGCGGTGACAGCCGTCGGTGTCGGCACGACTGAAATCTCCATTCTGTCGGAAGATGGTTCCCGTTCGGCCACATGCTCGGTGACTGTCGTTGATGACATGGAACAGTTTACCAAAGAAATTCTCTATTCTGTTTTCAGTAAGTTGACTTCGGAAAGTACCCTTGCTGAATGGAATTGGAGAATGGATAGAAAATTGAGTGACTGGGAAGGTATCAATGTCAATAAAACGGGAGGAAAGAAGACATTTCAAATCAGACTCTTTGACCAAGGTCTGACGGGTCCTCTTAGTGGAGCGCTTTTCTGCATACCGGGGCTTGAGGCACTGGATTTAAGTGAAAATAATCTTAGCGGTGAAATACCGGTCGAAGTTGGCAATGCAGCTGATTTGACGGGACTTTACCTTGATGGCAACAATCTGACAGGTGAAATTCCGGCCGAGTTGGCAAATTTGTCGAATCTTGGGACCTTGATGCTTAGCGTCAATAGGCTTAGTGGCAAAATACCTTCAGCATTAGGCAAACTTTCCGAAACAATTTCAATGCTTGACTTGAGATTCAATCAGTTGACGGGACAGGTGCCTAAATCTTTGAAACGTAGTCAGATGTATTCTAATTTCTGGTTTAATCCCCAGCGGGAAGGTTATGAAATTACTGATACTGAATTCGGAGAGTTTGACAAAGTGGCTCTTTTGCTGTTGAGACAGAAATGGGGGGAAATGCTCCTTTTTCGGTGAGGAATACGTGGAAAGAGGAGAATTCTATTGTCGAGTTTGATGGAGTGAGTGTTAATGGGATGGGACAGGTTGTGGCTCTTTCTTTAAGTCTAATGACGGAAGAGGCTGTCAGGACAATGCCCGATTTTTCTGTATTTCCTGAACTCAGAGAAATAATTTTAGGGACATCTCCAATATCCACATTACCCGAGTGGGTTAAGAATGTTAAAAAATTGCGCAACTTGAGAATTGTAGTGTGTCCGTTTAGTGATATTCGTTCAGTAACGGAACTTAAGACGTTGGAATATCTCGAAATTTCCTTTTCTACCGTATCAGCGGAATTGCCGGCAGAACTTGGAAATCTCGAACAACTCGAATATCTGATATGCATCGATAGTTCACTTTTTGGCGAAATCCCGGCGGAATTGGGTAATTTGAAGAAGCTGAGGTATCTCAATCTTTCTGGCAATTGTTTGTCGGGAGAAGTTCCTGAATCGTTGCTCAATAATCCGTATTTCTCAGACTGGAGCCTGTTGCCGCAACAAAGTGGATACGGATTCTCGAATTTGAGTGAGGAATAGGATTTTGATATTTATTTTAGGTTGAGAGAAAAAACAATAGCCGTTGTACTTTCAAGGGTATAACGGCTATTATCATCCAAGATGGTCAACAAAGGCTTTGTTGTTAATAGCGTGTTTGGGTGGCTCTTTAGTCGTCTTACGCATTGCTGACAGCATTTTGCATTCTGTCTTTTCTCAATGCCAACTGCATTTTCGATAAAGGCAGAATGCAATCAGTCTGAGAACTGCGCAAAAGTCTATCATAAAGTCTAATGTTCGATTTGGTCATAGAGCATGGGTATCAATATCCCAGTTGCTTTACCCATTTCCGGATGTCATTGTCGCTTGCATGATTGAGTAGCTTCCCTTCTTTCCACTGAAGGTGGGGATATGTTTCTTTCAGCATTTTTATGCTGTTGGAAATGCCGCTACTGCCTGAGGTGGCAAACGGTATGATTGTTTTACCCTCAAGGTTGTGGCTTTCAATGAAGGTGTTGATGATTCTTGGTGCCATGTCTCACCAGATTGGATATCCCAAAAACACGACATCAAAACGGTCCGTGCTGAATGCCTTTCCTCCGATGGCAGGTCGTACGGATGGATTGTTGGTTTCCTTGGAACTGCGGGAACTGCTGTCGTTCCAGTCGAGGTCGGAGGCGGTATAAGGTTGTGCCGGAACGATTGCATGAAGTTCTCCGGCTGTTGCGTCGGCCAGTTTTTCTGCCACTTTGGCTGTGGTGCCTGTGGCGGAAAAATAGGCGACGAGAATTCGTGCGTTTGTTTGAGTCTTGTCCATATTCGTTTTTTGTTGTGAACACAGGGAAAATGGTATCCCTATCATTGTCAGTATTGCTAAAATAGTCTTAAACATAAAGGGGGAGTTTAATGTTTCAAACGGTTGTATTCTTCATCGGTCACGGGTTCGAGCCATTCGTTTGACATGTTTTCCCCGTCGATTTCAACTGCAAGGTGGGCAAACCAACTGTCGGCGGCCGCACCGTGCCAATGTTTGACTCCGGCAGGAATGTGGATGACGGTGCCCGGAAGGATTTCTTGTGCTTCCTTGCCTTCCTCCTGATACCAGCCGCGTCCGGCGATGCCTATCAACATTTGTCCTCCGCCTTTAGTGGCCTTGTGGATATGCCAGTTATTGCGGCATCCCGGTTCAAACGTGACATTGGAAATATTTGCCTGCTGGTTTGATACAGGGAAGAGGTAGCTGTTGCCAACGAAATATTTTGCATAGGCTGTGTTGGGTTCTCCGATTGGGAAAATCATTTCTTTTTGGAAGGCAGCTTTGCTGTCGCTGTCGGTTGTTTCGTCTGCCCACACATTTTTTGCGAGGTTGAATGCTGCCCAGGCTTTCGGCCATCCGGCGTAGAAGCCGATATGGGTGATTATTTCGGCTATTTCCGTGCGCGTGATGCCGTTGTTTTTTGCCGACTGGAGGTGAAATGTCAGAGAGTTGTCGGTTATGCCCTGACTGATAAGTGCGGTAATGGTAACCAGGCTGCGGTCGCGCAGGCCAAGTTTGTCGGTTCGGCTCCACACTTCACCGAAAAGAACATCGTCGTTTAGTTCCGCGAATTTGGGCGCAAATTCTCCCAACTGGTCGCGTCCGGCTGTCTGTACTATCTTTTTCTGTGCCATAATGAAATTGGTTGTTATTGCTGAAAGTATCAGCATGATGAATATTTTCTTCATTTTGATAAAGGTTTTATAGGTGTTTTCAGTTGTTGCATGGAATTTGATACAGCCTTTCGACTTCGGAAGGTGCATGAAGGTCGAGAATCAGGCTGTGTCCGGTATCCATTGCAGCAATTGTCTGCATTTCTTCTTCGGACAGACGAAAGTCCATGACTTCGAAATTCTCCGTCATGCGTTCCTTGTGGACCGATTTCGGAATTGCGACAACTCCGCGCTGCAGATGCCAGCGCAGCACGACTTGTGCCGCCGTTTTTCCGTATTTCTGTCCGATGGCTGACAAGACAGGATTGGAAAACAGGCCGTTTCTTCCTTCGGCCAGCGGTCCCCATGCTTCCATTTGTATGCCAAGCGACTGCATGATGTGCATGGCTTCTGTCTGCTGGGTGTACGGATGGGTTTCTATCTGATTGACAGCCGGTATAACATCCGTGTTTTGACACAAATCGAGCAGGCGGTCGGGTTCGAAATTGCAGACTCCGATAGCACGGACCCGTTTTTCAGCGTATAGTTTTTCCATCGCACGCCAGGTTCCATAGTAGTCGGCAAAAGGCATGTGAATCAGATACAGGTCGAGATAATCAAGGCCTAATCTTGCCAGCGACGAGTCGAACGCTCGGAGAGTGTTGTCGTATCCCATTTCGGAAATCCATGCTTTGGTGGTGATGAACAGCTCCTCACGAGGAATGCCGCTTTTGCCGAGCGCAGCACCTACGGCCCGTTCGTTTCCATAGACAGATGCCGTGTCGATAAGGCGGTAACCGACTGCGAGGGCATCGCTGACTGCTTTTTCACAAGTGCCGTTGTCGGTCACCTGGAAGACGCCGAAGCCAAGCATCGGCATCTTTATGCCATTGTTGAGTGTAACAAAGTCCATAAGTCTGAATATTATTTGTCGATTTGACTTTCTGTAAACGGGTCGGCACGATGTCCCATCAGGTCGATTTTTGCATATTCCTTGTCGAATTCCTCCATTTCCCACGCTGAAAGGCGGACAGTGGCGGCACCAAGGAAATCGTCGAGATGTAGGGGATTCGTTGTGCCGGGTATCGGTGCAATCCATGATTTGCGCGACAGCATCCAGGTGAGCGCGAATTGGGCGGGAGTGATGCCTTTGTGTTCAGCCCAACGGCGGACAAGTGCGACGAGTGGCATATTGTGTTTCAGTGCTTCCGGGGTGAATTGAGGCAGGTTCCATCGGCGGTCGCCACGCTTGAACCGGCTGTTCTCGTTGATAACGCCGGTGAGAAATGCCCGGCCTAACGGACAATAGGGAACGAAGCCGATTCCCAGTTCTTCAAGGGTTGGGAATATTTTCGTCTCCGGCTCGCGCCACCAGATGGCATACTCGCTCTGCACGGCTGAAAGAGGACATACGGCATGAGCACGGCGGATGGACCGGGCACTGGCTTCCGACAATCCCCAATGCAGCACTTTGCCTTCCTCCATCAGTTCTTTCACAGTACCGGCCACGTCCTCCATCGGAATCTGTGGGTCGACACGATGTTGATACAGCAGGTCGATGTGGTCGGTATGCAGTCGTTTCAAAGAGCCTTCGACGGCGCGGCGTATGTGGTCGGGGCGGCTGTTTAGGGCGGTCGGCTTGCCTTCTTCGACGCCGAAGCCGAATTTTGTGCCGATTTTCACTTCATTGCGGAACGGTGCAAGAGCTTCGCCCACCCATTCCTCGCTGGTGTAGGGGCCGTAGACTTCGGCTGTGTCGAAAAAGGTCACGCCTTTTTCATATGCCCTGCGGATGAGGGCAATCATTTCCTTTTTCTCATACTTTCCGCCATAGTAACCCACCATCGGAAGGCATCCCAGACCGATGACCGACACGTCCAGCTTGCCGAGCTTGCGGTGTTCCATGTCTTGAGGCGTATTCGATTGGCTAGGTGTACGGTTCTCTGCAGTTGGTGAGGTTTGTGGAAGAACATTCGATAAGCCTGTCCATGTGCCTATGGCCGATAATGTTGCCAATGATGACACTCTTGAAAAATCTCTTCTGTCCATAATTCGCTTCGTTTTAAATGAATGTAATCCGTCAGCCCCCTCAATATCTCCATTTCGTTTTCTTCCAGGACGATGAGTTTTTGTCGGTCGGTTTTCGCATTTACTCCGTCTTGGATTAGGAAGCTGGCTATTATGTGCTGTGTCGTCGTGTGATAGCGGTCGGCAATGAAACTGACCGTTTCATCATGATACAGCTCGGCGGGTATATCTTTAAGCATTTCCTTTTTGTTTACAATGCAAAATTATTTGCCGCGGCGGAAACGTTTGTAACGATATGTGGGGAGTTTGTACCATTTTTACGGATTTTCCGTATCTTTACATGTGATAGGATACGTTGTGGGATAGACGTGCTTGAAAAACAAGTTGTCGTTTGTCTCTCCGCTCTCTTTTCGCTATCTTTACAACGAAGATGGAATTTGATTTTCGGATAAAAATGTTTGGGACAGAAATGGGCAGGATTCGAAAAATTCGGAATGTCAGTGACTACAGCAGTTGGCTTGGGCATGTTGATACCCATCCTTTGGTCAGTGTCATAAGTTATGAGGCTGTGTCACCCGTGCGCCACAGTCTGAACAATTATGATGTCTACGGAATCTTTTTCCATGATGAGGCGGATATTGATTTGGCCTACGGATGTGGAAAGTATGACTATAAAAAGGGAACCGTCATTTGTGTCGCTCCCGGGCAGATTGGAGGTAAGGAAGACAATGGTGAACAGGTGATGCTGACGGGTTGGGCGTTGCTTTTCCATCCCGATTTGCTGCACAACACTCCTTTGGAGAAGAAAATCAAGGAATATTCCTTTTTTGACTATCGGGTGAACGAGGCTCTGCATATGACAGACGAGGAACACGATATTTTTGTGTCGCTCATGCGGCAGTTGCAGGAAGAACTTCAGAAAAAGCACGACGAACTTCAGGATGCCATTATCGTTGGATATATAGAACTTGTTCTGAACTTTTGCCAACGGTTCTATAATCGGCAGTTTCTGACCCGGAAATTGGCGAATTCGGATATTCTGATGAACTTCAATGCTCTGTTGCGCGACTATTACGACAACAATTTGCAGATGGAATCAGGGCTGCCCTCTGTGCAGTATTGTGCGGACAAATTGTGCCTGTCGTCGAATTATTTCGGTGATGTTGTAAAGCGGATGACTGGCGACACTGCCAGCAACTATATCCGTCAGTTTATTGTCCAATGTGCGAAGAACAAACTGGCGGACGGAATGACTGTTGCTCAGGCGGCTTATGACTTGGGATTTGACTATCCCCAACATTTGAGCAGAATGTTTCGGATGCAGACCGGAATGACCCCGTCGCAGTATTGCGACAAATTCCGCCGGAAGTAATCATATAACTATGTCGCCATTAATATTCTTCCTCGTTGAAGAATATTATCCACATTGATTATCAATGTGTTACGTAATAATCAATGAAATTTGCACAAACCGCACCGTCTGAGACGGTCTGAGATGATTCGAGTGCATATTATATAGTTGCCCCTAAAAAGCCCGCCTTTGCGGGATATTGTTCTCACACAGTGTCTTGCAGATTTATCAAAGACTCTTATAGATTAAACTGCTGAATACCAGCAGATGAAGACATTTTTAAGGGAGAACTAAGTATTATTTTTCTACAACTACATTCGGATATTTACTTTTCCATATATCTCTACCCAGATCAGCAGAAAATACAGAGGTAATCAGGAATTTTCCCACTCTAGTATCCGGATCCTCCGGTTTTAACTGCTGTAGATAAGTACATTCATTCCCGTAATCATCGACAGCATATACTATCTGCTGTCTGATAATCACTGCACCATTAGGATCTTGTTCCGCAAAGTTGTTATCGCAATAGTATATATAGGCAATATCTCCTGCTTCATCATATTCGACTCCCCAGGCTGTCATAGCATGGTTTCCAGTCTTGGGACCGGCAACATCAAACACATTTAGACCGATAGCCCTCTTGTTGAGGAGGGCATCTGTAACAAATGTATTGAACTGCTCTCTATTTGGTTTGTGTGAGGACCTTGCCGTCAAAGCATTATTTTTTGTGAATACTTCCGGAAGGAATCCTTTAAACCCATTGATATCGCCACCAAGATAAGCCCCAGTAAAAAACCATTCAACTCCTTTAGGATCATCGTTGCCAAAATTCGGGAAATGATCTTTGAAGAACTGGAAAACTTCCGATCTGTTGACTGTGACATAATCTGGTTCCGGAAGAGAACCGTCCCAGTTGCCAACCCCGTCAGGGTAAAGCGGTTTGAAAGCATAGGACGGCCGCTCGAAAGTACCTGAACCAGTCGTCACCGAAGAGCCGTAATCTACATCGTATGCAGCAAGGTATTCTTTATTCATGCACATCCACCATGACACTACATTTGATGCCGATGCCGCCCAGCACATTTGGGAATCGTCTTCATAGTTTCCATGTGACTTGTTGCAGTCATACCAGCCACATCCTTCAGCCCATGTGAGATATTGCTCCTCATAGTAACGATTGTCATATCTGAGCCACTGACCTTTTGGCAAACCATACTTGTTACCGAGCTTATATGTAGGAAGGTTCTCCTTACCTGGGAAATCAGGCACATTCAATCCATATACCCACAATGTTTTTCCTGCAAGTTCAGGATTGCCCGGTCTCAGAGTAAGGTTTATCGAGATCTGCTTTCCTGACTCGAAAAATGTAAGGTCATTGTTCTCTTCTGTCTTTTCAGGAGCTTTGAAATACGTTGTCTTACCCTCTGCAACGATCTGCAGAAGTCCGTCATCGTCCCTGTAAGGAATCGCACTTTGGGGAATAATCACAGCGGCAAAATTTCCTTCTCCATCCTTGGATGGGGTAATCCATCTGAAATCGGTTCCTCTCACTTCGGCCTCACCGGTAAGTAGATTGAAATAGCCCTGTGTCAGACTCCTGACTTTAACCTCTGGCGAAGTCATACTGCCAGAGAGAAAGATCCTGACTCTGTGAAGTGCATGCCCGAAATTCATATCAGCTTTGTATACACCTGATTCGACGACTGTTTTTGAAAACAGCAAATCTGAATTATAAAAACCGTCTCCAGTCTGGTCTAATGCAATATTCAGCTGATAAGTCTCTGGATTCTGTTGTTCTCCAGTTGCCGGATAATGAGCAGACAATGATAATGGTCCTTCACCAAAATCATTACGCTTTAGACGAGGAATCCACTGTCCTCCCGAATATGTAAGTTCTCGATAAGAAAGACCTTTATCCCCTTGAAGGTAAAGCCCAACTTTATCGCCCTCTGTAAAACTTCCGGAACCATCATTTGCAAGGTCAGCCCTTGTCTCCACTTTGGAAAAAACGATATCCAGATATCCGTCATCCCTGTCCTGGAAATTATCCTGAAATTCGGAAGAACAAGAAAAGAAAGATAAAGACAAAACACTGATAAAGATACCAGTATATATACCTTTAAATATAGAAAAACATTTAACCATAAAAAACAGATTAACCTATATTGCATTTATATACAATAGGTAATGTTTCATTAGTGTGTCTGGAGTAAGTCTTCAGACCTCTCAAAAATTTTGCAGATATATCAATTTATTTCTTAATTCACCGGCAGGTCAGCCTGCCGATGAGCGTTTTTATTCGTCCGGGAACAGATTCCTGTCAAGATCTATTTCGGAGACCTGAGGCAGGTAAGACTTCTCACCCATTGCAGTCTTTCCCATAAACAGGATGACCGATTTCTCCTCCGAAAAACGTATTTTGTCCAAATAAACCGCGCCATTTGAGGCGGTCAAACACTGTTGTCCAAACAAATTAAATCCCCGTCAAACTTACTGATTGGCAGGGATTTAATTTGTTTTCGCGCTTAAAAACGCATTAATATTCCTCCTCGTTGAAGAAGAAGTCTTCTTTGCTTGGGTAGTCAGGCCATATATCTTCGATGCATTCATACACGTCGCCTTCATCTTCCATTTCCTGAAGATTTTCAATTACTTCAAGAGGTGCACCCGAACGCATAGCGTAGTCGATAAGTTCCTCCTTGGTTGCTGGCCAAGGTGCATCTTCAAGTTTTGATGCAAGTTCAAGAGTCCAATACATAATTTTTGTCGATTAAAAAACGTCGCAAAAATACAATATAAAACATTATTTGCAATCTTTATCCCAGAAAATTTCTTCGATTTGATTGTGAATATTGTTAAATCTTGCTAAAACGAAGAAGAAGTCGCTCAAACGGTTGATGTAGACTATCACATTCGGGTCGATTGTGGCTTCTTCAGCGAGTGCTACAATGGTGCGTTCGCAGCGGCGGGTTATGGTGCGGCATACGTGTGCCATTGATGAAATTCGGGTACCGCCCGGCAGAACGAAGTTACGCAACGGCGGGAGCTCTGCATCAAGACGGTCGATTTCAGATTCGATGCGCTCGATGTCCTCCGTGTCGAGTCCGTCCACTTTTGTTTGCTTGTCGTTGGCCAGGTAGCCTCCGATGTTGAAAAGCTTGTTTTGCACTACGCGCAAAAATATCTTGGTTTCGCTTGGAATGTTGTGCAGGTTGTCAAGGAGACCGATAAAAGAGTTCAGCTCGTCTACCGTGCCGTAGGCTTCAATGCGGATGTCGCATTTGGAAACTCTCTTGCCGCCGACCAATGAGGTTGTTCCTTTGTCGCCGGTTGCTGTGTAAACATTACTTTTTTTTGTCATCGTCTCAAGAATTTATGGTTTTTATCAGATTTATACATTCGTCAGCCGTGTTGACTACTTTTAATACATTAACAGCTTCGGGGTCAGCAAGGTTCAGTTCGGTGAACTTTTTCAGCTGCTCGACGAAGGGGTTGAACAGGCCTTTCACGTTGATGAGGATGATGGGTTTCGAGTATTTTCTGGCCACGGTCATTTCTGCCAGTGTTGCCATCACCTCGTCGAGCGTACCGATGCCGCCCGGTAGCGCCACATATATCTGTCCCAATGCAATGAGCTTGTTTTTCCTTTCGTTCAGGTCGAGCGTGTAAATCATTTCATCGACAACCGGGTCGGCAATGTGGCGGAAGGTTTCCGGGATTATGCCCGTGACGGTTGCTCCTGCCGTTTTTGCCGTTGTGGCGAGCAGATGCATCTGTCCGGCGTTCGAGCCGCCATAAATCAGGCGTGCCTTCATTGCTCCGATGCCTTTTCCCAAGTCCTCTACGGCTTTGCTGAAATCAGGGTCGATGTTCGTTTTCGATGATAAATAAACGGTGATATTCATTGTCTTTTTATTGTTTTTGTAAAGTTACAAAAAATATTAATTATATGGTTGATTTCTATATGTGAGATTTATGTCTGTTATAGGGGAAGTTAAAAGGTTTAATTTAACATTGTAGAATAACTATACTCTTTATTTTTGTATAAAAAAGATTTACATATGAAACTTGTACAAATGATTAGGTTATTATTAGTGTTTGCGATTGTACTTTTAAGTGTACCTCATTTAAATGCTGAATCAGTTTCTTTATGGGTTGGTGATACTCATACATTTGAAAGAGACCTGATAGAAGTGCCTTTTGGGTGGGAGGGTGTAGTTGAAACAGGTCATGCATGGAAAATATCTGAAAGTACAAAAAAATATATTCAAATGGGAACATCTGGTTCTCCTAGAAACAATGTTACAATTATAAAGTTTTATACTGGAACTAAATATATTACATGTACAACTAGTTATTATTTGTTTCGAATACTTGGAGGTCAGCAGGATATATCTGAAATGAAGACAAAGGTGCAAAAGTTCTATATCGACTGTAAGACTGTTGACGTGAATCTATATCCTACAAATATGGATTTGGAAGTTGGAGAAACTGGTCAAATTCAATATCAATTTAATCCTGTTGACAGTAAGCCTGCTGCAACAATAACATTTACCTCTAGTAATCCAGCTGTGGCAGAGGTGGGATTTAATGGAAATGTATATGCCAAAGGTGTAGGTAGTGCTGTAGTTACAGCGAAGACAAATTTTGAGACTACTGCTACTTGCCAAATAAAAGTTAGACCTACGCTGGCTTCTTCTGTAAGTTTAAACAGAAAGGCATTGAAAATGAAGATTGGGGAAAGCCAGCGGCTAATAGCAACCGTTTTGCCAAATAATGCAACTAATAAAGCCGTTCGCTGGGTATCTTCTGATGCGGGAGTTGCATCGGTAGATGAAAATGGTGTAGTCGTAGCAAAATCTGTAGGTCATGCTCAAATTTCAGCGATTACGCAAGATGGCTCTGATATAACAGTAAGTTGTGATGTAGATGTCTTTATGTTGGCTGAGGAACTCTCATTGGATATGTCGGAGAAAAAAATTGGCATAGGGGAGTCTTTTTTGTTGACAGCTCAAGTAACGCCGTCAGAAGCATCACATGAGGTAGCTTGGGAATCGTCTAATCCATCGGTGGCATATGTCGATTCGAGTGGAAAAGTTGAAGGCTTGCAAACTGGGACTGCTACAATTATCGCAAAGACCAAGGACGGAACGAATCTCTCTGCTTCTTGTGAGGTTGTTGTCATTAGATATGTGTCCGATATAAAATTAAGTAGCAATGAATTGGATTTGACAGTTGGTGAGGAGGCAAAATTGACTGCTGTTGTAAATCCTTCGAATGCAACTGAACAGTCTTTATTATGGGAGTCGGCGGACAAAAATGTTGTTGAGGTTGAAGATGGGTTGGTGCGTGCATTAAAAAATGGAACCACGGATATTATTGTTTCTTCTGTTGATGGCTCTAATATCCGGGCTTTATGCAGAGTCTCTGTAAAAACATTGGTTTCTAGTATTTTGATTGAACCTAAGGAGTTTAAATTGCCGGTGGGAGGTTTTAAGCAATTGACGGTTTCAATATCACCCGAATCGGCCACAAACAAAGATTTGGAGTGGTCTTCTTCTAATTCATCTGTAGCGAGCGTTCAAAATGGGCTCGTTTTGGGTTTTGAAAAGGGAAATGCAACGATATATGCTTCTGCAACAGATGATTCGGAAGTTGTTGCATCGTGTGCCGTTGAGGTGGTGGATGATTCGTCTATTGACGATATGGAGCTGTCTACCCCAAAGGTTTATGCTGAAAACGGAATAATCGTTATGGAAAATTTCCCTCTGAATGAAACATGTACTATTTACAGACTTGATGGTGTCGAAGTATATCGTAACTACATAACAAATCATAAACAATGTTTTTCTCCGAATTTAAATGGAGTTTATTTGGTGGTTGTAGGCAACAAGTCGTATAAAGTGTTCGTCATGTAGTTTAGAGAGGAAACGATATGGATTTTTAGATAGGATGATATCAGCTATTTACAGAAAGCTGATATCATCCTGTTTTTTTATGTTTGTGGAAAATGAAAAGTTATATTTCGGCGAGTTTTTCGTTGCGCTGGGCGCGGAAGGCCTTGAAGGTTTCGAATATGTCGTTGAGGGCGATGGTGGCATTTTCGATTTCCTTTTCATAGAGCTGGATGCCGGCGCCGGGTTGTGACGTCTGTCCTTTCAGCACGCCCGACACACCGGATATCTGTTCAAAAAGCTTCATTTGCAGGTCAAGCATTTCGTAGGCGCCGATATTCGTTGCGTTAGCCGACACCTGCTGCGGCTTGTCGCTGGCACCGCGAGGATGATAGGGAATAATCGAATCGGGCTTCGACCATGCGTAACGAAGGTCCTCCCAAGTGTAGCCTTCCGGCAGGATATTGTCGGGGTAGAGCAGTGCGCCTTTCGCACTTGCGCCCATAATGTGGTCGACAAGGGTGATGAGCCGGTTCACATATTTCTGCTGGTCGATTACGTCCTCAACCATCGAATGAACTTCACCGTCGGTCAGCGGGTACAGCTTGAACACGAAAGGGTGAGAGCGGTGGCGGTAGGGTGAATCATATTGGCTGATGATGTCGCCGTCGGGTGTCAGCCAATAACACCGCCAATGGCGTTGCAGCGTCCAGCGCGTAGCTGTGGTCGGCTCATCGTTCTGCTGTCGTTGTCTGTTTTCTTCCTCTATGGCGGCTTTGTCGTGTGGGCCGACGGTGAAAATTTCGCCGGTTTTCCGGTCGTGGCATTCATAGGCTTCGCGGCTTTCCCGTTTCCAAAGTTCGATGACACGGATTTTTCCGGGCACGGTGCATTGGCTGAAGCTGCCCGCTGTCGGTGTGCCGGCAAGCTGGTGTGTAGCTGTTGTGTGGCCGACATTGTCAAACAGTTGCAACAACTGGACGGCTCTGCTGCGGCTTCCTTCGGCAAAGCGTTCCAACAGGTCGGAAGGGGAGAAGTCGTGCAACTGGCCTATCAGTTCGCAGTCCCAGCCCCTGACGTCGGCCGTAGGATTGAGGAACATCCGTTCCGGGTTGACGTTGTCGATGCGGACAAACGGTTGGCCGTTGTCGGCGGATTGCCACACTTTCTGAAAGCAGCAGCCGGAAATGAGGAATTCCTCGAATGCGCGGCTGTCGAGTTCCGTGGCGGCGTTGGCTGCCAATGCCGTGCTTTCCTCGCCGTTGTCGGCATTCATGGCCTGAAACCGGCCGATTACGCTTTTCACCAACTGGCGGATGAGATTGTTCGACAGCGGGTCCTTGCCGTTCTCTTTCAGGTGGCGGTATTCCGTCGTCCGATTGCCGTATTCGTCGGTCATAATGTCGCACCACTGGTTGCCGTAGGTGTAGTTCTTGTTGCGTCGTCTTTTTTCGCGCATGGATTCCAGCGTATCCCATGCTTCTCGGGCAGCATCGGCCAGTGCCTTGCCGTAGTTCTGTTTTTCCTGTGTGTTCATGGTCCTGTTTTTTCGGCAAAAGTAGTGTCGCTGTCGAAAAAATGTTGCGAAAAGGGAAAAAACTATGGTCAGATAGTCGGCATGAACAAATTCTGCCTTTTGTTGTTTTCTCAATATAAATCCCTTTAAAACAAATGTTTTAACTATATTTTAAAAAATAATAGGACAAAAAAAGGAAAAAGGCACTTATCTTTGCATTTGATAACGGCAAAAAAGTCAAAAAAAATTGCAATATTATCTTAATATATGACGGATTGCATTATCTTTGCATAAAGAAAGAATTTTAATTTCAATACTAATAACTATGAACAAAAAATTAGGTATGTATCTAATGGTCGGTGCAGCTGTAGCATTGACCGGTTGTAACAAGAAGATGAGCCCTTTCGCTTCTGACTATTTTACAACTAACCCGACTCCGCTTACAGTTGTAGGCGACCAGGTTCCTGCTACTATTACAGCAAATGTTCCTCAAAAATTCTTCAAGAAGAATGCTGAAGTAACTGTTACTCCGTATCTCGTTTACGGTACAGACTCTACTGCTGTTGCTTCTAAGGCTTACACTTTCCAAGGTGAAAAGGTAGAAGGCAACAATCCGGTTATCAGCTACAAAGAAGGTGGAACAGTTTCTATCCCTGCTACTTTCGCTTACAATCCGGGCATGATGGACAGCGAACTTTATCTTGACTTCAACGTAGTTCAAGGTAAGAAGTCTTATGTTCTTCCTCGTGTAAAGGTTGGCGAAGGTGTTCTTGCTACTGCAACTTTGGCTGACGCTTCTACAGTTGACCCTGCAACTGCAGCTGACAAATACCAACGCATCATCAACGAAAAATATGATGCTGACATCATGTTCCTTATCAACCAGGCTAACATCCGTTCTAAGGAATTGAAGAAAGAAGAAGTTACTGGCTTCAACGAAACTGTTAAGGCAGCAAGCTCTGCTGATAACAAGGAAATCGAAGGTATCCACGTTTCTTCATTCGCTTCTCCTGATGGTGGTGTGAAGTTCAACGAAAAACTTTCTGCTAATCGTGAAAAGACTACATTGAAATATGTAGAAAAGAACTTGAAGGACGAAGAAATCGCTAACTACGGTGACTTGACTTCTGAATATACTGCACAAGACTGGGAAGGCTTCCAGAAACTCGTTTCTCAAAGCAACATCCAGGATAAGGACCTTATCTTGAGCGTACTTTCAATGTACAAAGATCCGGAACAACGCGAAAAGGAAATCCGTAACCTTTCTTCAGTATTCGATCAGCTTGCTGACGAAATCCTTCCGCAATTGCGTTACTCTCGCATCACTGCTTCTATCAACACAATCGGTCGCAGCGATGACGAAATCAAGGCTCAATACAAAGAAGACGCTTCTAAACTTTCTGTAGACGAACTTCTTTATTGCGCAACTTTGACTAACGACAACAAGCAAAAGGTAGAAATCTACGCTACAGCTGCTAAGTTGTATCCGAACGATTTCCGTTGCTTCAACAACCTTGGTAAAGCTCAATTCGTAGAAGGTAACTACGACGAAGCTAAGGCTAACTTCGAAAAGGCTGCAAAACTTGCTCCGGAAAGCAACGAAGTGAAGATGAACCTTGGTCTTATCAAGATGTTGAACAAGGACTATGCTGGTGCTCGCGAAAGCTTCGGTAGCGCTGCTGGTGTTGAAGGTTTGAACGACGCTATGGGTGTTTATTACATCAAACAAGGCGACTATCAGACAGCTGTTAAGGCATTCGGTGACACTAAGTCAAACAACGCTGCTCTTGCTCAGATCCTCGTTAACGACTATAGCGCTGCTCAGGCTACTTTGAACGCCGTTAAGAATCCTAACGCTACTACTTACTACATGATGGCTGTTGTAGCTGCTCGTACAAGCAACGAACAAGGCGTTTACGCTAACCTTCGCAAGGCTGTTGCTATGGACAGCTCTTTGAAAGCTAAAGCTGCTGTTGATAAAGAATTTGCAAAATACAATGTTGCAAACTTGTAATCAACTCTAAATAGCATAAACCAACAGAAAGGCATCCGCAAGGGTGCCTTTTTTTATTTGTAGGGTTATGGTGTAGGGGTTAGGGGTTATTGTATATGGATTATGGATTAGGGTATATGGGTTAGGGTATATGGGTTATGGATTAGAGTGTATAGGTTAGAGTGAGTAGTTTAAGGTTGGAATTTATGGGCCATTGGCGGAGGAGTGTGTTTTCCGGAAATTTGTAAACCCTAACCTCTAATCCCTAATCCATATACTCAAACCTATAACCTCTAACCCATATACCATAACCCCTAATCTATATACTCTAACCTATAACCGCTAACCCATAACCTTAAACTGAAAACATTCTTTTACAAAAAGTCGGAAAAAACCGTCAGATTTTCGTATCTTCGCAGAGATAACCTTGAAATGAAATTTAATTAATAAATAAAGACCAATGCAAGACGAAAAGAAGAAAGAGGGATTGAATATCCCTGAAAATGCCTTTCGCGAGCTGAAGCCGGGCGAACAATATGTTCCGGTGATGCGTCCCGACAAGGTGTATCCGGAGGTGACTCCTTATTCTGTGACTATGGGTCTGCTGATGGCCGTGATTTTCAGTGCAGCCGCTGCTTATCTGGGCTTGAAAGTGGGACAAGTGTTTGAAGCTGCCATACCTATTGCCATCATTGCCGTAGGTTTGTCGGGTGCGATGCGTAGAAAGAATGCTTTGGGCGAGAATGTCATCATCCAGTCTATCGGTGCTTCTTCGGGTATCGTAGTGGCAGGTGCCATTTTCACGCTTCCTGCGCTCTACATTCTTCAGGCCACTTATGGCGACGCCATAACAGTGAGCTTCCTTGAAATCTTCCTTAGCTCTCTGCTGGGCGGTGTGCTGGGTATCCTGCTGTTCATTCCGTTCCGCAAGTATTTCTGCTCTGACATGCACGGAAAATTCCCCTTCCCTGAAGCTACGGCTACCACTCAGGTGCTTATCTCAGGCGAAAAGGCCGGCAATCAGGCCAAACCGCTTATCGTTGCCGGTTTGGTGGGCGGTATCTACGACTTCCTTCTGTCAACATTCGGATGGTGGAGCGAAACGCTTTCTACGAAAGCCACTGCCCTCGGTGCGGAAATTGCCGAACAGACAAAAATGCTTTTCAAAATCAATACGGGTGCAGCCGTGCTTGGTTTGGGCTTTATCGTCGGACTGAAATATTCGTTTATCATCTTTGCCGGTAGTGCGTTCATTTGGTATGTGATTATTCCGCTTTTGGGCATGAGCCAGCCCGACGTTGCTGCCGAGACATTGTTCTCCGGACAGGCACGCTACATCGGTATCGGCGGTATTGCCATGTCGGGTATCATCGGTATCATCAAGTCGTGGGGCATTATCCGCGGTGCTGTAGGCTTGGCTGGCCGTGAACTGAAAGGCAAAGGCGGCGCTGCTACTAACGTAGTGCGCACTCAGAAAGATATTTCCATGAAGGTGCTTACGTTTGCGCTTATTGCCGCTCTCGTAGTTACATTCGTGTTCTTCTATTTCGGAGTAATCCATAACCTGTTCCAGACTATCGTAGCCTTTATCGTGGTGACTGTGATTGCCTTCCTGTTTACAACCGTAGCGGCCAACGCCATTGCGATTGTAGGTACTAACCCGGTTTCAGGTATGACATTGATGACACTGATCATCGCTTCTGCCATTTTTGTGGCTATCGGTTTGAACGGTGCTTCCGGCATTGTAGCCTCCATGATTATCGGTGGTGTGGTTTGTACCGCGCTGTCAATGGCTGGCGGTATGGTGACAGATATGAAAATCGGTTACTGGTTGGGTAGCACTCCGCAAAAGCAGCAGTCATGGAAATTGGTCGGAACATTTGTTTCGGCTGCTACCGTAGGCGGTGTTATCCTTATCCTTGCCAAGGTTTACGGCTTCTCCGGTCCTGATGCCCTTGCCGCTCCGCAGGCTAACGCCATGGCTGCCGTTATCGAACCGTTGATGATGGGTGGCAACACTCCGTGGATGCTCTAC
>OJMG01000998.1_pt1 | contig 27319 bp, 44 predicted proteins | sample 1597141 | NCBI WGS metagenome assembly OJMG01 (sample SAMEA2452119, study PRJEB22498) | human gut metagenome | biome: human feces; feature: human gut; material: feces | place: Australia | collected 2012 | reverse complement strand
GCGGCCTTTTCGTCAAGAAGGGCGCAGGCGGCAGAATACGCCGCCCGGATATGCTCCTGCGCTATGTCCCCGGCTTGCAGGATATCCCTCGCCGTACCGACCGTCTCGGCAGGGCTGACCAGGATACAGCCGAACAGAGATTCCTCAGCGAGAACCGCATCGTTCATTGTCATGTCGTTCACCACCAGTGATTTTCATCGTGCTCGGGGTCGTACCCCGGCAATTCGTAGTAGGGAACGTATTTGCCGCTCCCGGCAGGGTATTCCTGCATGTATCCCGGAATCATCCAGTAAGGGACGTACTTTCCGCTGTTTTTCGGGTGCTCCCGAAGCTCGCTGGTAGACAGGCTGCGCAAACCGGCGCTGTAGTCCTGCGGAGCAAACTTGGACTTCCTCCACGCGATCTCCGGGTCAGGGCGTTTAACGGATGCGTGTTCGGCTTCCAGCTTCGGCTGCTGCGCCTTGGCGGGAAGTTTGGCGAGCTTATCCCAGATGATGCCCTGGTAGTTGTTTGCCTTGCATTCGTCGATAAGGTCTATGACCGCATCGTCGCCGTACTTCTCGGCGTTTTTCTTTGCCTGTGTCAGCAAAGACTTGAAGCCGGTGGGGACGTATTTCTCTTTCCGTTCCGCCTTGTATTCGAGCCAGCCGCGCAGAGCCTCTTTCAAAGGCGATGCGAGGGTGGATTCGTCGAGGATGGGGAGCAAAATGGGGAACATTTCCGTGCCCTTGGGGGCTCTCTTTTTCCCCTTTTCTTTTATATCCCCGTAGGGGATATTTTCTTTTGGGTCTTTTTCTACGGGGTATGTATCACTATGTTCTTGAGAAATACTTGGTTGGTTGTTATCGGTAGGTCTCAGGACGGAAGTTATCTCTTGAGACTTACCTGGTTGGTTGTTATTGCTTGGTTCAAGGGTTCTAACTGAGTTAGTGCAGATATTAGGCCCGCCGGTTTTGGTTGAAAAAGTGTCTCCATTTTGAGACGCTTTCAGAAAAGTGTCTCCGTTTAGAAACGCTTTTTCAGCGAAAAGTGTCTCCATTCCGAGACGCTTCATAAAAGTGTCTCCAATCTGATACACTTTTTTTGCAAAGAATTTGCAGTCGTTTTCTGCTAATCCCAAAACGCTTGGGGCGCTGTCAAGCCATTCCTCACACTCGCTGCGGGCGATTTCAGCAGCAGAAAATTCCTCGTTTTTCAAGAACGAAGCGTCTGAATAATTTGCGGACGGTGCTTCGTCGTAATACAGATAAGTGAAGCTTTCTCCAAGCCGGTAATACGCTCGCTGCCCACGCATTGAATTGTTTTTTGTAAGATATCCCGCGTCAGACAGCCTCGCAATACGCTTATACATTTCGGCTTTTGAAATGCGCAAAAACGGGAGGTCTTCACTCATTTGGTCGTAGCTGATAGAAAAAAACTCATGTTCCCCAATCACCTTTTTAGGGAATTTGAACCGCAAATCAGCTATCCAGCGCAAAAGAAACAGATCGTTCCCATCGATTTTTATTCCGGTTTTTTGCTCAACTTTCATGAGCCCGCTCTGCAAAAACCCGCTAATGACAGCAAGCATAATTTCTCTCGCCCTTTCCTTTTGTTGGCCCGTGCCTGGTTTACACCCTATATGGCAAGCAGCGGCGTGTTTTGCAACCGCTGTTTAAACTTTTTGGCGAAGAAGCGCCCTGAAAGAGGGCGCTCTCTTCCTCATGCGCGTCAGTGCATTACGGAAATGAAATCGCAGGTGAGCTGGTCGATATCGGCGTTCTCTTTGTGGCTGCGGTACTCGTCTTTGACGAGATAGCCCGCGCAGAGAACCGTGTCTCCGCGCTCCAGATTCTGCGCAAAATCGGCGACTTCACCCCATGCTGAGCAGTTGATGTAAACGCCCTTTCGGCGTCCGCCGTCTTCGCCCGGCAGCGAGTCATACTGCAGAGAGAAGTTGGCAACACGGCGATTGTTGCCCAGCTCTTTGTAAGTTGCGTCCTTGCCCGACACACGGCCCCAAAAGACCGCCGTTGTGCCTTTTACGATGGGTGTCATAGATTATCCCTCCTGCGCGAAAAAGCTCGCTTCTACGTCATCCTGAGCGCCGCCGGTGATCTCCCCGGTGTCAGGGTCAACGTCAAGAACCTTGGAGGCGTCGATTGGCGCCGTGGGGACTTCTTCATATCCAAGTTCATCGGGAACGTACATTCCTCCCACATCGCCGGGAAAGGCTTCTCGAAGCGCCGCCACAAGCGCACATTTGCGAATCATAAGACCGGGGCTGGTAGCCCACTTCGCCTGCGGCTGTCCATCTCTTCCGTACTGGCAGCGCTCCTTAAACCCGATACGGACACCGATGGGGTTGATGTACCCAGAAACGTACACATCCGCCCAGCCGCCGACAAGCTCCTCGCCGTCGAGAATGATTTCGCCCAGCCGTTCCTCAATTTCGCCTTTGCTGTTGATTACAACCACGCCGGCTTTCTGTCCCTGGTAGCGGGGGTTAGCTTCTGCGCGCTTTGTAAAAGCGTCTTTGGATGTAAGGTGCTGCGGAGGCGAAGACCCGTATTTAACGAGATAGCACTCCTTTTTCCACGGGTCGAGACCGACGTGGGAGCACCATGCGTTAAACATAAATGCCTCTGCGGGAGTCGCCGTCGGGCAGAAGTATTTCTGCGTCATGGCGATAGAAAGTTCTACGTCAGCACCGGTTGCGCCTTTGTACTTGACGATCTTGTCCTCAACGGTTTTTGCCGGTGCCAACCCCTGCTGAGTTGGAACCGGGCGAGAAGAAGTGGTGGAAGTTTTCATCTGGTAGCCTCCTGTTGAATATTATTTGACATATTAACTGCGTCTTCTGGTGTAAACCCGCGGTAGAAAACGCGATGGTAGAGCGTTGCATAAGGCATTCCAAAATACGAAGCCCAGTCAGCTACCGTTCTTTTTTCACCGTTGATTTCCAGAAAACGGTTAGTCCTCTTATTGTTTGCTTGGATCCTCGCATCCACAAAGCGGCAGTTGCTTGGTTCATAGTTCCCGTTTACATCAATGCGATCAAGCGTACAGGCCCCTGACGGTGCCGTGTCATCGTATCCGTTTTCATAGGCCCATTTGTAGAAAGCGGGAAAGCTATGATCCCATTCATCGCAGACCTTGATTCCGCGAGCGCCATAATGCTTATAGCCTGCGCTTTTCTTATCACGGCAACGGACGCGCATATCACGCCAGACGGCCCACAGTCTGCAAGAAGATAGACCATGCGTTCGGCGGTTTTCTGGATGCTCTTTGTGCCATTTTTTCATTTGTTCCGACTGTATGTGGCGCGCTACGCATCCGCAACTGGAAACGCTTCCATGCCGGAGATTCCCGGGGTTTGCCTCGGTATAATTGCCGCAATCGCATTTGCAAACCCAATAATATTCTCCTTTGGCATTGACCCTTTCGGAACGCTTTATTGCAACGAGTTTTCCAAAGCGTTGACCGGTTATGTCGATTCTGTGATTTGGCACAAAAACGCCTCCTTAAATTTTTCGGTATTCGATATGGTTCTGTGTGAAAAACGCCTTGAGCGCGTGCGCCTGTTCCATCGTCACATCGACGGCGAACTCCAAATGATAGAGCTTCGGCTTCGGCGACTCCTCGTATCCGACGGGAACGACGGGGGGCGGCGCGAAAGCGGCAGGCGGCTCCACAGGCGCGTCTGGCTCATCCTGAGCGACTTTTGGCTCGTCGAAGTGTTCCTGCACTGCCGCCGCCTTGCGCGCTTCTTCGGCGGCTTTACGGACTTTCAGCGCGTTTTCCTTCTGAATAGCATCACGGACGTTATGCGTAGCGGCATATTCATCAAGAAGCGCCTCTTCCCATTCGCTGTTCAGAGACCGGATCGTATCCAGATCCTCGCGCACCTGCCGGAGAATGGTGACGATCTCTTCGGCTGCCGCCTTTTCGCTTGCGGACGCATTGCCCCATTTGGGGGATACGATGCTGTCCCAAGTCACATAATCCGTAATGCCGACGGCGTTCTCGTCGAACACGGTTTTCAGCCGGGCGAGTTTTTCCTCGCGCTTGGCGTTTTCCATGTTCTTTATCTGAACATCCAGATTTGTGACGCTCTTCTGGCAAAGGTCGTAGAGCTCTTTGCTTTCGCTCTCAAAGGTCGTGAATGGCGCAAGCCACGCCTTCTTCACGCTGATCTTCTGCTGGTTTATGCTGTCCGCAACTTTGCGGATGTTTGCCCGAAGCGTTTTGGCTGAGGCGATGCTTTCCTCCGTGACGATCATACTCTCGTAGGGCGCGAGTTCCTGCGTAAGCCACTCTTTGACCTCTGCGAAGTTGGTGCAGATATGCAGCTCGCTCGCAACAGTCAGCGCGTCGTTTGTGACGCCGTATTCGATCATGTCAGCCATAGTGCGCCTCCGTCAAAACAGCATGTCCATGTCCGCTTCGGTCATCGGATAAAGCTCCGTGACCTCCGTGAGACAATGGAGATATTCCGGATCGATCTCCACTGCGGGAACGTCCGTTCTCGTTACGAGAAGCGGCGAATTTCCGCGCGGTGTCGGAATTGCAACCACGGAGCCGACGCGCACGGGCAGGTCCGTGCGGTAGTAATACTCCTTGCCTCCGAAACCGTTCTTCTTTTTGAACTGGCCTGCGATGTTAATGGCAAATACCCCCAATCATATTTTCAGCACAGCCGGGGGCATCGTCCCCGCCTGTACCCGTTTCCAGAATGCTTCTTCTTTATCCAGAAGCCACGCCATATCGTCGGCGCAGCTTTCTGCCGTGAAATAATAGGTGCGCAGCGAGGAAGAGCCGTCCAGCCCTGTCAGAAGCGCGAAAAGGAACGCGAAAGAATATCCCGTGGCAAGGAACTGGTGGCAAATCTGCGTGTAATAGTGCGTCGGGATCCTGTCGCGCCATTCCGCCCAATCCTCTTTGGAACTGCACTGCGCAGTTTTGATTTCCAAAACGCCGTGTTCGCCGGTTTCGGTAATCAGCTCGCCGTCCAGCGTGGCCGTAAGCCACGGGCGCTCCTCCTGATACAGAATGTCGAACGGGTGATATTCCAGCTGGTATTCCGGGTGTTCCGCTAAAAAAAGCCCGCGCAAATGGGGCTCTGCGCGGACGCCAAAGGAAACTGCTGCGTTGCCGGATAAATCTTTAGCTTTTTTTCGGCCGGTTTTTATCTCCCAAAGGCCGAGCGGTGTCTGCCACTTGCTCAGGCCGCACACAGCGGCGGCGTCCGAAGCGCCAAGTCCAACGCGGCCGGCAAGCCAGGTCTCACGATCTTCAAAATGCAAATACTGAAGCATGCTTCCTCCGATTATTCTGTTACAGTCTCCTCCTTACGGGAGTTGCACCCGCATCTTCCGTTCCGTCTCGCCTTTTGCGTAACGCGACAAAGAACATCCCGCCCGCTCGAACGGCGTTTTACTGTTAAACTATCGGAGGATATAAGTGCCCTGCCGCCATTCCAGACCGGAGCGCCGAAGCGAGCTGCTTCTTACGGGCTGCAGCTTATAGCAAAAAGGGAGAAGGACCCGCACCAAAAGGACGTGAAACCATGCGGCTGGCTGTATAGCGGTTTTAACCTCAGCAGTTCAGGAGGTATACAAAAGAGCCGGCAGGTGAAAGTTGACACTCCCCATGCCTAAAGGCAGGGGATTCTCGGTTCGCTGACCGTAGCCTGCACCGTGCGAGGTCTTACATGGTCTCCCCGAGCGTATAGGTTTGGGCGCGTCCCGCCCTACCGTAGGTATTACTTACGTCAGCAGGCGCAATCCTTCGCTTAGAATGTTTCTTGCAGCGTTGATGTCCCGGTCGTGTTGGGCACCGCATACGGGGCAAGTCCAACTGCGGACAGATAGGTTTTTTGTTCCGCTCCATTGAGTGCCGCATTCAGAGCAAAGCTGGCTGGATGGATAGAATCTGTCAATCACCACAATCTTTTTCCCGTACCATTCTGCCTTGTATTCCAGTTGTCTGCGGAACTCACCCCATGAAGCATCGCTGATAGATTTTGCCAGTTTGTGATTCTTCACCATGTTTCTCGGCGTTAGATCCTCAATGCAGATCACATCATTCTGCCGTACAAATTCCGTTGATAGCTTTTGAAGCGCGTCCTGCCGCTGATTGAAAATATGCTCATGCATCCGGGCGACTTTGATTCTTGCCTTTTCGTTCCGGTTGCTCCCCTTTGTTTTTCGGGAGAGCTGCCGTTGTAATTTGGCAAGTTTCTTTTCGCTCTTTGTAAGAAATTTGGGATTGGGGTACTCTTCGCCATCTGAGGTAACAGCAAAGGATTTCAGCCCCATGTCGATGCCGACCACCGCCCCGGTAGAGGGCAGTGGCTCCATCTCCACATCGGTGCAACACAGGGCGACGAAGTATTTGCCACTTGGGGTCTGGCTAACGGTTGCGGACAGAATCCGTCCCTCTACAGGCTTGCTGATCCGGCATTTTACCCTACCCAGCTTGGGGAACTGTACAGCACCGTCTAACACTTTGATGTTGCTTCCAACGCACTTGCTCTTATAGCTTTGCCGGTGGTTTCGCTTGCTTTTGAATTTTGGGTATCCGGACTTCTCACCCTTTTTGACCCGCCGAAAGAAGTTCTGATAGGCTGTATCCAAATCCTGTAGAGAGGATTGCAGAGCAGTTGCGTCAACTTCCCGCAGCCAGATGGTTTCTTCCTGTTTCTTCAGAGATGTCAGGCCTTTGTCTTGCGTGAATCGTGTGGGAGCTCTTCCTGTTTCTCTGTACTGCTCCATTCGTTCAGCAAGAAAATGGTTGTATACGAAACGAACACAGCCGAACGTACATTGTATTAAAGTTTCCTGTTCTGCGTTCGGATATATCCGAAATTTATATGCACGTTCCATAGTGAACCCCACTGAATCTGCGTTTTAATTGTTCTTGGGCCGTCATATGTATTCCGTCTTTCTCGGCCGTCCCGGCTTCGCTTTTCCGGCGGTAGCGAGGCAGTTGCAGCATTCGGTGCTCGCATAGGGGCAGTGGTGAAGGCAGAAGTCGATATAATCCGGCTTGTCTTCGTCTGCATATTGGATGGCGAAGCCACCGTTCGGGGCATGTCTGCGAAGCACTGGGACATGAACATACGTTGCTTTCAGAATAGCGAGAGCCGCCGCTTTTGCCGTCAATTCCGCCAATTCGTAAGTGTTCATCTTATCCGCCTATCCGCTGGGCTTCCGCCAGATGCTTAGCCACGTCTTCGACGCTGAACTTCCGGCCGCCGCATATCTGATAAAAGGTCACGTCGGCAAGCCACTTTTTGGCAGTGCCATAGCTGACGCCGAGCTCCGCCTGGATCTGTGGGATCGACAGGTATCTCGTTTTGTAACGTTTCGCAAGATCGTTCGCCAAAACCACCTCCTGCGGTGAGTTGGCATAAACGGTGCGTTTCAGTCGCGGCATAAAAGCACCTCCCAGCGTGCGGCTCAGGCGTTTTCCAGAAGCAAGCGGACCTGCTTTTTCGTATCGTCGCTCGCTTTCGGAAGCAGCCGAAGAATGCATTGAAGATCGTTTTCTTTCTTAACGGCGGCTCGTCGGCTCTCTTCAACGCTGTAATACAGATCCTCCACGGAGCAGCCGTACAGCAGTGCCATAGCAGCAGCCCGCTCCGGGCGCGGGCCGTAAAGCCCTTTTTCGTAAGCTGTCAACGCAGACGGCGGAAAACCGCAAATGCGAGAGACGTTCGATATGCTGATGCCGATTTTTTCCCGGCGTTCTCTCAGGTCCATCATGGAATCCTCCATACATAATTAAGATTTTCCTTGACAAAAAAATCCCTGTGAGATACGATGCAAATAGAAAATCTTCTTTGTTCTCAAGGGTTTTCTCTCTTTCGAGTACAAGTGGATTATATCTAAAATCTTTTAGATAGTCAATATGAAATCCGCAACTTTTTGGATTTTAGCGTATTGACCGAAAGGAGATGAATGAATTGTTCGATTTCAACAGATTCGAGGCATTGCGCGAAGAAAAAGGCGTGTCTAAATCCTTTATTGCCCAAAAGCTCGACCGCACCGCGTCCATCTGCCATGATTGGAAGGCCGGGAAGTCTTCTCCTAACGAGAAACAAATACAAATTGTAGCGAAAATTCTTGGCACTTCACCGGAATACCTGAAGGGGGAAACCGATGAAAAAGCCCCCGCCGAAGCCGGCGAGGGCAGTAAGTATGATCGTATTATTATGGAGATACTGGGAAATATCACGGATGAGACGAAAGCGGCTCTGATCCCGCTGCTTCAGCAGATGCAGCGCCAAGAGGAGGCAAAGAACGGTTCTCGTTGAAGCGCATCAGCGCTTGATATTTCGGATCTTTCGCAGCGGCCTTTTTAATGGCGGAAATGAAGATCTCTTTCTGTTCTTCGTCAAGCTGATGGAAAAGGCGCAGGATAACCTGATCGTAGTCCAAGGGGAAGCCTCCTTTATGTCTTGATAATATCATCATACAGTATCCGGAGTCCGATATTCCGTACTTAGTATCTTATCAGGCGAATTTTGCCGTGGCAATAGTTTTTTTGAAAAGGTTCCGCCGCCGCGTCACCGGCGGCGACGCCAGCAGAGACAACGTAAAATGCCCTGTTGTCTGCTGCGTATTAAGCGTAGCAGATGCTCGTGCGATTTGTCCAACCCCAAAACACAGCTTTTCCGCCCCAATGTGAAGAAGCCGTTCGGTTAATTCCCAAAAACGGGTTCAAATCGCAGAAATAATGCTACGAGGTAGAGGATTCATGGAAGAATTAGAAAATCTCGTTTGCCAGACACAGGAGCAGTTGGAAGTCGCCCAAAAGATTATGGCAGACGAAAAAGACAGGCGAAGTTTATCTTACCAGAAAATTGTCGATCAGACGGGTATTCCGAAATCCACCGCCGAGCGATTCCTCGGATTGAAAAGCAGCAACTCCAGCACAGTTTATTTTATCGTCCTATGTAAGTTGTTCGGTATGTCTGCCGACAGTTTTTTCGACATTTCCAAAGAGTCTCCGACCGGTCCGGAAACCGACCAGGCTGCTCACAAGATCGAGTTGTTGCAGCTAAAGAACAAATATCTGGAAAGAAACAACGTATTTCTCCGCAAAGCGGTTGAAAAGAAAAACCTTTATATTGCCGTTATATCCATCCTTTCTCTGATACTGCTTATCCGAAATACCGTAATGGACATGAATAACCATCATATTGGCTTCTTCCGCGGCGAGTGGACACCGATGTCCACAGCAGGCGTTCTGCTGATCGTGATATCCGCCGTAATATGCATTGTCGCCATCATAGCCAATCTCGGTAGCCGCGCACACTGGAAAAAGGAAGAAAGCAAAGGTCAAGACCCCTGAAAGGAACCAACCATGCCTAAGAGCGGTTCAAAAGAATACAAGTATATCCGAAAATCGTTTGTCGCCGACGGGAAGCAATACATAGTATGCGGAAAGACGGAAGCCGAGGCGATGGAAAAACTCGCCGCAAAGAAAGAAGCCGTCCGGCGCGCGGAATTAACGAAAGGTGCAAACTGCACGATCGAGGATTGGGCCGATACATGGCTGACCACCTACGTTAAACCCAAAGTCCGCAAACCTGGACAGCCGAAGAAAAAAGGCACCATGACGCAAAAAAGCTATGAGATGTATGAGGACAAGATCAACGGATATATTATCCCGGCGCTTCGAGGTAAAAAGCTGCGCAGCGTCACCGACACGATGCTGCAAGGCGTGCTGAATCAGCAGGCGGAAATGTCTGAGTCCCACGCGAAAAAAGTGCGGATGATCCTGCGCGCCATGTTCTCGCAGGCTGCCTTTTCTCGCATAATCCCCTTTGACCCGACCATTAAGCTCACCATTCCCGCGTCTGCCACTGTCGAAAATCGCCGCTCGCTTACCGCCGAGGAACGCGCCGTTCTTATGCAAGTGGCGAAGACGCACCGCTGTAGCCTATGGATTCGTTTTCTCATGCGCACGGGTCTGCGCCCCGGCGAGTGCGCCGCACTTCGTGTGCGCCATCTGGATATGGAAACGCGGCTTATTCACGTTTGCGAAGCCGTCGAGTCCGGAACCACTGTAATTGCGACGCCGAAAACGTCTGCCGGAGACCGGTATGTTCCTATTCCTTCGGACATTTATGCCGATCTGGAACGCCACATTAGCGGGAAAGACCAGGACGACTTTGTTTTTACGCAGGAAGACGGTAAATCCATGATGACGCAGACGGTGATGACAAACAACTGGCGCAGTTTCTCCCGGCAGATGGATATTGCCATGGGCGCCGAAATGACAGCGCACGGCCATATCTACGACCCGAAGGACCTTGATAAGGATGGGAAACCGTTGTATCCGGACAACGCCGGGAACCCGAAGAATGGCCACAAAATTGCTCCCGATCTTGTTCTGTATTGTCTGCGGCATACCTACGGTACAGATCTGCAGCGCGCCGGGGTGCCAATCAATATAGCAAAGGCGATCATGGGTCACAGCGATATTTCTGTGACAGCAAACGTATATACTGATGCAACTGTCGAAGATGCCATGTCCGCGCGCGACTTAATGGACTCAGCAATAAAAACTACATGAAAAAAATAATTGATAACCAGCAAAAGCACTGATTTTCAACATTTTTTATCGGATTCGTCATCGTACTCTGACTCCGTATGTGAGGGTTCAAATCCTTCTCCCGCTGCCAGCGAGTAAAAGCTCAAAATCCTTTATTTTCAAGGGGTTTTGAGCTTTTTTCTTTGTCTCGCCGCCCCCTTTTTCGATAGCCGCCGATTTCAAATCTTTCAAATATTTCAAATCTTACATTAAAAATCACATTAAAAATTTTTGCGTGATCGTAGAAAGAAGAGGGCGAAAATCGCCCCCTTTATTTTAAAAATCTCTCGATTGTCTTTCTGGCGCGCCCAAGTTCCTGCGAAACGTACTGCGGCGTGCATCCAAGTGCGTCGCCAATATCATAAACAGACAGCTCAGCGCTGCGCATAGTAACCATAAGCCTTTGTGTAGGCGTAAGCCGCTTCATCATGTCTTCGAGCGCTGGGTGCTCGTCCTCCTTCCCGACAGTTTCCTCGACAAGTAATCGGCTATTCGGCGAAACGAAATCATCTAACGGCAGTGCCGCGATCTGCGGCTTGCAGCAATCTCGGATATATCGGCGCACCGCCATGAAAATGCCCTTGACCGCAAATGTTGAGAATTTAGCTCCTTTTTCCGGATAGTATTCCGCACACGCCTGCCATAGCCCTATCCTGCACACTTGTAGAACATCTTCGTCAACTTTAAGACTCGGGAAATACTTTTTCAAGGTAAACCAAACAAGCGACTGATTTTCTTCATACAGTTCCTCTGGCGTCATGTTTGAAGAGCCTCCACAAAACAATAGCTCTGCGGCGGTCTCGTGAGATTACACTGCGTACATTCTGAACACTTCGGCGTTGCCATGCCGAGATTGTCAAAGTAACATTCTCTGCTGTGTTTCTTGAACTCAGATATTTCTTTCGGCTTGTCGTAGATTTTCAGATCGGAGATATGCCAGCCGAACCCTGGGTTTCCGCCCAAATACGCATAGAGCTCCTCCTCTGTTAAGCACGCATCTTCGAGGAGCCGATCGATTGGAGATTTCCAATCTCCGTTATTTTCAATTCGATATTCCGGTTCTCCGCCACGTCTGGTGAAGCCGACACGCGCCAGCCAGACGGTGCCGTCGCATACAAACTCGCCGATTACCTTTCCATTACACCGACCAACGGTATTTGTGCGATAGTTGAGCTTGTCCAGTTCCCCGCAGGACACAGAAATGTAAGGGTGATCCATAGTGCAATAGATATAGCACTTGAACGGCGGTTGCAGCTTCGGGCGCGTCTTCCGAACCTCTATGGTCTTTTTGCCATTTGCGATTAACTCACACCAGCGGGGTCGGATGCTTATCATTACTGCTTTACTCATCGGTTTTCCTTTCTCCGATTTTATTATCGTCAACAAAATCGGTTCTCTTTTCTCCGCCCCAGCAAAACCAGTCTGCGCAAACCGCCGCCGCGTGATAGTCGCATACGCATTCACAGTAATGTAAGCAGTCCTTGCAATGCACAACAGGCTCACGGTTTTCGAGTTCGACCTTTACCGCTTCCCACGCAAGGACAATCGGCATATGTTCCCGGTCTACCGTTCTATGCGTGTGCGGCGGGATAACCTCGTCAAGCGTTTTGATTGCATTTTCAAGCGTCATCGGTTTTCTCTCCTTTCTCCGTAACTACAAAAATCATTATCGTTTGTTGTGAACGGTGTGTGCCAGCATCCACAATCACACCGCTCGTCTTCTGGGTCTCGGTGTTTACAGTCCTTGCAATGTACGACCGGCTCATACCCCAGCTGCACAGCCATACGCTTAAACTGGCTGCGGGTGGGTCGGTCAATATCGACCGTCGGAATCTTTTTCATTTCCTCGATTACCAGATCAGAAACGTACATTCTGTTCTGCGTGCTTTCTGCGTCAATTAAGCGCATTTTCATAATCCTCCCAAATGTTTGCTTGTCCAGGAAGAACGCCGTCCTCCATCCACCAGTGGAACACGTCTTCTCCTGTTCCCCAGCGCATATCGTTAGCCTTCCCGCTGGCTTTTCGCGCTTCGAGCATTCGCTCGAAAGCTCGTATGTAATTCCTTTGATATGCAGGATATCGAGCAAATTCGGCGTAACGATTTTTCCTCGCCACTGGGCATCCTACGCAACCAACGCGGCAGAAGCCCTCGTTGTACAACGGGTTCACTTCGACCTTTTGGTCTGTCAAAAAGTCCCATACATCACGATCCGCCCAGTCGATGATGGGATTGCAGACACGCTTGCCTTTCATCTGGCAATTTTCAAAAAGCTGTCGGTCTTCCTCGTTGTCATTGTTTAGGATTAGTTTTTTCTTGCGGTCAGAATTTTGCACTTCCAGCGCCCCACTGGTTGTTGCTCTTTTGGTAGATTCTGCCCACCGGACACCTGTGACGGCGAATCGGTCTTTGCCTGCTGTTTCTTTCAATACCGCGCAGCACTATCGTGCAATTCGCGTCGGCGGCATGAGTTTCTTCGGTATCAAGTCCCACATCGAAGTGCGTTTCCCCTGATATGTCGGAAGAATTATCGTGTACTTGATGCCTTTTTCTTCGTACTCTTTGGCGCGTTTTCGGACGTGATATACTGTCTCTGGCGCGTCCGCTGTCGTATGCGAATGGCAAATTTCAAACGGGATTCCGGCGTTCTCCGCCAATCTGCATATCACTGCGCTGTCTTTTCCGCCGCTGTCTGTCAAAAGCAACGGCTTCTTGTACAGTTTCAACGACATTTGCGATGCAAGACGCAGGCGCTCCATTGCGGTATGTTCCAAATCCGTCATTGCCATTCGCTACACCCCCCATTCCACCGCCACACACAGCGGGGGCATTTGCCGTAGCAGGGTTTATGCATCGCTGTCACCGCCCTTATACTTCGGTATGTCCGCCCATGCTTTCACGCCGTCCCAGTCGCCATGATCTTCAAGACTGGACATATTGTTCCCAACATCGTCGCAGTCACCCATGCACATATCCTGCGAAACGCCCCAGTTCGTAGCAATAAGGATGTCCTGCCCGTCCTTCGGCATTTCGCCGGAAAACACATATTCCGGGATTTCATAGTCAGCGTATCCGTGCTCGGCATACTCGGCTTTTTCTTCCTCTGTCAACAGGCGTGTTGTGATCTCGTGCCAGATGATTTTTTCTTCATACATCAGTTTCTACCTCGCTTTCGAGCCATTTTCTTATGTCCTCCTCGGGAAACTCTACGAACATGCAAAGGTGGAAAAATGGGCAGACGGTGCAGTTGAGCTGATCCGGGAAAACGCATTCTTCCATCTGCGCAATATAGACTAACAAGGCGGATATATCGCAGTTGCAAAGGTCGCACACGATTTTCTCACGGTTCGTCATTGTGTTCATCCTTTCTCTGATAGCAATTCAGCAGCGGGTCTGTCGTTTCGCAGAGGCAGCAGGGCTTTCCGTCCGAAGCGCTCGATTGGTAAGGGAAGTCTGAAAGTTCATCCACAACACTGTAGAGCGTTTCCGTTTCAATGCCAGCTTCGCCGCCGCATATCTCAAATTCCTGATACGCTAGATCGGCCTGTTTTAGGAAATATTCAATTCATTACGATATAGCGCTTGTCGCTGCGGTCAACCTCGCGGAAACAAGGATTTGCTTGAACGTTGATATTCACACAACCACCGCCATTTGTGCTTCTGCGATTCTCTTTTCTGCAATGGAAAAGTATTTTTTATCCAATTCAATGCCGATGAAGTTTCTGTCGGTTAAAACAGCCATCTTTCCCGTTGTTCCGCTTCCCATAAAGCAATCAAGAACTGTATCACTTGGGTTGCTCCAAGAAATAATATGGTCTTTTGCTAACTGTTCTGGAAATATTGCCGGATGTTCAAAAGCATAGTCATCAAGCGTGCTTTTCCCCTTTCCCGGAGATATACTCCAAATATTAAACCTTGAACCATATTCTTTAATTTTTCGCCCTGTTTTGTGTATTTCTGCACTTGTTTTCGTTAAGCTTCCGTCAGGCTGTCGTAGCGTTGTTGACTGTATCTTTTTTCCACCGCATTTGTTCTTTCTGTCGAAAATCGGATTGAATGTTTTCGGCTTGCCTTTTGAGAAAACAAACATATACTCAAATACATTGTAATATCTTGTTTTGTCTGGAAACGGGCAATTTCCCTTGTCATAAATCATAGTATCGTGTAGATTAAACCCACATTCCATGAAATACAAAGCTTGTCTAAATGACGTTCCAGTTTCACTACCCTTGACTGTTGCGTCACCAACAATCCACACAACAACACCACCGTTTTTTGTTATCCTATACAATTCTTTTGCTACGCCCTTGAAATCCCAAGAAAACCCGTTATAAGTCCTTAAGTTATCATAAGGTGGAGATGTTACAGTCAAATCAACACTTCCATCCTGAATACTTTTCATCAATTCAAGGCAATCGCCTTGTCTTAAATCTATATTCATTCGCTATCACCTTCGCTATCACCGTAATCCACTGTGATGTTTAAATCCATGTCAACGGTCTGCTCCACTTTATCAACAAAGATTTGGTGCGCCTTGCCGAGCAGCTCGGCGGCTTCCAAATCGTATCCATGCAAGCGTCCAGATGGTTAATCACCGTCGCGCGCTTTATGTATTCATCTATCGTTTTCTCCTTTCGGTGGTTCGGGAAGCGGCATTGCAGGGAATGCCGCCCAGTGCGTTACCGGAGAATAATCGTCCTCTTCGGAGTACAAGCGAAATCTAACAGTCTCCCCGATTTTTCGGACTTCAGATCGGGAAACTTTACCATTTCGCCGGAGAAGAATAACCTGCTTTTCATTTTCCGGCATCCCATCCTTGACGCTGATCCATTGCGGGACGGATACGGCGGTAATCGTAGGCGCGGTATTAATAAGCGTTTCCGCAAGAACCTTTACGCTTAGAATTGCCGTGCTTTCTTTTACACGCTTTTTCAATGCATCACCATCAATTAGTCTCATCGCCATCACCTCCAAACTCAGCGTCAAATTCTTCAGGCGCGATGATCTCAATGTCCTTCGCGGAGTAACCGAGACAGTCAAGGCTAAGCTTCTCAGCGAGCGCGTCCTTATCAATCGATCCTGCCGCATCCTCATAAGAAACGCCTGCACTCGCTTCAAAGATTATTTCTCCGCCAATTTCCCCGGCGACACTAAAGCAAATTCTGTATTTAGCCATCGTTTTCTCCTTTCGGTGCTTCATTCCGCATCGTCCATCTTTGCGCCGCAGTTGGGGCAGTATCGCATTTTTAGGTTCGTAAAATCCATGGCCTTAACGTCTCCTTGCCCGCATTCGGAGCATTCATAATCGCCGTATTTCTTATTCAACGCCCACCGCCCATGTCGTACAGGCGCAACGTCAGCGGCAGGAAGCTCCATTATGGACTGTACGTTTTTTGCGCTGCACCCGTCCTGCATCAATCGCATAACCGCCGTTTCGCGTTCTAAGTATTCAGCCATTGTCAATCCTCCTATTCCATGCTTCGATAACGTCACATTCTTTTGTTTCTCGCGTTCTAATGCCGCACTGCGTGCATCGAATCATTCCATTATCGCCAAAGATTTCTTTCCCGTTTTCGTCGAGAGACATCCAACCGTAGAATGATTTAATAAATTCCGGTCTGCCTCCGCAGAACGGGCAAGGTTTAAGCTCCTCCATTGTCAGCCCTCCTGTTCCACGCTCTTATGGCTCTAAACTCGAACATTTTTGTCTTGCCGCGCCGATGACATCGGAGGCACTCAATGTAAAACTTTCTGTTTCCATCGGCGCGATACAGTGCCAGCGTTGTCCCACCACAGGTTGGGCACGGGATAAGTTTCATCATTTCCGTTCCTCCCAATCAATCGCCTGTCCGCAATCGGGGCAGAAGCGGGTTTTTCTCCCAGCGCAGAGCTCCCCGTTAATTTCGGACACAAATCTCGTTCCACAAGCCACGCAGCAAAAGTGCTTAGAGTCTTTTTGGTTTAACACAACCGGTGGCTCCGGTATCTGCTTGTCCAGCGCCTCACACGCCATAAGGCAAGCCTCGTCTACCGCATCCTGCAATTTCTCCTTGCCTTTGAAACCTCCTAAGAACTCGATCTCGGCAAGCGCTTCCCGCGTAGTGTCAGGGTGCAGGATTCGTTTTGCTTCTTCGTAGGTCATGCCGCGTCCTCCCATACTGGTCGGCTGTTCTTCCACTTGCGCCAGCGGATAAAGCGCCACTGGGGCGGCTCGCTGTCCAGCCACTTGTTGAAATGCGCGATAAACTCAAGGCGCAGATTGTACCGGCGCTTCTTTTCCTGTTTTTCGTTCATTTTTCATCCTCCGTCAAAATTTCTCGGTCAAAGACCGCGTCGATTGTTTCCACTGCGTCGAGGAGCGCACCCTCTACGTCGGCTCCTGTTCCAAGCGCAACTCCCAGAATCATGCCGAGCATGTGCTGGATCGTGGAAAAATCCTTTTTTGTCATGCTTCGTCCTCCAAAACGAGTGTGTTGATATTGTCGGGAAGCTCTGCCCACAGTAGAACGTCCTCCACAAGGTACTCGAAGTCTTCTCCATCCCCATAGAAGCCGGGCGTCGCCTCTTCTTCCCAAGAGTTCACAAACGAACTCGCGTGGTAATACAACTGCTCGTAATAAACGTAGCCGCTTTTAAGCATAGATTCCTGCGCGCAGAGGCAGCGGCAGTCTTTGCCCGGAAGCCGATCTTTCACGCTCGTGAAGCGCAGTCCGGTACTGGCCCTTGCGAGCAATTCGTTAAAAGTCATCCCGGAGGCAATAAGCTCGTCCTCGAACTTTTTGTATTCCAGCACGTCGGTCGGGGACATTGTAGTATCCTCGTACTCTTTCAGCCGTTCCCACACCTTGCGCTGGCTGCATGCGCCGTCCGGGCAGTATTTGCCCCAGCGCTCTTCGCGGCATTTGGCAATGTCGCAGAAGTTGCCATCGAAAGTAAGCCGACCGTAAGGAAGCTTTGTTTTATCCATTGGCTGGTTCGATTCCTCCTCGTTTTTCATTTTTGCGGTAAATCACAACCATGCTCGGAAACGGCGCGCTGTTTGTTGCGTTTCCGAATTTCAACCGCCCACGCACAAAGCGGATTTCGGCTTTGCCGTAGATGAACTCGTGAAACCATCGTGTGTCCGTCCGAGCCGGAAGAAGCATAACAATCGTGTTGCCGTTCTTTTCGTGCTCCTCCCACGCTTTCTGTACCCACTTTCCGATCTCGCGCCCGTAAGGGGGATTGCAGAACACCGTGTGGTCTCCCCACCGGCGGGTGAGTCCGTTCTGCTCTTTCGTGAAGAACGTCTCGCATTTGTGGTTCGCTTCATTCGCCGCCGGATCAAGAGTAAAGTGAAATTCGCCGTTCAGCTCATCAAAGAACGCCTGCGGCGTCGCCCATTCGTCAGTGGCGGAAGAAAACATCCCGCCAAACTGTTTATCTGTCATCGGCATTACCTCCAAAATGATGCTTTGTTACGGCGATGGCAAACGGCTCAATCTCCGCATCACCGATCCTTGTGATATCTCCTAAGTGTTTAATGAAAATCGCCTCTCTTTCAGAATGCCATCAGCATTACCGCGCCTTATCATCAGGTATGCTTTGATCTCAATGCAGACCCCCTTCGGGTTCCTCCCGGAGGTTGCTCCGCTCTACGCCGGTAATCTTTCCAAAAATGACGCCTGAAGCGTCCCTTAACAGAATTAAGCATCTGTCACCGCTCCGCTGAACCTCGATGCCGCAAGGGACCAACAACCCACCAGCGCCGGGCTCACCGCTGATATCGCACGCGCCAGTGTAGTTCTCTACCTCAACCTGGGCGGCTAAAATAAACACAGCCGTCATCACCTCCTGCCCTATATGGCAACCACAGCCTTAAATTGCAACCAGTCTACTTGCCATATTAAAGTATCCCGGTAACTTCTTTATCCGTAATTATGTATGAAAAAAGTCCTGGAAACGCTCAACGAGAACGTTAGCCAGGGCTCCTTTTTATTGGTGTGGGCTGAATAGTTGGGGTGGAGGTGGTGCCGCGCGGGGTTACGCAACCGGTTTTTAGCGTTCAATTTTGAAAGTAGGGGGGCTTTTAACATGTCTTAATTGATATTAAGAGCAGTTAAAAGGCCGCTCCAGCGGCCTTGCTTTTGCCCGTCCAGGCGGGCGACGGATGATTGTTTTTCATGCACACATGAACGCTTTTTCATTTTTCACACCCTTTTTTTGCCCCGGCTGTCGCCCTCATTTTATTAGCTTGCGCCGGGCGTTGCGGTTGTTTGATCGGATCGGCGGGCGCCTTTGCGCTTGCATGTATAGGCGCAGCAGCCGCCGCAAGCGGCGACAGGGTAGCCATATATATAGACATAGATAAATCAATAGATAAATACATATATAGATATATAATATATATAACTATAAATATTAAAATAGATATATAGCTATATAATAACTAATAAAAAGAAGAAACAAGCAAAGAAGAAAAAGGACGACGATCCAGACGAAAAACGGCGCGCCGTCGCCCCTGGATCCCGGGCGCTGGACGCTGGAGGCGGCGGCATATGCGGATATAGATCCGGCATAGCTGCGGCACACAAGCGCCGCAGCGCGCCCCAATAATATAAAAGCAACCCGCGGCATGTGCCCCGGGCTGCTGTTGCCTCTGTATGCGCTTGTATTGGCGCTTAGCGCCGTTTTACCGTCTCACCGGTATGCGGGCATTGCCGCGCCGGCGTCGTCCCTATACGCTGCTATGCGCGCCCGTATGGCGCTAAGCCGCTTGCGGACGGCTTGCCCGCTCATGCCAATAACCGCGCCTATATCGTCGCTTGTGTAACCGGCGGCGGCCCCGCGGATAATTGCGGCGTCTATATCGTCCCCGGCGGCGGCGTTGATCGCGTCGCGGATCTCTCCGGCGTCCTCGATCGGCCGCGCCGTCGCTCCTCTCATGCGGGCATTGTGCGCCTTTTCGGCCGGCCCTATGTCGGCGGCGTCCGCAAGATCCGGCGCGCTCCCGCCGATACTGTGCGTATTTTCACGCGCCTCATGCCGCAGCGCGTCCAGGGCGGCAAATAATAGTTGATCGCGCAGCGGGCGCGGATCTCCTGACTGGAGACGGGTCTCGAGCCGAATCCAGGCGTCCCCTACCAATTCAACCGGCTTGCAGCCGCCGGCGGCGCGGACGTTCGCCGGCTTGAGCGCGCAGGCGGCGCTGCAGGCGGCCTTGAGAGCGTCGAACTTTTCCGCGTCGCTCAATTCAATCCAGCGCCCGCAGGGCTCAAGGACATAAGCGGCGGTAAACTCCTCCGGCGTCTTGTGGTAGATCGTATCCAGCAGCCCCAAAAGCTCTTCAGGCGTATTTGCGACGGCGCTGGAGCCATAATGGCTATAGTTGATATAACGGCCGTCGTCGCTGACAGACAGCGCAGCATAGTAGACGTTTCCGGCGCAGCCGCGGACGTTTTGGCCATACGTCGCGCCGCTGTTGATGTTCTTGTAAATGGTCTCGAGGATAGGCATGATTTTAATCCTTTCCGGCGCGTTGCGCCTGTCAAATGTTCGTGTTGCGGATCCGCTGTGCGTCACGGCGGCGGGCCCGGCTATATTCGATCTCCCCGGCGATTTTATCCAGGGCGACGGCGGCGGCAGCCGCTAAAATTAAAACGATCATACGCGCGCCCCCTGCAGAAGATCCGCGTTGATTTTTTCCGCCTGTGCGGGCGTCGCCTGTACGGTGATATAACACCCGTCGCCGCAGCCGGCAACATCCAGCAGGATCGCGCCGGCGGCGCGGATGATCCGCAAATAGCGCGCCTTTTCGGCGCTGTCGATCAAACAAGAAAAGTTTTTCATGTTTCCGCCCCCCCTTAAATAAAATAGAGTGATCCGTCTATCTCAAGGCTGACGGCCTCCTGTCGAAGATCGCCGCGCATATCGGCGCAAAAATTTATTACGGTGTCCAGCTTGCGCTCGTGATCCTCTCCGGCGGCATAGGCATAAACAACGGTTGTTTTCTCCTCCACAAGGCCGGCGGCGTCGCTCATCCAATAACCTATTGCCGGGGTAGCCGTCGCGCCGCCGAAAAGATTTGACAGCGTCGCGGCGGCCATTTTGACATAGTGGGCATTATCAGCGGCGGTGTTAACGCCGTTCGTGCCGGGAACATAAATTGCGACGCGGTGACGCAGCGGCTGCAGTTTTTCAAGTTTTTTGTCCATTTTTCCGGCCTCCTCATGATCGGGGCTTTTGCCCCCTTTCGATTATCATTATAGGCATAGTGTTGCCAATATGCAAGGCGCAATATTGCATAATGTTGCCAATATATTTTTATATGTTTTGCATAGTTGTGCTAATATGGTTGCATTTTGGGCGGTTGCGTGCCATAATAAATGTAACTAACATTACATGCTGGAGGTGATGATTTAATGGGCGGAAAAACAAGCAACGCAAGCATATACAAATACCAGAAACGGGCATATGATCGGATAGCGATTAATGTTAAAAGCGGCGACAAAGACAGACTGCAGGATCACGCAGCGGCGCAAGGGCAAAGCCTTAACGCCTGGATCCGCGGCGCGATTAATCAACGGCTGGAGACTGAAGGCGGCGTCCAGATCGGCCAACTTGACAGCGCCCCCGGCGGATCGGCCGCCGCCGGCGACGGCGACACAACAATTTAATCAAAAAGAATGTGTAGCCCCCGGCGGACGATTCCGCCGGGGGATTTTTTTTGCACCGCCGGTTGCAATTTGCCGCCGTCGTTGCCATATAGGATATAAAGCAAGCGCCGCCGCCCCGGCCGCCCGCCGGGCCCAGCGCCCAGGGCCGCCGGAGGCCGCCGGACCCAGCCCAGCCGCGCCGCCCCCAGCGCTCACGCGAAAAGAAAAACGATTTCACGGGGGCCGGGCGCGCGCAGGAGCCGCCCGAATTTCACGGGGGCCGGGCGCGCGAAGGACCGCCGAATTTGCCCGGCGGCGCCATGCCGCAGGGACGCCGGCACGATCGCACACCAACACGCACACCCGGCGGCCATGGCCGCGAGACAGTAAAACATATCCCGCCCCGGAGGTCACGAGGGCAGAAAGGAATTGACATGCGGAGCTACGTTTATATCGCCTACACGGCAGAGCAGGACAAAAACCGTATGACGTTTTCGGAGAGGAAAAACAACGAGTATTGCCCCGGCTATTATGCCGACGTTCTGCGGATCAGCTCGGACGACAACATTTTTTCCGCTCTGTCCGCCATTGGCGGGCTCAAGGCGGCAAACGCTTTCCCCAGCAAAAAACAGGCAGAGGAAACCGCCGCATTCTGGAATGAATGTTATAAGAAAAACGGGACATTTCTTTTTGCGTGATCCAGACAGAACAAGCCGAGTTTAGGCGGTCCCCTCCGGCATGCCGCCCGGCTGGTACGGCGAGCCGGGCGAGATCGGCGGGCACATGCCGCGCAATGGCGGCGATACACGCCTCCGCTTTTGGCAAAACGATTTAACGCGCCCGTCCCAGCTCGCGCCTGAAGCTCTGCAAAGCCGCCCCCGGAGAGCTGCACAAAGGCCCCAGAGAACCACAGAAACGCCCGCCGGAACGCTGCAAAAAATCCTTCCGGAAGCCGCCGCCTCCGGGGGGAAAATTATTTTTTGCGTTTGGTTGCAAAACGCGCCTCTGCCTGGCATATAGGGCAGAAAAGCAAAACGGAAACGCGAAAGGAGATAACAAAATGAAGATCACCCGTGAGAGCATCGAAAAGAGCAGCGCCCGCATGGGCAACGGCTGGACGCTCAGCCGTTACTACCTGGTCATGTGCGGCGAGAAAGCCGCCGAGCTGCAGATCCCCATGGAGGACGGCGGATACATCCAGGGCCGAATCTACATTGACAAAAAATGGAGAGGCTACCAGGCATATGACGGCGTGCGGATCAGCGTCAACGCCTCCCGCTACTACCCGGCGCAGACCCCCGGCGTTTATGTCTCCCACGGCCTCGGCCACTGGGTGGACATTGACCGCCCGGACATGAGCAAATGCATGTTTTCGGCGGTGGAGAAGATCACGCACAAGATCACCGCAGACGACATCCGCGCCCTGTGCGAAGCAGGCGCGGCAGCCCTGACCGAAAAAATGGCGGAGCTCTCCGCCGCGTAAAAAACCGCAGAAAATTTTATAATCCGGTTGCAATTTCCGGATTTGTCAGGCATATTAGGTGTAAAGAGAAACGACCGCACAGGCGCAAGCCGGAAAGGAAGAACAACCATGAAAAACAACGAGTTTACAAAAGAGAACGCCAGCGAATGGACGGAGCTTGACCACGTTTACCTTGTTCAGGACGAGCCGATCAGCGGCACCGGCGATTATTTCGAGAAGGCGTTCCGGACGCTGGAAGAGGCGAACGACGACGCCCGCGAGCAGTGGAATTACCTCACCGAGCGCGAGCGCAAGCAGCGGCATATCTGGGTCTTTCGCGTTGACCGCGAAGACCTCGACCAGAGCATCGCAAACGAAGACCTACCGATCGATTGGAAGGCCTACGGCTGCGCCGGCTCAACCGAAGGTTGCTTCGACAGTGCGGAGAAATAAGAAACACAACCGAAACACCAAACGCTCCCGGAGAGATCCGGGAGCGTATTTTTTTACGAAAAACCCCCTTGCCCCCGCGCCGTACAATAAAAAGCAGATCGCAAAGCCGCCCGGCCCCGGCGGGATATTCATTTTATCTATAATATATATTCACAAAAAACTATAGAAAAAAGCGCGGGAACATCGCAAAAAATTTGTTTTTCCGGTTGCAAAACGGCCGCCTGGACGGCATATACAGCATAAAGCAAAAGGAGGTCATTACCATGACACAGAATAAAACCGAGTCCATCCGCTTCTACTACAACGGCCTGCGCGTCAACGGCGAGCGCACGCTCACCCGCTGCTGCTATACCCTGGACAACCGCCACGACGGCGCCGAGTGCGTCACGATCTACGCGAAGGGTTATGATGATCTCCCGCGCGACATTTTCCCCGTAGAGAACGACAGCGACAGCTATACCGATTATTTCGAGCACGACAGAGCCACGCTTTTTCCCGATCATCCCCTCTACAAATTCGCCCGCTATGCGGCGATGAAGGCGAACACACGCGGCAACGCCGAGAGCATCGAGCGCGTGAGCAAAGAGATCGCCGGCATGGGCCGCGAGCCGTGGGCCGGTTATATCGACGCGCGCAAGGCCAACATTGCCCGCTGGCAGCGGGAGCTTGCCGACTTCAACGCCGCCGAGGATCCCGGTCAGCCGACCGCCGCCGACGTGGAAGCGTGCCACGCTCTCCGCCTTGCCGAAGAGAACGCCCGCCGCGAAAAAGAGCACGAGGAAGAGCTTCAGCGCCGGGAAAAGGCGCTGAACGAACAGAACAACGGCCGCCGCTTCATCGAGCAGACCGCCGCCGAGCATCCCATTGAGGAGGGGCAGCCGGTCGTGCGCATCCATTGGAGCGAGCACCCGGCGTTCTACGGCTGGAAGGATGACGAGCTGGTGCTTTCCGTCGCTGCCGCCGAGATCATTCTCAAGACGTTCGACGAGCAGAAGCACGCCGAAAACGGCGGCTATTACAAGACAAAATTCTCCATCGAGGAGGACGGCGAGGTCGTCTATGGCGGCGGCCGCTACGACCTCGGAGACGGGGACGGCGGCCTGTGCGAGCACATCCGCGCCTTTGGCCGTCACCTGATGGAGCGCGGGCAGTTCGGGCAGGGGGCAACGGAGGAGGACAAGCAGGAAGGCGCGAAGATCGTCGAATTTGCGAACCGTCTCCAGAGCTACACGCCCGGCGGCTATATTGAGAGCGTCGAGCCGGCGCCTTATATGAATGATGTATTGGAAACTCTGCAGAAAAAGAGAGAGGAAGAAGCCGACAACCTTTCCGCGCTGATCCGTCTCCTGCCGGACGAGGGCATCATCGGCATGGCCTCCGACCTTGCAAAAAACGGCTCGCCGGAGACGGCGCGGTACGTCCTCCTGCAGCTTGCGCAGCGGGACAAGAAGAAGGCCGCCGAAGCCGCGCGAAGTCTCGGATTGTGAATAAATATTCTTTATATTATTCAGTTGCAAAACGCCCGGCTGCCCGCCATATAGAGTGTACAGCCCCGCAAAGCGCGGGGCAGAAAGGGGAAAAAACATGACTGATACCGAACTTTTGGAGTTGTCCGGAATTGCGATCCGGCACGGAGTGCTCACCGTTTACGAGGGGCGGAGCGACGCCGACATGCAGCGCCTGGTTGACAAAATGCTCAACGACCCCGCCGCGTATTACACCGTCGCGCCGCTGTATCCGGTGCTGCGCATCTATGCCGAGCTCCGGGAGCGCGTGGCCGCGAAGTCCTGCGGCTCCGCCATCCAGGCGGTGAAGCGCCTCATCCGAACCTGCGCCCGCAACGATATGCGCGGCGTGTGGAAAAGCGCCGACGGCTCCGCCTGGTGCTGCTGCGATGGGCAGCGGGAAGTCCGGCTGAAAAATGTCTCCGGCGTTCCCGTGCTGGAACAGAGCTTTCCGAACCTCGAAGCGCAGATCGACGGCTGCGCCAAAGCGGCCAGCAAGTCGCTCCGGCTCCCTACCGCCGCCGAGCTCAAGACATACATCGCCGCCGAGAAGGCCGCCGGCATCAAGCCGGATTCCATTTTGTATTGGTGGGGCAGTGATACGCCGGCAGTGAACGCCTCGTTCCTGCTGGACATGGTGACGATCTTCCCCGACTGCAAGGAAGCGCGGTATCGGACGGAGCTTTCCCCGCTTTACTTCTGCGGCGACAATGGCGACGGTATTCTCCTGCCTGTTCGCAGAGCCAAATGCCCCGAATTTGAAAGCCGCTGGAACGAGCTGCACAAAAGCGCCGGTTAACCCCGGCGCTCCCCGCAAATATACATCATCAATATATACACAGGAAAATCTACACAGAAAGAGGCCGGAACATGGAACAGGAATTTCTCAGTCTGATCTTTCAGGAGGAAAAGCCGTATAGGGGTGAGCGCCGTATAGGAATCTATAAAGGCAGCAAGAAAATCGGCGGCATCGAGCAGGTATACAGCCCCTATCGCGGGACAACATATTATCACGCTTTTGCTAATCGCCCCTATACTTTCACGGTGCCAACCGCAAACTCTGTCGCTCAAGCAAAGCAGAACTTCGTCCGCGCGCTGAAAGAGCACGGCGGGAACGCGCCGACCAGCGCCGACATAAAAGACCTGCCCGCCGATCCCGACGCAGAATTTTATCCCACGCCGTCTTGGCTGGCCGGAAAGATGCTCGCCTGTCTCGACCGCGACGCTCCGATCCGCTCTGTTCTGGAACCGTCCGCTGGGAAAGGCGATCTGCTGTATGCCTTGCAGAAATACAACGCCGCCCAGCGTTACGGCAAAGACGAAGACATTTTCGAGCTGGCAGACGTGATCGAAGCAGACCAAAATCTGCGGGTGCTTTTGAAAGGTGCCGGTTTCCGTGTCATCGGCGACGACTTCCTGCAATTCCACACGCACAAACATTACGATCTGATCCTCATGAACCCGCCGTTCTCCAACGGCGATGCACACCTCCTCCGAGCACTGGACATTCAATCCGGCGGCGGGCAGGTCCTCTGTCTTCTCAACGCGGAAACGCTGAAAAATCCATATACAAACCGCCGCAAAGCCCTGCTCCAGAAGCTGGAAGAGTACCACGCCCATGTGGAATATGTGCAGGGTGCTTTCCAGAAAGCCGCCAGAAAATCCGACGTGGAAGTAGCCATTATTCATGTAAACATCTCCGCTCCGGCCATGCGCTCGAATATCATCAGCTACTTGAAGCGCGCCGAAAGCACCGCAGAAATCGAGTCGGAAGAAGCCTCTTCCATTGCCTCTGCGAACTGGATGGAAAACCTTATCAACGGATACGAATTTGAAGCGAAGGCCGGTATCGCCCTCCTGCGGGAATACGCTGCCATGCGTCCCTATTTGATGGACGGACATACGAACTATGAGAAGCCGCTGATTTCCCTGGCTGTCGGCGAACGCGAATTGGGCGAAGGGGCTCCGTCCGGAAGCATCAACCGCTATCTTGAGAAACTGCGGTATAAATACTGGAACGCTTTTCTCTCCCGTGAAGAGCTGACAAGCCGTATGACCTCTGCAATGCAGAAGCAGTACAGCGAAAAGATCAGCGACCTAAAGCACTACGATTTCAACCTGTACAACCTACAGCAGGTGTTCTTCGACATTCGCGCCCAGCTCTCCGCCAATATAGAAGATAGCATTCTCGACCTTTTTGAAACGCTCTCCGGAAAGTATGCGTGGATCCGGGAAGAAAACAACAAGAACATTCACTACTTTAACGGCTGGGCGACCAACAAGGCGCACAAGGTCGGGATGAAAGCCATTTTGCCAATCAATGGTTTTGGGTCGTCGTATTCATGGACGAAAGATAAACTTGATTCCTACTATATCAGCACACCACTTTCCGACTTGGAGCGTGCCATGAACTATCTGGACCGGGGAGAAACTACCGACCGGAAAAATCTGCGGAATTTCATCGACTACGCCGTCAAGTGTGGTGATACTGTCGTAGAAACCACCTATTTCAAAGCAAAATTCTATAAAAAAGGAACCTGCCACATTCAGTTTCGTCCGGAAGCGCAGCGCATCATTGACCGACTGAATATCTTTGCCGCGCAGAAGAAAAACTGGCTGCCGCCCTGCTACGGCAGGAAGCGCTACAAAGACATGACACCGGAAGAGGCCGCCGTCATTGAT
>OJMG01000996.1_pt1 | contig 27367 bp, 22 predicted proteins | sample 1597141 | NCBI WGS metagenome assembly OJMG01 (sample SAMEA2452119, study PRJEB22498) | human gut metagenome | biome: human feces; feature: human gut; material: feces | place: Australia | collected 2012 | reverse complement strand
ATGATGGCTCCTGTTCCGTAACCAGCCAATACATAATCGCTGATCCATACCGGAACGGCATCACCTGTAAACGGATTGATGGCGTATGAACCACTGAATACACCTGTTACCCGACGGTCGGAAATACGTTCACGTTCGGTACGTTTCTTGGTACGGTCCAGATAAGCTTCTACTTCAGCTTTCTGAGCTTCGGTAGTCAACAGAGGTACCAGTTCGCTCTCAGGAGCCAAAACCATGAAGGTGACACCAAACATCGTATCGGCACGAGTCGTAAAGATGGTGAATTCCAAATCCTGATCTTTTACTTTGAAACGGACTTCTGTTCCTTCCGAACGGCCGATCCAGTTACGCTGGGTTTCTTTCAAGGAGTCTGTCCAGTCGACTGTTTCCAATCCATCCAGCAAACGCTGTGCATAAGCAGAAACACGCAAGCACCACTGACGCATCTTCTTCTGAACAACCGGATAACCGCCACGCTCCGAAACGCCATCTACTACCTCATCGTTAGCCAATACTGTTCCCAGCTGCGGACACCAGTTCACCATCGTCTCACCCAGATAAGCGATTCGGTAATTCATCAGGATTTCCTGTTGTTCCTTTTCGCTCTTGGCCTTCCATTCTTCAGCCGTAAAGCTCAGCTCTTCGCTGCAAGCCACGTCCAGACCTTCCGTACCTTTCTCTTCAAAATAAGCAATCAGCTTGCTGATGGGCTGTGCCTTCTGGCATCCGTTGCAATAGAAGCTGTTGAACATCTGCTGGAAAGCCCACTGTGTCCAGTGATAATATTTCGGGTCGCATGTGCGGACTTCACGATTCCAGTCGAAAGAGAAACCGATTTTGTCCAGCTGTTCCCGATAGCGATTGATATTATTGACCGTTGTAATGGCCGGATGTTGTCCGGTTTGAATGGCATATTGTTCGGCCGGTAATCCGTATGCATCGTAACCCATCGGATGCAATACATTAAAGCCGCCCAATCTTTTATAACGGGAATAAATATCAGAAGCAATGTAACCGAGCGGATGCCCTACATGCAATCCGGCTCCTGACGGATACGGGAACATATCCAACACATAATACTTGGGTTTTTCGTTCTTCTCTACTTGATAGACCTTGTTGGCGATCCAATATTCACGCCATTTCTTCTCAATGTCTCTGAAATTATATTCCATATCTGGTTAAACCTTTAACAATTATCTTTATTTGAAATACAAAAGTAGTGATTTTATTTGGTTTGCTTCCGTTTCTGTTTTGAATTTTGCAGGAGAGAGGGGCTTTTTAAGAAATCCCTCTCGCTCTCTTACAAAATGCCCCGAATCTCCCTTTTTTGCTGACACTCTAAATGAGTAAAAAAGAAAAAAACTGAGGGAAAAGTGAGGTTGAAAGGTGATTCTCCCGAGAATTAAAACCGATTTTCGAGAGTTTTGAGGAAGAAACTGGTAGGAAATGAAGCAAAAGCCGGCGTATTTGGAAGATTTCCCGGCGTGTTTTGCTAAAAAGCCGGCGTGTTTTGGAATGAAATCGGGCAGAAAAATGGGTGATTAGGAGTGTTTTTTCTTCTTCCTACGCTTGTGATGGGGGATTTGTTCCTTCAGAAAGGGACAGCATACGGTCTTTCGTTGTTTTTTTGTCCTGTTTTTCAGTCAAGAAATATTTCTTGTAATATGAAGGTAAACAATATGTTAAACTGTATTTTTAACGATTTAACCCCTTCAAAACTCGTAAATTTTCGAAGGACTTGTACTGCGGTTCGAAATACGGGAGTTTTGAAGGGGTTTATTTGACATTTTGACAATTCCAACAACTTGTCAGCCGTTTTATTGGATACCTAACTTCGCTTTGATTTCTTTCGGGATGGCATCTTTATGCACCAGGATATAGATTGTCTTGGCTTTAACAAAGCTTTCCGACATATTCAGATAGCCTCCGAAACGGTTTCGTTCGGTTCCCCAAGAGTTTTTGGTAATGTAATACTTCGTACCGTTCTGATCTTTGGTGATACCGGTGATGTGCATCAAGTGATCGTCGGTCGTCACGAAGGTTTCATATCCTTTCTGACGAACTTCGGGAGTCACGTTGACTTCCGGATACGGATGTTCGAACTTATAAACTTCTTCCAGACGTTCATTCGGATTCATTTTCTCAAAGCGGGCACGATCCGTACCGGCGTATGTATCTACGTTGTTGACTTCCGGATTGATGGCAACGCCATTGATGAACGAAAATCCCTTTTCGCTTACATCGCCGTCCCAGCCGATTGAATAGCCGTTCTTCAGCGCATAATCCATGGTCTGGATCATTTCGTCGAGCGGCAGGTTATACATCTGCTGATGTTCCCAGTTGTCCGGTACTTCTACATCAAACTTCTGATAATAGGGTTGGTGTGTAAAGCTGGTCAACTCTACATAATCACTCATATTCAACCCTAAGGAAGCGGCAAAGCTTTTCGGTGTATATTCTTTTCCCTGGTAGGTGAATTTCTCCGGAACCTTTCCCAAATAAATATCGAAGAGACTGTTCACCAGCTCCTGATATTCCGGACTGTTGGCGCGCAGCTTGATAGCTGTTTCAGAGATACTTTCTACATACGAAGCCAGTTCCTGATGATTGTGCATCTCCGAATCATAGTTGATACCGTGATAAACTTCTTCAGGCACGATACCGACCTGCTCAAAAGCGTGCATCCAAGATGGCGAAAGACTACCCTGTCCTACGTTTCCTTTCCCACGGCGCAGGTAATTGTCTTTCATCTGATTGATGTATTTCTGGCGGACAATGAACATCTCGGAAAGATCGTATTCACCTTTGCCCATGCGGAGTAATTCGGATTCCATGAAGGAAGTTGTGGCAAAACACCAGCAAGTACCGGTTGCCGCCTGATTCTTGACCGGAGTAGCCGGTACTTTTACTTCGTCGGTAAACTGATATCCTTGCGCCATGGCACCTGATGCCATGCAGGCAAAAACACAAGAGAGTAAAAATGATTTCATGTTGTATAACGGATTTGATAGATTATTCTTTCAGTTGAGCAACGAAGGTACGATATTGTTCGTTTATATCCCAATATTCAGGAGAAAAAGAAAAGTGGGATGCCATATTGCCTATCTGAAAAGGATTCGTTATTTTCGTGGAAATGAAAACGGATAACAGGAATTAAAACAAGATAATCGTATGAAGAAATTGGCTTTATTTACAGGTGCTTTGCTGGCTCTGGCTGTTGCGCTGGGCAGTTGTGGAGGAGAAAAGAAGCAGGACAAAGTGCTTCGTCATGTAGTTATGTTTGGCTTCAAACCCGAAGTGACTGCCGAGCAGGTAAAAGCAGTAGAAGATGCTTTCGGCGAACTGCCTTCAAAGATCGACCTGATCAAGGATTATGAGTGGGGAACAGATTGCAGCCCGGAGGGCTTGCAACAGGGATTGACGCATTGTTTCTTCGTAACCTTCCATTCGGAAGCCGACCGTGATGCCTATCTGGTACATCCGGCCCACAAAGAATTCGGGAAAGTGTTGGGAAACAAAGCCTCTGCCGTCACCGTCCTGGATTATTGGACGAGGTGAAAATAGTTTCATAATCCGAATAATATGTAGCATTGAGTCAAACTTCCCATAAAAGAATAAAGGAGGACTGAATCATTATTCATATGAAGCAACAAGATTTTGAAGCATATATCCGTCAAATTGAACCGTCGGCTCAGGAGAGTGCCAATGCCTGGAAAACAGCCATCGGTTTACAAGCTGTGGATGGGCTTAAGCCTTCATCTTATTTGCTTGAAACAGCTAGACGGAATATTGAAGGAGACATTACGATAGAAGAGGTTCGTGAATTATTGGATACTTACTATCGTAGTAAAACTGTCCGTACAGTACAAGACGAAAATACGGAAGAAGCAGATAAAGTTTCTGCCAATATCAAGAAAATCTTGTCATCTAAAACTCTTGCATTCAATGTAAATGGTTTTATTTCTATGCATCGTCGGATATTTGAGGGTGTATTTAAACATGCAGGTGAAATCCGAAAGTATGATATTACCAAGAAAGAATGGGTGCTGAAAGGTGATACAGTACATTATCTGAATTGGGAAGATATACATGCTGCCATAGATTATGACATTCGGCAGGAACAGGAGTTCAGTTATAAAGGCCTTTCTGATAAAGATAAGATCAATCATATCAGTCGTTTTGTTTCAGGATTATGGCAGATTCATCCTTTCAGAGAAGGAAATACACGAACAACAGCGGTATTTACCATCCAGTATTTGCGTTCTATAGGCTATGAGGTAAACAATGATCTATTTGCCGATCATTCCTGGTATTTCCGTAATGCATTGGTACGCGCTAACTATAAAAGTTCTACTTTAGGGATTGATTATGACTATAGTTTCTTAGAGAAGTTTTTCCAGAATTTACTTTTGGGTGAACATCATGATTTGAAGAATCGGTATCTGATTATAAATGCTCCTGATAATTGGAATATCGAAAATGATACTCAAGAACTTCAAAATGATACCCAAGATGATACCCAAGGGCTTCAAAATGATACTCAAGAATATGTGATTCCTGGTAAGAAAGAGCTTGATGGATGGATTGAAAAGCAAATAAGGAAAGATCCTAAAATCTCAACAGGTCAATTGGCTCGAATGAGTCAGCGTAGTGTCATTACTATTAAACGTCATATTTCAAGACTGGGGCATATTAAATTTGTAGGTAGTGGCTTTAGCGGTCATTGGGAAATTTCTGAAGAATAAGTTTTTGGCAGAAGCTGTATTTACTTATTGTGACTCATGTTTTTATTAAAGTTGCGGATATTATATCATTGTATATCAAAAACCCTCCGTATAGCCTGAAACGATACGGAGGGTTTTTGATTGGATTCTATATAAGACTATTGAGCTGTCGTAAAATTCGGAGCGAGGAAATCTGCTGTCTTAGAGTTAAAACCCTCTGGCAAATTTCTTCCAGAATGTATCGGCCATTTCTTCCCAACGAAGGATAGTGGCTCCGGCAAAGTCGGCTGTGTATTGGGTTAGATAAGCCCGTGCTGCTTCTTCTCCTTTTGTCTGGGATAAAGTCTGATAACGGTTTTCTACGAAAGGCATTTCCGACAGTCCTTTCTCTTCAAAGTGAGCAACGGCAGATAATACGGTTTCTTTAGTCGCTCCCCAGCGAACGGTTGCCAGCTTGTTGGCTGTCCGGTATTTCCAGACGATGGCATCTTCCCGATGGGCTGCCTGTCCGCAGACTGCAAAGCAAGCGGGTAATGATGTCGTTCCTGAGAAAACCGGAATACGTGGACTTTGCCCCGGATTATCGAAAGAGATCCAAGCTACGCCGCCCACGGCATCCGGCAACCAGCTTCGTAATTGGATTACGGTCGAATAAGAGCATTGCGGAACAGCTACCAAACGATTCTTCTGTACGGTGTTAGGTTTGATTCCGTTCAGCATGGTGATCATATCCGATGTCATCCACGGATTGGCAGCCGGACTGATAATCGTATCGGTCAGACCGGTTTCTTTATTCTTGGTTGTTACTTTCAGGTTCTTGGTCACATCAAATTCCGAACCGGCATACGTTTCGCGGAGCAGAGCCATCACTTTCTGTACCGATACGGCAGAGTCCGGTTTAACGCTGATAGGCAGTTCTTCCGCATCATACGAAAGATGCAGCGAAGGAGCCAGGGCATTCAGGATATAATATTCACGCAGGCTGAATGATTTCTTTTCGCCAAAATAATTTCCACCGGCATAGGCTTCCCAGAAACGGAAAGGCTTCTTACCGTCCCAGAATCCTAATTTCTTGGCTACCTCAAATACATTCTCCGAGGCCATGTAATGATCGGTATCTTTCAGGTCGAGCGTAGAAATACGGGGTACATTGGCCGATACGCCCACATGATCATCCGGGATACGTACAGCCGCCCAGACACCACCAATCTGATCCGGCCCTTCTCCAAAGACTTCGAAGTGCCATACTTCGTTAGGATCGGCAATGGTAAGACATTCGCCCCAGTCGCCATAACCATATTTCTTGACCAGGTCGCCCATCAGACGGATGGCTTCGCGTGCGGTAGTACAACGTTGCAAGGCAATCTTGGCCAGTTCTTCGATCATGAACATACCTTTCTCGTTGACCAGCTCTTTCCGGCCGGAGATCGTTGTTTCTCCAATACCTAACTGTTTCTCGTTGAGGCAAGGATAAGACGTATTCAGAAACTGATAGGTAGAACGGGCTTCCGGAATAGATCCTTTCAGGGTCATACCGGTACGGTCATCAGGAGTCGTTGTATGCATCCGTCCCGAATAGATGGCTACGGTCGTATCTTTTTCATACTGGGCCGCAGGAACTACTTCCATCCAGGTACGATAGTTGCCGTCGCACGTATGACTTGTCATGACCGAACCGTCGGTCGACGCCTTTTTACCCACCATGATACTTGTGCAACTTTCCGGATTCAACGGAGGAAACAGGGTTGCATATTCTTGAGCCAATAGAAAAGAGCAGCAGCAAATCAAGCTGATAGCTGTCAATACGTATTTCTTCATTCTGTTCTGTTATTAGATTTGTGCGGTAAAGATACGCTTTTTCAGGATAAGCCGGTATGTTCTGGAAGGGAAGAATAAAATAAAGGTTACCTTCCGATGCAGAAAGTAACCTTTATGAGTTGGTATGAATCGCTTATTTCTTTTTCCATTTTTTCTCTCCGAAAGAATGTTTACCCGGTTTCCCGTTGGCCCGTTCGAAGCGTTTCTGGGCGGTACTACGGCGTTTACGCTCTTTTTCCTTTCCTTTCCCTTCCCCTTTTTCCTGTGCTTCTTCAACGATGACACGCCGGCCGTCTACTTCGAAGTTGTTCATACATTTTTCTACCCGGCGGGCTTCCTTTTCTTCTACTTCGAAGAATGAGAACTTCTCCATCAGGTCGATCCGGCCGATCCGGACTTTTCCCGGAACACATTTGTTGACCAGTTCGATCAGCTGGTTGGTATATAGGCCGTCGGTCTTTCCGAAGTTGATGAAGAAGCGGACAAACCCTTCTTCGACTTTCCGTTTTCTTCCGCCCTCGCGGTCTTTCCGACAGGATTTTTCATCGATGGTTTCGATCTCGTCCGCGTCTTTGTAATAATCGATCATGCGGTTGAACTCCAGTGAAACCATACGCTTGATGATGTCTTCCTTGTCGAGCCATTCCAGCTTGCGGTAGATCTGTGGCATCAGTTCGGCGATCTCTTCTTCGTTTACCTTTACTTTCTCGATCTGATCGACCAGGTTGAACAGTTGCTTGGCACAGATTTCCTTTCCTGAAGGCATCTCGCCTTTCTCGAACTTCTTGTTGATCACCCGCTCGATTTCCTTGATCTTCCCTTTCTCACGCACATGACAGATAGAGATGGAAATACCGGTTTTTCCGGCTCTTCCGGTACGTCCGCGGCGGTGTGTATACGATTCGATATCATCCGGTAAACCATAGTTAATCACATGGGTCAGATCATCTACATCCAGACCACGGGCTGCGACATCGGTAGCAACCAGCAACTGCAGGTTCTTGATACGGAACTTCTGCATCACATAATCACGTTGTGCCTGACTCAGTTCGCCGTGCAGCGAATCGGCATTATATCCGTCCTGGATCAGTTTATCGGCAATTTCCTGCGTTTCCTTACGTGTCCGGCAGAAAATGATGGCATAAATATTCGGATAGAAGTCGGCGATGCGTTTTAATGCCAGGTATTTATCCTGCGCACGTACCATGAAGTAGATATCACGGATGTTCTTGTTCCCTTCGTTCTTGTTACCAATGACGATCTCTTTCGGATGATTCATGTATTGTTTGGTAATCGCTGCAATGCCTTGTGGCATGGTTGCCGAGAAGAGTAACATATTGCGGGATACAGGTACCTCAGCCAGAATTGCATTGATACTGTCGGTAAATCCCATATTCAGCATTTCGTCGGCCTCGTCCATGATGACATTGCGGATATGACTCAGATCAACCGTCTTGCGGTTCATCAGGTCGAGTAATCGTCCCGGTGTCGCTACAACGACGTGAACACCACGTTTCAATGTCTTGATCTGGCTTTCAATGCTGGAACCTCCATAAACCGGCAATACGCGCAAATGATCTATATATTTGGAATAGTCATTCAAATCGTCGGCGATTTGCAAGCAGAGCTCCCGGGTCGGGCATAATACCAACGCCTGAGGTTGATAATCTTCTACCTCGATTTTCTGTAAGATAGGCAGACCAAAGGCGGCCGTTTTTCCGGTTCCTGTCTGTGCCAAAGCGATAACATCATTATCTTGTCCCAGTAAATAAGGAATCACTTCCTCTTGTACGGGCATCGGGGAAACATACCCCAGTTCCTGAATTGCCTTTAATATAGGTGCGGCAACTCCTAATTCTTCAAATGTTTTCAAATTCTGTTTGTTAGATGATTATAAAAACGGATCGTTTTCAGCCTGCAAAGATAGATAATTATTATGAGTTCTGATCTATTTCAGCAGGAGATCTTTCAGACGGTCTCTGTTTTTACCGGATATTTTCAGTCCGGTTTCCCGGTAATTGTCAAATGATCCGTAACGGTTTTCGATTTCCCGGTAGGCGATGTTCAGGAACGATTCGTTGACAGAAAGCAAGACTGTCATCGTCTCTTGCGCATCCGTACTTAACGCTGAAACTGTTTTTGCCATGAAGCTGGGATCAATATACCGGTTGGAACTCATATATTCCTGCGTGATCGATTCTTGCGGAATGTCTAGCATAGAGAAAAGCAATGAGATGAAAAGACCGACTCGGTCTTTGCCTAACTCACCGGATATCAGGATCGGATAGTTCTTCTTGTCAAGCAAGATGCGGAAAACGTCTCCAAGATCTTCTGTATTATTGGCGATGAAACGGATATAAGCATCTTCCATGAAGAGTGTTCCGTCCCGTTTGCGTACTTTGTTCTCCAGGATACGTTGGTTCATTTCCTCTTTGTTTCCACAGGGTATGGGAATATGAATAATCTGTGTGTTGGGAAAATAAATGGGTTGCTCTTTTACTTCGTGAGCCGTCCGTAAGTCAATGATGGTTTTTATACCTGCCTCAATGAGCCGGATGGAATCTTGTTCGGAGAAGTTGTGAATATTTCCCGAACGGTATAACTTGCCCCATCTGACTTGCCTTCCTTTCTTCGATTTATAACCACCGACGTCACGGAAATTCTGGATGTTATCCATAAACGTATAGCGGGCTGCTACGTCTTGAGGAGAATGATCGTTGAAGGTAATCCGGAAATATTTACGCTGGATATTATCGGAGGTGATATAACGGATAAATCCGTCTTCGATGGAAGTAGATGCGGCAGGATGGTTCATGTCAAATTTATCAGGAACATCCGACACATACAACTTCGCTATCCCTTTTATTACCGGATTCGTCTCCCATTTGATAATGTAATTGCCAATTTCATCCCGGACACACAACGCCCTCACGTCACACGATTCGGACTTGCATCCGAATAATGCCAGCAAACATGTCAGTATACCTAGAATCTGTTCTTTCATCACCATTCTCCCAACTTCTATCTATATTTACAAAGATAGAAAATCCCCCCAATATCCCCAATTTCTTATGTTTATTTAAGTTTCACTTGGGATCCTCCATATTTGTTGGCAAAATCTGAGGAAATATAGTTGTCGTAACTTTGACAAACTTCGGCCGAGAAATCAATGCCACATTGGATGATTTTCTGCCATTTGTCTTTGTTCAATGTAGGTAGATCCTGTTTCCGTACCTCGTATTTCAGTAGTCCGTAAATGATACCGGCATTGAAATTGTCACCGGCTCCGATGGTGCTGACGGGCTGAATGGACTGGGCATCGATATGAGACGTGAAACGGCTGGTTCGCAGATCCACTCCGTTGGCTCCACGGGTTGTCAGGAAGTTATCACAATAGAATTGAACATGATCCTGATAAACCCGATCCAGGTCTGTCAGTTTGAAGAGGTTGTAAAAGTCCTCATCCGATCCCCGTACGATATCGGCAAACTCGAAGTTCTCCAATACCGTAGGCATCACATGAATGGCTTCATGGGCATGCGCCTGCCGGAAGTTCGGGTCGTAATACAGGATTGCTCCGCGTTCTTTGGCATATTCGAGGAATTCATAGACCCGTTTCCGTAAAACGGGATTCAGGGAGTAATAGGAGCCGAAGATGAAGATATCGTCTTTCTCAATCGGAGGTAGAGGCACTTCCAGGCGTTGCTTCGGATAGTCTTTGTAGAAGGTATATTGAGCATCCTGGTTTTCATCCAGAAAAGCCAGCGACAAAGGACTTTTTCCATCCGGGAAACGATCTACATACCGGGTAGAGATATGATTCTCCTGCATGAAATTCTGGATGATATCTCCTACTCTGTCATTCCCGATTTCACTGATGAAAAGAACATCTACGCCTAATCGTCCCAATGATACCAACCCGTTGAACACCGATCCGCCCGGTACAGCTGCATGGGGTTGATTTCCCCGGAAAATAATATCCAGTATTGTTTCTCCAATTCCTATTACCTTTCTCATGTTTCCTCACTTGTTTTGCATTTGTTTCTCGTGGAAAGCGAATTTACTCCTCGTTTGTTTTGCAAACGAATCCGCCGAGAAACGTATGAACTTGATTTTATTCCTTTTTGCTTTGCTCACGGCTTTTCGATCCCAGGTAACCTCCATGATGACGTTTGGCATAGTCGGTGTTGGTGAAACCGATTCGCTTCATGGTGCTGACTACCAGGATATCACCGATGACGGTCATGACTGTCGTTGAGGTTGTCGGAGTCAGTCCTAGCGGACATACTTCGGCCGGAGCTCCGGTAGGCAGACAGACTGTAGCTTCTTGTGCCAATTCACTTTCCGGGTTGCCTGTGATAACGATAAACTTTATATCCGGTACCAGTCCGCGGGTCAGAGAGACCAGCTCTACCAATTCCCGTGTTTTGCCGGAGTTGGAAATCAATAACATGATATCGTTGGCTTGGACAATACCCAGATCGCCATGTTGGGCTTCGCTCGGATGCAGGAAAAATGCCGGTGTTCCTGTCGAACTGAAAGTCGTTGCGATGTTCATGGCAATTTGTCCGGCTTTGCCCATTCCGCTTGTTACCAGTTTCCCTCCACGTGCGTGCACATACTCTACAATCAGATTGACGGCCTCCGCATAATTGGAAGACACGGGAATGTTGCGTACGGCATTCGCTTCTTTCTCTAAAATAGATGAGATTTCGTCTGTCATCATGATTTTTTACACTTGTTTGATCTACTGAAATACAAAAATACATCTTTTTCTGTAACTCCCAGCATTCGGCTTCTTTTTCCACGGATTTATCCTGCCGCGTACGTGATGGTGGGAAGGAATCAGAATAAAGCTGATATGGCAAGACCTGTACTCAAATAATTCAGACGTTTCCCGCTGTCAAAGTAAGGCAGGCTGGTATACACGTAATCCAGATAAAGCCGTAGTCCCATGGCCGGAGATATCTGTGCCAGGATAGAGGTTGCTGCCGTTCCGGAAATTCCTTTATGGAGAACATCGTGATTATATAGCAGTTGGCAGTAACCGATTTCGACCTTTGAGTTGAGGAAAATACGGGGTATGAGCCGGTAGGAATACCCGGGACCCATACTGAACGACGTAGCACCTACAATACCTTGGCCTTGGGTTAGCTTGGCCGATAAAATAGCCGCTTGAAGATTTAGTCCCCAACCGCTCTGCAGGTAATAGGCTGCCGAGATGGTTGTATTCAATCCCTGATACGACGTCAGTTCTTTTCCGTCCATGATTATTTGTCGGGGAAACAAGGAGCTGTAGCCCACAGAATATTCGATAAAGGAAGGAATACGGGTATAAGAGACATCGTCGTCTAGTACGTCGAATAAAGGCTTCTTACGGAAAATCAGGTCGGATAAAAGATAGCCTACTTCCGTTGACATGATACCGATACCGGCTCCAGCCAACACATCCGACAGCCAATGGCGGTTGTTCATCATCCGTCCGGTTGCAACCAGGGTAGCAGCCGAATACGCTCCGATGCCGACCCATGGACTTAAATCCTTATACTCTTTGTATAACATGGTGGCGGCCATAAAAGCCGTTGCTGTATGACCCGATGGAAACGAGTTGTTCTTGCGTTGGTTGGGACGTTCCCGTTTGACTGTATATTTCAATCCGTTGACAACACCTGCCATCAAAGCGGCAGAGATCACATCGGCTGTCATCATCTCTCCCCAGGTACTTCTTCCTTTGACACCTGCCAGTTTCATTCCGAACATGGCTGCCATCGGGGCATATTGCAGGTAATCATCAAAGTGATTGGAGAAAGATGACATGTTTACCTGTCGGGTTTCTTGGATTCTCTTGTCGATGGAAGTTGCCAATGCACTGGCAAACAACAGCGGAACGCCTTGCTTGGTTATCTGGTAGGCCGACGTCCGCTGTAGTTTTTGAATTCTTGACAGGTTGTCCTGTATATCCAGGGTGTCGGAAGTAGAAGCCCATGTCGGACTCACTGTAACGAGCAGGCTGAATACAGCCCATAAAGCCCTCCATCTTATCGTCCGATTTCCTGTTGATGAAAGACAATTATTCTTCATGCGTTCTACTTGACACATATAAAGTTCGAATTTGCGCTTGGGTGTCAGAACCCGACGATTCCCGTTTATTTCCAATCGCCATTGTCTTTGATTAACTGAACCAACCGTTCAACGGCTTCTTCTTCGGGGATATTCTTGACAAGACATTCTTTCCCCTTGTACAGGCTGATCTGGTTACGTCCGGCTCCTACATACCCATAATCGGCATCGGCCATTTCACCTGGTCCGTTGACAATACATCCCATGATGCCAATCTTCAACCCTTTCAGGTGCGAAGTCGCTTCTTTGATACGGGCAATGGTTGTTTGCAGGTCGTATAACGTACGTCCGCAGCTCGGACAGGAAATGTATTCTGTTTTACTGATACGGACTTTGGCTGCCTGTAGAATTCCAAACATGGTCTGATCAAGTATTTGGGCCGGAACCGCGTCATCATGCAGCATGATACCGTTTCCGAATCCATCAAGCAGTAAAGCACCTAAATCAGCTGCTGATTTCAGCTGGACAGACTCGATATCCGGTTCGTTGTATTCGCGGTGAAGGATAACCGGTACATCTACTCCAGCCTTCATCAGGCGGTGCATGGCTGCCCGTTGTTCTCCCAGACCGTTACGGCGGTGTGTACTCAATACGACTACAATCGTTTTGTCTTTTCTCAGAATCTCCAGGATATCATCCGTCAGATCCGGATAAGTCAGCCGGATAAACTTCAGCGGAGACTCGTAGTTTTTCATTTCTTCTGCTTCTGAAGCAATAAAGTAAGGGAATGCATTGGAACGTGGTTTCCAGAACTGGGCATCTACCAGCAGACGGAATGTGTCTGGTAAGTTTTCGGGATTCTCCTGACCGATGTAAATGAAATCGGGCATGGCTTCATAATTGAACTCAAAATCCCCTTGTGCCCGGTCGGAGATGACGACTGGCAGAAAATCAGAACCAATCTTTTCTACCCCGCGCGTTTTCCGTTTCAGACAGGCTATCGGATCATAGCCGGGAGCCAGTTCTCCGACAATCGGCTGATGTCCCTGGCGTTCCTGAATGTAGTTGACCAGTTTTTGTGCTACGGGCATTTCAGCTTCCGGATCTTCCGTGAGCGATACCCGTACCGTGTCTCCGATACCGTCGGCCAGAAGTGCTCCGATACCTACGGCACTCTTGATACGGCCGTCTTCGCCGTCACCAGCTTCGGTTACTCCCAGATGGAGTGGATAACTCATGCCTTCCGCTTCCATGGTTTTCACCAGTAGGCGGACTGTCTTGACCATGACTACTGGATTGGAGGCTTTGATCGAGATAACCACGTTCGGAAAGTCTTCATCGCGGCATATACGCAGGAACTCCATGCATGATTCTACTATTCCGTGTGGTGTATCACCATAACGGCTCATGATCCGGTCGGACAACGAACCATGGTTCACGCCAATACGGATCGCGGTGTGATGTTCTTTACAAATCTGGAGGAAAGGAACGAAACGGTCGCGGATCTTCTGCAGCTCGGCAGCATATTCCTCATCCGTATATTCCTGGTGGTTGAAGGTTTTTACTTTATCCACATAGTTTCCCGGATTGATACGTACTTTCTCTACCTCGACAGCCGCTGCATCTGCTGCTTTCGGGTTGAAATGGATATCGGCCACCAAAGGCGTCGTATATCCCTGCTCATTCAATAGACGGCGAATGACACCCAGGTTGTGCGCTTCACGTTCGCCCTGAGCCGTGAAACGGACATATTCTGCTCCGGCTTCGATCATCCGGATGGCTTGTTGTACGGCAGCATCCGTGTCCATGGTGGAAACATTGGCCATTGACTGGATACGAATCGGATAATCACCACCCATTGGGGTGTTTCCGATTTGAACTACCGACGACTGACGACGGTTGTAATTGAAATAATCCATGTGTTCCTGATAAGGTAGAGACGCAAGGAGTTGCGTCTCTACTTGAAATTAATTGGTTTTGTATTTGAAAGATACTTTTGCCAAATCTTCGTTGGCCTTTACAATCTTCTTTTTCAAATCTTCCTTGTATTGGGCCAATTTTGTTTGTAATGCTTCATCGCCTACAGCCAGCATCTGTACGGCCAGGATACCGGCATTCAAGGCTCCGTTGATCCCTACGGTAGCAACCGGAATTCCCGGAGGCATCTGTACGATAGCCAGCAGGGCATCCATACCGTCGAGCGTTGAATTGATAGGTACACCGATGACGGGAACAGTCGTCATGGAAGCAATGACACCACACAGGTGAGCAGCCATACCGGCAGCCGCGATGATGACACGGATACCTCTGTCCTTGGCTCCCTTGGCGAATTTTTCTACTTCTTCCGGTGTACGGTGGGCAGACAATGCATGCATCTCGAACGGGATTTCCATCTCATCGAGAAACTTGGCTGCCTTTTCCATAACGGGCAGATCCGAAGTACTGCCCATGATGATACTAACAACCGGCGTCATCTTATTTCGCGATTAATTGTTCATATTCAGCAGCCGACAATAATTCATCCAGTTCTGCTGCATCCGATACGTTTACTTTAATGATCCATCCTTTGCCATAAGCATCTTCGTTTACCAGCTGAGGAGCATCTTCCAATTCCGGATTTACTTCCAATACTTCACCCGTAACCGGCATGAACAGGTCAGATACAGTCTTAACGGCTTCGATCGTACCGAATACTTCTTCCTTGTTTACTGTTTCACCTTCTGTTGTGATATCTACATAAACGATTTCACCCAATTCGCTTTGTGCATAATCGGTAATGCCAACGTATGCTACGTCGCCATCAACGCGGATCCATTCATGATCCTTTGTGTACTTTACATCTGTAGGAAAATTCATATTTCAAGTGTTTTAAATGAAAAAATAGAAATAACTTAATAATGAAGATATATAAATACCTGTAAATCCTAATCCAAAACCTGCATAGACCTGTGCCGGCGTATGCCTTTGCAGAATCAGGCGGGACGTTCCCAAACAGCCGGCTATCAGAAACCCGATGATAAAACCTTTCCACGGGTTGAGTGCATAGATTTGGGCAATTCCCATGATACCTCCTATCAGTCCGCCGATACCGATCATGTGGGCACTGATCTTCCACCTAAAGTTAATTCCCATGGCGATCAGCATGACTGCTGCAGTACCGAACAGGATGACAACCAGCCAGAATGGCAATAACATCCGTAACAGGAAAAAGGCACAGGCCACGATCGAAGCGACGTAGAGCAAATAAGGCAACGTGCGTACACGACGATTGGTCAGGGCATAATCGCCTGCATTGCCATATTTGACCAGCAGGAAAATAAAAATAGCCGGGACGACTGCTGTCATCAGAAAGACCCCCGACAGGATCAGCAACTTCATCTGAAGCGGATAAACAGCCAGATACGTGCTGGCAAATGCCAACGCGACTCCGTAAGTGACCATCAGCAACGGATGAAAGGCGATCGACAATATATTTGCTATTAATCTCATAAATTGCTCCTTTAGATTTCTTTCCGAAGACGGGCTACCGGAATACCTAGTTGCTCGCGGTATTTGGCTACCGTACGGCGGGCAATGACATATCCCTTCTCTTTCAGGATAGCAGCCAGTTCCTCATCGGTCAATGGTTTCCGTTTGTCTTCGTTATCCACATGCTCCTTTACGATCTTCTTGACTTCGCGGGTTGAGATTTCTTCTCCGCTATCGGTCTGCATGGATTCAGAGAAGAAGTATTTCAACGGATAAATACCGAAGTTGGTCTGTACGTATTTGCTGTTGCTGACTCTCGAAATCGTAGAGATATCGTATCCGCTCCGTTCTGCCACATCTTTCAGGATCATCGGATGGAGTGACGATTCATCCCCCGTCAGGAAGAAGTCTTTCTGCAAGTAGATAATGGCTTCCATCGTGCGTTGTAAGGTCTCCTGACGCTGTTTGACCGCGTCGATGAACCATTGGGCCGAATCGAGTTTCTGCTTTACAAATTGTACGGCATTCTTCCGGTCGCTGGTCTGATTGGCCTTGTTGCTCGTATAGTCGTGAAACATATCGACATATTCCTGATTGATGCGTAAATCCGGAATACCCCGGTTGTTCATCGACAATGTGATCTCACCATTGTTCGAATCGACGATAAAATCCGGTATGATCTGGCTCATGGCTGTTTCCATCGTTCCTCCCCAGGCAATACCAGGCTTGGGATCTAAGAGCGTAATCTCACGGATACTCTTTTTCAGGGTCTCTTCCGAGATGTTCAGTCCGCGCAGTATTTTATCATAATGCTTCCGCGTAAATTCCTCGAAATAATCAGTCAGGATCCGGATGGCAATCCGTGTCTCTGGTGTCTGTTCTTTCTTCTGTAATTGAATCAGCAGACATTCCTGCAGATTACGTGCTCCTACACCATAAGGTTCGAAATCCTGGATGATCTGCAGGATGGGATAAATATCTTTTTCCTCCACATCCAGACCTGCCTGGAAAACCAGGTCGTCTGCTATGGCTCCCAGATCACGGCGCAGATACCCGTCGTCGTCAATATTCCCGATGATGTATTCGGCTGTTTTCATTTCTTTTTCAGGAAGATTGCGTAAACGTAATTGCTGGATCAGGAATTCGTTCAACGACTCACTGACCGAAAACGGGATATCTTCTTTCTTTTCACTCCGTTCACGTATTTCCTGCAATTTATATTCCGGGATATCATCTTCCGACATATAATCACCCAATGACAGATCTAAGTCGGCATCTGATTCTCCGCCTTCCGTATTGTCCCTGTCATCTGGATCGGTATGTTCTGCGGTATCAAAATCATCTTCCGGCACGTCCTTACCTTCTTCCAAGGCAGGGTTTTCTTCCAGCTCATGTTTGACTTTCTCTTCCAACTCAATAGCAGGAAGTTCCAGCAAGCGGATCAATTGAATCTGCTGGGGAGAAAGCTTCTGTTGAAGCTGTTGACGTAACTGTTGTTTTAACATATCAAATTATCGTTAGCCTGAATGATTATGCAAATATAGTTGATTATGGATAAAATCCTTTTTTCTTTCCCTTAAAATATAAAAATCCCCACGATCATAATGACCGCAGGGATTCATCTTTTGAACTTCCGCCATCGCCTTTCACAAGGCTACGGGCGGAACATAAACTTTATATTACACTATTATTAATACTAATGTCACTTGTTCTCCCTCCCAGGGTACTTGCCTTTGCAAGAAAGGCTTGTGACTATTAACTCTTTTAATTAACTATTCCACTTTCACCCTCACGGGATACTCTGCAAACCGTTGCCGGCTGGTGGACAAACAATTAATTTATTTAATTATGAATATCTTTTGTGTAGAGACGCGGCACGCCACGTCTCTACGGATTTTATAATCGTCTATTATTTAACGACAACTTTGAAGCTTTCGCCATCAACTGATACAACTACGATACCAGCCGGAACAGCGATCTGTGCATTGTCAGAAGCGATTGTTTCGTTAGCTACTACCTTACCTAAGATTGTGCTTACGATTACGTTCTTACCTTCAGCACCCTTCACTACTACAGCACCGTTAACACCGGCTACTACTACGTTGTTGTTAGCAGCGTTGATGGATTCGTTGGCTGTCGGAGCCTCAACATCATCAATGTAGAACTTCAAAGCTTTTCCACGTTCAGATGTCCAAGTCAACTTATCGTTCAAATTGCACAAATATCTTTCTTTAGCACCAGCCAAAGTACGGATGATATACAAATCATCTGCATCAGCTGCATTTGCCAAGATAATCTGATACTTGAAGTAATCCAAACCACCCTTAACACCAGCATTGTCAGCCTTCATAGCTACTTTCGCAGCTTTGTTTTCTTTAATAGCTGTTGTTAATGTATCCAATGAAGCATTCAAAACACCAGACTTGAAGATAGCCTTATTGGTCTTTTCAGCCCACTGATAGTCTTTGTCATATTTACCAGCACCTACATAGTAGTTAACTGAATCTTCCGGATTGAACAAGAACATTCTTGAATGATCTTCTGCGTTCCAGCCTGTTGATACAAAGAATGAAGGAACTACATTCTTCTTATCTGTAGCCAATACACGGAATGTGATCGGGTCATTATTTACTACGATACCGTCGCGGTCACCATCCATAGCAATGTAATTACCCTTTTCGCTCTTCAATGTTACATAAGAAGCCTCAGCCGGTAAACTGATTTCAGGAGCATCCTGCACCAAGTAAGTTTTGATGTCTGTTGCTTTAATTTCCTGATTAATTGAAGTACGAACCATCCAACCTTTCACATTAGGTTGAGAAATAGTCATTGCAAAAGGAGAAGTATAAGAAGCTTTTACATTGTGTGAACCATCTGCATTTTCAAAGATGACAAAATCCAATGCATTAGCCAGAGTATTCAATTGATAATCTGTAGTACTATTATCTCTTGATGCTAAATATTTATCAGTAGCCAAACCATCATTTACATATTGCAAATTGTATGTATAGTAAGCAACTGTATCACCTTTAGACTTATAAGCGACTTTATTATCTGCATCGATATAAGCATAAGTATAAGTCTGATAAGATGGTTTTGTTGATTTAATCAATTGCCATTGAGCTGCATCTTCAACATCATCTGTCAATTTAGCATTATCCAATTCGAATACCTTAGAAGCATTCTCTTTAACAACCGGATACAATTTGTTTGAAGTCGGATCCAAGTCACGAGCAAATGTCAAAGTCATCTTTGTTTCATTGTCAACGTTCAAGAAACCAGCAAATTTATCAACAGTTGCAGGAGTCAATTTAACCCAAGCCTGATTCAAAGTCTCACTAGATTTAACTTCCTTAATGTCACCATTATCTTGGATTGACAATACTGAATAAGTTTTCTTGTCTGTTTCAGCCAAAGAATAAGTATTCTCACCTTCTTCCTTGAACAACTGAACAGTAAAGGTAGCACCTGTTTCACGGTTTGTGAATGTTACGTCATTACCCTTAACTTCAGTAATTACATATTGGAATGCAGGAACGTCAAGATCAGCAATAGCGATACCTTTTGCAAAGTTTTCAAAGCCATCAGCCTTAGATACTTTATCATAAGCACTTGTCAGATACAAGCCATCAGCATCACCACCTACAAACTGAATGTTATAGATAGCTGCACCATTTTCATTCAAGAATTCTTTACCTTCTACTACATTTGAAGCAACAAATTCAAAGATAAAGCTTGGAGTTGTGCTCGGATAAGAAACCAATACTTCATCAGAATTATAGCTGGCATCACTCTTGATAGCCAAAATGATATTGTTCTTATAAGCGTGTTTAGCATCATTAGCTGCTTCCTGAATACGAACACGATCCAAAGACAAAGCATATTTATCTTTGTTATTAACGACATTTGTCTTAACAGTAAATGCTGCGTTCAATACAGAGATAGTAGAACCGCTTGTCTGCTGTTCAGCCGGAGTCGCATTGATTACGCTTTGTTTGTCGGCAATAAACAGATTCAAGTCCTTACCTTTCACAGTTGTCAAAGTAAAGCCTTCGCCAGTCTTTTGTTTTGCTGCACTAGTAGAAGCATTATCTGATGCACTCAAAGCAATGAATGTAGAGTTCAGCAAATAATCATACAGTTTATTATTATCTGTAGGAACAGCACCTGCTGGAGTTTCTGTTACAAAATAAGTTCCTTCAGGGAAACCAAAGTTATTATTGCTGTTTGGAGTATAAAGAGGATTAGCCACTTTAATAGCTTTGATTCTCTGATCAGCAAAGATGTTATCAACGCCTTCTTTAATCTTGAAGTTGAATCCAGCTGAATTGTATAGTTTATTCAATTCGTCAGCAGAGACTTCTTGATCTGCTACTTCATAAAAGCTAAATTGATAATCGGCATTATCGGTATTGCCTGAAGTTGTATATGTTTTATCAATTTTCAATCCATCACTAGGAGTCGCATAAAGGAAATTTCCTTCAGTGGTTAAAGTAGACAAGATTAATTGAGTCTGCTTATTCTTAATAGCCTTTTCCGAAGAGTTAAAACCCGGGAAGACCCAATAGCTAGAAGAATTTTCATCTTTAGCATTGTCTGAATCAAAATCAAACACAAGACCACTTCCATTGTTCAAGGCTCTTAATTTTTGACCACTCTTGACATTGGTCAATGTAACATATGTTTTACCATCCATAGGCTGTGCAGCTTCTGTAACGGTCCACATATATTCTTCTCTTACAATTGAGGGATAGTTGCTCTTAGCATAAGCTACTGTCGGATCTACTGTTTTGTCATCAACATTCCAGTTCGTAAAGCCGATAACTAAACCACCATTAGTACCATATGCTGATCCGTCAACGCCCTGAACAAGGAAATACGTTGTTCCGTTTTCGATTTTTGTCGCTTTCGTTCCAAAAGAATCGATAAGTTTCTCAGCATAGGCTTCACTAAACAACGCACCGCCTAAGAACAGTGTCGTTGTCAATAAAGTAGAAAACTTTTTGTTCATAATAATGAAATTAATTAAAGTTATTAATAAGGATAATTCAACCCATTAATTTCACGAAGAGTATCAAGAGAGAGGAACAAACCCGGCTTTGGTTACATCAAGACATAAAAAAAGCGCGGGCTCGTCGTCTATTATTTAAGTTGAGGCATCGGCAAACGCCCACACAGTAATAATAGAACAACAGCCCGCGCTTATACGATATAATATAACTCTCCTCAAAAAAAAGAAAAGCTACCATACACGTACACAGCGCAAGCATTTACTGTCCATTATTCCACTGTGTTTAAAATTTTGCCGATTTTCAACTCAGGAATAATCTTCGTAAAATGCTTACAATAAATAAAGATCCGTATTCTTGCCAACCGCTGTCGGCTACGGAATCGTTGCAAAGATAAAGAGGATTTCCGAATCAACAAGAGAAAACTTGCTTTATTTTCCAAAATCCATGAAATATAGGACGAAATATTCGGGTTTCTTCCACGAAAGCCCCCGGTTTGTGATTTTAGAGGGTGGCTGCCAACCTATTTCATCAGAGCATGGCGGCAGCCGATTGTATCCGTTTCAGCAGGGCAGATAATTTACTATCCTTCCGTGCCACTTGCATATCATAATCAGCCTGCAGCCGCTGCCAGATATAGGCAGGCGTTCCTAAAGCCGCTTCGATTTTCAAAGCCATTTCCACAGATATGGGACGCTTCCCGTTTACTACCTCGTTCACCACATAATAAGAACAACCCAATACATCAGCAAATTTACGCTGGGTAATGCCCCGGGCTTTTATTTCATCATTCAGCATCTCACCCGGATGTATCGGTTTAAACGGAGTCAATTCTCCCGGCCGATAAAGTTTCTTTGTTTCTTCCATTGCCATTCTATTTATAGTGATTGCTTATTTCCAACAAGGTTGATATGGTTAGTATTTGTTCGTTCTGCACTTTCCGAACCGAAAATTCAAGGCGATATTTACGATTGATGCGGACAGATGAAATTCCTGCTTTATCGCCTTTCAACACTTCATAATTCAACGAATGAAAACGATAAAGATCTTCCACCCGATCCGCCCATTCCAAGTAACGCACACATTTCAAGTAGCCGTCAATCACTTCCGGCTGGAATCGGTGCTTTTTGTCGGATGTCCGCCCCGTCTCATAAAGCTCACGCAAGTAATCCTTATCAAATTCTAAAACCATAAACAAACATTGATGTGGCAAAGATAATGTTTTCTGCCATAAGTGACAAAAGACGGTATAGAATTGATGTGATTACTGTAGAGACGCGGCACGCCACGTCTCTACAGGTATCCCTTCCATACTATTTTTCTACCGGAACGAATTCGAGTCCGCTGTCGCCTTTGTCGTCACCGTCAGGTTTCTCTTCGGGCTGTTCTTCCTCGCCCTCTTTCTTCTTGCCCTTTGAGATACGCAGGTTATAATTTGCCTTCACATCCTGAATCAGGGCATTGATACCCGACACGAAGTAGACGGATTCTTCCGTCTCGTGCAACAGGTTCGTAGCCGAGGCAAATTCCATCATCTCGCGGTAAAGCTCGATCAACGATGCCCGCAAGGTTTCCATCTTCTCCGTCAGGTTGAGGACAGAGCGCGTCACATCACCGGCTTTCACCAGCTGGTCGAACTCTTCGTTCGCTGCGTGCAAAGCATCCACATACGTTTCCAGATTCAAAGCACGTACGGCATCCTGATTCTCCGGCTTACCCAAATCGAGCAGGAGTCCTTTGATCGTCTCCGTCTCGCGGTTATAACCCAACTTACCAGCCCCCCGGTAGGGTTTCACGACAATATACAAATGCTCGGCAGCCTTTTGTTCCGCCTCGATCGGCAGGAAACGGGCCTTATCCACGCGGTCGATAATGAAAGCCAGCAGTGCATCCCGCTTGCGGTCCGCCTCCTTCTTGGGTTTGGTCTCCGCTTTCATTTTCGATGCCATTTGCAGGTCGTTCATCTCCCGCAAAATATCCTGGGCGTCTCTAACCTGTTCGCCGGTGATCCCCACTTTGGGCGCGCCCTTGGGGTCAGTCGGACCCGCATCTTCCTCCGCTTCGAGCGGAAGCAACGCCAAGACACGTTCCATAAAATTCATCAATTCCGTATGGGTGAGATTTAACAATGAAATATCCGCCACCCGAATGTACTTTTTTCGCATAAGCATTCCAATTTAAGTTCGTTTATCAGAAAGTCCGCCCCGCAAGGTGAAACTCTCTTTTCCTAAAAGCGTTTCCGCAGCTACCGGAAACCGAGTGGCAATATATAACAAAAACCTTGAATCTGCAAGCAAGAAAGAGCAGGAATTATTGTTCGTTTTCTGATCGGAGTCTTTGGGGAATCCCGCGCGAGCCGGAAACGCCTTTCCAATCGTCTTGGGAAACGCCACGCGAACCGGAAATGCCTTTCCAAACGCCTTGGGAAACCCCACGCGAGCCGGAAATGCCTTTCCAATCGTCTTGGGAAACCCCACGCGAGCCGGAAATGCCTTTCCAATCGTCTTGGGAAACCGCGCGCGAGCTGGAAACGCCTTTCCAAACACCTTGGGAAACCCCACGCAAGCCGGGAACACCTTTCCAAACGCCACGGAAGATACTTCGTGAGCCGGGAATCATCATGGCTGACCTTGTAATCATGGAATTTGAGAATTATTCAACCTCGCCGTTTCCATTTTCTTTCAAAAAAAACTATTTTTGCACGCAATAAATCAGCAGAAGAATGAAAGTACAGATTGTCAATAAATCGCATCACCCGCTGCCGGCTTATGCCACAACGCAGTCGGCGGGCATGGATATCCGTGCCAACCTCTCTGAACCGGTAGAGATCAAACCGCTTGAACGGAAGCTGATCCCGACAGGACTTTACATTGCCTTGCCCGATGGATACGAAGCACAGATGCGTCCGCGGAGTGGCCTGGCCATCAAGCATGGTATTACCTTATTAAATACACCGGGAACCATCGATGCCGATTACCGGGGTGAAATCGGGGTGATTCTGGTCAATCTCTCCAACGAACCTTTTGTCGTGAACGACGGAGAGCGGATCTGCCAGATGGTCATTGCTGCCTATAAACAGGTGGAATGGGAAGCGGTCGAAGTGCTTGACGATACCGAACGGGGTGCCGGTGGTTTCGGTCACACAGGGAAAATCTGATCAATTGAAAGTTGAAAATTGAGAATTGAAAATTTTGGAGACGCGGCACGCTACGTCTCTACATATATAGGTATTATGTTTAGACAATTATCTTATTGGTTATCGTTGTGGCTCCTGTTGCCTGCCGGACTTTGGGCTTCGGATGTCAAGACACCGGTTCAGGCATCGTTGAATCAGCTTTCTCCAGAGCAGCAGCGTAAGTTTGATTATTTCTATTACGAAGCAGCCAACCTGAAGAATGCGGGCAAGTATGATGCGGCCTACGACCTCTTCTCCTATTGCCTGTCTTTGGATACGGCTTCTTCTCCGGTCTTGTATGAGTTGGCAATGTTTCAGCTTCAGCGGAATCGTCCCGAGAAGGCGGTCGAGATGCTCAAGAGCGCCGTTGCCCATAGCGATGATAACTTCACCTACCGGATGACACTGGCGGGCTTATACCGGAATTTAGGCATGTATGGCGAAGCCTCTGATTCCTACGAAGAGCTGGTGAAACGGTATCCCGATAAAAGCGAACTGAATTATTACCTGGCGGATGCCCTGACGCAGGAAGGTGAGATCGGAGCAGCGATCGATGCGTACAACGTGCTCGAGTCGACCATGGGGATGAATGAAACTCTTTCCCTGCAGAAGTTCAAGTTGTACCAGACCCTGAAACAGCCTGACAAGGCGTTCGAGGAGATTGAGAAGCTGGCCAACAAGTATCCGATGAATGCCCGTTACCGTTTGCTGATGGGTGACCTCCACCTGGAGAACGAGGAGACGGAGAAGGCCCTGGCCTGCTATCAGCAAGCGCATGAGATTGATCCGGATGATCCGCGTTATATCGTCTCCATGGCGAATTATTACGATCAGACGGGTGATAAGGAAGCAGCCGAACAGGAAATACGGGATGCCCTGGTGAATGAGAAACTGGATGTGGAGACCAAGGTGGGGATTCTTTCCCGCTACGTACAGCGTCTGCAGCAGACCCAGCAGGGAATCGAGAATGCCAATTCTCTGTTCCAGACGTTGCTGGACCAGCATCCGGAAGATACCGAACTGAAACTGATGTATGGCAGCCTGCTGATGGCTCAGCAAAAGGAGGAAGAGGCGAAGTTCCAGTTCCAGCTGGTGACGGAGATGGAACCTTCCAACGAAGGGGCATGGCAGCAATTGCTGAATATCTCCCTCAAGGGGGAGGATATTCCGGAGGTGATCCGTATCTGTACCCGTTGCCAAGAGCTGTTCCCGGAGGCTCCCGAATATTATTTCTACCTGGGTATCGGGTATTATATGCAGGAGAAATACCGGGAATCGCTGGATACGTATTATGCCGGACTGAAGGTCATCCCGGAAGGAAATGGCGTGGTGAAGTCTAATTTCTACGGACAGATCGGGGATCTCTATTACCAGATGGAGAAGATGGACGAGGCTTATAAAGCCTATGATGAGGCCCTGAAATACAACGAGAACAATGCTCCGGTATTGAACAATTACAGTTATTTCCTGACCCTCGACAAGAAGGATCTGAAGAAGGCGGAGCGGATGGCTGCCCAGTGTATCAAGCTGGAGCCCGACAATGCCACCTACCTGGATACCTATGCCTGGGTGTTCTTCGTGCAGGGGAATTATACGCTGGCCAAGATTTATATTGAGAATGCCTTGTCGAAAGACAAGACAAACAGTGCCGAGCTGGTGGATCACTACGGGGATATCCTGTATATGAATGGGGAGAAAGACAAGGCGCTCGAACAGTGGAAGAAGGCGAAAGAGATGGGGAAAGATACCGATGTCCTCAAACAGAAGATCGCCAAAGGTATTTATATGGAAGATACAGAAAGCAAATGAGAAGAATAAACGGAATGGTCCTGGCCTGCCTCCTGCTGGTTGCTCTCCTGGGTTTCTACGGGTGTAAGTCAACGAAGGTATCGGGCGACCAGGGGAAAGTCAATACCAAGGAGCTGAAAGCATTTGTGGCGTCGATGCAGGAACACGAACCCGCTTTCCGGACGTTCTCGGCCCGCCTGAACGTCGATCTCCAGATGGGAGAGAAAACGGTCGGCTCGCGGGTGGAGTTCAAACTGATCAAAGACAGTGCCCTCCAGTTGTCGGTCCAGCCTTTCCTGGGGATTGAAATCTTCCGGATGGAACTGACACCCGACAGTGTGAAGGTCATGGACCGGATGAACAAACGGTATATGGCTGAACGGTATGCGGCCCTGAAAGAAGAGTGGCCGATCGATTTCAACTTCTATAACCTCCAGGCCCTGTTTGTACATCGGCTGTTCCTGCCGGGTGAACAGGAGGTTGAAGGGGTGCATTACGATCAGTTCCACCTCGAACGGGAAGGGGCTGTGACCCGCTTGCATGTACGCGACCAGATGGACTTGCGTTATTGTTTTGAGGCGAATAGCGACGAACAGCTGCTCTCGACGCTGATCACCGAGGGGAACGGCCGGTATTCGCTGTTGTGGAAGTATCTCAACCTGGAGTCCCTGCCGTCGGTATCGTGGCTGTTCCCGTTGCAGATGCAGGTATCGTTCCGGGATGAGGGGATCCGGAAAGGAGGGATGGATATCCGTTTCTCCCGTCTCCAGTGGAATAAGGCGTTAAATATGGATTTTTCGATTCCTGCAAAATACAAACGTATTACCTTTGCGGATGTTTTGAAAATGATCGGAGGTAAGTAAGGGCGTAAATACACGCAAGGAAAGAGTGACATGAGACTGATTCATCTATTGATATGTTTGTTGTTCGCCGGTTCGGTATGGGCGCAGCAGTCGGCCCGGGTGCGTGAACTGGAGAAACAGCGGAAAGAGACGCTGGAAGAGATCCGTAAGACCGGAGAGCTTCTGAAGCAGACACAGGCGACGGAGAAAGATGTAACCCGCCGTCTGAGGCTGATTTCCCAGCAGATCTTGTCGCGTAAGAAGGTGATCAGTCTGCTGAACCAGGAGATGGAGGCGATCAATATCCAGATTACCGATATGGGAAAACAGATCCGTGTCCTCGAGAATCAGTTGCAGCAGAAGAAGGAGAGTTACGGCAAGTCGGTGCGCAGTATGTATCGTCGTCATGCCTCTCAGGACAAACTGCTGTTTATCCTTTCGGCCGAAAGCTTCGGACAGTCGCTCCGCCGGATGCGTTACCTC
>OJMG01000992.1_pt1 | contig 27426 bp, 28 predicted proteins | sample 1597141 | NCBI WGS metagenome assembly OJMG01 (sample SAMEA2452119, study PRJEB22498) | human gut metagenome | biome: human feces; feature: human gut; material: feces | place: Australia | collected 2012 | reverse complement strand
GTATGTAATTTTAGGTGTTTTAGTATTGTTTACCATTATTTCAGTTTTAATAACAAATGGTGCGAGCGCTAAAGAAAATGATAGTATTATTAAAGAAAATAATCAAAGTAATGAGAAAAAGTATTATTATGTAGATATTAAAGGTGAGGTAAAAGATCCAGGTGTGTATAAGTTAAAAGAAGGATCAAGAGTAATAGATGCAATAAATGCATCAGGAGGTTTAAAAGAAAATGCAAATACTTACTCAGTTAATTTAAGTAAAAAAATAACTGATGAAATGGTTATTATTGTGCCATCAAACTCTGAAAATACAAATGTAAGTAATAATACTATAACTCAAAATACGAAAAATAGTAGTTTAGTAAATATTAATACTGCAACTACAAAAGAACTTTTATCTATTACTGGAATAGGTGAATCAAAAGCAAGTAATATAGTAAAGTATAGAGAAGAAAATGGTAATTTTAGTTCTATAGAAGATATTAAAAATGTATCTGGAATAGGCGATTCTTTATTTGAAAAAATTAAAAAGTATATTACAGTGTAATTATATATTCTATATATTACTTGTATTAAGCTTAATTTATTCGTTTATTTTTATTAATTTTATTATAGTAAAATCAGAATATAAATATATTGACAAGAATTTATATGGAACAGTTATAGATTATAAAAAAAGTAAAGATAAAACTACGATATGGGTAAAAGGAAAAGAAAAGGTACTTGTAAATTATTATAGTGATATAAATGTATCTTATGGTGATTATATATATGTTTATGGTGTATTTAAAAAGCCTAAAGAAAAAAGTAATTTTAATCTGTTTAATTATAAAAAATATTTACTAAGTAATAAAATAAATTATGTTGTAACAGCTAGTAAGATTACTATAATAAAGAAAAATGATAATGTTTTTTATACACTTAAAAATAATTTACTTAAAAGAATTGAAAGTGCAAATAAATCAAAAGGGTATATACTTGCATTTTTATATGCTGATAAAAGTTTGATTGAAAAAGATGTTTATACTAAATATCAGAAAATTGGTGTTAGTCATTTATTTGCAGTATCAGGTATGCATGTATCTTTAATATCAATAGTTTTACTAAAATTATTAAACAAAATAAAAGAAAGAAAAAGATATATAATCGTTTCAATTTTCTTAAGTATTTACTTATTTTTAACAAATTTTACAATATCAATGGTACGAGCAACTTTTCAATTTATATTATTTTTTATAAATAAAAGTTTTAAATTAAACATAGATAATTCAAATTTAGTTATTTTACTTTTTTTAATATTAGTAATTATAAATCCTTATAATATTTATAATATTGGATTTTTATTTTCATTTATAATCAGTTTTACTTTAATAAGATGTAGTAAATTAATTAAAGGAAAATTTATTATTAAATCACTTAAAACATCATTAATATCATTCTTTTCATCAATGCCAGTTCTTATTAATAATTTTTTTGAAGTTAATTTTCTTGGTATTATTCTTAACATTATTTATATACCATTTGTTTCATATATATTATTTCCACTAAGTTTAGTTACAGTATTATTTCCTAGTTTAGATAATATATTATATATGTTTATAAGTTATTTTGAAAAAATTACAGACTTTTTTTCTAATATAAAATTTCTTTCTTTTTCAATATGTAAGATGAATATTTTTTTAATAATTATATATTACATAATATTTATATATATTTTAAAAAGAAAAAAGAAATTGATTTATAAAATTATTATTGTATTTATAAGTCTAATTTTTCTTATTAATAATGGAAGAATAGTAAATAATGAAGTAAGTATTTTAGATGTTGGGCAAGGTGACTCATCTCTTATTAGATTAAAAAATAAAAATATATTAATTGATACGGGAGGAAATATTAATTATGATATATCTAAGAATATACTTATTCCATACTTTAAATCAGTAGGTATTAAAAAAATAGATTATTTAGTTTTAACTCATGGTGATTACGATCATATGGGAAGTTCTATTAATTTAATTGATAATTTTAATATAGAAAATGTAATATTTAACATTGGAACTTATAATGAACTAGAAGAAGATTTAATAAAAATAATAAAAGAAAAAAATATAAAATATTACAAAGATATAAAAGAATTAAATATAGATAGTAATAAATTATATTTCTTGAATACAGGTATATATGATAATGAAAATGATAATTCAAATGTAATATATTTTAAATTAAATAACTATAAATTTTTGTTTATGGGCGATGCAAGTGAAAAAAGAGAAATTGATATAATTCGTAAATATAATATAGAAAATATAGATTTTTTAAAAGTAGGGCATCATGGGTCAAATACATCTTCAAATAAAGAATTTATTAGTACTATTAAACCTAAATATAGTTTAATTAGTGTTGATGAAAATAACAGATATGGTCATCCGAAAGAGGATGTATTAGATATATTATCTAAATCAAAAATATATAGAACGGATATAAATGGAGAAATTAAAATAAATATAAAAAGAAATAATTTTAGTATTAAAACACGTAAGTGATGGAAAGGAGAAAACAATGAATGAAATAAAAAATATACTGAAAAGATATTTGAAGATATAAAACGTATAGATGAAAGCGGTAAAGAATATTGGGAGGCTAGAGAATTACAAAAAACACTAGAATACAAAGAGTGGAGAAAATTTTTAGGAGTAATAGAAAAGGCAATAATATCTTGCGATAACAGTAATTTTAATGTATTTGATCATTTTGTTGAAGTCAACAAAATGGTAGAAATAGGTTCTGGTGTAAAAAGAAAATAAATATGTAATTGAATATTGTTCAGATAATAGAATAATAGCAAGAGAATATGAATTAATGTAAAAGTCTATACAAAATTTAAAAACCAAAATATACTATTAATGAATAATATAAATTAATTTGAATAATATATTATTAGTGTTGGAAAATAAAAACAGGTTATTTATTAACCTGTAATTATTATACGCTACTGCTTCTTTAGCAAGCGTTTATATAGATTAAAGGGATTTTATAAAAATTCCTTTTTTATATTTTTCTATATAATCCAATTGCTTTTCCAACTATAGTAACACTATCTAATATTATTGGAGCCATTGTATCATTTTCTGGTTGAAGACGGAAATATCCATTTTCTTTATAAAATGTTTTTAATGTAACACCATAGTCATCAGTCATAGCAACTACCATATCACCATTGTTTGCAGTTTGCTGTCTTTGAATTATAACTATATCATTATCATGAATACCAGCATTGATCATTGATTCACCATTTACTCTAAGAGCAAATACTTCTCTTCTTGCAGGGATTAGGTAAGATGGTACAGTAAAATATTCATCAGGCATTTCAATTGCTTCAATAGGATTACCAGCAGCAACCTTACCTAAAAGCGGAATATCTACGCTATCTGCTTCTTCATATTCATTTTTTACAAGTAATTCAATAGCTCTATTTTTTGAATTACCTTTTGAAATATATCCCTTTTCTTCTAATGTATTTAAATGTGCATGAACAGTTGCTGGTGAAGATAAATTAAGTGCGGCACATATTTCTCTTACAGTAGGTGGATATCCTTTTTTAGCAAGGAATTGTTTTAAATAATCTAATACATTATTTTGCTTACTTGTTAACTTTTCCATTATATCTCTCCTTATAACAATTTCATTTTAACATATAAAATGTAAAATGTCAAACAATTGTTCGAAATATTATTGACACGAATGTTTGTTCGTGATAGAATTTAGTCAGAAAGAAGGGTTAGTATGAAAAAATATTTTGGTTATTTAATAGTTATTGTTGTTGGAGTTTTAGGATTCTTACTTATGATGGAAAGAGCAAATAATATAGATAATAATTTATCAAAACAAGAAAATTATGAGGAGATATATTTTTAAAAGTAAACAAATATGTAAAATGTACTTGTTAAAAAGTCTTTTTTTTTGCTATAATTATTTATAGTAAAGGGATTAGGTGAAGAAAAGTGGATAATAGATCACTAGCAGTGTTAAAAGGTTTAGCACTTGATATAATACAAAATGCAAAAGGAGGACATCCTGGGTCAACGTTAAGTGCTGCGCCAATTTTATATACACTATATACAAAACATATGAAAGTTAATCCATCTATGTATGATTGGATAAATAGAGATAGATTCATTTTGAGTGCAGGTCATGCTTCAGCACTTCTTTATGCAACTTTATTTTTAAGTGGTTATCAGTTTACAGTAGAAGATTTAAAAAATTATAGAAGATTAAATAGTAAAACTCCATCTCATCCAGAACTTGGAACTATTGGAGTAGATGCAAGTTCTGGAATGCTTGGTGAAGGATTTGCAACTGCTGTTGGTATGGCACTTGGTGAAAGAATATTAGAAGAAAGATTCAATAAAAAACCAAAGAATGTATTTGATAAGAAAACTAAAAAGATAATAGATTATTATACTTATGTTTTAGCATCTGATGGTGACTTAATGGAAGGAATATCTTATGAAGCAGCATCATTTGCGGGTAATTTAAAACTAGGTAAATTAATTGTATTATATGACGCTAATAAATCATCTATGGATACAAATACTAATAAGAATTTTACAGAAAGTGTTGCCTATAGATTTGCAGCTTTTGGTTGGCATGTAGAAAATGTAAAAAATGGTAAATCTATTTCTGAAATAAATAAAGCAATAGAAAAAGCTAAAAAAAATGTAGCAAGTCCTAGTTTAATAATTGTAAATACAACAATAGGAGAAGGTTCTAAATTAGAAGGTACTCCTAAAATTCATTCTGGTGAACTTACAAAAGATGATTATGAACAATTAAAAAAAGGATTAGGTATTGAAGGTCTTCCATTTACTCTTTTAAAGGAACCTGCTGAAAACATAAGAAATCAAGTTGTTCAAAGAGGAATGACTAAATATGAAGAATGGGAAAAAATAGTATCAGAATATAAAAAAGATATGCCATCTAATAAATATAATGAATTCTTAAATTTAGCTTATAATAATACAGAAATAGATTTAACTAAAATAGATTTTGGTATTAATTATGAGTTAAAAGAAACTTTAAGAGAAAGCAATTCAAAAGTTATGAATATAATTGCTGATTCTATGTGGAATTTTATTGGTGGAGCAGCAGATGTTGCAAGTGCAACACTTACATATTTGAATGGTAAAGAAGATATTGCTTATAATAATTTTAATGGAAGAAATATATTATATGGTGTAAGAGAAAACGCTAGTGGGGCAATAAGTAATGGACTTGCTTTATCAGGATTTAGACCATTTGCATCAACATTTATGGCGTTTTCAGACTATATGAAGCCATCTATTAGAATGACAGCTTTAATGAATTTACCAGTTACATATATATTTACACATGATTCAATTACAGTAGGAGCAGATGGACCAACACATCAACCTATAGAACAACTTTCAACCTTAAGAGCAACTCCAAATCTATATGTATATAGACCATCTGATATGATAGAAATAATTGGGGCATGGAACTGTATATTAAAAGATAAAAAGCCATCTGTTATTTCACTTGCAAAAACTGAAGTAAAAGTTCAAGGTGGATCTAATATGTTATCTGTATCAAAAGGTGCATATATAGAATCAGAACCAGATGATAATGTAGATGTTGTTATAATCGCAACAGGAGCAGAAGTACAAGTTGCAAACTCAATAAAAGAAAAATTAAGAGCTGAAGGAATAGGTGTTAGAGTTGTAAGTATGCCTTGTATGGAAAAATTTTTAGAACAAACTGATTCATATAAAGAAAGTTTATTCCCAGTAAATTCTAAAATATTTGTACTTGAATATGAAGGATCATTTGGATGGGAAAAATTTGTAACTAGTACAGATTATTTATTAACAATAAATGAATTTGGAAAAAGTGCATCAAAAGATGAGATACTTAAATATTATAAATTAGATCTAGATTCAATATTAGAAAGAATTAAATCACTTATTTAGTTCTTTTTTTGACAAATTATTTAAAAATAAAAACATATAATATACTTGGTGATACTATATGAGAACTTTTTATATATTTAAAATAAATAATATGTTTCAGACTTTTTATAATGATAAAGCAAATATTTTGTTTAAAATGTTTTATGATATTTATTCATCTAACGATGAAGATTTAATTAATAAATTTAGATTGTTTGAACAAATTACAATACCATTTAATAAAAGAATATTTAATAATTATGTAATGCTTAAACATAGAGATGATATATATTATACTAAAACAGATAATATTCATATTATAGAAAGCGATAGTGAAATAAGTAGACTTACTATAAATAATACTTTTTTAAAGATAAAATCTAATAAAAATATTAATACATTTATAAGAGATATAGTTGATTCAAGAGAATGTTTATTTGTAATTGATTTTAAAAGTAAAGATTATTTTTGGATAAATGAAATAAAATCAAAGTTACTAGTATAATTTGTGTAAAGTTATAATTTAGTAACTTTTTTTATGTTAATTAAGAAATACTTACTAGAATTATGATTATAATTTTAGAATAAGAACAAATGAAACAACTACTATTAGATTTAATAATATAATTAAAAATGGTAGAATGTTAAAGTTATGATATAATAAAATTATAATTGGTGGTGAAAAATTATGTTAGAAAAAAAATTAAATAAATTACTTGAGGAAGCAAAAGAAATAAGACAACAAGCAGTTGAAAATGAAATGGCAAGTTATTATAATGATTCATTTGATAGTTTAAGTAAATTTATTTTAAAAAAATGTCGATTAGTAAAATTAAGAAATAAAAATACAAGAATAATAGCAGATCATTTTGATGAAATTCTTCCATATATCGTTAATGATAATATGAATATTCTTTTATTTAACATTAATTCACTAATAGAACAACCAAATTTTAAAGAAAAATTTATAGAAGGATTAAAAAGATATCCGTATCCTGATAAAATTGATCAAATATTTTATATTATTTGGATTCGATTAAAAGATAAATTTGATAATTTTATCGATAGTAGTATTTTAAAAACGGTATCAACAATGAATGTAAGTAGTTATTTTTATGGGGATATGTTAGATAGATTAAATGAAGAAAATCAAAAAATATTTTTAAATATATTGGCTGAAAATAAGTGTAATATTCCTTATTCTGGAATTATGTATAGTAAACAAGTTATTTATGATAATTTACCATTATTTACGGAAAATTCACAAAATTTATATTCTTTAATGAAGTTTGTAAAAGATAATCCTAGTGCTTATTCTAAGGTAAAAGATTATATTGATAACAATCCAGAAAAAGCAGTAAATTCTATATTTTGTGAAATTAATAAACGTGTAAAAATCGAAGATACAACGTTAAAAGAAGTAGTTAAATTAATTATATTAGATGTTTTGAAAAATGAAAATGTAAAACTTTCTGATATAACTTATAATGGTGGAGGATTATCCAGTGTATTATTAATTGGGAATAAAGTTATTAAAATTGGAGATAGAGCTACAAAAAGTTTTCCAAATAATCCATATATAATTAGTCCATTGCTTCGTAAAAAATTAGAGTTCAATGGTGAATCTTGTTTTGTTGAAGTTACAGAACGAGTTGATACAAGTAAAAAAGCAAGTAAAGAGGAATTATATCAATTATTTAAAAAATTACGCAATCTAAATCTTACTTGGACTGATATAAAAGAAGATAATGTAGGAAGATTAAAAAAAGAAAATATAATACATTGGAGGCAAAATTTAAATCCAACAGATGGAGTATTGGGTTTAGATGTAAAAAGAGGTGAAACAATTCTTAAGGAAGGTGATTTAGTTATATTAGATGCCGACTTTATTTATGATGAAAATGATCCAAACATTAATTATATAAATAATAAAAATATATATGATGAATTTGAAAAAAGATATCAAAGAGAAATAAAAAAATTAAAAGAACAAGAAACAAAATCGGATTTAAATATTATTGATTTTAATGAAATAAATGATTATGAAGTAAGTGAACATAAAGGTATTCATAGATAAAAAATGTGTTGAAATCTTTTAAAATTAAATTGTTGTATTCTCTTCTTTTTTAGTGTTTATTTCTGAAACACTTGTATAAAATATTTAAATTTATTATAATATTAATTAAGGAGGAATAATAAATGTTACAAGATATATTATTAGTAGTAATAGGTTTAGTAATTGGAGCAGTTATTGGATTCTTTGTATGTAAAAAGTATATGGAAAAATATTTAAAGAAAAATCCACCAATTAATGAACAAATGATAAAAATTATGATGAGTCAAATGGGGAGAACACCAACTCAAAAACAAATTAATCAAATGATGAAAGCAATGAATAATGCTAAATAGTGTAAAGTTACATATTTGTAACTTTTTTTCTTTAAAAAAAACTGATATACTAAATATGTAGTAAAATAAGGAAGTGTGATAAATGGGTACATTAAGTTATTTATTTGTAATATTTATATCAATACTTAGTTCTATAATATTTACATCTGCAATTTTATATTCAGATAGAAAAAGTAAGGAACCAAGTTATATGATTGCACTCGCACTTTTATCAGGTGTATTTACAATTGCTGTATCTTTAGTTGTAGGTAAAGTAATATTACCACATTTGAATTATTTAAATTATGAATCATATACTTTTGTAAAGGTATTAATATTTGCATTTGTAGAAGAATCAGCAAAATTAACAGTTTTATACTTCTTTATTCAAAAAAATAGTAATTTTGATGATGTATATGATGGTTTTGTGTATTCATCTTTAATTGCACTTTCTTTCGCAGCATTTGAAACAGTAATGTATGTATTTACAGAAACAGAGTTTAGTTCTATGATACATCTTGGAATTATAAGAGGAATAACATCGATTCCACTTCATTTAATATGTGGTATTGTAATGGGTTATTATGTTGGAACAGAAAAGTTTACTAAAAAGAATTCTATGAAAATGTTTAAATTATTTAATTCATTACTTTTACCAACATTAATTCATACAGTATATAATTATTATTTAACAAAAATATTAGCTTTTGCAACTTCTGATTTATTATTTATAGTGCTTATTTTAACATTCTTTATACCACTTTATATTACAGGTATTGTATATGTAAAAAGAATAAAAAATGTAAATGATAAATTTATGAGTAATAAAAGTCCATTTGGTCTTCTAACAAATAAAGAATATGAAAGATTAGAAGAAGAAAGGTATTGATTTTAACACTTATTAAAAGTATAATCTATAAAAGGTGATTAATATGTTTAAATTTAAACCAGATATGTATAAAAAAGACATATATGAAATAAATTATGAAAAATTGCAAGATCTAGGCATTAAATACCTATTTTTTGATTTAGATAATACAATTATTACATATAAAGAAAATATGCCAAATGATAAAATAATGACATTATTTTTTAGGTTAGAAGAAATGGGTTTTAAACTTTTTATATTTTCAAATTCATATGAAAAAAGATTATTACCATTTAAAGATAAATTAAATGTAGAAATATATTTTAGTTCTATGAAACCATTTAAGAAAAATTATAAAAAAGTATTAAATAAATATAAAAAAGAAGAATGTGCTTTTATAGGTGATCAAATAATGACAGATGTAATAGGAGCAAAAAGAAATAACTTGTTTGTTATATTTGTTGATAAACTTGATGAATATGAACCTATTCGTACAAAGTTTTGTAGATTTTTTGAAGGATTTGTACTAAGAAATTTTAATAAAAATAAGATATTAGAAAAAGGAAAATATTATGATTAAAAAATGTTTAGGTTGTGGCGCTATAATGCAAGTGCAAGATAAAAATAAAATTGGTTATATAAACGAAGAAAAATATATGGATGCCAAATACTGTGAAAGATGTTTTAAATTAATTAATTATGGGGAATATAAAAGTGTAGTATCAACAGGTGAAGAATATATTGATATCTATAAAAATATAAATAAAACAAATGATTTAGTATTATTCTTAGTAGATATATTTAATTTAAATTCATCAATTGATATGGTAAATAAATATATAAATAATAAAATTATACTTGTAATTACAAAATATGATATTATTCCAAAAAGCGTTAATCCAAATAAAATTAAATCAAAATTAAATGAATTAAAACTAAATAAAAATATAGTAGATATAGTTTTAATAAGTAGTAAAACAAATTATAATTTAGATTTATTAAAAGAAAAAATAGATGAAAATAAAACTAGTAATAATGTTTATGTATGCGGAAATACAAATGCTGGTAAGAGTACACTAATAAATAAATTTATAAAAAATTATTCAGATAATGATTTTGAAATAACAACAAGTATATTACCATCTACAACAATTAATATAAATGAAATAAAAATAAATGATGATCTTAAATTTATAGATACACCAGGTTTTATAGAAAAAGATAATATATCAAATTTTGTAAGTGGTAAAGAACTAAAAAAAATAATGCCAAATAGTGAAATAAGACCAATAACATATCAACTTTCTATGGGTAAAACTTTATTGGTAGAAAAGTATTTGCGTCTAGAATATGTAAAGGGTGAAATAAATAGTTTTACATTTTATATTTCCAATGATATAATAATTAATAGGATAAACACTATAACCAACAAGAGGGGTAAAGATTTAGAAAAGATTACTCTAAATGTTAATAGGGGAGAAGATGTTATAGTGAATGGTTTATGTTTTATAAAGATTACAAAGGATGCAGTTATTAATGTATATGCTCCTAAAGGTGTAGGAATTTATAAAAGAAAATCATTAATTTAGGAAAGAGGGAAAAAGAATGAAAAAAGGGTTTTTTAGATTTGCCTTTGTTATTGCACTTTTTAGTATATTTTTGCCTATTAAGGTAAGTGCATTAACATTTAAAGTGGAAAAATCAGTAGATACTGCAAAACCTGGTAGTGAGGTTACAGTATATGTAAAAGCTTCTGATGTAACAGAAGATTCAATTCAAGGATACAGCATTAATTTATCATATGATACAACAAAATTAGAGTATAAATCATCTAATAGTGATGTATCAGATATAGGTGTAAATGGTAATCCAATTATAATTACAAAAAAAGCAAGTGGGGCACCAATTAATACAAATACTACTTTAGCAGCTATTGTATTTGGAGTTAAAAACAATGCTAAAAGTGGAGATTGTAATTTAACTATTGATAGCTCTGGAGTTGTACTTATTTCAGGTAAAACAGCAAATGCTACTAATACAAGTTCAATGGTAAAAATTGTATCACTTAGTAATGATGCAACACTTAGTTCACTAAAAATACCAAATACAACATTAAGTCCTAAGTTTGATAAAAATACATTAGAGTATACAACAACTATTACTGATATAACAGAACTTACTGTAAATGCAGTTGCAAGTAATTCTGGATCTAAAATAATGATTTCAGATAACTATAGAAACTTAGTTAAAGGTGATAATGATATAAAAATAGCAGTTACTGCTGAAGATGGAGTAACTATTAAGACATATGTCGTAAAAGTAACACTTAAGATGACACCAACAGAAGAAGAACTTGTAAAAGCAAATACTAAATTAAAAAGTTTAAAAGTAGATAAATTTAAAATAGATTTTAATGCGGATACTAAAAAATATACATTATCAGTTCCATATAAAACAAAAAAGATAAATATACTTGCTGAGGCTGAAAATCCAAATGCAACAATAAATATGGAAGGTAATACTACTTTAAAAGTAGGTAGAAATGTAATTAATATAGTTGTAACAAGTGAAGATACTGAAAATAAAGATACATATGTACTTTCAGTAACAAGAGAGAAAGAAGAACAAAAAGTAGTACAAACTTGTCCAGATGAAACAAGTACTCGTGAATGGATAATGTTTACAGTAAGTATGCTTCTAACATTTACTTTAGGTATAGTTCTTGGATATTTCTTGTGTAAAAAGGAAGTATTAAAAAAGATATTCCATAAAAAGAAAAAAGAAGAAAAACCAGAAGCAATAGATACATTATCAAATACAATTGAGATTGAATCAATAAAAAGAGGAAAAGTAAAAGAGAAAAAAGATAAATAATTTGTAAAGACTACATGTAAAGTAGTCTTTTTTTGTAGATTAAATTAATAAAAGTACTTGTCAAGATAACTCAAGGGGTGGTAAACTTAAATCTATAATAGAGGCTAGTCAAAATATAGGCTAGCTTTATAGGCTAGCTTTTTTAGTGGTTTCAATTTCGTATGTAGGAGGAATAAAATATGTATTGGAGCGAAAAAACAAGAAACATAATACTCATAGTACTTGCAGTATGTTTAATAGGAATAACGGTAGCGTATGCGACACTATCGCAGAATTTAAAGATAAGTGGTGTAGCAAAGGTAGGAAAAACAAGTTGGAATATACATTTCACAAAGGTATTAACTCCAAAAGCAGAAGGTTATGCAGAAGGAGGTAAAGCAACACTAAATAGTGATAGTACAGTATTAACAGTGTCAGAAGGAATATTAAAAGTACCAGGAGATACTATAACATATGTATTTGATGTAATAAATGAAGGGGATTTAGATGCAGAAGTAGAAACAGTATTAACAACGATAGATAGCTGTAAAGCAAATGATGATACTACAGATGTAACAATGTATTGTGATAAAATAAAATATGATTTAGTATATCAAGATACAAAAGAAGCAGTAAAAAAGAATGACCAATTATTAAAGGGTGAAAGCAAAACATTAAACTTAATAATAACATATGATAAGAATAAAGAATTAACAAGTTTACCAAGTACAGAAATAGTACTTGATAATATAACATCAACAATAAATTATACAATGATACAAAAAAGTAGTGGAAGTACAGAAGAACCTCAAAACAAAATAGTATGTAAAAGAGCGACTACACTTCATACGGAAGAGTGTACACAAAAAGACACAACAAATTATTGTGGTGGAGCAGGATATACAATTGCAGGTTCAAGAGGTACAACTACAATAACATATGGTAATTTAGGAACAAGTGGGGCATTAACTTCAGGAGATGCATTTGATTGTGATGTAAATGGGGATGGTGTATACGATTCAAATACAGAAAGATTTTATTATGTAAGTGATTACTATAATACAAGTACAAAATCATTTGAAAGTGATACAGCAGTATTAATATACTATAATAATGTAAGTTCAGGTAATTCAAATAATAAAACAACATATGCTTATGATAGTTCAGGAGAAAATTGGCATGGTCCAAGAACAGCAATAAAAGAGCTTCCTACAACAAGTCAATGGAGTAATATAAGTTTAAAAAATACAACAAGGTCAATTTCAAATGAAAGTGGAAGTAACACAACAACAGGAGGAACAACAAATAATTTTAATTATGCAGGATATACAGCAAGATTACTCACAATAGAAGAATTAAGAATAGCAACTGAAAACAATGGTATACCAACATTTCAAGTGGGAGAGATAGACAATTTTACTTATCTACTTGAAAATACTAGTTTTTCAAATGAAAATAATTTTGCATGGTGGCTTGAAAATGTTCGTTCTGATAATTCTAGACAGGCTTGGAGTGTTAATGGTTACTATCGTACTGTATATGGAAATACCGTTGAGGATATTAGTAGCACTGGCGTTCGTCCAGCAATAGAAGTATCAAAAACTAATATAGAATATTAATATAAAATAGGAACTAGTATAAATTACTAATTCCTATTTTTTTATTTAGTTCATCAACAAAAATATCTAATTTTAATGGAAAATAAGTTAAATATATAAATATAAGTTCTATTATAAATAGTATAAGATAAGAATATTTATTTAAAAAACTATAATTTTTATCACTTGTAATTACTTTATATGATACTATTTCTGTAATAATAATGCTGATTATATAAGAGAAGATAGTAACAAATTCATTAAATCCAAAAATATTATATACTGGTATATAGAACGCTAAATAAATTACAATATTAAATAAAATACTTATTACTATAGATGCTTTTTGATTATAAATATGCATGTTAGTTTTATGGATAATAATAAGTTCAATTATATAAGCTGCAACATAACTTAAATATACCATTTTCATATGTTCCCATATTGATTCATTTACTGGAAAGAATAGAGAAGTAATAAAATTTGGAAATTTATCATAGATACTATGGAATAAAAAACTAAATAAAATTACTAAAATTGTAGAAATAATTTTTAATCTTTTTTTGCTCATATTATGCCCTTTCTATCAAAAAATATGTAAAAAAAGTGTAAAATATGCAAAAAAATTAAATTTTTTTTAATTTTTTAGGGGAATTTGAGGGAGAAACGGAGAATATAATAATTGAGTGGTTTGGAGTGATTAAATGGCTAACATTTCTTATGAAGAAATACTTAGCATACAGAGAAAAGCAAATATAGTAGATATTATTAGAGATTATGTACCTCTAACGCAAAGGGGTAAAAATTATTTTGGAATATGTCCATTTCATGATGATCATAATCCTAGTATGAGTGTATCACCTGAAAAGGGAGTATACAAATGCTTTGTTTGTGGTAATGCTGGTAATGTATTTAATTTTGTAATGGAATTTGAAAAAGTTTCATTTTATGAATCAGTAAAAATAGTTGCGGATAAAATAGGTGTTAGTATTGATATAAGTACAAGTAAAAAAGAAAATACTAAAAAGTCACCATTATATGATATTTATAATATTGCTTATAAATTTTATCAAAACAACTTAAATACTGTTTATGGTAAAGATGCAAAAAAATATTTGTTAAACAGAAAAATAGATGAAGATGTTATTAAAAACTTTAATATAGGACTTTCACTATCTGATTCTGAATTATGCAATGCTTTAAAAGCAAAAGGGTTTAAAGATGATGATATAGTATCATCTGGAGTTGCTGTTCAAAATGGAAATAATATATATGATATTTATAAAAATAGAATAATGTTTCCACTTTATGATTTAGAAGGAAATGTAGTAGGTTTTTCAGGCAGAATATATAATCAAAAAAGCGAAAGCAAATATATTAATACAAAAGAAACCGAAATATTTAAAAAGGGTGAACTTTTATATAACTACCATATTGCAAAAAAAGAAGCAAGAAAAGAAAAAAATATAATTGTTGTAGAAGGTTTTATGGATGTAATAAGGTTAAGCACTATTGGAATTGTAAATGTTGTTGCGACAATGGGTACAGCAGTTACAAAATATCAGCTTAATTTAATTCAAAAACTAGCACCTAATATAACACTTATGTTTGATGGAGATAAAGCAGGAGAAAAAGCAACTAATGCATTTATTGAACTTGCTAATGGAAACGATAGTAATATAAAGGTAGTAAGACTAGAAGATAATTTAGATCCAGATGAATATATACTTACAAAAGGAAAAGACAAAATGATTTATAATTTGTCTCATGCACAAAGTGTATATGATTATAAATTATCTAGTTATAAAGAAAATATTGATTTTAATGATAGTAAAGAAGTATCTAACTATATAAATGTTATGATAAAAGAATTTGAAAAAATAGATGATGATATAGTAAGAGAAATAGAAATAAAAAAATTATCAGAATCAACTAATGTTTCATATGATTTAATAAAATCAAAATTAAAAGATTTAGAAAAAAAAGTAATTATAACTCATAAACCAAGAAATATAAAAATAAATAAGTATGAAAAAGCATCTAAGTATATTTTGTATAGAATGATAAATGATAATAATATGATACTTTATTATTTCAACAATTTATCATATTTACCAAATGATACAGAAAGAAAACTTGCAAGTGAAATAGTACTTTTTTATAAGAAGTTTAATAGTTTTAACTTAAGTGACTTTATAATATATTTAGAAGATAAAAAAGAACTAATAAATTTAGTAGTTGATATATCAGATTTAAAGTATACAGAAGATGAATTAAATGATAATATTGACAATTATTTTGACGTAATTAAAGAAAGCTTGTATAATAATCAAATTGTAAAACTTACAAGTGAGTTAAAAAACGAATCAAATAGTGTTAAAAGAATGGAAATAGCGCAAAAAATAGTAGATTTAAAAATAAAGGAGAGTAATAAAGATGAATGAGATAAAAACATTTGAAGAAAGAAAAGAAGAACTATTAAAGAAAGGAAAAGAAAAAGGATTCTTAACATTTGAAGAATTAGCAGCAGCCCTAAAAGGTTTAGATATGGACTCTGAATCTTTAGATGATTTATATAATTTTTTAAATGATAATAACATAGAAGTAGTCGCAGATTCTGAAATGGATGCTGGTTCAGAAGATGGTGGAGAATCTGATGATTTACTTTTAGAAGATATTGAAATACCTAAGAATTTAAGTATTAATGATCCAGTTAGAATGTATTTAAAAGAAATAGGTAAAATAAGCCTTCTATCACTTGATGAAGAACTAGAATTATCAAAAAGAATAGATGAAGGTGATGAAGAAGCAAAAGCAATACTTGCTGAATCTAACCTAAGACTTGTTGTATCAATTGCTAAAAGATATGTAGGTAGAAATTTATCATTCCTAGATTTAATACAAGAAGGTAATATTGGACTTATGAAGGCAGTAGATAAATTTGATTCATCTAAAGGATATAGATTTTCAACATATGCAACATGGTGGATTCGTCAAGCAATAACAAGAGCAATTGCTGACCAAGCAAAAACAATAAGAGTACCAGTTCATATGGTAGAAACTATTAATAAATTAAAAAGAGTTCAAAGACAAATGACTCTAGAACTAGATAGAGAACCAACAGAAGAAGAACTTGCTAAAGCACTTAATACAACAGAAGATAAAGTAAGAGAAATAATTAAAATATCTTTGGATCCACTATCACTTGAAACTCCAATTGGTGAAGAAGATGATTCACACTTAGGAGATTTCGTTAAAGATGATAGCAGTTTAAGTCCAGAAGAATACGCAATTAATGAAGTACTTAAAGATGAAATTTCAGAATTATTATTAACATTAACAGAAAGAGAAGAACAAGTTATAAAACTTAGATTTGGTTTAATAGATGGAACTTGTAGAACACTAGAAGAAGTAGGAACTATATTTGGTGTTACAAGAGAAAGAATTAGACAAATAGAAGCAAAAGCACTTAGAAAATTACGTCATCCATCAAGAAGTAAAAAGTTAAAGGATTATTTGGTTGATTAAAATGAGATTATCAAAAAGATTAAAAGCAATAACAGAATTTGTAGATAAAGAAGATAGAATTATAGATATTGGGTGTGATCATGCACTACTTGATATTTATATAAAAGAAAATATAAAAAATAGAAAAATAGTTGCTTCTGATATACATGAAGGGGCAATTAAGCAAGCTAAAAAAAATATAGAAAAATATTCTATGGAAAGAAAAATTTCCTTAAGACTTGGTGATGGACTTGATGTTATTAAAGAAGGCGAAGTAGATACTATTATTATTGCAGGAATGGGATATAATAATATTGAAAAGATTTTAAGTAATTCTGAAAAATTAAAAGATATAAATAAAATAATAGTTCAATCTAATACAGATGTTGTAAAACTTAGAAAATCTGTAATTAAATTAGGTTTTAAAATAACAAGAGAAAAACTTGTCCTTGATAAAGATATAATTTATACAATTATAGAATTCAAAAGAGGAGTAGAAAAATATAATTATAATCAAATATATTTTGGACCTAGATTAATGGAAAATAAAGATGAATTATTTAAAGATTATTACTCTAAAAAGTTATTAAAATATGAAAATTTATTATTGCAACTTCCAAAAAATAATGTTATGAGTAGACTTCATCATATGAGACTTATAAAAATAATAAAAGAAGAATTAGAAAAAGACAATTGATTTTGTCTTTTTTTAAATGAAGAAGGAAGGACCATCATTATTTGATGAACTATCACTTACACTATAACTATTACTCTGGGTATTATTAATTTCATTTGCATTATTTTGAACATTTGAGTTCTCATTTGTATTTGACTTAGTTAATTCACTAGCGATCTTAAACATTGTTTTAGCATTATTAATCATAGGTTTTACTTGATAAACAATAGGTATTGCTTGATTAACAATATTAAGTGTTTTTTGTGTATTACTAAGTAGTCCAGCCCAATTAATTGTTTTTCTAGCAATAGGTAAAATACTTCTTCCAGGCATATAAAGTAGATTTGGATTAAACATAAAAGTATACCTCCTTCTTGTATATTATATGAATGAGGAAAAAATAGTTTAAAAAATTTTTCTAGTGTGTTATAATACTAATATAGAAAATAGAATAATGGGTGGTATAATGAATAAAGATAATAAAGCTTCAATTTTTAGTTATATTGGTAAAATATTATTATTTATTATTTTACTTCCTTTTAATATAGTAAAAAGTATAAGTCTAGGAGTAAAAAAACTTATGGGGAAAGATATTAATAGTGAAAATGAAAAGGTAGATTTAAGCAAAAATGTAATAGATGAAGAAATAAAAAATGAAACATTAAAATTTAAAAGTGATGAATCAAGTGATAATGCTAAAGAATTTATTACATCAAAAGATGAACATAGAAGAGCAAAAGAAGAAATAAGAAAAGAAAAGTTAAGACAAAAAGAGCTTCAAAAACAAAATAAAAAAAGTTTACTTCAAAAAATAAAAGAAAAAGATGTATTTGAAAAAAATAAAAGACAAGATAGAAAAAAACAAATTGTTGCACTTGATATTAATTCAGAAGATGCTAAAAGAAGTAAAGAAAAAATAATATTTAAATACTCTGCATTAAATCCAGAAGGTAAAATAGAAAAAGGATCTTTTTTAGGATACTCAAAACTTGATGTACATTCATATTTATTATCAGAAGGTTATAAAGTATATGAAATAAAAGCAGTTGCTAAAGCAAATATGTTTAATACAGATATTGCACTTAATAGACCAATGAAAAAGTCTATATTAGTATTTTATTTAACACAATTATCAACTTATTTAAAAGCAGGTATTCCAATAGTAGATTCAATTAAAATATTATCAACACAATCTAAAACAGAATCAGATAAAACAATATGGAAATCAGTTGTATATGAACTATCTATGGGAGCAACTTTATCTGAAGCAATGATTAGAATGGGTGTAATATTTCCAAAGCTTTTAATAAATATGATAAAAGCAGCAGAAATGACTGGTGATTTACCAGAAGTATTAGATGAACAAGCAGAATATTATAAAGCAGTTGAGAAATCAAGAAAAGAAATGGTTAATGCAATGATGTATCCATTATTTGTATTTATATTTGCAATTATAATAATTATTTATATTATTGTTTCGGTAGTTCCACAATTTGTAAATATTTATAAAAATCTAGGTGCGGAACTTCCAGGTATTACAAAAGCAATAATAAATATAAGTAATTTTGTTAGATCAAAGTATTTAATAATAATACTTGTAATACTTTTAATAGTATCTACATTTGTTATATTATTTAAAAAAAGTGTTTCATTTAAATCAAATATTCAGTATATGATTATGCATATACCTGTTGTAGGTAATATAATTATTTATAATGAAATGACAATGTTTTCTAAAACATTTGCGACTCTTATTAATAATAATATATTTATAACAGATAGTATGGATATATTAGGTAGAATTACAGATAATGAAATATATAAATCAATAATATATGATGCTGTTATAGCACTTTCAAAGGGTGAAAACATATCAGTTGCATTTAAAGATAATTGGGCTTTTCCAAATATAGCATACCAAATGATTGTTACGGGTGAAAAAACAGGACAATTAGGTTTAATGATGGAGAAAGTAGCAGATTATTACAATGAAGAACATTTAAATACTATAACAAGAATTAAGGCTTTAATTGAGCCACTTATGATTATATTCTTAGCAGTTGTAGTAGGTGGAATATTACTTGCAGTAATAATACCAATGTTTAGTATGTATGAAAACATATTATAGAAGGAGAACATGATGGAAATAATAGTTTACAGTATAATGATATTTATAATTGGCGTTTGTTTTGGCTCCTTTTTTAATGTAGTAGGTTATAGACTTCCAAATAATATGTCTATTGTATATCCACCATCACATTGTACTAATTGTAATCATAAACTTGGTGCACTAGAATTAATACCAATATTATCATATATATTTCAAAAAGGAAGATGTAAACATTGTCATGAAAAGATATCAATCTTTTATCCTATGTTTGAACTTTTAACTGGTGTGCTTTTTGTACTTGGTTATTTAGCTTATAAAGATGTATATCCAGAAATAATTAATATTATTTATTCATTAACATTTATATCCGCAATGGTAATAATAATGATTAGTGATATAAAATATATGATAATACCAGATGAAGTTAATATATTTTTTTCGGTAGTACTTATAATAATAAAATTAATAATATTATATAAAACTGAAGTTATAACTAGTTTATTAAGCTTTGGATATGAACTTTTATTTATACTTATGGATGGAATGGCAATGTTCTTAATAATGTATTTAATAAGAATGATAGGAAATGCTTTATTTAAAAAAGATTCAATGGGTGGCGGAGACATAAAGATGATGGCTTTAATTGGTTTTGTTTTAGGATGGAGATTATCAATTGTAGTAGTCTTTTTAGCATCATTTTTAGCGCTTCCAGTTGCAATAATAAATGTTTATAGAAAGGGTGAGCATATGCTTGCTTTTGGACCATATTTAGCAGTTTCTGCTTTAATATTATTTTTAACAAGAGTTGATTTTAATACACTTATAAGTTTGTTATATTAATAAAGGGTAGGCTAGTTTTTTTGTAATGTTTAAAAGATTAGAAGAATAAAATATGTATAGAAATGAAAGAACAAGAAATATAATATTAATAGTACTTGCAGTATGTTTAATAGGAATAACAGTAGCGTATGCAATACTATCACAAAACTTAAATATAAGAGGTGTAGCAAATGTAAATAAGACAAGTTGGAATATTCATTTTACAAATTTATTAACACCAAAAGTAGAAGGACAAGCAACAGGAGGTAAAGCAACTCTTAATGATAATAGTACAATACAAGTACAAAAGCATTTGAAAGTGATACAGCAGTATTAATATATTATAATAATGTAAGTTAAGGTAATTCAAATAATAAAATAACATATGCATATGATAGTTTAGGAGAAAATTGGCATGGTCCAAGAACAGCAATAAAAGAGCTTCCTACAACAAGTCAATGGAGTAATATAAGTTTAAAAAATACAACAAGGTCAATTTTAAGTGAAAACGGAAGTAACACAACAAATGGGGGAACATTACCAAATGCTTTTAGTTATGTAGAATATGCAGCAAGATTTTTAACAAATGAGGAAGTAAGAAGGTTGACAGGGAATAACAATATACCAACATTTGAAGAAGGTGAATTAAATAACTTTATATATTTATTAGAGAATACAAGATTTTCTGATGGTAATAATGCTGCATGGGCATGGTGGCTTGAAACCTCTGACTCTTCTAATTCTTCACATGCTTTGGATGCGGATGGTCATTATCTTCAAGTTTATTTTAACAATGTTTCTGATAAAAATGTTAATGGTGTCCGTCCAGCAATCGAAGTATCAAAAACAAATATAGAATATTAAAAAAACACATTTTAAATGTGTTTTAATTTTGCGCTATATTTTCATTATTTTCTTCATCAGGATTTTCATTATTAGCATTCTTATCAATAATTATATCTTCAACATCAAGTTCTATTAATTTAATTATTTCTTCAAAAGTAGTTAAACCTTGAGCAACCTTAATAAGACCATCTTGTAGAAGAGTATGAATATTTTCACTATAAACTAAGTTCCTAAATTCTTCTTTTTTAACACTATTAGAAATTGCATCCCTTATATTTTCATCAATAAGTAATACTTCATGTATAGCAATTCTTCCTCTATAACCATTCATACAGTGATCACAACCATCACCAGCTACATATATTTTATTAATATCAGCATTTAGATTTTTCTTAAATATATATTTTTCATATGGTGTAGGAGTAACTTTCTTTTTGCAATATGGACATAACTTTTTAGCAAGTTTTTGTGAAATAATTCCTGCTAGGGAAGCAGCAAGTAAATATCTTTCAACATCCATATCAAGAAGTCTTTCAATAGTATTAAGAGAATTATTAGTATGAAGAGTAGAAAGAACTAAGTGACCAGTTACAGATGCTCTAACAGCAATAGTAGCAGTTTCATCATCACGAATTTCACCAATCATAATAATATCAGGGTCTTGTCTTAATATAGATCTAAGTACATTTGCAAAAGTAAGACCTATTTCACTATTAACTTGTACTTGGTTAATTCCAGGTAAATCCATTTCAACTGGATCTTCAACAGTTATAATATTTGCTTCTTCCTTATTAAGTCTTTGTAAAATAGAGTATACTGTAGTAGATTTACCAGTACCAGTCGCACCAGTAACAAGTATAATACCATTAGGTAAATTAATCATTTTTAAAATCTTATCATAATTATCTTTAGTAAAACCTAATTTTTCAAGACCTTGAACACTCATAGAATAATCAAGAATACGAATAACTATTTTTTCACCCATATTTGTAGGAAGGGAAGAAACACGCATATCAAGAGGTATACCATTTAAAGAAGTTTTTATCGCACCATCTTGTGGAAGTCTATTTTCAGTAATATTCATACCAGCGATTATCTTAATTCTTGTTATTAAATTTTTCTTATATTCATTTGGAACACTAGCATAGTCAATTAAAGAGCCATCAATTCTTATCCTAATCTTTAAAGTATCATTTAGTGGATCAAAGTGAATATCACTGGCTCTATTTTTAGTAGCGTCTATAATTATTTCATTAACTATTTCAACAATAGGTAATTTTTCAAAATCAAAATTCTTAAGCATAATTTTTCCCTCTTTTTATTCCTTTTTTTATTGTACATAAATAATTTACTCTAGTATTTATTACAAAAATATTATATAATATTCTTATGATAATATCAAGAGTAAGGGTGAAATAATATGTCAAAAAATAACCAGGGATATTTTCTTGTAGAAACAATAATAGTACTTGCTATAGTAGCGACAATAATAACAACTTTATATGTAAATTCAGGTCAAACATATATAAAACATAAGAATGAACTTACAAAATATAATACAGTAGATGGATTATATAGTGCGAATGCTGTAAAAAAATACTTGTATACTTATGAAGAAGATTTAAAAAAAGCTGCTAAAGAAAATGGATATACAAATGTAAATAATTATTTTAAAAATAAAAATTTAGATTTAACTAAAATGGACTTTTTTAAAGAATTAAATGTAAATAAAGTATATTTATCATTATATGATATGAAAGATTTATTAAATGATAATGAATTAAATACAAATATAAAAGAAGATTTAGGTAATATAGAAAATGATAATAAATGTGTATATAGATATATAGTTATATTTAATGATTATAGTTATTCAGTTTCTAATTTAAGTTGTATAAAATAGTAAAGGAAATGTAATATGAAAAAAGAAAAAGGATTTACACTAGTAGAAGTAATAGTTAGTTTTTCACTTATGAGTGTTGTAATGATATATTTACTTAAAACAATAGCAGTAATAAGTACAGAACAAACAAATATATTAACTTTAGAAAACTATTCAGTATATGAAAGTACTGTTTTAAAGAAAATATATAAAGATATAAATAATGCATATAATATTGATGTAAAAGAAGAAAATAATAATATAGTATTTACTAGTAATGATTTTACATCACAAAATAAAACATTAAAAATAAATGATAATGGAATTACTTATGATAATACAGTATATGATTTGCCAGAAGGAACAAAGTTTGATAGTAATAAATATAGTTTAATAAAAAAAGATAATTATTATATTTTAAAACTTAATTTTATAGTAAATAATAAAAAAGAAGAAATGAAAGTTATTGTAATAAATTAAATAAAATAATAAATACTATTATAGAAATAAATACATTAATAAATCTATATATAAGGTACTTAAAGTATCTTATTTTTTTATTTAAATTAATTATCTGCATATGAATACTAAAAGAAGAAAAAGTAATTATAATGGTAATAATTAAACCATTTATAAACTTATTACTAATTAAATGAGTAATATTATATATACCAGAAGAAAACTCTAAAGAACCATATAAAATACTATCAAAAATAGGATTAATAGATATAAAATATTTAACTATACTAAGTACAAAAGAAAAAAATAAAATATTCGCAAATATAATAGATACGCTAATAACAGTATTTCTAATAGAGCTATAATATATATTTAAAAAACTATTTGTTTTATATAAAACAATATTATCTTTTAAATTATTATTATTTCTTAATATAATCCCAAGTATAAAATTAGATATATAATGAGATAATAAAATAATAATAGAAAGTTTTATATCTTTTAAATAAATACATCCAACAGTCGCAATTAAAAATATTGGATTAACAAAGTTAGTATAATGAATAATATTATTTAAATTAGGGTTATCTTTTAATAAATTAGCATTATTAGGGTATCCACTAATCATAGATAATATAATAATAGAAACATCTTTATCAGATATATTAAATAATTTAGATATTGATTTTTTTAATAATTTAGGTAAATAATTTTCAATATTTAAATTAATTAATATTTGACTAAATAAACAAGATATAAACATAGATGGTAAAAGACTATATAAACATATATTGGTATTAATATTAAAACTACTAATAATAACTTTAGGATTTACTAAAAAAAATACTTCTAAAAATACAAATACTACTATTAATAATAAATTATAATATTTTTTCATATTATATTTAATGAAAGAATAATTATAAATATGAGGTGTTTATGAAAAAAATAGGTATTATTTTGCACGATGAAGTAATTAATAATAAAACTTATAAAATATTAAATACTGATTTTATAAAATATTTAGGTAATTATGATGTAGTTATTATAGGTATAATATATGATGAAGAAACAGATATAAATAAAATATTAGAACAAATAAATATATGTGATGGAATTATTATTCCAGGAGGTAATATATATAGTGATATAGATAAAAGAGTTGCAAGATATTTATATGATATAGATAAACCAACACTTGGAATATGTTTAGGTATGCAGATTATGGGTGAAGCATTAGGAGGTAAAATAGAAATATTAGATAATTTAAATCATATTACTAATGATGAATATGCACACTATATAAGAATAAAAAAAGATACAAAATTATATTATATATTAAATGCAGAACTTATAAATGTAAATAGTAGACATAAGTATCATTTAGTAAATACTAATCTTACTGTTAATGCATATAGTAATGATTATATAATTGAAGGAATAGAGTCTAAAGATAAAAAATTTTATATCGGAGTACAATATCATCCAGAATCAATATATTATGATATAAATAGTAAATTATTAATAGAAGAATTTATTAAGTGTTTGACAATTTAGTTATAGTTCTTTATAATATATAGGCTGTAAGGGAGAGATATAAATAATGGAAAAAAGAGAAGAATTAAATTCACTTATGGAAAAGTATAAAGAATTTACTTCAATAATATTAAAATTAGATAAAGAAAATAGAAAAAGTTTAAGCACATTAGATGCAGAAACTGCAAAAGATAAATTAACTGAAGAAAATAAAAAGGTTAAGGTATTAAAACCACAAAATGAAGATCCTTTTTATTACTGGAATATGTAATACTCTTGTTTAAGAGTATTTTTTTTATTTTTTTAGTGGAATTTACCTTTAAAAGAGAGAATATAAAAAGTAGAGGTGATTTTTATAAATTATTATGATGAAATAAAAAATGAACTAGTAAATAATGAAATTACTAAAAAGGTAAAAGATTATAGTAAAAATAGAAGTGATTTAACTACATATTATAATGTTGGTAAATTACTTTCTGAAGCAGGTAAACATTATGGAGAAGGAATAATAAAAGAATATTCTAAAAGACTTACAAGTGAATTTGGTAAGGGTTATACACCAACTAGATTAAGATATTTTAGAAGGTTTTATGAAGTTTTAATAAAACATCCGACAGTGTCGGACAAATTAAGTTATTCCCATTATTGTGAACTTATTTGGTTTGATATAGATAAAATAGATTATTATATAAAAATAGCAGAAGAACAAAACTTATCAGTAAGAGAATTAAGAGAAAAAATTAAAAATAATGAATATGAAAGATTGGATGAATCTACAAAGGAAAAATTAAAAGAAAAAGAAGAATTAAAAGTACCAGATTTAGTAAAGAATCCTATTCAAATAAAGAATACAAGTGGTAATAATGAAATATCAGAAAAAGTATTTCAAAAACTAATATTAGAAGATATACCATCTTTTTTAGATGAATTAGGTAATGGTTTTACCTTTGTAAGAAATGAATATAAAATAAAGATAGGAGATAGATATAATTATATTGATCTATTGTTATTTAACTATGAATTTAATTGTTTTGTTGTAGTTGAATTAAAAGTAACAGAACTCAAGAAAGAACATATAGGACAAATAGAATTTTATATGAATTATATGGATAAAAATCTAAAAAATATAAATCAAAATAAAACCATAGGGATAATAATATGTAAAAAAGAAAATAAATATGTAATTGAATATTGTAGTGATGACAGAATAATAGCAAGAGAATATGAACTAATATAAGGAGGATTAAATTTGAACTATTATGATGAGATAAAGAGTAAAATATTAAAATGTGAAATTTATGATAAAATAAAAAATTATTCAAAAGATAGGAATAAAATAAAAAATTATTTTGAAATTGGTAAAATACTATCAGAAGCAGGGAAGGAATATGGTAAAAATATAATTAAAGAATATTCAAATAAATTAACGATTGAAATAGGGAAAAAATATAATGAAAGAAATCTTAGATATATGAGAAAGTTTTATGAGCTTTTTGTTAATCAAAATTGGAACACAATGTGTTCCAATTTGACTTGGAGTCATTATCGTGAAGTACTTTCTTTAGGAAATTTTAATGAAATTAAATATTATTTAGAAGAATGTGAAAATAAAAATTTATCTGTAAGAGAATTACATTTCAAAATTAAAACTAAAGAATATGAAAGATTAAGTAAAAAAGTAAAACAAAATTTAGAAAAAACAAAAAAACTTAAAATTGATGATTTAATACCAAATCCAATTATAATTAAATCAAATACATTTAAAGATGAATTATCAGAGTATGCTTTAAAAGAGGTAATTTTAAATGATTTAGATTCATTTTTAAAAGAATTAGGAACTGGATTTTCATATGTAGGAAATGAATATAAAATAAAAATAGGAGATAGATATAATTATATTGATCTATTATTATTTAAC